>ERZ761602.4633-NODE-4633-length-17314-cov-4.036792_pt1 | contig 17314 bp, 18 predicted proteins | sample MGYA00512165_ERZ761602 | MGnify/ENA primary metagenome ERZ761602 (study PRJEB28899, sample SAMN02445085) | bioreactor sludge metagenome | biome: EBPR sludge; isolation source: Thorneside wastewater treatment plant | place: Australia: Brisbane, Thorneside...
CCGCCTGCAACAGGCCCAGCCCCTGCGGCTGGCCTGGTATGGGCAGATGGACCGGGATTCGGGGGTGACGGACCTTTTGCCGATGGCGCATCTTCTGGCCGCGCGCGGGGTGCCCTTCACGCTGGCGCTCTATGGCGACGGGCCGCTCTTTGGCCAGATGCGCGACGGCATCGACGGTCTGGGGCTGGAACGGCAGGTCACGCTGGCGCCGCAACCGGCCTTCGACCCGGTTCTGGTGCCCCGCCTGCGGCGCGAGGCCGATCTCTTCCTCATGCCGCGCCGTCTGCCCGATCCGCAGGGCGCCTATGTCGAGGCCATGGGCTGCGGCCTGCCGATCCTGGGCTATCGCAACCGGCAATGGCGGCGCCTTCAGGCCGAATCGGGCGCGGGTTGGGCGGTGCGGGCCTCTCCGTCCGCTCTGGCCGCGAAGGTCGAACACCTGCACGGCGCGCGCGGCGAGCTTGCCCGGGCTTCGGCCAGGGCGGTGGAATTCGCCCGGGCGAACACGTTCGAATCCGTCTTTGCCCGCCGCATGACCGACCTGCGCGACATCGCGCGCATCGACTAGCTCCGGATCAGCGCCGCCGCGATGGCGGGCAGACGGGCCCAGTCGTCAAAGGCGCGGTCATGCGGGATCGTGTCGACCGGGGTCTTGCGATAGCCCTCGGTGAACAGCGCAAAGGGCACGCTGGCCGCCACCGCCGTCGCCGCGTCCACCTCGCTGTCGCCGACATAGACCACCGGCCCCTCGCCCAGCGCGCGCATCGCCTTCAACAGCGGTGCCGGATCGGGCTTCATCACCGGCAGGGTGTCGCCGCCGACGATCGTGGCGAACAGCGGCGTCAGCCGCAGATGCGCCAAGATGGCGCGGGTGGGGGCGATGGGCTTGTTGGTGCACAGGCCCAGTTGCCAGCCTTCGCCCCGCAGGTGGTGCAGCGCCGCCTCGACCCCGGGATAAAAGCGGGTCAGGGAATGCGCGCGCTCGTACTTTTGCGCAAAGAGGCGACGCATCCGCTCGGTTCGGGGCGGGTCATTGACCCCGGCGCTGGCGCGCTCCATCCGCTCCAGGAACACCCGCGCGCCATTGCCGATAAAGCTGCGCGCCTGATCGTAGCTGATCTGCGCCAGCCCCTCGGCCTCCAGCACTGCATTGCCGGCGGCGTGGATATCGGGCGCGCTGTCGATCAGCGTGCCGTCAAGGTCAAAGATGATCCTCATGCCGGCAGCGCGTTCATCGGCTTTTCGCGGATCGGCAGATGGACCAGCGCCGAGAACGCGCCGACCCCCACACCGACCCACCAGACCAGCGTGTAATCGCCGTAAAGGTCATAAAGCCGCCCGCCCAGCCAGCCCCCCAGGACCCCGCCGATCTGGTGGCTGAGGAACACGAATCCGTAAAGCGTGCCCATGTAGCGCAGCCCGTAGATATGCGCGACCAGACCCGAGGTCAGCGGCACCGTCGCCAGCCACAGCGCCCCCATGGCGGCGGAAAACAGCAGGACCGACGCGGGGGTGATCGGCAGCGCGATGAACAGCGCCGCAATCACCGTGCGCGCGGCATAGATGCCCGAAAGCAGGTATTTCTTGGACCAGCGCTTGCCCGCCCAGGCGGCGGTCAGCGTGCCGCCGATGTTGGCCAGACCGATGACCGCAATCGCCACCGCGCCCAGCGCCGATGTGGTGGTGATCCCCATGGCGGCCAGCATCCCGTCCGGCGCGGGCGTGCCGCACATCTCGGTCACCATGGCGGGGAAATGCGCGGTGATGAAGGCCAGCTGATAGCCGCAGGAAAAGAAGCCCAGGAAGATCAGCGAATAGGACGGATCGCGGAACGCCTGTTTCAGCGCCTGCCCCATGGATTGCTCCAGTTCGGCCCGGCTGGCCATTCTGGGCGAGCGCATCATCGGCAGCGCCATCAGCGTGGCCAGGATCGCCACGGCAAAGAGGATGAAAACGGTCTGCCAGGAATAGAAGCCCAGCAGGAATTCGGCCGTCGGCGCGCCGATCACCTGTCCCGCCGATCCGGCGGCGGTGGCGATGCCCAGCGCAAGGCTGCGGTTCTCATCCGAGGCGGCGCGGCCCACCACGGCCAGGATTACCCCGAACCCGGTGCCCGCGATGCCAAAGCCGACCAGGATTTCCAGCAGCTGCATGGCCCCCGGCGTCACCGCAAAGGACGACAGCACCAGCCCCGCCGCATAGAGAAGCGCCCCCAGCACGATCGCCCGGCGGTCGCCAAAGCGTTCCGCCATCGCGCCGAACATCGGTGTCGCGATGCCCCAGGCCAGGTTCTGGATCGCGATGGCCAGCGAGAATTCGCTGCGAAGCCAGCCGAATTCCTCGGCGACGGGGATCTGGAACACCCCGAACGACGCGCGGGCGGCAAAGCTGATCAGGATGATGACGCAGCCGCCGATCAGGACGGGGGTGAGAAGCGGGGCCTTTTGCGGCATCGACAAGTCCTGTGGCTGACCGTGACCGGGCGCGCTGCCCCCGGACCCCCGGGATATTTGAGGACAGATGAAGGGGCGCCGCTTAACCTGTTCAGTTTCGCGACTGCGTCAAGACGCCTCAGCGCGCCTGTCCATGATATTCCGGATTGGGTTCCATGCCGATCGCTGATGCGACCCGGTTCGACATGTTGTAAAAGCCCACGGTCGAGGCGATGTCAAAGATGTCGCGGTCGCTGAACCCCTGATCGCGCAGCACCTGACGGTCGGCCTCGACGATCTCGGCGCTGGCCTTCGTCGCCTTTTCGGCAAAACCCAGCATCGCGGTCTGCCGCGCATCCAGCCGTGCGGCGCGCCAGTTCATCACCATGGCCTCGCCCAGTTCCGGGCTGCCCAGCGCGCGCACCGCCGCGCCATGGGCGACCTGGCAATACCAGCAGCGGTTGATCGACGAGACCACGACGGCGATCATCTCGCGCTCCAGTTTCGTCAGGCCCGAGGGGCCCAGCATCAGGTCGTTGTACATCGCCGTGAAGGCGTTGAGTTTCGTGATGTCAAAGGCATAGGCCTGCAGCACATTCGGCACCATGCCCAGCTTTTCCTGGCAGATCTCGAAATAGCGCTGCGTGGCCTCGGGCAACGGATCGACGGCGGGCAGGTTCAGGGCGCTGATGCGGGTCATGGGCGTTTCTCGCGGTAATGATAGCGGCCAGCCTCGACCATCCCGAGCCCGCTGTAAAGCGCGCGGGCGCTGGTGTTGGCCGTGGTCACGGCAAGGGCAAAGGTGCGGGCACCGTTCTCGGCCGCCCAGTGCGCCATGCCCTTCACCGCGCGGCGGGCGACGCCCTGGCGGCGAAATCCGGGCTCGACATGCAGCGCGTGCAGCATGGCGATGCCCTGATGCAGCGCGACAAAGCCCACGCCCGCCGGGCTGTCGTTCTGGCGCAGGATGAAGCTGGTCTTGGGGCCTTCCGCGCGCGCCATCACCGCCAGACGCTCGGGGCCCGTATGCGCGCCCTCCCACAGTCGGCGCTGGATGGCCAGCGGCGGCCAGCAGGGCAGCAGGAACACCGGCGGAGGGGCCTCGGCCAGCGTTTCGACCGGCGCCGACATCAGGACCGAGGGATCGACGATGCCATAGCCGCGCGCCTGAAGGGCGGCGTCCAGCGCCTCGTCCCCCGGGCGCACCTGAAACAGCGGCGCGTCCAGCGCATCGAGCGCGGCGTCGTCAAAGGGGCCTTCCCGCGTCGCCGCGCTGACCCGCTTGCCACCCCCCGCCCCGTCACGCAGCAGGAACGGACCCACGCGGCGGGTGCCGGCGGCGGGCCAGGTCACATCGAGCGCGGCAAACAGGTCGTTCATTGCAGCCGCGCCAGTTCCACCAGCGCTGCATCCAGCCGCGCCGCATCGGTGCCGCGCACGACCAGCTGCGTGCCATAGGCGCCATTGCGCGTATAAGGATACGAGCCAAAGCTGAGGTCCGCATAGCGCGCCGCCAGATCGGCCAGCGCGGAGGCGATCTCGCCCTCGCCGCGCTGCACGTCGATCATCTGGCTCAGCAGCGGGTCGCCGCCGGTCAGTTCGGGCAGGACACTGGCCACCATCGCCTCGAAGATCGCCGGAACCCCGGCCATCACATGCACGTTGCCCAGCGTGAATCCGGGGGCCGCGGAAATCGGATTGTCGATCAGCACAGCGCCGTCCGGGATGCGGGCCATGCGCAGACGGGCGGCGTTCAGCTCCAGCCCGGTGCGGGCATAATGGGCGCGCAGGATCGCATGCGCATCCTCGCGCACCCCGATCCGCACGCCAAAGGCCGCTGCCACCGCATCGGCGGTGATGTCGTCATGCGTCGGGCCGATGCCGCCCGAGGTGAACACATGGTCATAGGCACCGCGCAGCGCGTTGATCGCCGCGACGATGGCGCCGTGGTCATCGGCCACCACCCGCACCTCGCACAGGCGGATGCCGCGCCCGGTCAGCGCCTGCGCCAGATGATGGGTGTTGCTGTCGCGGGTGCGGCCCGACAGGATCTCGTCCCCGATGACGAGCATGGCGGCGGTGGGATTGGGCATCATGTCCTCGTGGTTGCGGGGCTCAGACTAGCGCGCGGTTGCGGCAATTCCAACCGGTGCGCAGCGTCTGGCAATTGTGACGGTTTGGCCCTATGGAGGGGCATGCAGAACAAGGCCCGCCCCGTGTACGACAAGCATGACCGCATCACCAAGGACGGCATCCGCCTTCATGCGCCCGAGGATTTCGTCGGCATGCGCAAGGCCGGTCAGGTGGCGGCGCGCATCCTCGATGACATCGCCGCGCATGTCGCCCCGGGTCAGCGCACGGGCGAACTGGACCGGCTGATCGAATCGATGGTGCACCAGCACGGCGCGCAATCGGCGACCATCGGCTATCGTGGCTATCGCCACGCCAGTTGCATCAGCCTGAACCACGTTGTCTGCCACGGCATTCCCGGCAGCGTCACGCCGACCGGCCGCAACGAGCCGACCCGCACCGATGACGTGCTGCGCGACGGGGACATCCTGAACATCGACGTGACCGTGATCGTCGACGGCTGGTTTGGCGACAGCTCGCGCATGTATATCGCGGGCAAACCGAAACCCTTTGCCATGCGGCTCATTCAGGTGACGCATGATGCGTTGATGAAGGGGATCGACGCGGTCAAGCCCGGCAATACCTTTGGCGATATCGGCTTTGCCATCCAGAGCTATGTCGAAGGTCAGCGCATGTCGGTCGTGCGCGATTTTTGCGGGCACGGGCTGGGCCGCGTGTTTCACGCGCCGCCCAATGTGCTGCATTACGGGCGCCCGGGCCGCGAAGCGGTGCTGGAGGAAGGGATGTTCTTTACCATCGAACCGATGGTCAATCTTGGGCGCCCGGAAACCCGGGTTCTGGCGGATGAATGGACGGCCATTACCCGCGACAAATCCCTCTCCGCCCAATTCGAACATTCGGTCGGCGTGACCGCGCGCGGGGTCGAGGTTTTCACCCTCTCGCCGGCCGGGCTGTTTCATCCGACCTGGGTCTGAGCGCCAGAACCTTGTCCAGTGCCGCGCCCAACAGCACGACATAGGCCGATAGCTGGAACCAGACCATCAGCGCGATGGCGGCGCCGAGCGAGCCGTAAATCTCGTTGTAATTGCCAAAGGCGCCCACGAACAGCGTGAAGGCGACCGAGACCCCGGCCCACAGCACCACCGCCAGCCCCAGACCCGGGGTCAGGAACCGACCCCGGCGCGCGGCCCTGGTGTTCGGCCCGAACCGGTAAAACACGCCCAGACCCAGCACGATCACCACCAGCGCCACGAACCAGCGCGCGACCTTCAGCACGCCGGGGATCAGGCTGTCATCGGGGATCAGCGGACCCAGCAGCGTCAGGCTCAGCGGCAGCAGCACCATGGTCACCACCGAGGTCGCACCGGCCCCCACCGCCGCCACGGTCAGGCCCAGCGCCACGGCAAAGTCCTGAAATTTCTCGCGCGCGCGGCCACCGTGGATGGCGCGCAGGCCCCGCATCAGCGCCGCAACCCCGCGCCGCGCCGACCACAAGGTGCCCGCCAGTGACAAAAGCCCGGTCAGGCCCAGCGTCACCGGCTGGGCCGAGGCGAGCGCGCTCGATTGTTCGACCAGCAGGGAATAGGCCTCGGGCGGGAGGAAATCGGCCATCGGCTCCAGCGCTGCGACCACCTGATCCGGCTGGGCCCACAGGCTGACCAGCGCCACGATGAAACCCAGCGCCGGAAACACCGACAGCATCGAAAAGAACGCCACGCCCGCGGCGATCAGGCCCAGATGCCGACGCGAGGCCAGCGTCCAGACGCCGACCGCCAGCGCCCACACCCGGCGCATGCGTCAGATCGCCAGATCGGCCAGCCCCTTGCCTGCCGCCAGCGCGGCATCGACCCAGCGCGGCCGACGCCCGCGCCCGGTCCAGGTCTGCGAAGGATCGGCGGGATTGGCGTATTTCGCCGCGGCGGGCTTGCGGGTCTTTCGCGTATTCAATCCGGTCAGGTCCGCCGCCGTCAATCCGCGCTCGCGCAGGAATGCCTCGACCTCGGCCAGGGCCTTTCGGCGCTCGCGGTCCTTGAAACCGGCAATCGCGGCCTCGACGTCTTTCTGCAATTGCTTCAGGTCTTTCAGCGAAAGGCTGTCGAGATCCATGTTTGTCGCTCCCAGTTCCGAGTGATTCGCAATGGACCGAGGAAATACCTTTCGAGCGCGAAAGGCAATTTCGTTTTGCAAAGCTTATTTGCGGGCGGCGCGGGTTTCCCGAAAAATCATGTAGATTCCACCCCCCAGAATCAGGCTGATCCCGATCCAGGCAATATTGTCCGGCCATTCGCCGAAAACCACCAGACCCCAGAAAATCGCGATCGGCATGGCGATATATTCCAGCGGCGCGACCAGTGCGGCCTCGCAGATCCGGTAGGCCTGCGCGATCAACAGGCCACCCAGCGCCGTCCCCACGCCCGCCAGCAGGAAGAACGGCCAGTCGGCGGCCTCGGGCCAGGACCAGGCGCGCAGCAGAAAGGCCCCCGCGCTGTCGCCGCCCGGGTCAAAGCGCCCGTCGCCTGCCACCAGCCCCATGGCCATGCTGAAGCTCAGAAAGGTCATCTGCGTGTAAAAGGCCATGGTCGTCGCGCGTTCGCCCAGCCCCATGGCGCGGGTCATCACCTGCAGCCCGGCATAGCCCGCCGCCGCCAGCAGCGGCAGCAGGGCAACGGCGGTGAACGACTCCGTGCCGGGGCGAATCATGATCAGCGCGCCCAGCAAACCGGCCGCAATCGCGCCCCAGCGGTGCGGGCCGACCCTTTCGCCCAGAAACACCACCGAGAACAGCGCGATCATCAGCGGGCTGACGAAAAAGATCGCCGTCGCATCGGCAATCGGCATCACCGCCAGTGCGGCGTAAAAGGCCATGTTCGACCCCAGCACGAACAGGCCGCGGATCAGATGCTTGCCCGGCTGGCGGGTCCGCATCTGTGACAGGCCACCCGTCAGCGGCAGGATCACCGCCAGAAGGATCGCCAGCCCGATGGCCGAACGGATCAGCACCACCTGATGCAGGGCATAGCCGCCCGACAGCGACTTGATCGCCATGTCGTTCACGGTAAACGCGATCGAGGCGCCCAGCGTGCACAGGGCCCCGACGGCGGTGGTCGACAGGGCCAGTCCGGTCAGGGCGCGGCTCATGCCGGATGGCCCAGCAGGCGCTCCAGCGTCTGGGCAAAGCGGGACCGGTCGCGCGGAGCAAAGGGTTTCCCACTGCCCTGCCGGAACGGATCGGCGGCGCGCAGGTCGGCGGCCAGATCGCGCATCGCCAGCACCTGGCCGATATTCGCCGCATTCAGCACGCTGCCGTCATGTTTCACCACCCGCGCGCCCGCATCGATGCAGCGCGCCGCCAGCGGAATGTCGGCGGTGACCACCACATCGCCCGGCGTGCATTCGGCAGCGATCCACTTGTCGGCGGCGTCGGCGCCCTGATCGACATAGACCATGCGCACGCTCGGGTGATCCACCGGGCGGATCCCGCCATTCGACACGATGCGCACCCCGGCGCCGTATTTCAGCGCGATGCGGATGGCGTCGTCGCGCACCGGGCAGGCGTCGGCATCGATGAACAGGATCGGCATGGGCACCCGCATGTTTAACAGGTGCATCTATTCCCGTCGGCCGGGGATTGGCAAGCTCAATGCCCCAGCATGCAGCAGCCGTTCAGCCCGTTCGCATCGCCGCGGAAATAGACCTGCACCTCCAGCCCGTAAAGCGCATCGCTCATCCCGTCGGAACAGACCGCGTTGCGCAGCACCGCCACCCCCTCGCGCGCGCCGGAAAACGGCAGCGCCAGCGTCGGCGGAAAGGCGGTGCGCGGCAGGGTCGGCGCATCGGTGCGCACCTCCCAGGAATCGTCCGGCGCCACGAATTCGGCCCGGTTGCCGGGCAGGAAAAAGTCGAACCGCCAGAAGGGTTCGGTGCCAAGGCAGGCCAGCGAATGCCCGCCCGAATGCCAGGGATCGGCGTGTTCGCGCGCCAGATAGCGCATGCTCGACCAGCCCACCCCCTCGCCGGTGCGCACCAGGCCCCAGGTGCGGTCCTCGTTCAGGCCGATGACCTCGATCCCGACGGCATCGCGCGCGAAACTGCCCCGGATTGCCGCGCGGGCCGAGGGTTCGGCCCGGATGTTCAGCACATCGCCCGCCGACACCCCGGTCACCCGGTGCAGCGCGGGGAAATCCTGCGCGGCGGCGGCACCCGCCAGCAGCAGCGCAAGAACGGCAACCCACAAACGCAGGGCCATGACGTCCTCCTAAACCTTGGCGCCCCAGCTCAGCGAGGCGCGGCGACGGGTATAGAATTCGGCCATCAGGCCGATCAGCAGGCACAGAAAGGTGATCGCCACCGGATAGACCACATTCGTATAGTGCGGATTGTAGTTCAGAAAGCTGAATCCCCGCGCCTGATCGATGATGTGGAACAGCGGGTTCCAGTCGAAATAGGGCAGGACGATGCCGGGCAGCGAATTGGCGACGAACATCTTGCCCGAGGCGAACATGTTCACCCGCGAATAGATCTGCACCAGCATCGCCACGGTCTTTGGCGCCCAGGGCTTTGCCGCCAGAAACACCATGCCCAGCGCGACCCCGGAAAACCACGCCAGCAGGAACATCAGAATTGCGCCCAGCGCATCGTGGATCACCAGCGGCTGCCACGCGGCGTGATAAAGGAACAGCACCACGATCATCGACAGCAATTGAATGTAGAGTTCGCCCAGGGCGGCCGCACCGATGGCGATGATCGTGTTCATCGGCGCATGCTTCATCATCTGCGATGTCGGCCCCTCCGAGGCGACGACGGCGCCCAGAACCTTGACATGGCCCATGAACAGGAAAACCCCGGTCATCAGATACAGCAGGAAATCGCCCCGGATCCCCTGCCCGCCAAATCCCGAAAACAGGAACATCGCATAGAACACCGCCACCAGCAGCACGGTTTGCAGGATGTTCAGCAGCAGCCCGATGATCGCATTGCCATGGGCATTGCGCACCGATCGCACGGCGGAATGATAGGTCAGTTCCGCCACGGTAAAGGCGGCGGCGATCCAGCTGTCCTGATTGCGGTTGCTCAACATCGGCCGGATCCTTGCCGGCCGTCGGGACCGGCGCTTGCATTGATGCGCCGGGTCAGGATAAGGCCAAACGGCTTGCCGATCAACTCGACCCCCGGGGAATGCGCGCCTCCATGAGCCCAGATCACCACCAAGTCATTGAGGAATCGTTTCGCGCCATCGCAGTGAAGGCCGGCGCGGTCATCATGGAGGTCTACGCCCGCCCCGATTTCGCCACCCGCGCCAAATCCGATTCCAGCCCGGTGACCGAGGCCGACGAAGCCGCCGACGCGCTGATCCGCGCCGAACTGGCGCGGGCGCTGCCCGGCATCCCCGTGGTGACCGAGGAAGCCGCCGCCAGCCATTCCCTGCGCGCGGACCGCTTCATCATCGTCGACCCCCTCGACGGGACCAAGGAATTCGTCCAGCGGCGCGGGGATTTCACCGTCAACATCGCGCTGGTCGAAAACGGCGTGCCGGTGCGCGGCGTGGTCTTTGCGCCGGCGCTTGGGCGGCTTTTCTATACCCGCGCCGATGGGTCCAGCGTCGAGGAACTGGCCGATGGCAGCCAGCGCGCGCTTCGGGTCAGCACGCCCGACAACGACGCCCTGCGCATCGTCGCCTCGAAATCGCACCGCGATGCCGCGACCGAGGAGTATATCAGCCGCTATGCGCTGGCCGAGGCGAAAAGCGCCGGGTCCTCGCTGAAATTCTGCCTGGTCGCCAGCGGCGAGGCGGATTTCTACCCGCGGCTGGGCCGCACGATGGAATGGGACACCGCCGCGGGCCATGCCGTGGTCCTGGGCGCGGGCGGGCAGGTGCTGCGCTTTGACGACCACAGCCCGCTGACCTATGGCAAGCCGGGCTATGAAAACCCGTTCTTTCTGGTGCTGGCGCCGGGGGTAAGGCTGCGCTGACGCGGCCCGGGTTTTTCCCACGAAAGAGCACCAAAACCCCCGTTTCCAGCCACAAACGCGCCCCGATTACCGATCATTAACCACCTTGCAGGCGGGAATGACCCGTCCGGACACAGCAAGGTGGAAATTCCGATGCGCAACAAAGTTACAAAGGCCGTGTTCCCCGTTGCCGGTATGGGCACGCGTTTCCTTCCCGCGACGAAAGCCGTTCCGAAAGAAATCCTGACGCTGGTTGACCGCCCGCTGATCCAGTACGCGATCGACGAGGCCCGCGCCGCCGGGATCACCGAATTCATCTTTGTCACCTCGCGCGGCAAGGGCGCGCTGGAGGATTACTTCGACCGCGCGCCCGAACTGGAAAGCTCGCTGAAGGCCAAGGGCAAGAAGGACCTGCTGGAGATCCTGAACGCGACCAACATGGACTCGGGCGCCCTGGCCTATGTGCGCCAGAACCAGGCGCTGGGTCTGGGCCATGCTGTCTGGTGCGCCCGCCACCTGATCGGCGACGAGCCCTTTGCCGTGCTCCTGCCCGATGACGTGATCGCCGCCGAGAAACCCTGTCTGGCCCAGATGGTCGAGGCTTATGCCGAGACCGGCGGCAACATGGTCGCCGCGATGGAAGTGCCGATGGAAAAGGCGTCCTCTTACGGCGTCCTCGATGTACCTGCCGGAATCAGCCCGGTGCTGCCGGTGCGCGGCATGGTGGAAAAGCCCGCTCCGGGCACGGCTCCGTCCAATCTGGCGGTGATCGGCCGCTATATCCTGTCGCCCGCGGTGCTGAAGAACCTCGACAACGCCACCACCGGCGCGGGCGGGGAAATCCAGTTGACGGACGCGATCGCCAAGCAGATCGAGCAGGAAAACAACGTCTATGGCTATCGCTTCCAGGGTCAGCGGTTCGACTGCGGCTCGAAGGCCGGGTTCCTGCAGGCGACCGTCGCCTTTGGTCTGGCGCGCGAGGACCTGCGCGACGAGCTGGAAGATTACATCTATGACATGATGGCGATGCGCCAGGCGGCGGAATAAGCTGCGCATTCGAGGCAAGAGAGAGAGGGGGCCTTCTGCCCCCTCTTCGCCTTTGGCGAATTCACCCCCGCGCGTATTTGGGGCAGAATGAAGCCGAAAGGGCAGGGGAGTCATGGGCGCGCTGGGCGATCTGTGGAACGCGTATCGCTGGCGCAGGCGGCGCCAACGCCTGATCGCGCGCGCCCTTCTGAAACGGCGCCAGTTGCGGCCGGTCGTGGACCGCACCCGCGACATAGGGCCCGGTGAGATCCTGCTCTTCATGACCCTGCGCAACGAGGCGCATCGGCTCCCGTATTTCCTGACCCATTACCGCGCCCTTGGCGTGCAGCGGTTCCTGGTGGTCGACAACGGCAGCGACGATGGCGGGCCACAGAAGCTGGCGGATCAGCCCGATGTCTCGCTCTGGCGGACCGGGGCCAGCTATCGGGCGGCGCGCTTTGGCATGGACTGGGTGCAGGCCCTGATGATGCGGCACGGGCACGGGCATTGGTGCCTCTGTGTCGATGCCGATGAACTGCTGGTCTATCCCGGCCACGACACCCGGCCGCTGTCCGCCCTGACCGACTGGCTGGAGTCGCAGGGCGAAGAGGCCCTTGGCGCCCTGATGCTGGACCTCTACCCCAAGGGACCGCTGGAGGCCGCGCAGCACCGGCCCGGGCAGGACCCGACCGAGGTTCTGGGTTGGTATGACCGCGCGAATTACACCATCGCCCGGAAAGAGGATCTGGGCGCGCTCTGGATTCAGGGCGGGCCGCGGTCGCGGATGTTTCTGGCAGACCGGCCCGAAAAGGGCCCGACCCTGACCAAGGTTCCGCTGGTGAAATGGCATTGGCGGCATGCCTGGCTCAATTCCACCCACAGCCTGTTGCCGCGCAGGCTGAACCGGATCTATGCCGAGGATGGCGGCGAAAAGCTCAGCGGGGTCTTGCTGCACACCAAATTCCTGCCCGGCATCGCCACCAAATCCGCCGAGGAACGCCAGCGCCGCCAGCATTTCGGCGCGCCGGGGGATTTCGACGCCTATTATCAGGCGCTCACCGCCTCGCCCGATCTGTGGACCCCGGCCTCGACGCCCTGGCGCGGCTGGCGCCAGCTCGAGGCCGAGGGCCTGATGTCGCGCGGGGGTTGGGGCTGATCGATCCCGGCGAAAGTTTTTGTTTGATCCTGATTGGCTTGCAGGTATTCCGAAAGAGACAGGTGGTCTCTATCGGGTGTTATTTTGGGAGTTCTTTCCTCCTATCGGTTGCGGTGGACGCGCAAGCGCTGGCTTTGGCGTGCCCGGCGCAAGGGGCGCGCCCTGATCCCGATGGCCGATCGCACCGACCGGATCGGCAAGGGCGCCGTGCTTCTCTTTGCGACGCTGCGCAACGAACGGGTGCGGCTGCCCTATTTTCTCAGGTATTACCGCGGGTTGGGCGTCGGGCATTTCCTGTTTGTCGATAACGGTTCGGACGATGGTTCGGCGGATTATCTGGCGGCGCAGCCGGACACTTCGGTCTTTGTCGCCCGGACCAGCTACAAGGCTGCGCGCTTTGGCATGGACTGGATGAATGCGCTGCTGGGCCGGCATGCGCATGGTCATTGGGCGCTGGTGGTCGATGTCGACGAATTCTTCGTCTATCCCTTTTGCGACACCCGCCCGCTGCCCGCGCTGACCGACTGGCTGGACGGCGCCGGGCTGCGCAGTTTCGGCACGCTGCTGCTGGACATGTATCCAAAGGGGCCGGTGATGGACCAGCCCTGCATCGAGGGGCAGAATCCCTTCGAGATCGCCGCCTGGTTCGACAGCGCCAATTACACGATTTCGCGCAATGCGCAGAACCGCAACCTGTGGATCCAGGGCGGGCCACGCGCGCGGGCCTTTTTCGCTGACCAGCCCCAGGCCGCGCCCGCGCTGAACAAGATCCCGCTGGTGAAATGGGACCGCGGCTTTGCCTATGTCAGTTCCACCCACATGCTGCTGCCCCGCGGGCTCAATCTGACCTATGACACGCTGGGCGGCGAAAAGGCTTCGGGCTGTCTCTTGCACGCGAAATTCCTCGCCACCCTTGGCGACAAGGCGCGCGAGGAACAGGAACGCGGCGAGCATTACGCGGGCGGGCGCGAGTATCACGCCTATGCCGCCGGGATGGAGGATCGCACCGACCTGTGGACCAAATGGTCCGAGCGTTTCATCAACTGGCGCCAGCTGGAAATCATGGGGCTGATGTCGAAAGGCAACTGGGCATGAGCGCGCGGCTGGGCTTTGTCATGCTGGTGCATACGGCGCTGGACCGGGCGGCGCAGGTGGCGCGCTATCTGGCGCAGGCGGGCTCGCCGGTGGTGATCCATGTCGATGCGCGGGTGGGGGCGGGCGCGCGGCAGGGGCTGGCCGACGCGCTGGCCGACCTGCCCGACGTGCGGTTCTGCACGCGCCACCGCTGCGAATGGGGCACCTGGTCGCTGGTCGCCGCGATGCAATCCGCCTCGGCCCGGCTGCTGGCGGATTTCCCCGCCGTGGAGCGTGTCTATGCGCTGTCGGGCTCGTGCCTGCCCTTGCGCCCGGTGGCCGAACTCGCCGCCTGGCTAGATCGCCACCCCGACACCGATTTCATCGAATCGGTCAACGTCGAGGATGTGAACTGGACGAAGGGCGGGCTCAGCGAGGAACGCTTCACCCTGCATTTCCCGCTGTCCTTCAAGCGGAACAAATGGCTCTTTGACCGGCTGGTCGACCTGCAACGCCTGCTGAAGGTGCAGCGCGACCGGCCCGACCAGATCGTGCCCCATATCGGTTCGCAATGGTGGTGCCTGACCCGGCGCACGCTGGATCTGATCCTGACCGACCCGATGCGCCCGGTCTATGACCGCTATTTCCGCCGCGTCTGGATCCCGGACGAAAGCTATTTCCAGTCGCTGGTGCGGCTCCATGCGCGGCGCATCGAAAGCCGCTCGCTGACGCTGGGCAAGTTCGACCATCAGGGCCGACCGCATCTGTTCTATGACGACCATCTGCAATTGCTGCGCCGTTCGGACTGTTTCATGGCGCGCAAGATCTGGCCCGGGGCCGGGCGGCTTTACGAACATTTCCTCACCCCGCGCGACGCCACCAGCCAGGCCGAACCGCAGCCCAGCCGCATCGACCGCCATTTCGCCCGCGCCACCGCCCAGCGCGTGCGCGGGCGCGCCGGGCTTTACATGGCCAGCCGGTTTCCCGGCAAGGACCGCGAGAACGGCAAGACGGCCGAGCCCTATTCCGTGTTCCAGGGCTTTGCCGAGGTGTTCCAGGATTTCGAAGGCTGGCTTTCCGCCGTGGCGCAATGCCGGGTGCACGGGCATCTCTTTGCCCCGCACAAGGCTGAATTCGCCGGGCGCGAAAAGGTCTTTGCCGGCGGGCTTTCCGATCATGCCACCCTGCGCGACTACAACCCGCGCGCCTTTCTGACCAATCTCCTCTGGGCCACGCGCGGCGAAAGGCAGTGTTTCCAGTTCGGCCCCGCCGATACCCAGGGCCGCAACCACGATCTGTTGTGGTTCATGGCCACCGATTCCAACGCGCAGATATCGGTGATCTCGGGCGCCTGGGCGGTGCCGCTCTATCGCTCGGGCGGCGATTTCGCCCGCCTTCGGCGCGAGGCCGCGCGGCTGCAACGGATCGAGACCCAGATGCTCGACATCCTGCATTCGCCCTGGGTGCGCGCGCGCATCCGCATCTGGACCATGGCCGAGTTTCTGGAAAACCCCGCCGAGCCCCTGCAAACCCTGTTCGACGAGATCGCGCCCCATGCGCAGGCCCGTCTGCTGCGCCTGCCGGAACGCGTCGATCTGACCGGATTCGGCAGCTTCCTGCAGGAATTGCGCAATCAGGGCACGCAGCCGGTGCTGATGGGCGATTTCCCGCAGGGGCCGGTCAGCCCCGACCCCTCGCACCGGATGAAGTAAGCCATGTCCTTTGCCGCGTTTGTGATCCTCGCCGAGATGAGGACCGGATCGAACCTGCTGGAATCGAACCTCAACGCCTTTGCCGGGATTTCCTGCGAGGGAGAGCTGTTCAACCCCGATTTCATCAGCGACGCCGAGACGCTGGAACATCACGGCATCACCGCCGCCCAGCGCGACCGGGACCCTCTGGCGCTGCTGGCGGCCTCGCGCGCGGCGGCAACGGGGCTGCACGGCTTTCGCCTCTTTCACGACCATGACCGCCGCATCTGGGACAACGTGCTGGCCGACCCCGCCTGCGCCAAGGTGGTGCTGACCCGCAACCCGCTGGAGTCCTTTGTCTCGCTGAAAATCGCCGAGGCGACGAACCAATGGAAGATGGGCGATGTGCGCGGGCGCGGGCAGGCGCAGGTGGTGCTGGACCCCGAAGACTTCGAAGCCTACCTGTCCACCATGCAGGGCGTGCAGCTGGACATCCAGCGCCGCCTTCAGGTCAGCGGGCAAAGCGCCTTCTACATCGGCTATGACGACGCGAACGACCTCGACGTGCTGCATGGGCTGGTGCGCTGGCTGGGGGTGGGGTCGCGCATTGCCGACGTGCCGCGCTATCTGAAAAAGCAGAATCCCGAACCGATGGAGCAGAAACTGGCCAATCCCGGGGTTCTGACCCAGGTTCTGGCCCGGCTGGACCGGTTCGACACCACCCGCACGCCGAATTTCGAAACGCGGCGCGGCCCTTTCCTGCCCGCGATCCATGCCGGCGCCTCAACGCCGCTGGTGTTCCTGCCGGTGCGCGGCGCGCCCGAAGGCGCGGTGATCGACTGGCTGGCGCGGCTTGACGGGGTGGCGCATGGGGCCTTGGCGCGCGGCTTCGATCAGGGGCGGCTCGATGCCTGGCGGCGGGGGCATCCGGGGTTTCGCAGCTTTGCCGTGATCCGCCATCCGCTGCTGCGCGCGCATGACGCCTTCGTGCGCAAGGTCCTGACCGGCGAGTTCAGGGAGGTGCGCGAACACATGGCGCGCCTTTTCGGCGTCGTGCTGGAGGGGCCGGTCACGCTGCCGCCCGACGACCATCGCACCGCCTTCAAGGCCTTTCTGCGCTTTGCCGCCGCCAGCGTGCAGCAGCAGACCCGCATGCAGCCCTGGCCCATGTGGGCCACCCAGATCGCCAATCTGGAAGGCTATGCGCAGGTCATCCTGCCCGACATGATCCTGCGCGAAGACAGTCTTGGCGCCGATCTGGACCGGCTCGCCCGCCAGATGGGGCACGCAGCACCCCCGGCCTACCGGCCCGATCCCGCGCCGGGCCTGCCGCTGGCTGCGGTGCTGGATGACGAGATCATCGCCCTCTCCCGCGCCGCCTATCAGCGCGACCATCACCACTTCGGTTTCGCCGATTTGCCATAGGGTGCGATCCGCCCGGGCCGGGGACCTCGGCAAGCGCGCGACCTGTCGACGGCTGGCGCAGGGGCTTCAGCCCAACCCGGCCCCGAAACCCGCAAAAGGGAAAAGGGGGCCCCAGTTGCCCGGAACCCCCTCCTCTTCCCACGTGCCCTTCGCACCACACGTGAAGCCGGATATGTCCCGGGCCATCCTGGCCCCTTGACCACAGCCTGCCATCCGCGCGGCGCTCTGGCAAATCCCGAATACCGGGCATTTGTCTCAAATGCGGATCAGCCGTAAACGGCTTCCTTGCCGAAATGCTTGCACAGCATGTAATAGACCACCGCGCGATACTTGTTGCGCTCGGATTTGCCATAGGTGGCGATAACCGCCTGAATGGCCTCGTCCAGCGCCGGACCGTCGGCCAGACCCAGTTTCTTGACCAGGTATTTCTGTTTCACCGTCTCCAGCTCGCTGGGCTGGCTGGGCGACAC
>ERZ761602.4634-NODE-4634-length-17313-cov-5.731545_pt1 | contig 17313 bp, 15 predicted proteins | sample MGYA00512165_ERZ761602 | MGnify/ENA primary metagenome ERZ761602 (study PRJEB28899, sample SAMN02445085) | bioreactor sludge metagenome | biome: EBPR sludge; isolation source: Thorneside wastewater treatment plant | place: Australia: Brisbane, Thorneside...
GACGAGCGACGCACGCAGCCCGGTCTTCAGCTTGCGGAGGTCGGCCTCGGTGGCGGTCTTCTTGTCCTTAAGGGCGGCATCGAGGCGCTTCGCCTGCATCACCGGGACGATTTGGTCCGCGGTTCCGTGAATCGTGAAGACCGGTGCCGCCCCGGGCGCGACGAACGTGACCGGGCTCGCCTGGCGGATGTCTTCCGCGGAATCCTTCTTGGGTTTGCCGAGGACGGTCTGGAACAAGAAGTCGAACGCCGGAGGGTAATCCTGGGTGAGGTCGGTCGGTCCGAACACGTTCAAGACCGCTTTCACCCGACTCGATTGAGTCGCATATTCCCCGGCTTTGCTGTCGCGCGTGTCCCGAAATCCGAGAAGCAAGGCAAGGTGTCCGCCTGCACTCGCGCCCGTCGCCGCGACTTTCTTCGGGTCGATGTTCAGTTTCGACGCATTCGCGCGCAGGTACCGAACGGCAGTCTGCGCGTCGTCGAGCATCGCCGGCCACTTCGAATTCGGGGCCAAACGGTAGGACGCCGTCGCCGCGACAAAGCCTCGATCCGCGGCCGCTTGGCAGAACTCCGCCATGTCGGCACGATTCCCTCCGATCCATGCCCCGCCATGAAGGACGAGGAGGGCCGGTGCCGGTTTGCTCCGATCGGCCGGGTAATAGATGTCCATCTTGAGCTCTTCGCCGCCGGGCTTACTGAAGACGACCCCCATGTCGACCTTGGCGTCGAAAGCGAGAATCAGCATAGTCGCGATCATGTGCCCAGTTTGACGAATCGCTGAGGCGAACTATTCGCTTTTCGCGATGGCGGCCAGGACTTCGATCGTTCGCCGCGCTTCGCGCACGTCATGAGCCCGGAGCACGCGGCACCCTGCGACTTGGGCCCAAGCCTGGGCGGCCAACGTGCCCTCCAGACGTTCTTCGACCGGGAGCGATGCGCCGCCGGAACCGAGCAGGCGACCGATGAACGACTTCCGACTGACTCCGATCAGCACGGGATAGCCTGTCTCCACGAGAGTCGCGAGATGCCTCAAGAGGCAGAGGTTGTGCGCGACGGTCTTCCCGAACCCGATGCCGGGGTCGATCCACACCTCGGCGACCCCAGCGTCCTCGAAGACGCGTGCCCGTTCGACCAGAAAAGCGCGGACTTCGGTCACCACATCCGTGTAGGTCGGGTCCTGCTGCATCGTACGGGGCTCACCCTGCATGTGCATGAGGCAGGCCGTCGCGCCCGCTTCCGCACACGTCGCGGCCATTTCTGGATCGCGCCCGGCTGTGACGTCGTTCACCATCGACGCCCCTGCCGCGAGCGCGGCCCGCGCGACCGACGCCTTGGAAGTGTCGATCGACACGACCCAGCCTCTTGAGGCGAGCGCCTGGACCACGGGCAGGACCCGGCGAAGCTCCTCCTGTTCGACGACCGGGGGAGCACCTGGGCGCGTGGATTCGCCTCCCACGTCGAGGAGGTCCGCCCCTTCCGCGATCATCGTCTCCGCGTGACCGACTGCCGCTCGGTCATCGAAAAAGAGCCCCCCGTCGCTGAAGCTGTCCGGAGTGACATTGAGAATGCCCATCAGCGCGGGCCGATCGTTCGGGAGCACGAACCTAGGACTTACCTTGACCGTATGAGAGCACCGTTTCCCGGAGGCGTTCGGCATAGGTGTAGATGTCGTCTGCATCCGCGATCGCTACACGCTGTTCGTTCTTCTCGGCGTCAAAGAGCCCTATGTATCTCTTGGCTCGGCTGTTAAAGTGTAGTCGAACGATGGGTTTGCGATTGTTGTCATCAAGAAGTATCGCAAAGTAACTCTGCTGATCTCGATGGGTAATGCGACGGACATCAACAACGTCCCTCAAAATGGCTTTCACGATGTAGTATGCTTCCAGCTCGTCAGCGGTTGTCTGGATCTTAGGATCTCTGTCCTGCTTACTTTCGGCCTCGACAAACTCTGACGCCACCTTGGTTTCGTAACTCACATTGGGAGCTGATGCGCCAAGTGCACTCTTGAGTTTCTCGCTGAGTCTCTCCGAGATGAATTCACCTAGCGCTTTTCGGGCAAGCTGCGTAAACTGCTCCTTGAGCGACGGGGTCAATCGGTTTACCCCGATGCCGCCTGTGCAGAACCGAACGAACTCTTCGCTGGGCGCAAGAAGCTGTTGCCCCAGGAGGGTCTTGATTTCTCGCATGTACTTGAGCTCGCTTGCGGTGGACAAGACCGCATCGATATCGAAAGATGCCTTGGTCAACTTCTTGAGTTCCGGGATCATCGACTCCGAGAAGTCGGTCACTCGAAACACAAAGAATGGCTTTGAGTCCATCTTGTTGGGAGCTTCAAGATCCGTGAACAGCCGATACTCGATACCGTTGGTGAGGACAGCAATTCTACATTCGGTGCAGGCGAAATATCGGAACAACTGGCTTGCATGGTCGTTATCCAGGTTCGCTTCATGATGTTTGCACTCAAAGAGCATGATCGGCATGCCTTCTTTGAGAATCGCGTAGTCGATCTTCTCGCCCTTCTTTACTCCGACATCGGCTACAAGCTCCGGGGTTACTTCGGTAGGATCGAAGACGTCGTATCCTAGGGCTGCAATGAACGGCATTACGAATGCGTTCTTTGTCGCTTCTTCGGTGCTAACAAGGTCTCGCGATCTCTCAATCTTCGCGGCGATCGCTCGGATATCGTCAATTAGGTCTGGCACTGGATCTCACCTCTGCTGAGTATACGGCACTGTGACGGAGCATGTCCACAGGGGCGCCTGGTGGAAGGTTGAAACGATTCCAGCATCAGGGAGGGGTTCGCGCCGCATAATGGCCCCATGCTTCGCTTGACGCTGCTTTCCTTGGTTCTGGTCTTCGTGCTCCCGAGTGCCCACGGTCAGGACCGGCTTCCCACCATGCCTCGGTACGACCGATACTCGAAGATGCAAGGGGAACTCAGCGCGGCCGTGCGTCGGGGCACCGCGAGCGTCACCTGGATCGAGGGTGGCCAAGCCTTGGTCTACGACAAGAGCGGGAAGTCGACGCGAGTCAATGCCGGCACCGGAGCGGAGAGCCCCTACACCGGCTCGCCTCCGCCGCGCCCACGAGCTGTGGCCAGCCCAAATTCGAGCCGTCGTCGACCGGCCCGGGGACGGCAGTTCGACCGCGTCTTCTCGCCGGATGGCAAGGTCATGGCCCAGTACAAGGAACGCAACCTCTGGATCGGAGGGCCGGACGCGAAGAACCAGGTCGCCATCACCCGATCAGGGAGCAACGCGAACCGCACGAAGTTCGGATCGGCGACCTGGGTCTATGGTGAGGAACTCGGCCAAATCGAGGCGATGGGATTCTCGCCTGACGGATCGAAGCTCTGGTACTACGGCTTCGACGAGTCCAAGGTCCCCGACTACTTCCTCGCGATGGACGTCACCAAGATCCAAAACACGCTCGACGTCGAGCCCTACGTCAAGGCCGGGGCACCGAACCCGGTCGTCGACGTGTTCATTTACGACACGAAGACGAAGAAGTCGACGCCGGTCAAGGTCCGCAGCGGCCCGTTCAGCGACGGCGTCGGCCACTACGTCTATGGGATCGAGTGGGCTCCCGACGGAAGCGAACTCTGGTTTCATCGAACGAACCGCACCCAGAACGTGATGGAGTGGTGTGGGGCCGATCCGAAGACGGGTCAGTCCCGCGTCATCGTTCGCGAATCCTGGCCGGCGAGCTGGGTGGACAACACACCGACGCGGCAGCTGCTCGATCAGCACCCCGATATCGCGAAGGCACCCCGATTCAAGGGGAAGATGATCTGGCTGACCGAGCGAAACGGATTCCGCAACTACGGTCTCGTCGATCTGAAATCGGGTGCCGTGCAGCCGATCACGAACCATCCGTTCGAGGTCGCAGGCATCGAGAAGGTCGACCTCGTCGGCAACAAGCTCTGGTACATGGCTCGAGATGGCGAGAACCCGTACAAACTTCAGCTCCACCGCATCGGTCTCGACGGTCAGGGGGACGTGCGGCTCACCGACCCCGCGCTGAGTCACTCCGTCGACGTTTCCCCGGACGGAAACGCGTTTGTCGCGACCTCCGAGGACATCGACTCCGCCCCGACCACGAAGCTGTTCGACGCCGATGGCAAAGCCATTGCCACCTTGGCGGAGAGTGATCTGACCAAGTTCAAAGAACTCAAGCTCCAGCCCGTCGAGCGCATCGAGTTTGTGGCCGCCGACGGCAAGACGCCGCTCTACGGAACCTTGATGAAGCCTTCGGATTTCGATCCGGGGAAGAAGTACCCTCTCCTTGTCACCGTCTATGCCGGCCCCGAGTCCGGGACGGACCGGGAGCGATTCGGCGTGCCCCAAGCCATGACCGAGCTCGGCTTCCTCGTTGCCGCCTTCGACGGCCGGGGGACCGATGGGCGCGGCAAGAGCTTCAAGGACAGCGTTTACAAGAAGCTGGGTGTCGTTGAGATCGACGACCAAGCCGCAGGAGTGAAGGCCCTCAGGACTCGCCCTTATGTCGACGGCAACCGCGTCGGGATCTTTGGGACCTCCTACGGGGGTTACGCCTCCGCGATGGCGATCCTCCGATATCCCGACGTCTTCCAAGCCGCGGCGGCGTCATCTTCGGTGACGGACTGGCGGAACTACGACTCGATCTATACCGAGCGGTACATGGACACGCCGCAGCGCAACCCCAAGGGCTATGACGAGGGCTCGGCGATGATGTACGCTCAGAACCTCAAGGGACGGCTGCTGCTGTACTACGGCACGGCCGATGACAATGTCCATCCCGCCAATACCTACCAATTAGTGAAGGCGCTCCAGTCGGCAGGCAAGAGCTTTGACCTTCAGGTCGGCCCGGACCGAGGCCACACCGGGGTCAACGGCGCTCGAATGCTGGAATTCTTCGTCGACGCGCTCAAGCCCGACTAGAAGAGCCCGGGCTGGAGAAGCGCGCGTGCATTGGCGAGCGCCGGTTCGGTGACGTGCTCTCCGGCGAGCATACGGGCGATCTCCTCGACCCGTTCGTCGGAATTCAGAGCCCGGATTTCGGTGACGCTCCGACCGCTGCGCTCGACCTTGTCGATGCGGAAGTGGGTCGTGGCCCGCCCCGCGATCTGGGGAAGATGGCTGATCACGATGACCTGATTGTGTCGGCTCAGTTCATCGAGCTTTCGCGCCACCGTCGCCGCGGCCCGGCCACCGAGCCCGGCATCGACTTCGTCGAAAATGAGCGTCGGGACCCCCGCCCGTCCGGCGAGACCGACTTTGAGGGCGAGCATCACGCGTGAGATCTCTCCCCCGCTCGCGATCTTGGCGAGCGGCTTCGGGGGCTCTCCAGCGTTGGCCGAGAAAAGAAACTCCACCCGGTCCCCTCCCTGAGCATCGATCGGCTTCGGCTCGATCTGGGTGACGAACGTCGCTCGGTCCATCGCGAGGTCTCGGATCTGCGTCTCGACGAGGCTGGCGAAGCGTTGGGAGTGAGACGTCCGGAGCGCGGTCAGCGAGCCCGCTGCGGCTTCAAGGTCCGCCTCCTGCTCGCTGAGCCGAGTGGCCAGGGTCTCCTCATCCTCGTCGAGCCCTTCGAGCAGGCTCAGATCGCGGCGAGCGGACTCGAGAAACGCCACCACCGCCTCGTCGGTCTCCCCGTACTTGCGGTGAAGTCGCTGGAGCACATCCAGGCGCGCGGCCGCCTCTTCGACCGCACCGGGGGCCACTTCCAGGGAGTCGAGGTACCGCCCGAGCGTTCGCGAGGCTTCGCCGAGGGCGGCCTGGGCGTCGCGAAGCAATCGGAGAGACGGTTCGAGTTCGGGGTCGAGGCGGCAGGCCGCCTCCAGGTCTCGGGTTGCCTGTCCGACTCGCTCATCCGCCGCTCCCTCTTCTTCAAACAGATGAGCCCGGGCATTGAGGGCCGCTTGGGCTAGCCGTTCGGCATGCTGCAGGCGCCTCAGTCGCGAGGTCACGTCTTCGGTCTCTCCGAGCGTCAGGCCGGCACCCTCGATTTCGCCGATCTGGTGGCGGAGCAGATCGAGCCGGTGCTCGCGCTCGCGACGATCGGTGCGAACGGAGGCAAGCGCACGGCGTGTGTGCTCACATTCCGCAAACGCGGCGGCCACGCGGAGTCGCCAGGCGACCGCCTCTTCGCCGATCCAAAGGTCGAGATGCTCCCCGTGGGTGAGAGGATCGAGGAGGCTTTGATGGTCATGCTGCCCGTGCAGGTCGACGAGCAGTCCGCCGATCTGCCTGAGGGTCCCAACCGGTGCCTGTCGCCCGTTGATGCGACACGTCGAACGCCCTTCTGCCGATACTTCGCGGTGGATGTACAACTGCGCTTCGTCCAGCGGATAGCCGAGTTCCTCGCATCGATCTCGGATCTCGGGGGCGGTCGAGAGATCGGCGACGAGCGACACAGACCCCCTTGCGGCACCCGTGCGGACGAGCTCCGTCTCCGCCCGCCCCCCGAGGGCGAGCCCGATCGCATCGACGAGCAGCGACTTGCCCGCACCGGTTTCGCCGGTCAGTGCCGTAAAGCCAGGACCCAGGATCAACTGGGCGCGCTCGATGATCGCCAGGTTCTCGACCGTGAGTTCGAGCAGCATCGCCCTAAGCGTCCGCCTCCGATTCTCCGCCTTGGAGCTTGAAGAGGAATGCGGCGATCGCCGCGCCGAGGAACGGACCGACGAGGTAGATCCAGACCGACCCGTAGTCGCCGTTGCCTTGGACGGCATTCACGACCGTCGCGCCGATCCCGACGGCAGGGTTGAAGGCGCCACCGGAGATGCCGCCACCGGCGAGTGCGCCGGCGACCACCACGAACGCGATCGCAAGCCCGAAGTACGAGTTACCGGCTGTCTTCTTGGCCGTCGCCACGTTCAGAACCGTGAGAGCGAGCATCGTCGTGAAGAGGATTTCGACCGCGAGAGCCTGACCGGTCGAATAGTCCGCCGCGGGTTTGAGATCGACCGGCCCTCCGACGATCCAAGCACCGACAAAGAACGCCGCGAGACCGCCCGCGATCTGAGCGGCCCAATACTGGAGCATTTCAGTGGCGGTCATCTTGCCACGAATGAGGATCGCCAACGACACGGCCGGATTGTAATGGGCACCCGAGACATGGCCACCCATGTAGACCATCGTCATGAGCGCCGCTCCGATGGCGAGGGCGGTCATCGGTGCGCCGGTCGGTGCGATCATCGCGATGACGAGCATGAACAGGAAGGAACCGACGAATTCGGTGAGCAGCTTCACGATTGGCCTCCGAGTATGGATAAGGACGGGCTCGACCCCGAAAGCGTTGTATCCTTAGCATGATGACAACGATCGATCCGGGGTGGCGAAACCAGTGGGAGCAAGACGGCTTCTTTGTGGCGCAGGGCCTGTTTTCTTGGGAGGAGATCGGGGCCTACCGGGAGCACTTCGAGCACTTGAACGCGACCCTCGACGACGGTGCGAAGTGGCGCGACTCGGGAATCGAGGCGGGCGATCCGCTTGCCCAGTATCCGAGAATGGTGCACCCGCATCGCTTCGACGAGCGGAGCCGGGCTTTCATGCTCGATCCCCGGCTTCGCGAAATCATGACCGCCGTCCTGGGCGAGGAACCGTACTGTGCCCAGACCATGTTCTATTTCAAGCCGCCCGGTGCACGAGGGCAGGCACTGCATCAGGATCAGATCTACCTCCAGGTTCATCCTGGCACCTGCCTCGCGGCGTGGCTGGCCGTGGACGACTGCGATGCCGCCAACGGTTGCCTCCAGGTTGTCCCCGGCTCCCACCGGCTCCCGCTCTTGTGCGAAATCCCCGCCGACACCGAGCGCAGCTTCACCCGCACGACGATTCCCGTTCCCCAGGAAATGGAGGTCGTCGATGTCGTGATGAAGGCCGGCGACGTTCTCTTCTTCCACGGAAATCTGATCCACGGCAGCGAGCCGAACACGACCGACGACCGCTTCCGGCGGTCGCTCATCGGGCACTACGCGACAGGTCGCGCCGAGGCGATCGCGCGGTTCTACCACCCGCTGCTCCGATTCGATGGAACCGCAGTTCAGGTCGAGGTCAGCCCGGGGGGTGGCGCGTGCGGTGTCCTCGAAGACGACCACGGGAGGACTCGGATCGTGATGGTCGCGACTCGCTTGCCGGAGGTCACCGCGCCTCATTGAGCCGCCGGCTCTCGCTCAAGGACCGCCACGGCGGCCGCGAATTCGCGCTCGTGCGAAATGCTCACCGCGATGCGGTGGCCCTGGTAGATCGACCGACCCTCGACCAGGACTTCGGGCGCGCCGTCTGGCCCCGGAGTTACCTCGATCGCGGTCATCGGCAGGACGCAACCCAGGCATTTGCAGACGGCCTCCTTGGCAGCCCAGCGTCCGGCGACTTGCTGCGCGGTGCGGCAGTGATCGCGCTCCCGCGCAGTCAGCACCCGTTCGACAAATCGTGGGCGCCGCAGCGCCCGCTCGATGCGCGCGACCGAGACGATGTCGATGCCGATCGGATGCAACATGGCGGTGATGATGACACCCGAGGACGGCTCCGCGGATGAGGGTTCAGGTCGAACTCCTCGGCGGCCTCCGCGTCACCGTCGGTGAACGTCATGTGGCGCGGTTCCGTACGTCGAAAACCGCTCACGTGGTCGCGATTCTCGCGCTGCAGGCGGGGGTGCCGGTCCGGCGCGATGTCTTGATCGAGTGGCTTTGGCCGAGTGTCGCTTCTGCCCGGGCATACAACAGCCTCAGCCAAGCGCTGGCCTCTCTGCGGAAGGACCTGGGCGACGCGCTCCGGACCGACCGTCAATCGGTCACGTTGGACGCCGAGACGGACCTGGATGCGTTCCTTCGCGCTGCGTCCATCGCCGAACGAGCAACGCCAGACGACGCTCCGCACCGGGCGCGCGAGGCGCTCGAGATCATCCGAGGACCGTTCCTGCCCGGTGTACTCGAGCCGTGGGCGGTTCACGAGCGGCTTCGCGTGGCCGATCGTGCCCGGCAGGTGCTCGACCGATGGCGCGTGACGTGCCGCTCGATTCCGGCGAGACTGGAAGCGGCTAGGATGGCGACCGTTCTCGATCCGGCTTCCGAAGCGGCGGCGGCCGAGCTGATCGAGCTCTTGTTCGAGGCGGGGAAGCCCCGTGAGGCCGAGGCCGAATTCCGGCGGCTTCAAGGCCGACTGCGGAGCGAGCTTGACATGAAGCCAAGCACGGGGCTGAGCCGCCTGGTTCTCGAACGCGTGCGCCAGTCGGCGTCAACCGCTTGGTGGGTTTTGAGCTCGGACCGCGAACCGGAGTCAAGTCCGTCCGTCGAAGCCGCCCTGGCCAGGGGGCGCACCCTCGCTCGGCAAGGGCTTCCAGTCCAAATCGCACGCGAGCCCGGTCCGCTCGAAGTGGCGGACGCTGGGGTTCATTGGCGAGTGCACGAGACCGAAATGCTAAGCGGTGCCATCGGGAGCGCGCGGATGGCCGCAGCCGGCCCTGGTTTCGTGCGCCTCGTCGAACCGCCCCGGGGCGGCGCGCTTCCGCGCCTCGGACCGCTCGTCGGTCGCGAGGCACTTTTGGGACACGCGTTCAAGGCCTTGGTCCATACGCGACTGCTGACATTGGTCGGACCGGGCGGCAACGGCAAAACCCGCCTCGCGATCGCCCTGGGCGAACGAGCGCAAGCCGAGGCGGATCGGGTCGTCTGGGTCGGGTTAGCCGAAGTCGGGGTCGCGGATCGCATCTTCAAGGCCCTTGCTGATGTCCTGGGTATCGACGGCGAAGCCCATCTGGACGCCGTCGTGGCGGACCTCGAGGGTCCGACGGTGCTCATCCTGGACAACCTCGAGCAGATCCAAGGCGATCTTGTCGGGGTGCTCGAAGGGATGCTCGCAAGGCTTCCGCAACTTCGGATCGTGACGACGTCTCGGCGACGGCTCGGCACCGGCGAAGAGCAGGTCGTGGAAGTCCCACCCTTGGATGGGGGTTCTGGCGAGGACGTCGCTCTGTTTCGACTCCGTGCATCGCCCCAACTGAGCTCGGACCCCGACGCCGAGGCTCACGTTCGCGACATTTGCCGCGCGCTCGGGGGAAGCCCGCTTGCGATCGAACTCGTTGCGGCCCGGACGGCCGTCCTCTCGCCGGCGGACATCGCCGTCCGTCTCGACGAGGTGCTCGATTGGCCGCACCGTCAGCGCCGCCCGGGCGATCGTCAACACACGCTCCGAAGTACCGTCGAGTGGAGTCTCGCGCTCCTCGATCCCGGCGCACGGCAAACACTCACCGCCCTCGCGTACCTGGACGGTTCCGCCTCGACCGAACTCCTGACCGAGTTGACCGGAGAGCCGAAGACACCGGATCACCTCCTGGCGTTGAACGAAGCGTCACTGGTCGTGTCGGAAGGCGGCGCACCGCGCGCGAACCTCCTCGAGACGATTCGGGCCGTCGTTCGCGGAACTCCCGCCCAAGGCACGGAGGCGTTCGCGACGAGGCTCGTCGCATGGGCGGTCGATTTCGCCGAGACCCAGGCCCGCCGACTCCAAGGTCCGGAACAAATGGATGCCCTCGATCGCCTGTCGATCGAGCACGAGCACCTGCGCCGCGCCCTCGCGGTGGCGATCGACACCGATTCCGAGGAGGCGTTGAGACTGGTTTGCGCGCTCTGGCGCTTCTGGCACCTCCGCAGCCACTTGGCGGAGGGCGCGACGTGGGTGAGGCAAGCCCTCGATGCGGTGCCCGAGTCTGTTCACCGCCCGGCCGCGCTGAACGGACTTGGACGTTTGAAGTACCTCCAGGGGGATTACGAGGCAGCCGAGCGGGCGCATCGTGAGGCGCTCCAACTTGACCCGAACGACGACGCGCGCGCTCTCGCCCTGAACGGCCTCGGCGCGGTTGCGTACGAGCGTGGGGCATACGACGCGGCGCTGGTGGCTTTCGACCAGGCGCTCGCCATCCGGGTCGCCCTGGGGGATGGCTTCGGGGAGGGGAACGCGCTCAACTGGATCGGGCTGACCCTCGCCGATGCCGGGCGCCTGATCGAGGCCGCAGAGGCGCTCGAACGTAGTCTGACCGTGCGCCGGGCGATCGGCGACGAGAGCGGGATCGCGCGGTCCCTTGGCTGGCTCGGGACCGTGGCTCGACGCCAAGGCGACGCGGCTCGCGCCGAGAACCTCTACCGCGAAGCGCTTGTGATCCATACCCGCCTCGGCGATCGGCGGGGACAAGCCGGCCTCCTCGGCAACCTTGGCCTCGTGGCGCTCGACGCGGACGATCCTCAGGCAGCGTTGGCGCTGTTCGAGGAGTCCGAGGCGATCCACACCGAGATCGGCGATCGGTGGGGGGTCGCGACGATGCTCTTCGAGCGGGGCCGTCTCCTCCTCGCGATGGATCGCACCGTCGAGGGGCGCGAGAGCCTTGAGCGCGCGCTCGCCCTGCGCGAGACGATGGGGAATACAGCCGGAGTGGCTGAAGTCGAAGCCGCGCTCGGACGCGCTTGAACCACGCGGTATAGTCGGCCATGCGGCACCCTCTTCTGTGTTTCGTGCTTGTCCTGAGCCTGTTTGCGGTTGCGCTCACGCAGCCGAAACCGACGCGTGAACCGTTTGATCCGAAGCGCGATGCGGCCAAAGACATCGCCGCCGCGATCAAGACGGCAAAGAAGGAAAACAAGCGAATCATTCTCGACGTCGGCGGCGAATGGTGCATCTGGTGCAAGCGCCTCGACCAGTTCTTTCTCGACAACAGAGATTGCGCCGACGTGCTGAAGAAGAACTTCGTGGTCGTCAAAGTCAACTACTCGAAGGAAAACGAGAACAAAGAGGTGCTCTCCAAATATCCGAAAATCACCGGTTACCCGCACCTTTTTGTTCTCGATAAGAACGGAAAGCTGCTTCATTCTCAAGACACCGGGTTGCTCGAGGAGGGCGATCACCATGATCGCACGAAGATCATGGAGTTTCTCAAAAAGTGGTCTCCGACTGGGAAGTAGGTTAGCGGCTCCCGAGTTGCACTCGGGGCACCATCGTGTCGACGTAGAGGAGCCCGTCGAAGCCGTCAGCCCAGGCGAGGGTCAGCGGCCATGGATTTTGCTGGTCGATGAGACCGATCCGCGGAGCGCGGAGCGGATGCCTACGGGGAACCGACCGGAGGTCGAGAAACGCCTGACGATGGCCCAAAGATCGTAGGCTCGCTTCGAGCGACTCGGGGTGGGCATCGTGGTAGCGGATGGGTAGCCCACCCAACCACGACCAGCTTCCTTGGAACGCGACGACCCCAATCGAGTAAAGGCCGTATCCGAGCTTCGGCGCAACGAGCCGGGTCATGGAGTCGGGTTCGGTCGGGCCCGGGGTAAGACCGACGCCGGCGCCACGCCCTGGAAGCCCTTTGAAGACATGCGTGTTGTGAGCCCAGACGATCGCCTTCCGCCCGCGGAACGGACCCTCGAGAAGGGCGAGCAGGTTCTCGGCGTTCACCTTCTCCCGCAGGTTGTAAGGGACGGCGAACGGGACGTTGCCCAGCTGTCGTTCGCGCTCAAGGGCCATCATCTCCGCGTATCGGGCGGCGCTCACGAGGACCCGTCGCCGGAATGCCGGCTCCGGCCAAGCCCGGTCGAAGAAGATCGGGTTCGCCTCATACGCCTTGAGGAAGAGCGGGCCGGTGTTCACGAGCGCCATCGAGCGTGGGTTTCGCTCCACGTCGGCTTGCGCGGCCCGGATCAACGCCCGATCCGTGGCGCTGAGCTCAGGCCGACCGTCGAACCATCCGAGCATGGTCTCGAACTGCCGACCACTGCCCGAACCTGAGGGTTGGAGATCGAAGCCGGCCATCCTCAACGGCCGTACCGTCCCTCGGGTCCGGCGAGCGTAATCGAAGATCGGCAGCGACTCGGCCGCCGTGGACCAGTGTCGAAACACCCCCATCCGCGCTACTTTTCGGATCGGAAGCGGGCCGGAAAGGGCGGCATCCATCATCGCGCAGTCGTAAAGCCCGGATTCCCAGATGAGGACGTCGAAGCCCATCTTGCGGTGGAGAAACTTCACCACCCTCGTCTTGAGGCGGAAGGACGTTCCGTCGCCGTGCGTCAATTCTCCCAGCATGACGACCCGGCTCGATCCGATGGCTCGTTCAAGCGCCCGCTCGGTCTGCGGGGACAGGGCATCCGGATCGGGGATCGGAGCGGCGTGCATTCGTAGCCATGCCGTCGATGGATCGGGCTGGGTGCCGATGAGGGCGATCGCGCAGAGGAGCGGACACATCGAACGAGCTTACTGCAGCGACCATGCTTTGGCCCTCACGACTTCCGAAAATCGAGCCCGAGACAGTTGACATGTCATTGTGGGGGGGGGTAGGGTCCTTGCCATGGTGAGAGCACTGACACTCTTGTTCTCCATCGTAGCGACGACTTTCGCCGGGGCACAGCCTTCCGGCGGGCCCTTTTGCGCGGTCCCCGCCGGCGGCGCACCGATGCCGCCCTACTTTTACAGCACGAACAACCACGTCTCGGGTAACGCGATGGTAGGTCCTGCCGATGGCCGTGGGCCGCGCTACTTTGTGTACGCATGTCTCAAGGTCGGCGGATACACCGTCGACGAGTACATCCACATCGTGGGTGAGCCCCAACCGATGTCGATCGGTGGCGAGGCGACGTTTGACAGCACCGTCTTCGGGAATGGCACCCAACTTGTGGTTCGATTCGAGGCGATCGATAGTTACGGTGTTGTTTACGAGGCCGAGGATTCGGCTCCGGTCAAGAACAAGATCGGCCTCGCTCAGGTCGATGAGTGGAATGACTACCTGAATACCGATGGAATCGAGCGGACGAGAGTCCTAATGGAGAACCTCGGTTGGGACATCCACGAGCTGTCGACCATGGACTGGAATCCGGCCGATCTCTACGATCTCTTTTCAGGGGCGGGAATCTACCATATCGGCGTGCACGGTGACGTCGATAGGCACTGGACCGACAACTGGGATGAAGTGCTGGCTCAACCCTTTATGATCAACGCGATTCCGAATTACTTTGATTGGCGAGCCAGCATGAATGGTACGGGACTTCCACCCCACAACAGTACCAACATTCCGCCTGTGACATTTGCCTTTCTCGACAGTTGCTATGCGGGCACGAACAGTGATTTCTTCGAATCCATCCTGTTGCCACATATGACAAGTTATGGCGAATATGTTGAGAATATGTGCTTGATTGGCTATCCTCAAGCGGTGATGGTGGCAGGGCATGACGTCGCAGCTCACGATTTGTTTCTGAAACTGCGCGAAGGCGTGGTCGCAACCAAGGCTCGGGAAGAGTTCCTTGACAGCAATCTCGCGAGGTGGATTGCGAATCCTTTGAGTATCTACGTCGTGACAATCAGCTGGGGCAACATTGTCGATGACGAATCAGAAATGCACCTCTATGGCGATCCCAACACGAGAGTGCGATGGGTCTACACGGGCGACGAGAACTTTGCGGAGGAGATGTGGTTCAAGTGAAGACCAAAAGAGCAGCAAGCATTGCGATACTGAGCGTTGTGTCCTGTGTGCTTCTTGCGCAAGCCACCGACTATGAGCGCCAGGCAATGCAGTACATGGCGCGAATTGGGCGAGGTGATGCAGTCAAGCGTAGCCTGACCATAGACGGAGGGTTCATTCGCGTCGGGTTCACGGACGGTGGGCGACTGAGCTACTCCGGATCCACACCGACGATTGTACGCTACTCGAATACAGACGACACGATGGAAGCCGCGCGGAGGTCGCAGACCGAAGCGGCGCGACTGTCGATCGAGCAAGCCGAAGAGCGTGCTTGGCGCCTTCTGCCTGCAGGTGCGTCGAGATCGGAGTGGCGAATCACGAAGTCGAGGGGGTTCGAATCCGGGATGTGGGAAGGTTGCGGCAACTACTCCTTCGAGATCGGCCGGCTGTACCACGGTGTCCCGGGGGCGGGCGACCGCATCGCGGTCAAACTCGATGCGTACGACGGAAAGGTCCTCTCCCTGCGCGAGGTGAGCGGTATCGAACCAGACGAGCCCGCGACTCGGGTGATTCCAGTCGAAGAAGCGCGCTCGATCGCCATCCGTGCTCTCGACCGCATCGAGGATCCTCGAACCAGGGACCAAATGAAGCGGGATTGGGCTTCAACGGCGCCCGAGGCATCCCAAGTGTACTCCCGTGTCGGAGGCACTCTCGGTCAATACACAGACCCGGTCGTCGCAACGTGGCCGCTGAAAATGCGCCTCCAATGGGTTTTCGCAGGACCGGGCGGCGAAGTGGCCATCGATGCCGAAACCGGAGCGGTCTTGTTCATCGGCCTGACCATGGGAGGGGGCTCTGCACGGCCCGCAGCGACCACGCCATCCGCGAGCCCAGAGGAAACCGCCCGCGAACCAAAGCCGCACGAAGAGGAGCCCGCGGCCCTTCCCTGGCTGTGGGGCTTGGCCGCGATCCCGGTCGCGGTCGGAGCATGGTTCGTCGTGGCGCGCTCGCGCGGGTAACTGAGGGCCGCGTGCCGAATCTTCCCGGGCTCGGCGACGTACGCAGTATCATGAACGCGATGACGAAGGTGGTTCTCGCTGCGCTGATCGGAGGTGGGCTCGGCTTTGGCTACAGCTTCCTGATGAAATGCGCCGGCTCCACGTGAGCGAGCAGCCGACATCCGGCGGGGCCGGTGATCTTCGGTGCAGTGCTCGCGATCGCGATCGTGCTCGGGTCGCGCTCGAATTGACGGCCGATCCGCGCGAGCGAGCGACCGTGCACTCCCCGGTCGGCATCTACGTCCACACTCCGTTTTGCCCGTCGAAATGCGGGTACTGCGACTTCAACTCGTATGCGATGGAGGGTCCGATCGTGGAGCGTACCGTCGCAGCGATCGTGCAAGAGATTCGCTCGAGCCCGTGGCGCGGGCGTCCAGCCAAGACGATCTTCTTCGGCGGCGGGACGCCCACCTATCTGCCCGAAGCCGGCCTCCTCGCGATCCTCGAGGCCGTCCTCGACACCCATCCGCCGATCGAAAACGCCGAGATCACGAGCGAGGCCAACCCTGGCACCGTCGATACCCCGAAATTCCGGGCGATGCGGCAGGCGGGGTTCAACCGGATCAGCCTCGGCGCGCAGAGCTTCCAGCCCGAGGACCTGCTCCGACTGGGTCGCGTCCATGCCGCCGGCCACGTCGGTCGGGCGGTCGGCGCCGCTCGGGACGCCGGGTTCGAGAATGTCAACCTCGATCTGATGTTCGCACTCCCCGGCCAGTCGATCCGCGCCTGGTCTCAAAACCTGGACTTGGCTCTCGCCCTTCGGCCCGAGCACCTGAGCCTCTACTGCCTCACGATCGAAGCAAACACGCGCTTCTACAAGCTCCACCTGCGCGGGATGCTCGACTTGCCGGACGACGAGGCCCAGGTCGCGATGTACGATCGCGCGATCGACCGTGCCGCCGGGGCCGGCTACGAGGCCTACGAAATCAGCAACTTCGCACGCGAGGGCCTGGCGTGCCGGCACAACCTCGGCTACTGGCGCGGCGAGGAGTATCTTGCCTATGGGCCTGGTGCGGTCGGCTGCTTCGCGACGCCGGAGGGTCGGCAACGTTACACGAACCTCAAGCATCCGGAGCGGTACGCCGCGGCGGTCGAGTCCGGACACGTGGACTGGTGCGACGACGAATCGCTGGACGACGACACGATCCGGTTTGAAAAAGTGATGCTCGGCATCCGGCTCACCGAGGGCGTCGACGTCTCGTGCGTCGATCCGGAGGGGCATCTACGGATGGAGGCCTGCGGCTGGGTGGAGGCCCGCGACGGCCGTCTCCGGTTGACACGTGCCGGTCGGCATTTCGGCAATGTCGTGGCGGCCGAACTTGCTTAGACGAGCCTCCCGGGCCCCAGCATCGAGCGGAATGATTGAAGGTCCCGGGCGTTATGCCGCGATCGGGTATCCTCTTTCTCGTTACGCTCAACAGCCAGATCTCGTCTCAATCCCGTTTCTTTGGACCGGCCTACGATCTGATTTCTCGCGTTTGACCGGAACAATTCCATAACGAGGAGGCCATGCAACATGGCTACAAAGACACTTTACGTGGGCAATCTGCCCTATTCGGCGACGGAGTCGCAGATCACGGAGCATTTCAGCAGCTACGGCGCCACCAACGCTCGCATCATCGAGGGTCGAGGCTTCGGTTTCGTCGATATCGATGGCGATAAGCTGGAGGCGGCGATCGCGGAGAAGCATGATGTCGAGATGGGCGGACGACGCCTGACCGTCAACGAGTCGCGACCCCGAGAGAACAATCGCTCGGGCGGCGGTGGGGGCCGCTCAGGCGGCGGCCGCTACGGCGGCGGTGGCGGCGGCGGTCGCTGGTAAGTACCTGAACCTTTCCGTT
>ERZ761602.4635-NODE-4635-length-17312-cov-222.045025_pt1 | contig 17312 bp, 14 predicted proteins | sample MGYA00512165_ERZ761602 | MGnify/ENA primary metagenome ERZ761602 (study PRJEB28899, sample SAMN02445085) | bioreactor sludge metagenome | biome: EBPR sludge; isolation source: Thorneside wastewater treatment plant | place: Australia: Brisbane, Thorneside...
AGTGGCAACAATTTCACGGTCAACAGGCCTCTTCTGGTTAGAATTCGACTCCACCACCAGCCTCCGCCTCCGCCAAGATGAACGATGCCAGTCTGCTTCCGGAACTGATCCGCTGCTCAGCAAGTCGCCAGCCCGGAGCCTGCGCACTGACCTGCGGCGGTCAGTCGATGAGCTACGCTGAACTGCAGTCCGCGGTCGCCGGCTTTGCCAGCGGCCTGATCGAACTGGGCCTGCGGCGCGGCGAAAGAGTCGCCATCTACCTCGAAAAGCGCCTGGAAACGGTCGTCGCCAGTTTCGGAACGGCCGCCGCCGGTTGCGTCTTCGTACCACTGAATCCGCTGCTCAAGGCCGAGCAGGTCGCCTACATCATGCGCGACTGCAATGTGCGCGCGCTGGTCAGCTCCGGCGAACGCCTCGGGTTGCTGGCGCCCGTGCTGCCGTCCTGCCACGACCTGCGCCACCTGATCACCGTCAATGGCCGGGCGCCGGCTCCTCCCGAGACGCCGCTGGTCAGCCTGGGATGGGACGAACTGCTGCGGGCCACCGGGCACGCGGGCCACCGGGTGATCGACACCGACATGGCGGCAATCCTCTACACGTCGGGCAGTACCGGCAAACCGAAAGGCGTTGTCCTGTCGCACCGCAACATGGTCGCCGGCGCCGTGAGCGTTGCCGGCTATCTCGAGAACAGCGCCGACGACACCCTGCTGGCGGCGTTGCCGCTGTCCTTCGATGCCGGCTTCAGCCAGTTGACGACGGCCTTCCACGTCGGTGCCCGTGTCGTGCTGCTGAACTACCTGCTGCCACAGGACGTCCTCAAGACGCTGGCACGCGAGCAGGTCAGCGGCCTGACGGCAGTGCCGCCGCTGTATATCCAGCTTTCGCAGCTCGAATGGCCACCGATCATCAGCCAGCAGTTGCGCTATTTCGCCAACACCGGCGGCCGCATGCCACGCGATACCCTCGCCGCGCTGCGGGCACGGTTGCCGAACAGCAAACCCTACCTGATGTATGGCCTCACCGAGGCGTTCCGTTCGACCTTCCTGCCCCCGGACGAGGTCGACCGCCGGCCGGATTCGATCGGCAAGGCCATCCCCAATGCGGAGATCCTCGTCTTGCGGGAAGACGGATCGCCCTGCGTCGCCAACGAGCCGGGCGAACTGGTCCATCGCGGCGCCCTCGTCGGTCTCGGTTACTGGAACGACCGCGAGAAGACGGCCGAGCGCTACAAGCCGCTGCCCGCCGGCATTGCCGGCCGCGATGCCGGACTGGTGCTGCCTGAGATCGCCGTCTTTTCCGGTGACACGGTGCGCATGGACGAACACGGTTTCCTCTATTTCGTCGGCCGGCGTGACGAAATGATCAAGACTTCCGGCTACCGCGTTAGTCCGACCGAGGTCGAGGAAATCGTCTATGCAACCCGCCTGGTCGGGGAATGCGTGGCCTTCGGCGTCGACCACCCGACGCTCGGCCAGGCGATTCAGTTGATCGCCTCTGCAGCCGAGGGCGACAGCATCGACTGCGACCGGCTGCTCGCCGAATGTCGTCAGCGGATGCCCGCCTACATGGTACCGGCGGGTATCAGCCTGCGCCACGGCCCCCTGCCGCGCAATCCCAACGGCAAGCTCGACCGCAAGACTCTGGCAACCGAGTTCGTCGCCGCCGCCCAAGGAGACGCTGCGGCGACTCCGCTCCCCTCCGGGTCTGACGACTGATGGATTTCCGACGCCCCCCGCAGCAGCGCCGGCAGCCGCCGGGCGTTGATGCCGCCAGGTCGGCGGCTTGGGGTGCCAACGTCTGTCACCACGGGCATGCCCGGCGGGCGCTGCGCTGCCTGCAGACAGGTGCAGACGACCGGTGCTCCCCCACACAACAACCCTGCAAGGCCATTCTCTGGTGAGCAACAGCGAACGAACTCTCCCGACGCACGCGCCGATGCACCAGTTTCCGGTCCTGAACGGTGAACTCGTCATCGGTGGCGTGCCACTCAGCCGCCTTGCCGCACGCATCGGCCAGACTCCCTTCTACGCCTACGACCGGCGGCTGCTCGCGGCCAGGGTGGCCGAGCTGCGCGCGTTGCTGCCGACTCGCGTGAAGCTGCACTACGCCATGAAGGCCAATCCGATGCCGGCTCTCGTGTGCCACATGGCGAGATTGGTCGACGGCATCGACGTCGCCTCGGCCGGTGAACTCAAGGTGGCGCTCGATGCCGGTGCCGATCCCGAGGAAATCAGTTTCGCCGGCCCCGGAAAGAGTCGCGGCGAACTGCGACAGGCAGTCGCTGCGGGAATTCTGGTCAATGTCGAATCGCCGCGCGAGATTGACGAACTGGCAGCAATCAGTGCCGCTACCGGTCTTGCCGCACGCGTGGCGGTGCGCGTCAATCCGGACTTCGAGCTGAAGAGTTCGGGCATGAAGATGGGCGGCGGTGCCAGGCAGTTCGGCGTTGACGCCGAGCAGGTGCCGGCAGTGCTCGCCGCGATCGACCGCGCCGGTCTCGCCTTCGAGGGTTTTCATCTCTTCGCCGGCTCGCAGAATCTGCGCGCCGAAGCGATCGTCGAAGCACAGGTCAAGAGCTACGAACTGGCCGTCCGGCTCGCCCGCTTCGCGCCGGCGAGCGTCCGCTTCCTCAATCTGGGTGGCGGCTTCGGCATTCCCTACTTTCCCGGCGAGCGCCCTCTCGACCTGACGCCGGTTGCCGCCGGACTGGCAGCGATCGCAGAACGTGCGGCGCACGAGTTGCCGGCCGCCAGACTGGTCATCGAACTCGGACGCTATCTTGTCGGCGAGGCCGGCGTCTACGTCTGCCGGATCATCGATCGCAAGCTGTCGCGCGGCCAGGTCTTCCTCGTTGCCGATGGCGGACTGCATCACCATCTGTCGGCCTCCGGCAATTTTGGCCAGGTGATCCGCAAGAACTACCCGGTGGCGATCGGCAACCGGGTCGGGGCACCGACCAGCATCACTGCTTCGGTGGTCGGACCCTTGTGTACACCACTCGACCTGCTGGCCGACCGGATGCCGCTGGCCGATGCACAGCCGGGCGATCTGGCGGTCATCTTTCAGTCTGGCGCCTACGGATTCTCCGCCAGTCCCCAGGCCTTCCTCGGCCACCCCACCTGTCTCGAGGTCATTGTCTGAGCACCATTCCGGGCCAGGTTTCGGATCGTGAACGAATCCGTCCCGCACCCACAACCACCTCCATGCCACACATCTCAAGAGACTTTCGCTGCCGCTGCCGCTGCCGATCATGCGGCGACCGATCGCTGGCTGGGCAGCCGGGTGCGCCGGCAGGCAATGCGCGAAGTGGCGGAGTGGCACATGACCGCCAGTGACAGGACGCGGCAGTTGCCGCGCACGCCGTTGCTCGACTGGTCGAGCTTCGCCGGCTCGCGACGTCTGACTGGCGTCCACAGCATCGATGATATCGCCGCACGCTGCCTGACAACCAGCGGTCGGGCCGCCATCTACCTGGCGTTGCTGCAGTTGCGACTCGACCCGGGCAGCCTCGTCCTGGTGCCCACATATCATTGCCCGACAATGGTCGCTCCGGTGATCCTGGCCGGACTGCGGGTAGCGTATTTCGGCATCGATGCGCATGGCCTGCCGCAACTCGGCACGATCGATGAAGCGACCGCTGCACACGCGAAAGCCATGTTGGTGTCGCACTATTTTGGCCGCGCGCGGTCACTGGCTGAGGTCCGTCAATGGTGCGACGCACGACAGATTGCCCTGATCGAGGACTGTGCCCACTGCTACTTCGGCAGCGCCGGCGAGCGGCCGGTCGGCACCTGGGGCGACTTCGCCACAGCCAGTCTGTCGAAGTTCTTCCCTGTGCCTGAAGGCGGCGTACTGGCCTCGGCAAGCCGGCGGATTGCTGCCCCAGGCCTGACGCCACAGGGCCTGCGAGTGGAGCTGAAGTCCTGGGCCGACGTGCTGGAATCGGCCGTGACTTACGGCCGCCTGGCCGGAGTTGGCTGGGCACTGACCCGGATCTTCGCCATCAAGAACCAGATCAACCGCGCCAGGACCACGGGACCGCAAGAGGATTCCATTGCCCCGCCCGACATGATGCTCGCCTGCGACATGGCGCGCATCAGACGAGCACCCGCCTCGACGGCCGTGGTGCTGAGAAGGCTTTTGCCACACGGACGAATCATCACCAGGCGCCGGTCCAACTATGCGGTCTACGCGCGGCACTTCCGGCAGGTCGAAGGAGCATACCCGCTCTACCCTGAAGCGGCGGCCGACGCCGTGCCCTACGTCTTTCCGCTGTGGGTAGACGACGCCGACCGGGTCTATCAGAGCCTGCGGTCACTGGCCCTGCCGGTATTTCGCTGGGACAGGATCTGGCCGGACACCCCCGTCCTGGCCAACGACGTCGGGCCTTCCTGGAGCCGGCACGTCCTGCAGTTGCTCTGCCATCAGGATCTGAGCGAAGCCGACGTGACACGCACGGCCATCGCGGCGCTCGCTCTGCTGTCGGCAGAACGCAGCCCGCCAGCAGCCAGCGGCGCTGGCTAGAAATCGAAAGGTGCTCCCGAACATGCCACCATCACCCGCGATCGTCTGGCAGAACCTGCCAGCGGCATCGCTGCACCAGGACCCCGCTCTGTCCGCCGCCTGGAACCGATTGAATGCGCGGCGGGGCGATGTTCCTTTCCTGAGCACCGAGGCGATCACCGCCAGCCTCGATTCGTTTGGCACGGGCCGGGAACGGCTGCTCGTCGGCCGACAGGAGGAGGCGATCGCGGCGATGTTCCTGCTGGTTCGCACCTCCGCCGCCGAATGGCAGAGTTTCCAGCCATCGCAGTTGCCACTCGGCGCCTGGGTGGCCGACGACCGACTGCCGGTGCTTGACCTCGCGCGCAGCCTGATCCGGGGGCCGCTCGGCTTCTGCCTGCTGCTGTCGGTCACGCAGATCGACCCACTCCATGTGGCACGCCCGACCGACACTGCCGACAGCCAGAGCAGCGACTACATCCGCACGGCCTGGACAGAACTCCAGGGCAGCTTTGCCGAATACTGGAACCAACGCGGCAAGAACCTCCGTCAGAACATGCGCAAGCAGAGAAACAGGCTTGCCGGCGAGGGGATCAGCGGACACCTTCGGGTTCTCGACCAGCCGGTGGAGATGGCGGCGGCCATCGAGCGTTATGGCGCACTCGAGAGCGCGGGCTGGAAGGCCGGCGAGGGCACCGCGATCCATCCGGAAAACTCGCAAGGGAAGTTCTACCGGCGCTTGCTCGAGAGTGCGGCGATGCGAGGCGAAGCCGTCGTCTTCGAGTACCTGTTTGACGATCGGGTGGTCGCGACCAACCTTTGCCTGCGACGCGAGGACGTCCTGGTCATCCTGAAAACCACCTACGACGAGTCGATCCAGTCGTACTCGCCTGCTTTCCTGCTCAGCCAGGACGAGATCGAACTGCTCTACCGGGAAGGCAGAATTCGGCGCATCGAGTACTATGGCCGCATGATGGAATGGCACAGCCGGTGGACGGAGAACTCGCGTGTTCTCTATCACCTGACCTTGTATCGCTGGCCACTGCTGCAGCGGCTTGCCGAGTGGCGGAGACGGCGAAAGCAGGCCGGCGCCGGCGCATCGGCGAGCTGAATTCGGGCCACGCGAGCAGACTACAGGGCTCTGACCGTCCGTTGCGAGCCGCGCGCCGGCACAGTCGGCATGCGGCTACTGACCACGAAAAGCGAAAGACCGGCTGCTGGCCGGTCTTTCCATGACTGCTGCTGCTCGATTCAATTGGTCGGGGCGCCGGGATTCGAACTCGGGACCCCTTGCACCCCATGCAAGTGCGCTACCAGGCTGCGCCACGCCCCGACAAGCTCGCGATTATATCCCAAAAACTCGCGGAACTCAGGGTCGCAGCATATCGACGATGCTCAGGATCTCCGCACGAACGCCCTCGAGCGTCAACGCCGAGGCCTTCGCCGTCGCCTCAGCCTCGGCGTCCTCCAGACGATTGCGCGCGCCACTGATCGTGAAGCCCTGACTGTAGAGAAGCTCGCGGATACGTCGAACCAGAAGGACTTCGTGGTGCTGATAGTAACGCCGGTTGCCACGCCGTTTCACCGGCCGAAGTTGCGCGAACTCCTGCTCCCAGTAACGCAGGACATGCGGCTTCACACCGCAAAGCTCACTCACCTCGCCGATCGTGAAATAGCGTTTGGCGGGAATGGCCGGTAACGGCTCCGGAACCGGCTCTCTATGACTGGCTTCCATCGTAGGCGTTCTCCACCTCGGCCTTCAGTTTCTGGCTGGCGTGAAAGGTCACCACTCGCCGGGCAGTGATCGGGATTTCTTCGCCAGTTTTTGGATTGCGGCCTGGGCGCTGCGGCTTGTCTCGCAACTGGAAATTGCCAAACCCGGACAGCTTGACACCGTCGCCTCGTTCGAGCGCGTTCCGAATCTCCTCGAAGAACGCCTCGACCATATCCTTGGCCTCACGTTTGTTCAGACCGACCTTCTCGAACAACAAGTCGGCCAGTTCTGCCTTGGTTAGCGTCATTCCCATCCCTTCTCAGACGCGAAGCCGCGCTGCAAACGCCTGCTGCAGATAGTTCAGCAACTGCTGCATGGCGGCGTCGACTTCAGCCTCAAGCAAGGTTCTGCGAGTATCTTGCATCACTATGCGGAAGGCAAGGCTTTTCTTGCCGGCCTCGACACCGCGCCCGACGTACACATCGAACAGCCGGATGTCACTGACGATAGCCGGTCGATCGGCGCTCAAGGCATCGAGCAGTTGTTGCAGTTCGAGTGCGTGGTCGACAACGATGGCGATATCCCGGACGACAACCGGCTGGCGTGATCCCTCGACGTACTGCGGCAACCGGGCCCGCTCGACGGGGTCGAGGTCGATCTCGAACAGCACTGGCGCCAGCGGCAGGTCGTACTTCTGTTGCCACTGCGGGTGCAACTCGCCGATGAAGCCAATTGCCTGGCCATCGACCAGAACCCGCGCGCTGCGACCCGGATGCAGCGCCGGGTGCGCAGCCACCTCGAAGCGAGCAACGCGTGGGGAGAGCAGCAGTTCGAGGTCTCCCTTGACATCGAAATAGTCGACGTTGCGTGCGGCACAGCCCCACTGTTCCGGCAGCGCCGTGCCGTAGGCGAGCGCCGCGAGCTTCCATGGCTGGCGAAAACCCGCGACCGGTCCACCAAGCGGATCTCGAAAGAAGCAGCGGCCCGTCTCGAAAACACGCAGGCGGCTTTGCCGACGTTTGAGATTCGTTGTCACGTTGGCCAGGAGCCCACCCAGCAGCGACGAACGCATGACACTCGACTGGCTCGCGATCGGATTGGCCAGCCGGATCAACCGCTCGTTGCCGGCGAGGTCTCGTTCCCAGGCTTCGTCGACGAAGGCGAAATTGATGACCTCCTGATAGCCGCAATCAGTCAGCATCTGCCGCACGCGCGCTACCGGTCGCGTCTGCTCGCTCTGCGGCAGCATCGACAACGCCGCCCGAGGCAAAGCCGCAGGGATGTTCTCGTAGCCGTGCAGGCGAACGATTTCCTCGATCAGGTCTTCCTCGATCTCCATGTCGAAGCGATGACTGGGCGGCGTGACGACAAAATCGTCGCCGTCACGGACGAATGACAGCCCGAGGCGGCGAAACAGCTCCTCGATTCGCTTGGGAGAAAGGTCCAGGCCCAGCACCTTGCGCACGCGTCGCGGGCGCAGACGAACCGGAAGCCGCTCCGGCAGACTCGCCAGCGCCTCACTGACCGGACCCGCCTGGCCGCCACAGATGTCGACGACAAGGCGCGTCGCACGTTCGAGTGCCCGCCGCGTCGCAGCGAAATCAACCCCTCTTTCGAAACGATGTGCCGCATCCGAAACGAAACCATAACGCCGGGCGCGCCCAGCGATCGCTTGCGGTGTAAAGAAGGCCGCCTCCAGGAACAGCTCGGTTGTCGCCAGAGTGATGCCACTATCCTCGCCGCCCATCACTCCCGCCATCGCCAGCGGCCGCCGCTCGTCGGCAATCAGCAGGACGTCGCTCTGCAACTCGACCGTCTGTTCGTTGAGCAGCTTGATCGTCTCGCCCGGCTGCGCCATGCGGGCGTGCACGGCTCCAGCAAGCCGCTGGTTGTCAAAAGCGTGCAACGGCTGACCGAGTTCGAGCATCACATAGTTGGTGATGTCGACCAGTGCCGAGATCGGCCGCAGGCCGCTGCGCTCAAGTCGCCGCCGCATCCAGGACGGAGTCGCGGCGGTCGCGTCGACGCCGCCGATCACCCTGCCGCAGTAACGCGGGCATGCCGCCGGTGCGTCGAGGACGACTGCCCGCTCGCTGGCGATGGCGACCGGCACCTCGTCGGCCTGAATGTAGTTCGCCGGCGCGCCAGTCAGGGCCGCAACCTCGCGCGCAACACCCTCGAGCGACAGGCAATCCGCCCGATTTGGAGTCAGCTTCAGCGTCAGCACGCGATCATCGAGATCGAGATGGCGGCGCAGATCCTCGCCCACAGGCGCGGCAGCGTCCAGGAGAAGCAACCCCGATGCGTCGTCGGCAACGCCAAGTTCCCGTGCCGAACAGAGCATGCCAAAGGACTCGACGCCGCGCACCTTGCTGAGCCTGATCTGCAAACCACCAGGAAGCGCGGCGCCGACCAGCGCGCACGGGACCTTGCTGCCCGCAGCGACGTTTGGCGCACCGCAGACGATCTGCAGCAACTCGCCGCCACCAACATCCACCCGGCACAGGCTCAGCCGATCAGCGTTCGGATGACGGTCCACGCTGACGACCTGAGCGACGACGACCCGGCTGAAGGCGGGGGCGACGGGCTCTTCCTCCTCCACCTCCAGACCAGCCATCGTCAGCAGATGCGAGAACTCCGGTCCACAGCATGCGGGGTCTACGAAGCTGCGTAGCCAGGATTCAGAGAATTTCATGCCCGTTCGCGGTCAGAAGGGATCGCCATCAGACGAACTGCCGCAGGAAGCGCAGGTCGCCATCGAAAAACAGTCGCAGGTCATTGATGCCGTAACGCAGCATGGTCAGGCGATCAGGTCCCATACCGAAAGCAAAGCCCAGGTATCGCTCCGGATCGATATTGACGTGCCGCAGGACGTTCGGGTGAACCATTCCGCAGCCGGCGATCTCGAGCCACCGACCCTTGTGCGCACCGCTCATGAACGCCATGTCGATTTCTGCCGATGGCTCGGTGAAGGGAAAAAAGGAAGGCCGGAAACGCACCTGCAGGTCGTCGCTCTCGAAGAAACGGCGCAGGAAGTCGGCGATGACACCCTTCAGGTCGGCAAAGCTGACGTTCTCGCCGATCCACAGTCCTTCGACCTGATGAAACATCGGTGAATGGGTCGCATCGGAGTCGACGCGATAGACCCGCCCCGGCGCAATGACCCGGATTTCCGGCATCGTCTCCAGCGCAGCATACCTGGCGACATGCGCCTGCATGTAGCGCACCTGGATCGGGCTGGTATGGGTGCGCAGCAATACACCCTCGGCGACCGCTCCCGACTCATCCAGCAGGTAGAAGGTGTCGTGCATGGAGCGCGCAGGATGATCCTCCGGCGTGTTCAGGGCGGTGAAGTTCTGGAAATCGGCCTCGATCTCGGGACCATCGGCGACCTCGAAGCCGATCGAACGGAACAGCGATTCGACCCGTTCGAGTGTCCGTGTCACCGGATGCAGACCGCCGGGTGCCGGCCCACGCCCAGGCAAGCTCACATCGAGCGCCTCCTCCGCCAGGCGGGCGTTCAACGCCATCTTCCGGATCGCTTCGCGACGCGCGTTGAGGGCGGTTTCGACCGCTTCCTTGGCGCGGTTGATCGCCACTCCGGCCGTCTTGCGCTCGTCCGGCGGCAGCCTGGCCAAAGCCTTGAGCAGGTCGGTTATCTGTCCATTCTTGCCGAGATAAGCGGCCTTGATCTGCTCAAGGACATCGGCGTCGTCGGTTGCGGCAAAAGCCAGGACCGCCGCCTGGACAATCTGATCGAGGTTATGCATGCTTCACCGAAAAAAAGGAGGCTCGCGCCTCCTTTCCCGAAATTCGTCGGGTCTAGGCGGCAAGCCGGGCCTTCGCCTCGGCAGCCAAGGCAGCAAAAGCCGGCTTGTCAAAGACAGCCAGATCTGCCAAAACCTTGCGATCCACCTCCACCTGCGCCTTTTTCAAGCCGTTCATGAAGGTACTGTATTTCATGCCGAGTTCCCTGGCGGCGGCATTGATGCGGGCAATCCAGAGGCTGCGGAACTGACGTTTCCGCTGCCGGCGATCACGGTACGCATACTGGCCTGCCTTCATTACCGCCTGCTTGGCAACGCGGTAGACGTTCTTGCGACGACCGCGATAGCCCTTGGCCAGGGCGAGAATCTTCTTGTGGCGCGCGTGCGCCGTTACACCACGCTTGACTCGAGGCATCGATTATCTCCTTAAGCGTAGGGCATCATGGCACGCACGACCGCCTTGTCGGAGGCGTGCACCGCGGTCATGCCGCGCAACTGGCGCTTGGTCTTGGTATCCTTCTTCGTCAGGATATGTCGCTTGTAGGCGAACGAACGCTTGATGCGACCGCTCGGACTGATCTTGAAGCGCTTCTTCGCTCCGGTCTTGGTTTTCATCTTGGGCATTGAATGCTCCTGATAATGACATGCTGCCAGGTGTCTCCCGACGGAAGCTCTTCGAACCCGGCACCACTTCTTTCATGCACGGCACGAGACTCGCGTCGCCTGCCGTGGCTCCAGCGATCTACCGCTTCTTGCTCGGCGTCAGCACCATCACCATCTGCCGTCCTTCCATCTTCGGCATCTGCTCGACCACTGCCAGATCCTGCAGATCAGCCCGGATACGCTCGATCTGCCGCATGCCGATATCCTGATGCGCCATTTCCCGGCCGCGGAATCGCAGCGTGACCTTGACCTTGTCCTCTTCTTCCAGGAAACGCGTCATGTTGCGCAGCTTGATCTGGTAGTCGTTTTCATCGGTGCCGGGACGCAGCTTCACTTCCTTGACCTGCACCTGCTTCTGCTTGAGCTTCTGCTCATGCTGACGCTTCTGCTCCTGGTACTTGAACTTGCCGAAATCGACGATGCGGCAGACCGGTGGCTGTGCCATCGGCGCGATTTCGACCAGATCGAGACCGGCCTCTTCGGCAAGCGCCAGAGCCGCCCTGACGCTCACGACTCCCAGTTGTTCGCCGTCGGCACCGATGAGACGGACCTCCGGTGCGTTGATCTCTTCGTTGACGCGTTGCGCCTTTTGCAGTGCGATGGTTCCGCTCCTTCTTCCGACAAAAGTCAAGCCGTGCCACTGCGCGCGGCAACTTCCTCAAGAAGCCGCCCAGTCAGAGCCTCGAGCGTCATCTGCCCGAGATCCCGCCCCCCGCGCGTGCGCACGGCCACCAGATTGGCTGCCACCTCCTTGTCGCCAACGACGATCTGATACGGCAGCTTGTTCATGCTATGTTCTCGTATTTTATAGGTAATTTTTTCATTGCGCAAATCCGCCTCGACCCGCAGCCCGGCGCTGCGCAGCGCCGCCGCCACCTGCCCCGCATAGTCGGCCTGCTTCTCGGAAATATTCAGCACCACCGCCTGTACCGGCGACAGCCAGAGGGGCATCGCGCCGGCATAATGCTCGACGAGAATGCCGATGAAGCGCTCGAGGGAGCCGAGGATGGCCCGGTGCAGCATGACCGGAATCTGGCGCTCGTTGTTCTCGCCAACGTAGTGCGCGTCAAGGCGTTGCGGCAAGGCGAAGTCAAGTTGCAGCGTGCCACACTGCCAGACGCGTCCCAGGCAGTCCTTCAGCGAAAACTCGATCTTCGGCCCGTAGAACGCGCCTTCTCCCGGCTGCAGGTCGTAGGCCAGTGCCTTCGCCGCCAGGGCCTCGGCCAGCGCGGCTTCCGCCCGGTCCCATGCGGCGTCCGATCCGATGCGTTTCGGCGGCCGTGTGGACAGCTTGACGAGGATCTCGGTGAACCCGAAATCGGCATAGATCTTCTGCAACAGATCGATGAATGCCGCCGTCTCCGGCAACACCTGCTGTTCCGTACAAAATATGTGTGCGTCATCCTGGACGAAAGCGCGCACGCGCATGATGCCGTGCAGGGCGCCGGAGGGCTCGTTGCGATGGCAGGAGCCGAACTCCGCCAACCGCATCGGCAGGTCACGGTAACTGCGCAGCCCCTGATTGAAGATCTGGATGTGCCCGGGACAGTTCATCGGCTTGATCGCGTAGTCACGGTTCTCCGAAGCAGTCGTGAACATGTGTTCCGCATAGTTCTGCCAGTGACCCGAGCGCTCCCAGAGCGAACGATCCATGATCATCGGCGTCTTCACCTCGCAGTAGCCGTTCTCACCGAGAAGACGCCGAATGTACTGCTCGACTTCCTGCCAGATGGTCCAGCCCTTCGGGTGCCAAAAGACCATCCCGGGCGCCTCGTCCTGCAGGTGAAAGAGGTCGAGTTGCCGCCCCAGCTTGCGATGATCCCGTTTCTCGGCTTCTTCGAGCATGTGCAGGTAGGCATCCTGGTCTTCCTTCCTGATCCAGGCGGTGCCGTAGATGCGCTGCAACTGTTCGTTGCGGTGGTCCCCCCGCCAGTAGGCGCCGGCCAGCTTCATCAACTTGAAGACCTTCAGTCTGCCGGTCGAGGGAACGTGCGGACCACGACAGAGGTCGACGAAGTCTCCCTCGCGATAGAGCGAGACAGCCTGATCCGCCGGTATCGCATCGATCAGTTCCGCCTTGTAGTGCTCGCCAATCGACTTGAAGAAGGCGACAGCCTGATCGCGTGGCCAGACTTCCCTCTGCACCGGCAGGTCACGCCGCGCCAGTTCCGCCATCCGCCTTTCGATCGCCGCCAGATCGTCAAGCGTGAATGGGCGCTCGAATGCGAAATCGTAGTAAAAGCCATTCTCGATGACCGGGCCAATGGTCACCTGCGCCGTCGGAAACAATTCCTTCACCGCATAGGCCATCAGGTGCGCCGTCGAGTGGCGAATGACCTCGAGCCCTTCGGGGTCCTTTTCCGTGACGATCCCCAGTTGGGCGTCGCTGCTGATCACGAACGAAGTATCCACCAGGCGGCCATCGACCTTGCCCGCCAAGGCGGCTCGCGCCAGGCCGGCACCAATCGTCTGCGCGACCTCGGCGACCGTCACGGGCTGCGCGAAATCCCTCTGCGAACCATCGGGTAGTGTGACGACCGGCATAGTGCACCTCAGCAGGAAAAAATGGAAAAGCCAGAGCGCCGCTCTGGCTTGTGTCTGGACCGCAGGCGAAAAACCGACAACTCGGACAACCGGCGACAGCAGCCGCGCTCAGGGTCGCTGGCCAACAGCCCGCCGTCGATTGCTCGGCAGCGACGGTCTCGGAGCCAATCGCAGCTGGCAGCAAAGTCGTTCGCCAACCTCCTCAAACGCCCTCAACGGCGCGATTCTAGCACAGCAGATCCGGCCGCCCAAAAGCCAGGCGCCGGCAGTCCCGGCTGCAGCCATCCGACCAACAGGGAGGCGCCGACCTGCGCCAAGGGCAAGGTTGGACGGCGTCCACTGTCACCCTGGTCGCGTTCCCTCAACTGGCCAGCGGCGCGAAGAGCGCCGAGATGTCTTCGCTGCCGAACTTGGCTTCGACGCCATGGTCGGCAGACAGAATGCGCGCCGCAAGCTCGGCCTTGCCCTCCTGCAAGGCGAGAATCTTCTCTTCGATGCTGCCGGCAATGATCAGCTTATAGACGAACACTGGCTTGTCCTGACCAAGCCGATGCGCCCGATCGGTCGCCTGATTTTCGGCTGCAGGGTTCCACCACGGATCGTAGTGGATGACTGTATCGGCAGCCGTCAGATTCAGGCCAACGCCGCCGGCGCGCAGGCTGATCAGGAAGATGGGCACTTCGCCCGCCTGAAAGCGGCGGACCTGTTCCTCGCGATCCACCGTGTCACCGCAAAGCAGGGCGTAATCCAGGGCGAGGAGCCGCAGTTCCTTGGCGATCAGTGCCAGCATGCTGGTGAACTGTGAGAACACCAGGATCTTCCTGCCCTCGTCGACCAGTTCCGGCACCATCGTCATCAGGAGATCCAGCTTGGCGCGTTCCTTGATCTTCTGCACCGACTTCGACTTGAGCAGCCGTGGGTCGCAACAGACCTGCCGCAACTTCAGCAACGCATCAAGAATGACGATCTGGCTGCGATTGAAGCCCTTGCTGGCAATTTCTTCACGCACCTTGGCGTCCATCGCAACGCGAACGGTCTCGTAGAGATCGCGCTGACCCCCAGCCAGTTCCACCTTGCGCACGATGATCGTTTTCGGCGGCAGTTCGCGTGCCACCTCCTCCTTCTTGCGGCGCAGGATGAACGGTCGCACCCGCCGCGCCAGCAGTTCGCGCCGCCTGACGTCGCCCTGCTTCTCGATCGGTGTCCGCCAGTATTTGGTGAAGGTTTGGTTACTGCCGAGAAAGCCGGGCAGCAGAAAGTCGAACTGGCTCCAGAGTTCCCCCAGGTGGTTCTCCAGTGGCGTGCCAGTCAGGCAGAGGCGGTGACGCGCTTCGATCCGACGCACCACTTCAGCACCTTGACTGCGCGCGTTCTTCACCGTCTGCGCCTCGTCGAGAATCAGCAGGTGATAGGCGTACCGGGTCAGGTCGGCAACGTCGCGCCATAGCAGTGGATAGGTCGTCAGCACCACGTCGTGGCGCGGGATGTCGGCAAAGCGGCTCTTTCGTTCCGGTCCATGCAGCGACAGGATCGACAGCCCGGGGGCAAAGCGGGCGGCCTCGTTGGTCCAGTTGAAGATCAGTGAGGTGGGCAGCACGATCAGTGCCGGCCGGTCGAGCCGGCCCGACTCCTTTTCCAGCAGCAGGTGCGCCAGTGTCTGCGCCGTCTTGCCCAGACCCATGTCGTCGGCGAGAATTCCCGCGAGATTCTGTTCGCGCAGGAACTGCAGCCAGGCCAACCCTTCGGTCTGGTAATGACGCAACTCCAGGCCGAGCCCCACTGGCGGCTCGATATGGCCGATCCCCTGCGCCGCACTCAGCTGCTCGGCGAGCGCCAACACATCACTCTGGCCCTTGAACCGCCAGCGCGCGCTGTCGTTGAGTTCGGTCAGCCGCGGCGCATCGAAACGGGAAAGGCGCAGACTGCTGCCGCCGGTAAAGCCGTCGAAGAGGTCGATCAGGGTTGCCGCCAGCGGCTTCAGGCGCCACGCCGGAACGCGGATTCGCAAACCGGCACCGGTCACCAGTTCGACCATCTCGTTGTCCGCGACCTGTGCCAACAGGCTGGCCTCGAGCCAGCGCCCGTCACGCCGGAAGAGGCTGGCAAGCAGGGGCGCGAGCGGCAGACGCTCACCTTCTACGACGATCCCCATGTCGAGTTCAAACCAGCCATGCCCGGAATCCGTGAGGTCGGCATCCCAAGCCTCGACCTCGAGCAAGCGATGGCGAAACTCGGCGGCAAAGTCGACCTGCCAGCCGCTGCTGCGCAGGCGCGGCAATTGCTCACGCATGAACACCGGCCAACTGCTCTCCTGCGCCAGTCCATATGCATTGTCCGGTGGCCTGCCGAAGGTATGCAGGACGTAGCCCGGGATCTTCTCCAGATCAGCCCCGCCCAGCTCAGCCATCAGCTGCTCTTCGCGCGCACGCTGCCGCTCGATGCGAACCATCTCGCCGTTGGCAAGGATCGTGAAGTCGCGCCGGTCGTCGGGAATCACCTCGACATCCTCGTAGCGAAACGCCGCCAGGGCGACATCGAAAGGCCCTCCGCCATAAGCCGCTGAGTAGTCACGCCAGCCACGATTGCCGTGTATGTGCAGGGTCCGCAGACGCAGCAGCGCGACCGGTTCGGCAACGATGCAGCGGCTGTTGACGCTGGCCTGCTCAGGGTCGCCCGGCAGATCGCTCACGGTCTCGGCGAGGGCTTCGCCGACCAGCGCAGCAGCCGTGGCCGACAGGGGCGGTAGCGAGAACAGGCGGGCGACTACTGCCGGGTTGCCTCGCACCTGCAGAAGACCGACCTGGCGCCCGTCGAGATCGACGAACCACGGCTGCGGCAGCGGTATGACCAGAGCAGCGGCCGGCTCCGTGAGCAACATGGCCGACTGCCGCCCGTCGCCGCTCTGCCGCCAGCCAACGGTCGCCGGCCGCGGTGCGGCCAGGGTCAGGAAGGAAAAGTCATCGCCGCGGCACAGTCGACCGGTCTTCGCCATGAGCTGCAGCGCTTCGCCACCGTGCTTCGGCCCCAGGCCGAAGGCGTGCAGACCCGTGTCGAAGCCGCGCTCGGCCCATAGCAGTCGGAGGATCGGTCGATCTTCATCGCTGACGAAGCGAAGGGATTTCGCGAGCGCACGATCGATGTTCCACACCTCGTCGGCGCCATCAGGTTCGCGGCCCTTGTGAACCGTGACCCCGAAGCCAGCCAGATCGGCAGTCCACTGCAGCAGGTAGAAGAGCTGCTGACGGCCGGAGGCAGGACTGCGGTCCTTCTTGCTCACGGCCATCGCCACCCGGCGCAACTCCTCGGTCCACGAGAGCGCGCCGACCTCGCTCTTGCCGAGCGGCAGCGATCGTTCCACCGGCTTATCCATGCGGCAGGCCCGACGGCAGGGGGACACCACTCTCGCGCCAGACTTCGCGCACTGCGGACAGACGGATCGAAGGCTCGTTCAAGATTTGCACCCGCAACGAAGGAGTCAGCGACAGGCCACTGTCGCGAGACGCGAAGCAGCGCAACGGCGGCAACTCTGGCAAGTAAGCTAGCATATGGCGGCCCGCTCCGGCAAGCGCAGGCACACCGGTCTGCTGGCGCTCATTCTCAATCGCGGAAGTTGCCGTAGCGGATCGGAAAATCGGTGATCTCCTTCGTGACCAAGGCGATGCAGGCCTGCAACTCATCCCGCTTGGCGCCACTGACGCGTACCGCATCGCCCTGTATCGATGCCTGTACCTTGAGCTTCGAGTCCTTGATCAGCTTGACGATCTTCTTCGCCAGTTCCGACTCGATGCCAATCCTGATCTTCAGATCCTGTTTGACCTTGTTGCCCGAGACTCGCTGCACGGGTTGATCTTCGAGCCGCTTGGTACTCTCCTTTTCCTTCTTCTCCATTGCCGGAAACAGGAGGTCCCTGATCTGGCCAAGCTGGAACTCCGAGTCACCGTGCAGCGTGATCACTTTGTCCTTGTCATTGAGGTCCACCCTGGCGCTCGTGCCCTTGAAATCATAGCGATTGTCGATGGCACGCCGGGTGACGTCGAGCGCGTTGTGCAAGGCGGCCATGTCGGCTTCGGAAGAAAAATCGAATGAAGGCATAGTGATCCATCTGTTGGTCGAAAAGGTGG
>ERZ761602.4636-NODE-4636-length-17308-cov-8.398771_pt1 | contig 17308 bp, 11 predicted proteins | sample MGYA00512165_ERZ761602 | MGnify/ENA primary metagenome ERZ761602 (study PRJEB28899, sample SAMN02445085) | bioreactor sludge metagenome | biome: EBPR sludge; isolation source: Thorneside wastewater treatment plant | place: Australia: Brisbane, Thorneside...
CGTCCCTCAGCGCCTAAAAGACGTCCCTCAGCGCCTAAAAGACGTCCCTCAGCGCCTAAAAGACGTCCCTCAGCGCTTAAAGGACGTCACGCAGCGCCTAAATGACGTCCCACAACAACTAAAAGACGTCCCTCAGCGCCTAAAAGACGTCACGCAGCAGCTAAAAGACGTCCCTCTGCGCCTAAAAGACGTCTTTCTGCGAATGAAATCCGCCCGCTTTCCGCCCCAATCCGCCCGGGGAGCGCGCTTTCTTCGGTTTTATGGGATTGTCCGGATAACCGCCCACCCGAGCCCCTCGCTGGCGCAAAATTCCGGGCACTTGCCCCCCATCGGAGACGCATACTCGCGTTGCAGTCCGGTAAGCTGCAGATTCAGCTACGCAGTCGGATGGGTTTCGTTCAACGCCGGGAGCGCTTTAACGATCTTCATCGTCTCCATGCTCACCCGCACCACGCGGCCAATCAGGTCGGCGATGTAACGCGGCTGCTTGTGCTCTTTACACCAGTCGTTCGGGTCGTTGACGATGCCCGAGTCCTTATCGCGTGTCACTTGATACCGCTCGATGATCCATTCGATCGCAGGCTTGCCGTTGACGACATACTCGTAAGCTTCTAGCGGAATCTGGGTAATCGTCAGGTGGCTGTTGTAGATGATCTTGGTCTTGTCCCACTTGAGCCCCGCGGCCTTCTGCTCGGCCGACGGGCGGGCGAAGGTCATCTTCTGCACCATATAGAAATCCTCCTGCTTCAGGTCGAGCTGGCTTTGCACCTCTTCGACCGGCCAGGTCGGGACGGTCTCGTAATTCAAGTGCCACTTCGCCAGCTCCCGCCCGGCCTCGCTGAACGCCCAGAAGTCCTTCGCCTCCTTCGTCAGCGGGATGCGTGGCAGCATCTTCTTCAGGTCCGCCGCGAAGCGGGTGCGGTACTCGGGCGAGTGCAGCACGCCGTAGACGTAATAGAAGATGTCTTCCTTCGTCACCTTCGCCCCGTACGCGCCGCGGAACGTCTTCAGGATCGCATCCGTGATCGCGTCACGACGGCGATAGCCGTCGATGATGTCGCCGTCGTCCTTGCCGAGGTCGAGCTTGCCGGAATCGTCTATTTCTTCATAGACGTACAGCGGGAAACATAAGCCGGTGTCGTGGAAGTGGTAGTTTGGAAGGCAATCTACGACCAATGCGGAGAACTCTTTTGATGCCCCGCCTCCCGTCAGAAAGATGCCGACGTTCAGAAGTTTCCCCTCGGGGAAAATCGATGGCATCTGGTACACAACCTCATTCAACGCGCGGTCAAAGTAAGTCACACGCTTGTTGAAGGGACGATACGCGCTGACTGCAATAGCGGACTGCCGGAATTTGAGACTCTTGCCCTTTGCGACGTCTGACTTAAGCGCCCTCGACCACGATATTCGCTTGCTGTCAGTGGTGATCGCCTCGTTTAGCTTCTCTTCGCGATCTTCCTTCGCGACTCCCGAAAGTGCTGCGACCACTTTGGGCAAATCTTCGGAGTAGGTCTCGATCATTCGTCGCATGTTCGCGGCGACGGACGTACGGGATGAGCCGTAGCACCACCAATCGCGGCTGGTCAGGACGCCCTGAGAGTAATTCTCGAAGAAACGAAGCTGCTTGGTGTCCTCTTTGTCACCCAACACTGCGAACTTCTCGAACGCCGGATCGCGTTGGTTTATCCAGTCGTTTTCTTCGTTCGGCTTGAGTGTCGTCCACTTCTTCGCAGTGTCGATGCCGGCGATGCTGGCGAAGTCGCGAATGATCTTAAGCTTTTCGTTGCGGTCGAGGTAATCGCCTATGTCGTGGTAACGCAGCGTCGGCGTGCCCTTTTGATCCGGGTTCTTCACGAGGATTGTGATGGCGACGGGCGTGCGACTCCCGCCACCAAAGATGCCCCCGGCTTCCGCCTTCCTTTGCTCGCCCTGCGTGCGCGCGTTGCCTCGGCAATTGAAGATGTAAGCCGTCGTGAACTCGTCGGTAAGGCAAGCACGTAGGCCGTCCATGTTGTTGGCATCGATGAATGAACCGTTGGTGACAAAGCCGATGACGCCACGTTTCTCGATACGGTCGCTGGCCCACCGGATCGCGCGGATGTAACTGTCGTAGAGATTCTTCACCAGCTTTGCGTTCGATTTCTCCGCATAGGTTGTCCGGATGCGCTGGTCGAGAATCGGATACTCAAGATTTTGGTTGTTGTCGTTCTCGCTGTCCTGCTGCGCCGAATATGGCGGGTTCGCGATGACCACCCGGATCGGGCTCGCCTTCTGGCGTTTCACGCGGGCGCTGTTTTCGGGGAAGGTGCCTTCGAAGGCTTGTTGTTTCGATTCGTACAGCTGGAACGTGTCCGTCAGCACGATGCCGTCAAATGGCAGGTAGTCGTCCTTGCCTTTGTCCGCGCGCAGGCCGTGAAAAGTTTCTTCGATGTTGATGGCGGCGATGTAGTAGGCGAGCAGCACGATTTCGTTGGCGTGCAGTTCGTTCTTGTACTTGTGCAGCAGCTTGTCGGGCGGGATGAGGCCGGACTGGAGCAGGCGGACGAGGAAGGTGCCGGTGCCGGTGAAGGGGTCGATGATGTGGACGTCTTTTTCGCCCAGCCCGCTGTTGAACTCGTCGCGTAAGACGTCCTGCACGCTGTGGATGATGAAGTCGACGACTTCGACGGGCGTGTAGACGATGCCCAGCCGCTCGGCCATGCGGGGGAAGGCGGTGCGGAAGAACTCATCGTAGAGCTCGATGACGACCTTCTGGCGGGCTTCGGCGTTGTCCAGACCCTTGGCCCGGTCGCGGACGCTGGCGTAGAACTTTTCGAGCTTGCCGGCTTCCTTGTCGATCGAGTGCTCATCAAGCACGTCGAGCATCTTCTGCATCGACTGGCTGACCGGGTTGTGCTGCGTGAAGGCGTAGTTGGCGAAGAGGGCGTCGAAGACGGGCTTGGTGATCAGGTGCTGCGCGAGCATTTCGATCGCGTCTTCCCGCGACACGGCGGGGTTGAGGTTGTGCTGCAGGCCGGCCAGAAACTCGTTGAAGGCTTTTGTGTTCGGCGACTTCGGATCATCCACCAGCGACTTGATGCGCGTGATGTGCCGCTCGGCGATGGCGGCGATGTCGCGGGCCCATGTTTCCCAGTAGGCGCGTTCGCCGACCTTCATGACCATCTTGGCGTAGATGGCGTTTTTCCACTCTTCGAGATGCGGGAACACGAACGACCCTTGGAGTTCACGGACCTTGGGCTTGCTGTCGCCGTCTTTGTAGCCGGCGTGCTCGTCCCCTGCGCCGCCGCCCACGCCGATGACCTGGATGTTGTCGGGGCGGGACTTGTTCAGTTCCAGTTGGTTGATCGTGGCATTGAAGCGGTCGTCGTGGGCGCGGAGGGCTTGGAGCACCTGCCAGACGACCTTGTACTTGTCATTGTCCTTCAGGGCCTCTTCGGGCGTTTTGTCGGCCGGGATGCCGATGGGGAGGATGATGTAGCCGTAGCGCTTCCCCTCGGCCCGGCGCATGACGCGCCCGACACTTTGCACAACGTCGATGACGCTGTTGCGCGGATTGAGGAACAGCACCGCATCCAGCGCCGGCACGTCCACGCCTTCGGACAGACACCGCGCGTTGGAGAGGATGCGGCAGGTGCTCTGGGGGGATTCAGACTTAAGCCAGTCGATGAGCGCCCCGCGGCGCAATGCGTCGTAGGTGCCGTCGACGTGATCGGCTTCGATTTCGAGAACCGGCGCATCGGGATGATCGGACTTATAGGCCGCGACGATCTGCCCGAACTGCTCAACAAATTTTTTGCTGTCCTTGATCGACCGCGAGAAGGCGACGGCGCGGCGCATCGGGTTTACGTCGCCCTGCAGATCGACGTTGGACTTGGCGGCTTCAAAGCGCTTTTCGAGGCCGTTCCAGCAGCCGGTAATCTTGGTGGCGTCCTCCAGATTGAGCTCGTTGCCCTTGTCGGCAATCTGTTTCTGGAAGGTTTTGCTGACGTACTTCTCATCCACCGCCAGTACGAGCACCTTGTAATCGCTTAGGAGCGACTTGCCGACGGCTTCGCCGAAGCCGAGGCGGTGGAGTTCCTGGCCGAACTGCGTGGGATCGTCCATCGACGCGAGTTCGGCGGAGAGTTCCTTGGCCTTGGTCTTGGCTTCGTCGCCGTAGATGCGCGGCGTGGCGGTCATATACAGGCGCTTGGCGCCCTTGAGGTAGTTGGCATCGTGGACTTTCACAAAGGATGACTCATCCTCGCCGGTGAGGGTGACACCGGTGGTGCGGTGCGCTTCGTCGCAGATGATCAGATCAAACGCAGGCAGCCCGGCCTTCTGCGCTTTGCTGACGGCGTCGAGAGAATGGTAGGTGGAAAAGACGACGACGAGGCCGGGATCGCTCTGGGTCTTTTGCGCCGCGAGCGTCAGCATCTTATATTGCTGGACCAATTGCCGGTCGCTGGTGGTCGCGGGAAAGGGGAGATCGTAAATCGTGATTTCGCCGGAATCGTCATCTTTCTTCTCGCGACGCTTGCCGATGCTCACATCTGAACAGACGGCGAGGCTTAGCAGCGGCAAGGCGGCTTGCGCCGCCCACTCCTTGAGTGTCTGCGCGAGCAGAGAAAGCGACGGGACGAGAAACAGCACATGGCCGGGCTTGCCCTTGCCCGCAAGCTTGGGCGCGAGCGTTTCAGCGATCTTCAGCGCGGTAAACGTCTTGCCCGTGCCGCAGGCCATGATGAGCTTGCCGCGATCGGCTTCGGCGAGTCCTTCCATCACATGCTTCAGCGCGAGCTTCTGGTGTTCGCGAATTGTGTTTTTCGGTTTGGCATGGACCTTGCCGGGCTTGCGCGTGTCGAACTTGCTCCAGTCGATGGGGCTTTGTTCGAGGTCGTGAACGCCCAGCCGTGCCACGGGCTTCGTCTGTTTCAGTGCGTCGAGGGCGTTTTTGCCCCAGCTATCGGTGGTGCTGACGATGAGACCCTTGGAAAACGCGGGCTTGCCGAGCGCGGTAAAGAAGCTGTCGATGTCCGGTTTGCTGAGGGTGTGTTCGGGGAGAAAGAACTTGCACTGAATGGCCCAATATTCCTGCGTATTGCGATCCCTGGCGACAAGATCGATGCCGACATCGCCGACCTGCCCCTTGCCCGGCCACTCGTTCCACATCCAGACATCGGAGAAGAGTTGCGCGTAGAGCGGATCGGCGCGGAAGAACTCGACCATGAGGCGCTCGAAGCGGTCGCCGAGGTCGCGGTTGTTTCTTGCGTCGTCGCGAAACTGAGCAAGGATCGTGTCGAGCGAAACTTTGCTGGTATTCATTTATCCCACCCAAGAGATTGAAAGAGTCGCGGTCGTCATGTTCCGCACGCAGCCGAGAAGCGTGCGGCAGCAGCCGTTGCTCAGAGTGTAACCGATTGTATACCAAGCCACTAGAACACCGTAGCGCAGAAGCTGCGCGGGATGGGGCGCGGGGAACGCGGTTTATCGCGCCACCAAAATATTTTCAATCGTTGCTAAAGCGGTCGGGCGGATGGCCGATTCCTTTTACCAGCTTCGGTGATGCGGGTTACATCGGCGAGTGTTCGCCGCCGCGTGGCGCGGGGCGCATGCCCAGGGAAGGGGCGAACAAATGGAGGCATCATGCCTACGGATTTTCTTCCTTCGAGAGACGCCGATCTGCTTGCGTGGTCCGCTAACTACTCGGCGTTAATATCGGCCACGCCCACCGCCTTCGGGTTGGTGGCGGGGCAGGCGACGACGTATGCGGCGCTGCACGCGTCGTTTGCTTCGGCGCTGGCGACGGCGACCGAGCCGACCACCCGCACGCGCGGGACGATTGCGGCCAAGAACGCGGCCCGCACGCCGCTGCGGGCATCGGCCCGCGACTTGGCGCGCATCATTCAGGCGTTTCCCACGCTGACCAATGAGCAGCGCATCAACCTCGGGCTGACGGTGCGCGATGTTGAGCCTTCACCGATCAACCCGCCAACCGAAACGCCGGTGCTGGAAGTGGTGGCGGCGATCGGGCGCACGCTGAAGGTGAAGCTGCGCGCGATCGACAGCGACCGGCGCGGCAAGCCCGAGGGCGTGGCCGGCGCGACGCTGTTCAGCTTTGTGGGCACCGCCCCCCCGGCGGACATTTCACAGTGGAAGTTTGAAGGGTCGATCACGCGGACGACGTTCGACGTGGAGTTTGCCCCCACTGTGCCGGCAGGCAGCCAGGTGTGGCTGACGGCGTTCTGGTTCAGCCCGCGCGCCCAAAGCGGCCCGGCGTGCACCCCGGTGACGGCGTACCTCGCCGGCGGCGTGGGCGTGTCGTTGGCGGCGTGATTCGCATCGGTTAGCGATGAATGGTGAGGAAGGCGCCACTCGTCTTTAGTGCGCGGCGTCCTTCTTCATCATTCATCGTTCAACATTCTCTCCCAACCGGAGCATTCGATGATTAAGGTTCCTCCATTGCCGTTTTTGTCTCGCCGATCGCACCGCCCCCCCGCTGCGGCGGCGCCGGTGGCGATGGCGCTGGTGGCGGTGGCTTACGACGAGGGGGTGTCGGTGCAGTTGCAGTTTAACCAGCCAATCAGCATCGGGGCGTTTGCTACGGATTTGCTCACTGTTTCCGATGAAATGACCGGCTTCCGATACATCGGCGGCGTGGCGACGCTGACGGCGCCGGATACGGTGTCGGTCTCGCTGACGATTCTCGATGACTCGGTGTTGCCGGGTGTGTTGCTTTATGTAGACGACGGCGGCGGCATCGTGGGCACCGACGGCGCGCCCTGGGCGGGCGCTGCGGCGCTGCCGATTCCGTTTGGGTGAGGGGAGAGAGGTGAACCACGAAGGGCACGAAGGGCACGAAGAAGAACTTTTGTAAATGGTTGCTTTGTGGCTTGGGGTTTCTGGTCGTTCACTTTTCTGGGCTGCGTTCGCCGGGCCGCTGTGGCGGAACTGGCGGTGCGGGCGGGGAACATATTACTGCGCGGGCGTTGCTGTTTTCGTCGGCTTGGGCTATCTCTTTCGGGCATAAGAGGAGACCATGGCTCAGAAACTCATCGCACAAAAGCTGGCGCAGATCGGGCAGTCGGGGGTGCTGCGATTTTATGACAAACTGGATATGGAAGAGCGCGAGCGACTGCTCGGCCAGCTTGATGCGCTGGACCTGGGGATGATCGTGAATCTGATCGAGACGCAGGTGAAGGTGAAGGCGCCACTGGCGCTGCCGACGGACATTCAGCCGGTGACGACGTATCCGCGTGCGCCGCGCGGGGATCAGAAGGAGCATTACGCCAAGGCGTTTGCGCGGGGGGAGGAGTTGCTGCGGCAGGGAAAGGTGGCGGCGTTTCTGGTCGCCGGGGGGCAAGGCACGCGGCTTGGCTATGACGGGCCGAAAGGTGAATACCCCGTTTCCCCTGTGATGAACAAGCCGTTGTTTCAGCTATTCGCCGAGCAGTTGCTGGGGAACGCGCGTACTTATGGCAAGACGATTCCGTGGTACATCATGACCAGCGACGCGAACGACTCGGCGACGAGGGCGTTTTTTCAGCGACATAGGCACTTTGGCTATGATGAGAAAGATGTGTTTTTCTTTCAGCAGGGAATGATGCCTGCGTTTTCGCTCACGGGAGAGATGCTTCTGGCGGAGAAGGACTCGCTGGCGCTCTCCCCCGACGGCCACGGCGGGAGCCTGCGGGCATTGATGAAGTCGGGCGCGCTGGCAGACATGAAGCGGCGCGGCGTGGAGCACTTGTCCTACTTTCAGGTGGATAACCCGCTGGTGCACTGCATGGATGCGCGATTCCTCGGGCTGCACGATCTTTCGGGCAGTGAGATGTCGAGCAAGACCGTGGGCAAGGCCCACGCGCTGGAGAAGGTGGGCAACTTCTGCATGGCTGACGGCAAGGTGCAGGTGATTGAGTATTCTGACCTGCCCGAGGCGCTCGCCAAGAGCACCAATGCCGACGGCACCCTGCGCTTCAACGCGGGGAGCATTGCGATTCACGCGCTTCGGGTGAGCTTCATCGAGCGCCTGAACGCCGGCGGCGATCTGAATCTTCCCTGGCATCGCGCGGAGAAGAAGGTTCCGTTCGTGGATGCGAATGGGAAGACGGTAAAGCCCGATGCCCCCAACGCAGTCAAGCTGGAACAATTTGTTTTCGACGCGATCCCGCTGGCGGAGAATGCGATTGTATATGAGACGGATCGCGCCGAGGAGTTTTCGCCGGTGAAGAATGCCGAGGGAGCCGACAGCCCGACGACATGCCGGCGCGATCAGGTGCTTCGGGCGGCGCGGTGGCTGGAGGCGGCTGGGATCGACGTGCCCAAGCTGAATGACGCGCCCGACTGCAACCTGGAGATATCGCCGCTGTATGCGGTCAGCAAGGCGCAGCTGGTCGAGAGGAAGCCGCGCGTCCCGGCGATCAACAGCGGGCAGTCTGTCTACCTTGAAAAATAGCGCGGCGGAACCGCGGGCGTGGGTTGTCGGTTGGAAGCCGTCGTCCAGCCCTGGAGATGCATCGCAAACTGCAAACCCACATGAACAACGAAACTCAAAATCAGCCCCCCGCCGGGAGAGAATTGCCGAAGCATTTTGTTCCGGCCGAGATTGAAAAGCTCGCCGCCGATTGCTGGACGGGCGAGAAGCTGTTTCACGCCAAGCCGACCGACCCGGGCGCGCCATTCGCGGTTGTTATCCCCCCGCCGAATGTGACCGGCGCGCTGCACCTCGGCCATGCCTTGAACAACACGCTGCAGGATATCATCATCCGCTGGCGGCGGATGTGTGGGGATAACGCGGTGTGGGTTCCGGGGACGGACCACGCCGGCATCGCCACGCAGGCGGTGGTGGAAAAGCGGCTGCATAAGGAGGGCAAGCGTCGCACGGACTTCACGCGCGAGCAGTTTGTAGAGCGCGTACAGGCGTGGAAGGACGAGTACGAGGCCCGCATTATCTCGCAATTGAAGGCGATGGGCTGCTCGTGCGATTTCGACCGGCTGGCGTTTACAATGGATGAATCGCGGGCCAAGGCGGTGCGCGAGGCGTTCTTTCAGCTATTCAAAGACGGCTTGATCTACCGCGGGAAACGATTGGTGAACTGGGACCCGGTGCTGAAGACCGCTGTCGCCGATGATGAAGTGGTGAATGAGGAAGTCGATGGGTTCTTCTATTATCTGAAGTACCCACTGGATGACGGCAGCGGGCATGTGACGGTCGCCACGACACGCCCGGAAACCATGCTCGGCGATACCGCGGTCGCAATGAACCCGAAAGATCCTCGCGCCGCGCACTACCGCGGCAAGCGTGTGCGGCTGCCGATCGTCGATCGTGTGATACCGATTATCGAAGATGAGTATGTTGTGCTGCCGGTTTCCCTCGGCGGCGATCCTTCCGATACCAAGGCACAGTTTGCGACGGGGTTTTTGAAGGTCACGCCGGCGCACGACCCAAACGACTACGACATCGGCCAGCGGCACCAGTTGCCGATCATCAATGTCATGGCCCCGGAAGCGTCGATCTCCCTCGACCACGGCTGGGCGGCGATCGAGGGGCATCAGAAAGACAATGCAGAGCTGGGCAGGTTCTTAGGCAAAGGCCGCGACGAAGCCCGGACGGCGGTCATCCACTGGTTTCGTGACAACGGATTGCTGGAAGATCAGAAACCGTACAAGCACACGGTCGGCCACAGCGAACGCAGCGCGGTTCCGATCGAGCCGTATCTGTCGGACCAGTGGTATCTGAAAGTAACAGATGAGCGCCTGGCGAAGCGCGCGAACGCGGTGCTTGACAAAGAAAGTGGCATCGGCGGCTCGCCGATGTCTTCGTCGGATCAAGATGCCACTAAAAAAGTCACCTTCCACCCGCCGCGGTATGCCAAGACTTACGAAACCTGGCACGACAACATCCGCGATTGGTGCATCAGCCGGCAGCTTTGGTGGGGGCATCGGATTCCGGTGTGGCACCGGCGGATGGTCATTGAAACGCAAGAGGACGCAGACGAGTTAGGGCAGTCTCTTGCACACAGTCTAGTGCTGCAGGCGGTCGAAGATCGGTTTGACAACGATCTGCCAAATTTCGCATGGCGGATTGTCGATTCTGAGGGTAAGTCAACGCCTGGGCTGATTGAAAGAGCGGGAACCTATGATGTATACCTTTGTCTACGCGATGAGTTTAATACATCTCGCTGGGAATCGAACGGATTCCGTCGCGACCCGGACGTCCTCGACACCTGGTTCTCCTCGGCACTCTGGCCGCTGAGCACGCTCGGCTGGCCCGAACAGTCGACAATCGACGATCCACAATCCAGCCTCAACACCTGGAACCCCACCAGCCTGCTTTGCACCGCGCGAGAAATCATCACGCTCTGGGTCAGCCGGATGGCGATGTTTAACCTCTACTTCCGCGGCTGTGTGCCGTTTAAGGATGTGTACATTCACGCGGTGATTCAGGACGGCGAAGGCCGGAAGATGAGCAAGTCGCTCGGCAACGGCGTTGATCCGCTGGACATTATTGCCAGCCACGGGGCGGACGCCATGCGTTACACGCTGGCAAGCATGGCCACCAACACGCAGGATGTCCGCCTGCCCGTCGAGCTTGATTCAACCACGGGGAAAAACACGTCGTCAAAGTTTGACATCGGCCGGTCGTTTGCCGTGAAGCTTTGGAATGCTTCGCGGTTTGTGCTGATGCAACTGGAGAACGGCAAGGCGGCAACATCACCCGAGCCAATCGATGAGCTGAAGTGGTCGATGGCCGACCGCTGGATCGTCTCGCGGTTTAACCGGACGGTCGAGGAAGTGAGCGCGACGCTCGGGAGTTACCGCTTCGATCAATATGCCAAAGCGGTGTACGACTTCTTCTGGCGCGACTTTTGTGACTGGTATGTCGAGTTTGCCAAGCCACAGATGAAGGACGCCAGCAGGCAGGCGCAAACGGCGCAGATTCTGGCGAGCGTGCTTGATGGTGCCCTGCGGCTGCTTCATCCGGTGATTCCGCACATCACGGAGGTACTCTGGTGGAAGCTGAACGAAGTCTGCCCCCGCCGGGGGTTGCCGGGGCGCATCGACTGCCCTGAGAATGTGTCGAGGCTGATTCGGGCGCCATTTCCATCGGTTGGTGGGTTCCTTGAGGCCAGCGAGCACATCTTCCCGCGGATTCAGGAACTCGTCTCGGTGATTCGAAATGTGCGGAACGATTACAAAGTGGACGCACGAAAGTCGGTCACGGTGCACATTATGGCACCGGGCGATTCGGCAAGGCAGATCATGGCTCTGCAACCCGCGATTGAGATGATGGCGACATGCAGACTCGCTGGCGTCGCGCCAAATGTCGCGCCCCCGGCCGGCGCGGTGCGAGCGACTGCGGACAAGTGTGAGTTGTTCATTGAGGGGCTTGTCGATGTTGCAGCCGACGCAGCCCGCGTTGCACGGCAGCGAGACGAATTGGAAAAGAAAATCAGCACGCTGAAGGGCCGGCTTTCAAACGAGGGCTATATCGCCCGCGCCCCGGCGAAGCTTGTGGCCGAAACAAAAGAGCAACTGCAGGCAGCAGAGGCAGAGCTTGCGAAGTTGCCATAGCCAGCCCATTCGTTGCGGGCGGCTGGAGTCTGCCCGGCGCACGGGAAACTGAAAACGCCTGCGATCGAGTGTTCGACCGCAGGCGTTTCTCTTTTCCTGTCAATCCGACAATCGCCGGACTGAATCGACTTTCATCCGGTGGATCAGTTACCGCCGGTGGGCAACGCTTGCAGTGCTTTCTTGCCAGTTTCGATTGCCGACTTCAGCGAGTCGAGCTTGCTGGCCCAGTCGGCTGGCAACTGGCCCTTGAGGGCTTCCAACTGCGAGACCAACCCCTCTGCACCCGCGAAATTCTTCTCTTTTACCATCGCCATGGCCTTCTCGTACAACTCTGTGGCCTGCTTGGTGACCGCTTCGCTAGCGCTCGAGGCAAGCTCTGAAGCCTTATCGGCGGCGGCGCCCGCGGCTTCTTTCACTTCGCCGCTGGCCGAGTCCTTGGCTTGTTCGGCCGAAGCTGCGAGCGCCTTGGCTGCATCTTCGGTCGTCTGAGCCGCGTTGTCTGCGGTCTTGGTGGTTGCATCCTGATCGCAGCCGACAATCATCGCCGCGCCCAAGGCAGCCGACATTGCAAAAGTGGTAATCTTCATGAGATCGACCTCCGTCCAAAAGTCTCGTTCAACTATTCCAATTGCCGACCGTCGGAACAGTTCCCCGGTTCAGCATCCGACATTATAGCGACTTTGATCAGAAAGTCGCTAATCTACTCCTTAAACATCGCCAAAGTTTCGAGCCGAGCCTGCTGGTGATCGACCACCGGCACCGGGTAGTCACGACCGATGATGCACTGGTTTGCCCGCTGCTGTTCTGGGGTCATGGCGCTCGGTTCGTGAATGAATTCCAACGGCACATCAGATAACTCGGGCAGCCACCGTCTGATAAACGTCCCATTTTCGTCGAACTTCCTGCTCTGGCTGGTCGGATTGAAGATACGAAAATATGGCTGCGCGTCTGTGCCGGTCGAACTGCTCCACTGCCACCCGCCATTGTTTTGCGCGGTTTCGCCGTCAATAAGTCGTTGCATAAAATACCGCTCGCCCAGCTTGTAATCGATACGCAAATCCTTTGTAAGAAACATCGCCACGATCATTCGCAGCCGATTGTGCATCCATCCTGTTGCGTTGAGTTGTCGCATCGCCGCATCGACTATCGGGAAACCGGTCATTCCATCACACCACCTCTGGAAGTCAGCAGCGTCCGTCCGCCACTTCAGATTTGCCAGTTTCGCTTTGAACGGCTGATCAACGACACTCGGAAAATTAAAGAGGATCTGCTGGTAGAACTCCCTCCATATAAGTTCCCCGATCCACTTATCGGCTCCGTCACTGAAAGCGGTCGACTTCCCCCGCACATACATAGCTGCACGAACGCACTGACGCGGGGAGAGTGTCCCGTGGCGAAGGTGCGCCGAGACTTTGCTGGTGCCATCTTCGTCCGCTGGGAAGTTTCGGCTCTGCGCGTAATCCTTGATTGGCCCGGAACACCATCGCCGCAGCATTGCCCGCGCCGCCGCCTCTCCGCGGGGGACCGAAAGCGCGGGCGGTGGGTCGAATCCCAGATCCGCCGTCGTGTAAAGATCGACCAGCTTCAATCCTCGGATCAAAGTCGGTTCAACGTTGAACGGGCGGAGCTTTGGTGCATCCCAGAGCTTTGGTCCTGCCTGAGCGTCTCGCTCGGCCGCCAGTTTTGCGCGCCAGGCTCGCGCATATGGAGTGTAAACGGTGTACGCCTCCCCTGTACTGGCGGCGAGCAGTTCTCTCTCTTCATAAATCACCTGGTCTTTGAATGACCGAACCTCGACGCCAGCCCGTGAGAGGGCAAGCGTCACTTCATCGTCACGCGCAATCGCCGCGGGGTGGTAGTCCTTGTTGAAGTAGACCGCCCGCGCACCCATCGCGTTCGCGAACAGGGGCAATTGCTCCGATGGCGGCCCATGGAGAAAGCGCATCGACACACCCGAAGCTGCGAATGCCTCGCGAAGTGATTCAAGGCACCCAAGCATGAAAGATACAACCGCCCCGCCGGTATCGGGATGACGAAGGATCTCGTCGTCGAATACGAACACTGGCTGCACAGCACCTTCTCCGGAGGCCTTTGCCGCATGCCAGAGTGCGGTGTTGTCATGAAGCCTGAAGTCCCTCCGAAACCAGACAATATTCACCATCGCTCTACCATAGGTGCGCGAGAGGCCATTTGGCAATCAGAACAACGTCGGTTGATCTGTATCCGGTCCGCACGATTTACGTGGGATGACGACATTGGGACGACTACCTGGTTGGCCCCCCGGTTCGACACTCACAGGCGCAATCAACTCCGGTCCATCATTCCGGGGTGTGTTGACGGCACGTGATACCGGAATCATCTCCATGAGATCAGCCGGAAACGGTGTCAACAGTTCAAGCAGCGCGTCAGTACCTGGCGAGGGATCGATCCAATCGCGAAAGCTCTCCTCGCGCAAGATAACTGCCATGCGATCATGAATCTGCTGGACAAGCGCATTTGGTTTTGTGGTGATAATCGTGCAAGTGGGCAACTCCGACCCATCTGGTGCCCGCCAAGTTTCCCAGAGACCCGCAAAGGCAAAGGGCTTCTTGTCCTTCCGCCGGAGAAAATACGGCTGCTTTGCAGCATTCCCAGTGGCGTTTCGCTGCCACTCATAGAAACCACTCGCCGGAATCAGACACCGGCGGCGCTTGAAGGCCGTTCGGAACGATGGCTTCTCGGCGACAGTCTCTGCGCGCGCATTAATCAGCTTCGTGCCGATCGATACATCCTTCGCCCATGACGGCACAAGCCCCCAACGAAAGTATTCAATCTGTTGTCGGCCATCATTCGCCACCACGGCCACTGGCTGCGTCGGCGCAATGTTGTATCTGGCGGGGGGGCTGGGCAGAAGGAGAACGTACCCACGGAAACATTTCAGTGAATTCGGCGAGTCGGGTAAGTGTGTAGCGTCCGCACATGTTCGCAAGCCCTCAAACCCGATGTATACTAGCTATGAAGACTATCCTGCAACTTCAGGCGATGCGATGAACCTCGACGAAACAACAGCACCCACTACGCAAACTGCCCCCAACCGGCGGGCCGCATTGGTTCGACTCGCGGTGGTCTGCACATTCCTGATCTTCGCAGCGTGCATGAGTATTCTTGTCTACCGCGGCACGTCGATCGAAGTTCCCGACTGCGTTTTGATCGTGCGGGCGTCGAAGGCATGGGATGGATCGGTCATGAGCGTTGACGGCTACCGATTGGTCCGCCCTACCCAGGTGAAGGTCGACCGCGGCACCAAGTACACTATCTCGTTTCACCTGATGCCGGGAGAGTACACCCTGACGGCGCTCCGGGAGGGAAACGTCATTTTTACCGAGAAAGTGCTCTTAACCCGGGCATCCAAGTCGGATGTGGTCTACCTGCCCAAATCACCAGATGACCTGACTCCGACTACCCAGCCTTCATGGCCATTTCAGCTCGAGTTGCCATGGTCGAGATCGACCATGCCACCCGTTATCCCCAGTGCCGATTGATGGGGTTCGCGCGGACTTTGTCAGCGTGATACTGGGTGCAGAACCTGCCTCGCGATATCCCGTCGGTAGTGCATCCCCGCAAAGTGGATTTTTCCCATCGCCTCGTAAGCACGCGCACACGCATCGGCGATAGTGTCCCCGATCGCCGTGACCGCGAGCACTCGACCCCCGGCGGTTACCAAATCGTTGCCATGCAGCGTCGTTCCAGAGTGAAACACCTTCACGCCCGCCACCTCTTCGGCTGCGGATATTCCGGCGATACGTTCCCCAATCTGATATGCCCCCGGATACCCTTTGCTACTCGCGACTACAGACACCGTGGGGCGCGCGTCCCATTCCACCTCGATCTGATCGAGACGGTCATCTATCACCGCCAGCATCACATCGAGAAGATCAGATTTCAGCCGCATGAGTAGCGGCTGAGTCTCAGGGTCACCAAATCGACAATTGAATTCGAGCACCTTCGGCCCGTTCACTGTCAGCATCAGCCCTGCATAGAGCACTCCGCGGTACTCGATTCCCTCGCGTGCCAGGCCATCCAGCATCGGCACAAAAATGTCTCGCTGCACTTGCTGCAGCATCGCTTCAGTGATCACCGGCGTGGGTGAATAGGCGCCCATGCCCCCGGTCATAGGCCCGCTGTCGCCGTCGTCGATTGGCTTGTGATCTTGCGCGCTTTCCATGAGGTAGACGGTTCGCCCAGAGACGAAAGCCAAAATCGAACACTCAGGCCCATGCAGCAGTTCTTCGACCACAATCCGGCTGCTGGCATCGCCGAATGCACGATCATTCAACATCTTTCCGGCGGCCTCCACGGCATCTTTTGTACGGTGGCAGACGGTGACACCCTTCCCCTTGGCCAACCCCACTGCCTTGATGACGCACGGTTCGTCGCGCGTGTTGATGTACTCGACCGCCGCATGGATATCGGAAAACACCCGCGCCTCCGCCGTCGGCACCGCCTGGTGACGCATCATGGCCTTGGCAAACCATTTATCAGCCTCGAGTTGCGCCGCGGCCTTTGTGGGACCGAACGCTCGAATGCCGGCGTTCGAGAGCTGATCGACAAGCCCGGCTGCGAGCGGGTCTTCCGGGCCGACCACAACGAGATCGACTTTCTTCTCCCGCGCAAAGGCCACAATTCGATCATTGTCTTCAGCCTCAATCGCCACATTCTCTGCATGCTCGCCGATGCCCGGATTTCCAGGCGCGCAATACAGCTTGGTCAACTTCGGCGACGAGGAGAGCTTCCAGGCAATCGCATGCTCCCTGCCGCCACTTCCCACAATCAATACCTTCATTCGAGTTCCTTCATCGGGGCCACTTCTTCCTCACTCGTTCTTGTCGCTCGACAGTATCGCCCTAGCCCGCCCCCCAGCAACCACCCCGCGGGGAATTTGACTTCCAGCCCGCATAGCTTATTTTGTTGTAACGCCGTTCGGGGCGTAGCTCAGCTTGGTTTAGAGCGCTTGACTGGGGGTCAAGAGGTCGCAAGTTCAAATCTTGTCGCCCCGACTTCCCGCCATAATCTCCCGCGCCCATCATCCCGCCCAGATTTCCCCTGACTTGCCCCGATCAAACTCCGTCTCCCGGTTCAGGTTGCGGATTGATGGCGGGCTTGGGTTGGTTAGACTCACCGAGTCGCAGCCCGATTCACTTACAGAGTTGCGGATTGATGGCGGGCTTGGGTTGGTTAGACTCATTTTGGCGAGTAGGGATTGCACACTGTTAGTTGCGGATTGATGGCGGGCTTGGGTTGGTTAGACTCGCTCCGAAACGTATCGCCAACCAAAGTGCAGTTGCGGATTGATGGCGGGCTTGGGTTGGTTAGACTCAGCAGCCCGCAAGGGCAGGAGAGACAGATGTTGCGGATTGATGGCGGGCTTGGGTTGGTTAGACTCCGCTTGATTGTTCGTGCGCTGGAATCAAATGTTGCGGATTGATGGCGGGCTTGGGTTGGTTAGACTCCCGGCGGCGCACACTTAAGCGCGCCGCAAGGTTGCGGATTGATGGCGGGCTTGGGTTGGTTAGACTCAGAGGTGCTTGAATGCAGCGTTTGCGGGGAGTTGCGGATTGATGGCGGGCTTGGGTTGGTTAGACTCATATAGCCCCTAGTGCGGTGCAATGCCGCAGTTGCGGATTGATGGCGGGCTTGGGTTGGTTAGACTCATCATGAACATGCCCCACTACACCTACGGGTTGCGGATTGATGGCGGGCTTGGGTTGGTTAGACT
>ERZ761602.4637-NODE-4637-length-17306-cov-8.058200_pt1 | contig 17306 bp, 13 predicted proteins | sample MGYA00512165_ERZ761602 | MGnify/ENA primary metagenome ERZ761602 (study PRJEB28899, sample SAMN02445085) | bioreactor sludge metagenome | biome: EBPR sludge; isolation source: Thorneside wastewater treatment plant | place: Australia: Brisbane, Thorneside...
TCCCGCATCAGGTCGGCCGACACCACGGCCGGGGCCATCCGGTGAAAAAACACCAGCAGGTAGGACGCCATGAGGATGGCGTAGATGGACCAGCAGACGCGGGCGAAGCGGGCGCGGTCGAACGGCGTGGCCGGAGCGGTCATGCTGGCATTCCAGCCACCGCGCGGTTTGCGGCTTCGCAAAATCGTCGGCGCGGGCGAGTCGGACCGGCCGCAACCGAGCCGGGTCGGGGCAGCGAGGCGAGAGCGCTCGCTGGCGACGAAGGCGGCCGGCGAAGAAACGGGCAGCGGTGGGCGAAAAGCATGGCGGATCCTCTTTGGATTGTACCGGCCCTGTTATTCTACGCGCTCCTGCCGCGCCGGCGAACGGCAGGACGCCGAGGAGCGGAGGCGCGATGGAATCGCGGCGCGAAGCCGGATCGGCGCTGGCGCCGCGCCGGGCCGACTCGGAGGGGTGGTCTTCGCGGCATCGCAATCCGGCTTTACGGCCGATCACCCCATCTTTATCTGCACGACATGGAGATCGATCGATTTGACCCGCGACGGACGACATCGCCGCCACCGGCATCCGGTGTTGCGCTGGATCGGCCACGCCCTCGGCCTGGCCTACGTGCTAGTCACGCTGCTGTTCGGGCCGATCCGGTCGCTGGCTCGCTGGCTGGAGCGGCAGCAGATCGTCCGGCGCTACGAGCGCCGGGTCGCCGCCTTGCCCCCGGCAGCCGGGCTGGCGCTGTCGCTGCTGTCGCTGGGTTTGCTGGAGCTGTCCAAAATCGCGGTCCTGCTGAGCTACCGTTTCGCGGGTCTGCCGGGGGCGGTCGCGGCGATGATCTGCACCAAGGCCAGCATCGGCTATTTCGCGCACGTCACTTGGCGGGCTGCCCGACCGAAGGCGATCTCGGCCTATCCCCGAGTGGCGCGGGTGGACGCCTGGGTCGGGGCGCAACTGGCGCAACTGCGCGGTTTTCGCGATCGCTGGCTGGGTTTTTTGCGTGCTCGCTCCTGGTATCCCGGCGCGCGCGCCGCAATCGGGCATTTTGGGCGGCACGCCGCGCGTCTCGCCGGCGCGATCCGACGCCGGCTGGCGGCTTTCTCGTCGAGCTGGCCCGACAGATAAAACCGAGGAGCATCGTCGATGCCGTTAATAATCGTCAGCGGTGGCCAGACCGGCGTGGATCGGGCAGCCCTGGATGTCGCCCTGGATCTGGGCTTCGCGGTCGGCGGTTGGTGCCCGAAAGATCGGCTGGCCGAGGACGGACGGATTCCCGACCGCTATCCGCTGACGGAAACCGCAGAACCGGACTACGAGACCCGCACCCTTCGCAACGTCGAGGACTCCGACGGCACGCTGATCTTGAATCTGGGAGCGCTGGACGGCGGGACGGCGCTGACCGTCGGCCATGCCCGGCAGACAGGCAAGCCGTGCCTGATCGTGGCGCTGGAGGAGGGAATCGACCCGGCCGCGTTTCGGGCGTGGCTGGCCGACCGGCGGATCGCGGTGCTGAACGTGGCCGGTCCCCGCGAAAGCAAGCGGCCGGGCGTGGGCGCGATGGCGACGGGCTGCCTGTCGGCGCTGCTGCGGGTGCTGGCCTGACCGGTATGGCCGGTATCAAGAGAGGGCTGACCCTCGGCAAGTTCGCGCCGCTGCACCATGGCCACCAACTGCTGATCGAAACCGGGCTGGCGGAAACGGACGAGATGCTCGTCATCGTTTACGAGGCGCCGGAGACCACCGTTCCCCTCGCGGTGCGCTCGGGCTGGGTCCGGGCGCTGTATCCCGCCGCGCGAGTGATCGAAGCTTGGGACGGTCCCGCTGAAGTGGGGTATACCCCGGCCTTGATGCGAAGCCACGAGCGCTACGTGATCGATTCTCTGGGGCTGAAAGGCGTGACGCACTTCTACTCCAGCGAACCCTACGGCGAGCACATGAGCCGGGCGCTGGGCGCCGTGGATCGCCGGGTCGATCAGGCCCGCCAGCGCATTCCCGTTTCGGCGCGGGCGGTGCGGGCCGACCCCTATCGCCACCGCCGGTACCTGCACCCGCTGGTCTATCGCGATCTGATCGTCAACGCGGTCTTCCTCGGTGCGCCGTGCACCGGCAAGACCACGCTGGCCGAGCGGCTGGCCCGAGAGTTCGCCACGGAATGGATGCCGGAGTACGGCCGCGAGTACTGGGAGCGGCATCAGGTGGAGCGACGGCTGAATCCGGCGCAACTGGTCGAGATCGCGGAAACCCACATCCGGCGCGAAAACGCCTTGCTGGAGCGGTCGAACCGCTACCTGTTCACCGACACTAACGCTCTGACCACCGCGACCTTCGCCCGCCGCTATCACGGCGCGGTGGAACCGCGTTTGGCGGCACTGGCCGACCGGGCGATGGGGCGCTACGATTTGACGTTCGTCTGCGACCTCGACATCCCCTACGCCGATACCTGGGATCGGTCGGGCGAGTGCGACCGCGCGGCGTTCCAGCGCCAGGTGATCGGCGATCTGAACGCGCGCAAAGTGCCGTTCATCCTCCTGCGCGGGTCGCTGGCGCAGCGAGTCGGGCGGGTGCGCGAAGTGCTCGGGCGGTTCGAGAAGTACGCGAACCCGCTCGACGTGTTGGAAGGGGTGCGCCGATGAGCGACCTGCTCGACGTCAACGCGATTTTCTTCACCGTTCTGGGCTATCCGATGAGCTACGTCGAGTTCTTCGGGACGGTGTTTTACCTGTGGTCGGTCTGGCTGATCGCCCAGCGCAACATGCTGACGTGGCCGGTGGGCATCGCCAGCGTCCTGCTCTACATGGCGCTGTTCTATCAGATCCGGCTGTACGCCGATGCTCTGGAGCAAGTTTATTACCTGGGGGCCAGCGTCTATGGCTGGTGGTATTGGTCCCGATCGCGCCCGGAACCGCAGGCCCCGGTAGACGTGCGCTACAGTTCGGGCCGGGCGCTGCTCGGCTGGCTGGCCGCAAGTGTCGCGCTGGCCGCCGCGCTGGGCTGGGCCTTGGGCCGCGCGCACGTTTGGCTCCCGGCGCTCTTCCCGGAGCCGGCATCCTATCCGTATCTCGACGCGCTGACCACGGTGATGAGCCTGATCGCGATGTGGCTGATGGCGCGCAAGCACACCGAGAGCTGGCTCTACTGGATCGCGGTCGATCTGATCGGGATCGGGCTCTACTTCGCGAAAGGGATCAAGTTCGTGGCGCTGCTCTACGCGCTGCTCCTGGCGCTGGCCATCCGGGGCTGGATCGCCTGGAGTCGGGCGGGAGGGCGATGGTCTGGCGCGAGCGAACCGTCAGTCGAGCCGGCGGTTCTCGCGCCGGCGGCTGGTGCCGTTCCTCGTTCCGGCGCTGGCCCCGAATGATCGCGGCCCGCTTTCCACCGCCAGAGGCGATCCCCCGCGTCCTTCGCCGCGCGAGTTCGGTCGTACTGCCGAATCTCGCGACCGGCAATCGGGAAAATTTTAAGGCTGTTTCCCGCCATACGGTTTGACTTCGGTGGCGTTCAGGGTGTAGCCGGCGTTGGCCAGCTCGGTGGTGGCGCGCTGGATTGTCAACTGTCCCGTCACCCAAACCGGATCGAAAACCCCCCGAACGCTCGCCCCCGTCGGCGCTTCCACCAGCACCGTTTGGTTGAGCGGCGGCGGGGGAACGTGGATGCAGGCGCCGATGTACGGCACCAGCAAAAACCGGGTAGCGGTCTGCCCGTCGGTTTCCAGGGGAACGGCGAAGCCGGGCAGCCGAACCCGCGCGCCGTCCAGGGCCGCGACGACCGGCGCTTCGTCCCACAGCTTGCGCAGCTTCGCCAGCATCTCCCGAGCGCGCGGATCGTCGTCGTTCAGGGTGCTGACGTCGATGCCCTCGAACGGCGTTCCCGGATCGAAATCCGCCGGCATCAGATCGTCCCATTCCAGCGTGCGCGGCTCGGCGCTGGGCGCGCCGGGCGCGACGCCGGCAAGTTGGGCCGGCTGTGCTACGGGCACCGACGTGGACGCTGGCGGTGGAGGCGACGAATCGCAGCCGACGAGTAGCGGCGCCAGCAGGGCGAGCGAGCGAGCGAAGCGATGCATGGGTCAAATCCGGATGGTCATGCCGTCGGCGATAGAATAGCGGTAAGCGCGCCAGGCCGGAAAGAGCCCTGCCAGCGCACCACAACCCAGCACCCCCGCCAGAAGCGCCAGCTCGTGCCCCGATGGCGGCCAAGCCGCGATGGACAATCCCAGCCGGGCTTCGAGCACCGGCCCGGCCAGCAGTAACCCCCCTTGCAGCAACAGCACCCCGAGCGCCGCGCCGGCCAGCGCCAGCGCCAGCGATTCGCCCAGCACCAGCGCGAAGATCTGGCTCGGCCGCGCGCCCACGGCCCGCAGAATCGCCATTTCCCGCCGCCGCTCGTTCAGGCCGGTCAATAGCGCCGCGAGCATCACGGTCAATCCCACCAGCACCACCAGACCGGACACGACCAACAGCGCGTTTTCCGCTAGGCCCAGCAAATCCCAAAGCTGTTGCAGGGTCAGCCCCGGCAGGATCGCCAGCAGCGGTTCGGCGGCGAATTCGTTGATCTCGCGTTGCATTCGGAAAATCGCGGTCTTGGCTTTGAGACCGACCAGGAAAGCCGTGATGGTCTTGGGCGCCAGATCGATCTGGCGCACCTGTTCGGCGGACAGGTGCATTCCGGGAACGGGCGCACCGCCGCGCCAGTCGGCGTGAATCGCCTCGATGCCCTCCAGGCTGACATGCACTGTCTGGTCCACCGGCGTGCCGGTGCGCGCCAGGATGCCGGCCACGCGAAACGGCTTGTCGTCGTGCAAGGCGAAACTGACTTCGCCGGCGCCGTGAGCGATGACGATGGATTCATCCAAGCGGTAACCGAGCCGGTCGGCGACTTCGGCGCCCAATACCGCGTCGAACACGTCCTCGAACTCGCGACCCGCCGCGATCCGCAAGGGCTGACTGCGCCCGTAGCGGTAATGCTCGAAATAGGCCCGGCTGGTGCCCAACACTCGAAAGCCCCGGTGCGAGTCGCCGAGCGACAGCGGCACCGTCCAGGCGATTTGGGGATGCACGGCGAGCGTTTGATAGCTGGTCCAGTTGACGTTGTTGGTCGGATCGCCGATGCGGAACACGCTGTACAGCAGCAGGTTGATCGGACCGCCGCGCGCCCCGACGATCAGGTCGGTGCCCGACAGGGTGTTGGCGAAGCTGGCGCGGGCCTGGGTGCGCAGCCGCTCGACCCCGAGCAGCAAGGTCACGCTCAGGGCGATAGCGAGGACCACCAGCGCGCTGGTGAGGCGGCGGTTCCACAGGCTTTTGCCGGCGAGGGTCAGGATAGCCACGCTTCACCCCGCGAACGGCGCGGCGTTGAGGGCGGGCAGTTCCGCCACCCGGTCGAAATGGCCGGCCAGCGAGCGGTCGTGGCTGACGAACAGCAGCGCGGCGCCGGCGCTCGCGCATTCGCGGCGCAGCAGTTCGACAAAATCCAGGCGGCGGTCGGCGTCCAGGGCGGAGGTGGGTTCGTCGGCGACGATCAAGTCCGGGCGACCGATCAAAGCGCGGGCTGCCGCCACCCGCTGTTGCTGTCCGACCGACAATTCGGCGGCGGCGCGACGTTCCAGACTGGGATCGTCCAGGCCCAGATGCGCCAGCAACCGGCGCGCTTCGGCTTGCACCGAACCGGCGGCGGCGATGGCGCGGGCGCGACGGGCGGCCGAGAACCGGCACGGCAGCGCCGCGTTTTCCAGCACCGACAGATAGGGCAAAAGGTTGAACATCTGAAAGATCACGCCCAGCCGGTCGGCGCGCAAGCGGTCGCGGGCCGAACCGGAGAGCGAAGTCAGATCGGCGCCGAGCACGGCAATCCGCCCCTCGTTCGCGCGGTGGATGCCGGCGATCAGCGCCAGCAAGGTGCTTTTGCCGGAACCGCTCGGCCCGGCCAGGAACAGCCGCTCGCCCGCCGCCAGCGCGAAGGCGGGAATGTCCAGCACCCAGGGTCGATCCGGTCGCCAGCGAAAGCGCAACCCGTCGATGGCGATGGCCGGGATGGCGTCCGATGTGATCGCTGCCGAGCCGGTCATGGCAAGGGGATGGTGTCCTGTCCCGGAACCAGCCGCTGGCCGCGTTGCCCGGCAGGGGTCACCATTTCGACATCGAGCCGCTCCAGCTTGGGCAACTGTTGGAACAAAAGTGTCTTGATTTGCTTGAGCGTCTCGGGGCGGCGGCAGTCGAAGCGATAGGTCACCTCGAAATCGGCGTGCGCTTCGCCATCGGTATGATCGTGACCGGCTTCGTGCTTGTCGTGCTTGTGACCCGCCGCGTGCCCGTCTTCCAGCAATTCGCTTTCCACTGCGCCGGGCGCGGCGGTGCACTGGGCGTCGTCGGGAAGCGCCAGCACTTTGCGCGAATCTTTCAGCATACCCACGGCTTTTTTCACCGCTTCCTTGTGCTTTGCCTCTCGCGTCGCGTGCTCGAAACCGACCACGTCCATCGCCGGCAGGCGCAGTTCGGCGTTCAGGCTGCCGCCTTCCAGGACCAGTTGCAGCGTCCCAGCGCCGTGGACGTGGGGTTCGGCGGCCAGAGCGCCGGGACCGCCACCCAACATACCGAGTGAGATCGCAGTGAAAACCGGGACGAGTCTGTTCATTTCGTGATCTTCAGAAAGGATTAAGAGACTGTAAAACTCCCCTCTCCCTGCGGGAGCGGCGCAGTCGTTTCGCGAGCGGGGGGCGTCAGCCCCCTGATTCGCGGAATGCGGCAAGGCGTCGTCGATAGTGACTGGCGCGGAAACAGCGGACTCACGTTCGCCGCTCGCTGGCGACCTCAAGCAAGTGCAGCAATACGATAATCAATTCTCGAATTTGGTCAAGCAAAGCGAGAATGCGGCGCGAGTTAGTGGCGCGTGTCGGAATCCGCGACGCTCCCTCATGCCCGGACCACCTAATCCTTCGTCCCTGGGGGCTTGGCATCTCGTCGCTGGACGTGCGCTCGCGGATCGGCGGCTGTCCCGAGCGGCGGTCGAAGATCGCCAGCCAGCCGCCGTCCAGCCCCAGCCCGGCCAGGTAGCCGTCCAGTTGCTCCAATCCCTGGCTGCCGCCACAATTGCAGAAGCGCGGCCAGCAACCGCTCCGGGTTCAGGCCGCCATCGGGATTCAGCCAGGTCGGGGCGATCTGCGGCAGGGAAGCTTGGGAGGTAAACGCCAGGGCGCGCGGCAACACTGCGCGGCAAATCGGGTTGGCGATGGTCAAGCTCTGACCGGACGCCATCCGGCACAGACCGAGATCGATCAGATATTGAATGTCGCCTTCGGGTACTTCGCCCAGCGCCGTGCCGGCCAGCATCGGCTCGATCGCCCGGCGCACCCGCGTTCCGGTCGGCGATCAGGCCGTCGATGCGCAAACCGGGAAATCGCCTCGCGAGCAAAGCGATCTGCGCGCCGGCCCCGCAGCCGATTTCGAGTATGCGACGGCAAGCGGAAACTCGATACCCGGATAAAGGTACGGTTCGAGAAATAGCGCCTGATTTAACAGCCGGTCCTGTTCTTTTTTCGAAAAAGTGTGGATATACCCTCGATCGGTCATATCCGTCCTATTGCCGATAGCGTTTCATGTTGAGCGGGCGAAGGCAGCGTGGTTCGCTTCAGGCGTCCCACGCTGTTGAAGATGTTGAAACCCGCACCGACTGGCAGACATTGATCGGCTCCAGAGCTTGCCGACGATTGGCGGCGATTATAACCTCTGCATGAGACGGGCGGCATGTTCCCTGCGCTTGACGAAGGTGATCGCGATGACGATCAGGCAAGCCAGCGCGTTGCCGAAAAAGATCGAAGCCATGACCGCATCGCCGAGACACACGATAGCGTAGGTGATCGTGGTGAGGTGCGATACCAGAAACAGGCTCCAGGTCGCGTATGAGACGCCAGATGCGCCGTTGGCGTCCTTGGCCGCCGTCAGCATTTGCGGGACATACGCCAGGATGCGCAGAGCGTTCACCAGCGTGAACGCCCCGAATACGGCGGAGCGAAACCACTGCTCGTCACCGCTCGAGTAAATCTTGGCGCCGATCCCGAGCCCTGACGCCAAAATCGCGAGCGCGACAACGCCACCGATCAAGCCGATCCCGGCCCGACGCTCGGGCTCGGGAACGCTCAAATTATCCGCTAACACATTCATCTTGTATTCTCCGATAAACGATTTTCGTGTTCCCCGAATCCACCATCACCAATCCTTCTCGCCCGAGATCAGGCGATTAATTGGGCGTTCCGCAGGCGAATTCGAGAAGAGCCAGCGCCTGGAGCGCTCCGAGCCAGGGAGGAACGACGGATCTCGGCGATCCATCGTTTCCTCTACGGCGCCAAACGGCTTCCGCTCTGGCTGGAACGCTTCTATTGCAATCACATCTTTTTGTTGGTCTTGACATCCCAGCCGGACTTGCCGGCGGACTTCAGCACGCCCTTGTCGCTCTGGGTGAAGTATTCCTGCTGGACCGAGGTGAAATTCAGCGACAGGTTTTCGACCGGCAGATCCTCGCCGGAACCACCGGTCTGATAGCTGCTGACCAGCACGTCCTTGAAGGTGAACTCCAGGAACTTCTGCTGCCCGCCGTCCTTGCCGGTCGGCTTGCGCATCACCAGGATGGCTTCTTTGTAGTGGTGACCGGTGCAGCACGACAGCAGCAGCACGGGCGAGGCGGCGCAGAAGTGCATGGTGAAGCTGAAGTCGTTCAGGCTCACCTTGCTGGCGCCCAGACCGACCCCGTGGCTGGCGGTGCCCAGTTGGCGGGCGCCCCACGACCAGCTCAGCACTTCGATCCAGTTCGAGAATTCGGCGTCTTTGCACTCGCCGTTCACTTCGCCTTTCGTACCGATTTGCAAATATGCGTCAGCCATCTTCATATCCTCTCAAAGTCGATTTGGAAATTGCGACCGGTTTGTCCGATCATTTGCCGATGAGTTGCTGTCGATAATTCAGGAGAACTACCATCACAATTCATTCATCCATGTAATAGCAAACGTTTTGCCAAATCCGACAAGACGGCCAATAAAAATTGCAACTATATGTTTAGTTTATATTTATAGATAAGTAGACGACTCTGAAACCCGAATTGATGGGGCGACTGAAATCCGGCATTCCCAAAATATTGGGAATAATCCGGTATTTTGGGAATGTCCGCATGGGGCTGAGTCAAAAGCAAACGCCGCCCCGGCCAATAAATAAACCATTTCCGTGGATCATCCGGTTTAGGCGAGCTGGCGCTAGCGCCATTTTGCGATCTACCGACAAACCGGATTCGGAGTCGGCGGCGGCGAATCGCCATCGAATCGGCTATAGTTGTCCCGACTCGCAGAAACAACCCACAATCGTGAGGGCTCCGCCGCACCGGTCCGACCTTATCGCCATGCGCATCAAATCCTACTGGCAGACTCTGGCGGGCAAAGCGCTGCTCGAAATCGCGCTCGGCGCCACCCTGATCGTCGCCTTGGTCGGCGGCGTGAGCTACCGCTCGATCTTTCAAGAAATCGAGCGGCGCTCGCTCGATCGGCTGCGCGACAGCACCGCCCAGCGCGCCAAAGCGCTGGAGGCGCATTTCGCCCTGGCGCGCGAATTCCACGAGGCCATCAAACAGGAGTTTCTCCGCCGCTATCGGGAACCGTCCCCCGATTCGGAGCCGCGCTTCGACAAGCTGATGATGCGCTATCCCGACGGCGCCATCCGCAACCGGCCCGAATACGCCGACGTGGTGCGCTACTCGACCGGCTGGATCCACAAGGACGCGCGGCCCGGCCCGGATTTCAAGCGCCGCTGGATGCTGTATTTCGATCTATCGGAAAAATACGCCAAACTGATCACCACCCGGTTCATCAACCTGTATTTCCTCGACGCCACCGAAGCCGCCAACATGGGTTTCGACGACCCGGCGCGCTCCGGCCATGTGGAGTGGGCCGCCGACACGCCGGCGGATTGGCCGTTGAGCGAGCTGGAAGCCGTCTCGATCGCCACCCCGGCCCGCAACCCTCGCCGCGAAACGGTCTGGGCCGGACCGGAATACACTCCCGCTTACCCGCAACTGCTGGTGCCGGCGGTGACTCCCATCGATCTGGAAGGCACCCACGTCGCCACCGTCGCCAGCGACACCCTGCTCGGCGATCTGGAGGCCGACAGCCTGCACCCCGACATACCGGGCGCCGCGCATTCCGTTTTCCGCGACGATGGCCGCCTGATCGCGGATCGGACCTACAAAAGCAGGATCGTCGACTATCGGGGCAATTTCTTCATCGCGCAAACCGGTGATGCCCGCCTGCGCGCCCTGCTGGCGCTGGCCGCGCAAGCGACCGAACTGCCGCGCCTCGGCTACGACTCGAAGGCCGATCTGTACTTCAGCATCCGTCGGCTGCAAGGGCCGAACTGGTATTTCGCCGCCACCTTGCCGGGCGGTTTGATCCGGTCGGAGGCGTTGCAGGCCGCGCAGTGGGTGCTGTGGGCCGGCATCGCTTCGCTCGCGCTGGTGCTGGGGGCGCTGGCGCTGCTGTTGCAGCGGCAGATCGCCGTGCCGCTCCAGCAACTGCTGGTGGCGGTGGGGCAGATCGGCAAGGGGCGGATGCTGTTTCCGCTGGACGCGCCGCGCCGGGACGAAATCGGCGAGCTGGCGGTCGCCTTCGCCGCCACCGCGCAGACCGTCGCCGAGGAAATCCGCCAGCGCGACCGCGATCTCCAGCACGAAACCACCGGCCGCATCCAGATCTCTCAGGCGCTCCAAGCCAGCGAAATCCGCTACCGGGTGATAGCGGAGCAGGCGGGTCACCTGGTGTACGATTATGATTTGGCCAGCGGCCGAATCGACTGGGCCGGCCCGGTCGCCCAGGTCACCGGCTACAGCCCCGAGGCGTTCGCGCGCGGCGGCATCCGGGCCTGGGAAGAGCGGCTCCATCCGGCGGATCGCGCACAGACCTTGCGAGCCCTGCAACAAGCCAGGGCGGAGTCCGGCAAATTCCAGATCGAGTACTGGTTCCTGCGCGCGGATGGCAGCTATGCCTGCATGGAAGATGAAGGGGTCTTTTTGGCCGACCCCGCCGGCCAACCCCACCGGATGCTCGGCACCATGAAGGACATCAGCGACCGCAAGCGCGTCGAGCAGGCGCTACGCGAAGCTAAGGAAGAGGCGGACAAGGCCAATCGGGCCAAGAGCCAGTTTCTCGCCGACATCAGCCACGAGCTGCGCACGCCCCTGAACGCCATCCTGGGCTACGCCCAGATCTTGTTGCGCGACGCCGCGCTGCCGGACAAAGCTCGCGACGGGCTCGCCATCATCCAGCAATCCGGCGACCATCTGCTCGGCCTGATCGACGACATTCTGGATCTGGCCAAGATCGAGTCGGACAAGCTGGAGATCCACGTTCAGCCTTTCGATCTGCGCGATTTTCTGCGAGGTATCGCCGCCGCCTTCGCGGTCCGGGCCAAGCAGAAGAACCTGGATTTCTACATGAACGCCGATCCAGAACTGCCGGTTCAGGTGCGGGGCGACGAGCGCAAGCTGCGGCAAATCCTGTTCAACCTGATCGGCAACGCCATCAAGTTCACCGACGCGGGCGAGGTCGGGCTCGCCATCGACCTGGAAGAGGAGGCGATTCGCTTCGTCGTGACCGACACTGGTCGCGGCATTCGGCCGGAGGATTTGGCGCAATTGTTTCAGCCGTTCCAACGGGTGGGCGACGGCGATCAAGTCACCGATGGCGTCGGTCTGGGTCTGGTGATCAGCCGCCGGCTGGTGGAGCTGCTCGGCGGCGCGCTGCACGTCGAAAGCGCCTTCGGCCAGGGGAGCCGGTTCTGGTTCGCGCTGTCTTTGCCGGCGGTCGATGCGCCGGAACGGGCGTCGGGCGTGCCGGCCGCGCCGGTCATCGGTTATCGCGGAACCCGCCGCCGGGTATTGATCGCCGACGACAAGCGCGAAAACCGCGCCGTGCTGGTGGATATGCTGGCCCCGCTCGGTTTCGTGATCGCCGAAGCCGGCAACGGCCAGGAGGTGCTGGACGTGGCGGCGCGATTCCGGCCGGACGTCGTGTTGATGGACATGCGGATGCCGGTGCTGGACGGTCTGGAGGCCACTCGTCGGCTGCGCCAGTCCGAAGCCTTGCGCGACGTGATCGTGATCGCCGTATCGGCCAGCGCCTACGGCCATCACCGCGAGCAATATTTGGCCGCCGGCGCCGACGATTTCCTGTCCAAACCGTTCCGGCAGGAAAAGCTGTTGGAGCTGCTGGGCGCTCGGCTGGGTCTGGATCTGGTCTACGCCAGCGACGCCGCCGGTTCGCCGGCATCCGACAAAGCACCGGACGGAGAAATCGTCGTTCCGCCCGACGGCGAACTGGCGATCTTGCGAGAGCTGGCCCAGCGCGGCGATCTCCGCAACCTGTTGGCGCAAGTCGAGCGGCTGGAGCGCGCCGACCAGCGTTACGCGCCTTTCGCGGCGCGGTTGCGCGGTCTGGCCGAACGCTTTCAGCTCAAGAAGATCAACGAGCTGCTGGCCGGCGCGAGTTCTTCGTCATGAACGAAGCCACGGCTCGAAGAAAGCGCCTGGCGCGGCATTACAACCGGCTGATCGCCTGGAGCGCGGTGCCGCTGACCCTCATCATCGCCGCGCTGGCCGCGCAACAATTCTTCAAGCAGCGGGAAACCGAACTCGGCCGACTGCACAACATCGCCGTCGAGCAGCGCGTGATGTTGAACGCACTGGTCAGAATCGCCGACCTGCACGTCGGCGCCATGCGGCGCCAGGCCGAGGATTATCTCGCCACCGCCGCCGAGCGCCATGCCAGCGAGTGGCGTGCCTGGCTGGCGCCGCGCCAGATCGAAGTAGACGGCAACATTTTTACCACGCTCAGCCTCGATGCGGCGCAACGGACGCCCTTCAAGGATTTGACCGGGACCATCATCGGCCGGGTCGAGCTTTTGCGGGAGGGCGACGAGCGCCAAGCCGAGCTGGACATGGCGCTTTCCTTGTTCGGCCTGCAAAGGTCGACCCACGCCGCCACTCCCTTCTTTCGCTGGAGCTATTACTTTTCGGCGAAGGAAGATTTTGTCACGGCCTTTCCCTGGCAAGACAACGCCGCGATCTTGGCGGCTGCGGGAGCGGCCTCGATAGAGGACATGCGCAAGTATTTTTTTTCGTTCGATTTCTATTGGCTGGCGACCCCGGAGCGCAATCCGGACCGGCGCAGCTACTGGACGGAAGCCTACCTGGATCCTGCCGGCGCCGGCTTGATGGTTTCGCACGGCGCACCGGTGTACCGGCAAGACCATTACGTGGGCATGGTGGGCACCGATGTGCTGCTGGGTTTTCTCACCGAGCTGTTGCAAGCCTTCACCGAACGCTGGGGACTGGTCTGGATCGTCAACGAAACCGGCCAGGTGCTGGCCGATCCCGAGCACCCTTACACCGCCGCCGACCAACGGGTCAGGACCTTGGCGGACGTTTTGCCCGAATCGCTGCGATCCGTGCCCGTCGACCAGTTGTTGCAGCCCTCCGACGAGTTTCGGCGCGTCGCCGACCAGTACGTTCACGCGCAACGCATCAAGTCGGCGCCCTGGTATCTGCTGCACGCCATCCCGTCCTCCGCGATCACCGCCCGCCTGTTGCCGCGCCTGTATCCTGCCCTGATCGTGCTGGTCGGCCTGGCCCTGACCCTGGTCGCCATCCACCTTCTGCTGCGCCAGCGCTTCATCAGGCCGGCCCTGACGCTGGTCAATCATCTGCGCAAAGAGGCGGCCGGTCACCCGTCGCCCGCGCCGCCCGCCGTTCCCGCGCTGTGGCAACCCTGGTTTGACGTGGTCACGACTACCTTTCGGGACAACCGCGACCATTTGCGCACCATCGAGAGCCTCAACGCCGACCTCGAACGCCGGGTCGCGGAGCGGACCGAACAGTTGGAAGCCGCCAACCGGGAGCTGCGTCTGGAAATGGAGGTACGGCAGCGGGTTCAGGACGCGCTGCATGCGGCCAAGGTGGAAGTGGAACACGCCAACCGGACCAAGAGCGCGTTCATGGCGAACATGAGCCACGAGTTGCGCACTCCGCTCAACAGCATTCTGGGCTACGCGCAAATCCTGTTGCGCGACACCGGCCTGACCGCCAAACAGCGCGCGGGGCTCGAAACCGTCCGCGAGTCCGGCGAACGTTTATCTTCGCTGATCAATGACCTGCTGGATCTTTCCAAGCTCGAAGCCCCGGACGTGGAAGCGTTCGTGGCGCGGCGCACGGCTCGGGCGGCTGCGGACGACACGGCGGCGGCTTTCGCGCTGGATCACTGTTTTTTGCCGCCCGCCGCGAAAATCGCCGCGCTGCGAGAATTGGCTCAGCGTGGTGACCTCAAGAACCTGCTGGCTCAGGCCGATGAGCTGGAGCAGTGCGACCCCGATTACCGGCCGTTCCTGGAGGAACTCCGCGTTCTGGCCAAGTCTTTCCAAGTCAACCAAATCGTGCGGCTGCTGAGCGATCCACGAATCCGGCCTTGACCGGCGATCCGCAACGCTCGAACCGAATGCCGGTTTGAGTGGCTCGTCTACCGTCCTTCAGATACGCAAATCCCCTTTTCAGCCTATCCGAGAGACTCCCAACAAATTGGGCTTTTCCCAATATGTTGGGAATGCTGGTTTGCAATTCCCGTATCTGTTGCGATATTAGAATGATTGTTCAATTTAATAAATCAATATAAAACAGCTGCTTAGAGTGTTTTTTACTGAATTTGCCAGATTTGGCAAAAGGTTTGCTATCTCTAAATTAGCCGTACAAATCGGCATTTGTTCTCAAATCAACGTTCAAACTAATCAAGAGGCTAAGATCATGTCAGTACGTTCACCTTACACTAAATTTACGGATGCCCTCGGAGACGCAAGCAGAGATTGGGAAAGACATTTCGTGTTACCTTATAGCAGTGCATACAACACGGCTTACCTAAGTTATGAAAAAATTATCGAGAAACAAAAAGAATCCGACAAAGAGGCTCTCGAAAGAAAAATGCAATTGGCCCTGTTTGCCTTGTCGCTCTGCGGAGGCAGCATTTTGACCCACGTATTTGGTTCGGCAGTTCTCAAAGAAGTTGCGACCAAGGTTGCCGTCGACACTATTATCAACCGAGGCATGGAGCGGTCTTTCAAAGCTGCGGCATATGTCGAGCGAAACAAGACTGCACAATTCATGCTTGGTGAACTATGGGGCAAGGGGGAAGGCTGGGTTGGCGATAAGATAAAGGAAGGAGTCAATAAAGTGACGAAAAATCAACTTGAGGAAAACAGCCATAATTATTCCTCGTTGAGCGAATTTTCGAGCCACCCGATGAATATGGAGAACAATCTAAAAAAGTGGGTGCTAAATTTAGCAGCCATTTCGAGCACGGTTGGGCAAATGATTGCTGATACTTCGAACGAAGAAACCGTAATAAAGCCACTCAACATACTGAAGTCAAGTTATTTTTTTACCGCTGCACCCAAAGAATCCATCAACGAGGAACCAGTTAGTGAAGATATCGAATTGACATTTTATATGAAGTATATCCTCGACTTGGATTATATTGTTAAAGGCTATGTCGAACATATAGAAAAAGCTAGGGGTGGCTATACTAATAGCACACACATCACCGGAAGAGCAGGAATCTCACAAAATCCGACTAACCCTCATTATCCAATATCAAAGGAAGCCAGAGATTGGAGTAAGTCTCAGACTGACTTCGAACAGGTGAAATATAAAGGGGCCGGTGACATAATCAGACAAAGAATCAATGCGCTATACAACAAAAAGTTCGCATCCGATTTTTTTAGGAAAAACGAAAAAATATCTCACGATACGCTTGTGCGTGCGGAGATAACCTTAAACATGCTGGAGGGGCTCAATCATAATAAAATCCTAAAAACATTAACCCAGATCAAGATGTAAAACTCGATCTATCAGTCATCAAATCTATGGCAAGTTCAGATTCGCACCTCCAGCGTGTCGGTTTCAGGGTGAGCAAGCGCACCGCCACTCCCGACCATTGACCGGTCAACCAATCAGGCTACGCCATGCGTAGTCCCCATTTACCGGGCCGTTCGTAGCGTCACCATGCGCTCCGGCCCGGTCTTTTTCTGGCCGCCGATTTGATCGATCTCGCTCTCGGAGCGGCTTTCGCGGTCGTTTATCGCGCAACGCGAAGCGGTTAACCCAACGTCCCGCTTTCAATTTTCCAAGCCACCGCGCTTCCGCTCGATGCCGAGCTTCTTCATCCGCGCTTCCAGCGTGGTCGCTTTCAACCCCAGCAGGCGGGCCGCGCCGTTTTCGCCGCTGACCCGCCAGCCGGTGATCTCCAGCGTCTTGAGAATGTGCTCGCGCTCCATCTCCTCCAGGGTCGTCACCGACGCCTTGCCGGCACCGGTCTCGGCGGTCGGTTCTCGCAACCAGTCGCCGAACTCCAGCGTCGCGCCCCGACTCACGATCACCGCCCGCTCGATGACGTGCTGCAACTCCCGCACGTTGCCCGGCCAGGAATACGCTTGCAGCCGCGCCAAGGTCGCCAGCGGCACCGTTTCGATGGTCTTGCCCAGGCTGGCCGCGTATTTCTGCACGAAATGGCGCACCAGCAGCGGAACGTCCTCGCGCCGGTCCCGCAGCGCCGGCGACTGGATCGGAAACACGTTCAACCGGTAGTACAGATCGGGGCGGAACTGCCCTTCCCGACAGCGCTGCTCCAAATCCCGGTTGGTCGCGGCGATCACCCGCACGTCGGTCTTGAGCGTCTGCGCCCCCCCGACCCGCTCGAATTCGCCTTCCTGCAACACCCGCAGCAACTTGGCTTGCAGATCGAGCGGCAGTTCGCCCACCTCGTCGAGAAACAGCGTGCCGCCGTTGGCCAGCTCGAACCGGCCGAGCTTGCGCGCCAGCGCGCCGGTGAAGGCGCCTTTTTCGTGGCCGAACAGCTCGCTTTCGGCCAGATTCGCCGGGATCGTCGCACAATTCAGCTTGACCAGCGGCTTGGTCTGGCGGGCGCTGCGGTTGTGGAGCGCCCGCGCGATCAGCTCCTTGCCGGTGCCGGTTTCGCCGGTCACCAGCACGGCGGCTTGGGTGCCGGCCACGGTCTCCACCTCTCGGAGCACGGCGCGCAATGCCACCGAAGCGCCGACCATTTCCTCGAAATCGTGTTCGGCCTGGATCTCGTCCCGCAGGTACAGGTTCAGGCCATGCAAGCGGTTGAACTCCGCTTCTGCCCGCTCGCGGGCCTCGATGTCGCGCAGAATCATCGTGTACAGCGGTTGCCCGGCGGCCGTCGCCCGCGACAGCGTCGCCTCGACCGGAAACGGCTCCCCGCCGGC
>ERZ761602.4638-NODE-4638-length-17303-cov-12.209126_pt1 | contig 17303 bp, 14 predicted proteins | sample MGYA00512165_ERZ761602 | MGnify/ENA primary metagenome ERZ761602 (study PRJEB28899, sample SAMN02445085) | bioreactor sludge metagenome | biome: EBPR sludge; isolation source: Thorneside wastewater treatment plant | place: Australia: Brisbane, Thorneside...
CTGTGTTCCCCAGCCCCAGCAATACGCCGTGGAGTACATCACCTCGGAGCAATACCACACCCTCAAGCATCGGGTCTGGCTGATCGGCCATTGCTTTCACCGGGAAGGCGGCGGCGCTTGGGCGGCCTGGAGGGTGATCCGCAAGGAATACGGCTGTCCGGGTGCAACCCGGATTCCTGCCGACCAATTTGAAGCCGTTCACCGGCGCTTGCAGGACATCTACCAACTGTCGATGGCCTTCAAGGGATTGGTCATCGAGCTGGAAGAGCGCTTCTTCCGCAAACACTTCAGCGAACTACCCGACGAAGAGCAGTTGAAGAAACTCAGCGCTTTCTGAGGCCCTCAAAAGCGCCGCGCCAGGGAGGGTACTGGCGCGTTAGCCCTCAATGGAGGGCTTGGCGCACCACTTCCGTGGCCCATTGATTCAAACTCTTCCCGGCTACTTGCGCAGCAAGCAAGGCTTCCGCGTGCAGTTCCGGTGGAATGCGGAGCATCAAATTACCGGATGCCGGTTTTTCAGGGGTAACACCCTGCTCCTCACAATCACGGAGAAAGTCATCCACCGCTGCTTCAAAATCGGCCCGTAATGCAGCGACCGTTTCGCCGTGAAAGCTGATGATATCGCGCACACCCAGCACGCGACCGGTAAATAATTGATCGCGTTCATCGAACGCGACGCGGGCGATGTAGCTTTTATAAGTCATAGTATTCATGGGGTAACCCTATTCGTTTTAATAATTCTCGCGCCTCTTCAACTTGATACCGGCGCGCCTCTTTGTCAGGGTGAGGACGATGGCAACGCCATTGCTCGCCTTTGAGCGCAATCTTAATTCGTGACCCAGAACGCTCAGTGACCGTCCCTCCAAGAGCAAGAATAAGCGTTTCGATGTCAGCAAAGCAGATGTTGCCCAAAGTAGGTTCGTGAAAAATCGCTTCCAAAGTTTTCTGGTTTTTACTATTCATCTGATCAAATCCTGTAAAAATGAAATCAAGCTTGAATGGATTAGCGCGATTCATAATCAAGTGCGCGTCATCGATCCAAGGTCAAACGATTAACTATAAGGAAAATGATAGCGTTTTCTGCTTGCACAACGCAAGCGTTTTCTGCAAGCATTGCACCGGGTTATAATTTTTTCGTTTTCGGGAATTTTTGCCTTATTTTTCCCGAAACACCTCCCCTACCATCGGCCCATTCTCTTCACCGGATGCGCCGATGGCCTTCACCGCTGAACAACTCGCCCAACTCGAAAAAGCCGCTGCTTCCGGGCAGCGCCGGGTTCAGTTAGGCGACAAAGTGATCGAATACCAAAGTCTGCCCGATCTCCTGGAGGCGATTCGCGCCGCGCGCGCTGATCAGTCCAGCAGCGGCTACAACCCGCTGCGCTACAGCGTCGGGACGTTCACCGATGGTTAGCCTCGCCGACCTCGGCGGACGCGCCCCCAAAGTCCCCGCCCGTTACGAACTCAAGGCGCATCGCAGCTACAGCGACGCCCGCGACGGCAACAGCGCGGTCAACGATGCCGGTCCCAAACTGCGCCAGTACGCCCGCCACCTCGACCAGAATCATGACCTGGTCAAAGGCGCGCTGGATCGCCTGACCCAGTTCATCGTCGGCCCGGCCGGTATCGGCATCGAACCGCAACCGCGCACCGGCGGCGGCGAAGTCCACGCCGAGTTCAGCGCCGAATTGCTCGAAGCCTGGCGCGACTGGACGCAGAAACCGGAGGTCACCTGGCAACACGACTGGGCGGCTAGCCAGCGCCTGCTCTGCCGTTCCTGGCTGCGCGATGGCGAAGCCCTGGCCAACCTGGTCAGCGGCAATCGCCCGGACCTCGATCATGGCACGCGCGTCCCGTTCAGCGTCGAGCTGCTGGAGGCCGATTACCTCCCGTTCGCCTACATCGACAGCCGCGCCAACGTCATCCATTCCGTGGAGCTCAACGCCTGGGGCCGTCCGAAAACCTACTGGCTCTATAAACACCATCCCGGCGGCCTGAACAACGCCAGTTTCGAGCGCAAGCCAGTCAGCGCCAGCCAAATCCTGCATCTGAAAATGGTGGACCGGATTGGCCAGGTGCGCGGCGTCTCGATTCTCGCCAGCGTCCTGCAACGCATGAACGACATTTTCGAGTACGAGAACGCCGAGCGCGTCGCGGCCCGCATCGCCGCCAGCCTGACCGGCGTGTTGAAAACCGAAAACCCCAGCATCTATACCCCGCCCACCGACGACGCGCCGCGCTTGTTTGAACTCACCCCCGGCATGATCCTCGACAACCTCCGGCCCGGCGAATCGCTGGACATCTTCAGCAGCAACCGCCCGTCGCCCACCGTTGAACCGTTCCGCAATGGCCAGTTGCGCGCCGCAGCGGCCGGCATGGGCCTGAGCTATTCCGCTCTCTCACGGGACTATAACGGCACCTACAGCGCCCAGCGCCAGGAGCTGGTCGAGCAGTTCGACGCCTACCGCATCCTCAGCCAGCAATTCATCGGGCAAATCGTCCGCCCGGTCTGGCGGCGCTTTGTGCAGCTCGCCCAAATCAGTGGCGTCGTGCGCGCCCCGCGCACGATCGACCCGCGCACCCTGGATGACGCCAGCTATCAATCGCCGGTGATCCCGTGGATCGATCCTAGCCGGGAAGCCAATGCGCAAGACGCCCTGCTGGACAACTACCTGACCAGCCCGCAAACCCTGATCCGTCAGCGCGGCGGCAACCCGGACGAGGTGCTCAACAACTGGAAACGCTGGAACACCCTGCTCGAACAGCGCGGCCTGAACCCGAAGGCCAGCCGCCAGAACACCCCCCGCATCCGTCGCGGCGGGCCGCCGGACACTCAGGAATCCACCTCATGACCGCCCCTTACTACACGATCACCGCGCGCGGCCCCGCCGCCGCCGAACTGCGCCTGTACGGCCCCATTGGTGAATCCTTTTTCGAGGAATCCGTCACCGCCCGCAACCTGGTCAGCGAACTGGCCACCCTCAAGGACAAGGCCCTGACCGTGTACCTCAACAGCCCCGGCGGCAGCGTGATGGACGCCACGGCGATCTACAACGCCCTGCAACGCCACACCCTGCCGGTCAGCATCATCGTCGACGGCTGGGCAGTCAGCGCCGCCTCGCTGATTGCGATGGCCGGGCAGAGCTTGACGATGGGCCAAGGGTCGCTGCTGATGCTGCACAACCCCCGGATGCCCAGCGCCGGTACGGCGGAGGAACTGCGCAAAGCCGCCGATCTGCTGGATACCGTGCGTGATCAGATGATCGCCATCTACGCCAAGAAAACCGGCGCCGATGCCGAAACCATCGCCGCCTGGATGGACGCCGAAACGTGGTTTTCCGCCACCGAAGCCCTGAAAGAAAAACTCGCCGACGCCATTACCGGACAGACCGCCGCGCCTGCGAAAGACGCGGCCGCCGCCTTCAAAGTCCCTTCCATTTATGCGCATTACCTGGAGACCCCTGCCATGCCAGCACCCGTCCCTGAGCAAACCCCGCCGCCCGCCGCCCCGCCGCCTGGCGTATCCGCGCCATTACCTGCACCCGAAGCGCCCGCGCCCGTGGATGCAGCCGCTATCGCCGCGCAAGCCGTGGCCGCCGAACGCCAGCGCACCGGCGACATTCGCGCCGCGTTCGCCCTCAGTCATAAAGCGATGCCCTCGCTGAGCACCGGCCTGAACGCCTTGCAGGAGCAAGCCATCGCGGGCGGCTGGTCCATCGACGAAACCCGCAACCGCATCCTGGCCAAGATGGGCGAAGGCTGCGAACCGCTGGGCGCGGGTCAGGGTATGGCCATGACCCCGGCGGGTCATCCGCATTATTTCAACCTCACCTGCGACAGCCGCGATAAATTCATCGCGGGGGCCAGCGAAGCCCTGCGCATTCGCGCGGGCATCGCCAAGAACGACCCGCAAAACGAATTCCGCCCCATGCGTCTGACCGCCCTGGCGGAAACCTGCCTCGTCCGGGCAGGCGTCGATTTGGGCCGCTATCCCAATGAACTGGCGATGGTGAGAGCCGCCATCACGCACACAGGCAGTGATTTTCCAGTGTTGCTGGAAAACACCCTGAACAAGACGCTCCTGGAAGCCTATCAAGTCGCCTCGGATACCTGGCGGCAATGGTGTGCGGTGGGCAGCGTTGCCGATTTCCGGCCCTACAAGCGCCTGCGTATGGGGAGTTTCGGCAACCTGGATGCGCTGGGCGAAGGCGGCGAATACAAACACAAGGCCATTCCCGACGCCACGGCAGAAACCGTCAGCATCGGCACCAAGGCCAACACCATCACCCTGACCCGGCAAGCCATCATCAATGATGACCTGGGCGGTTTTATGCGGCTCGGGCAAATGCTGGCGCGCGCCGCCGCCCGCAGTATCGAAGCCGATGCCTATGCCCTGCTGGTCAGCAATCCCGCGCTGGATTCGGACAGCACCGCGCTGTTCCACGCCAATCACGGCAACCTGGCAACCGGTGGGTCCGCGGCGGCGATCACCATGACCAGCGTGGACGCGGCCCGCAGTGCGATCAAGATTCAGAAGGATCGTAGCGGCAATGACTACATCGGTATCACCGAGCCGTTTCTGATGCTGTGCCCGGTCGCCAAGAGTGGCGCGGCGCGCACGGTCAACGAGTCCGAATATGACCCGGATACCGCGAACAAGCTGCAACGCACCAACATCACGCGCGGCATCTTCAAAGCGATCATCGACACGCCGTATCTGAGCGGGACTGCCTGGTATCTGCTCGCTGACCCCATGCAGTTCCCGACCCTTGAGGTGCTGTTCCTGAATGGCGTCCAGGTCCCGTTCACCGAACAGGAAGAGATGACCAATGTGGATGGCGTCGCCTGGAAAATCCGTCTCGACTACGGCGTCAACGTCGTGGACTACGTCGGCGCGTTCAAGAACGACGGCGCGTAACCCACTCACCCTACGGAGATTGTTGTTATGGCTGTGAATTATATTCAACCAGGTGAGGTGCTCACCTACACCAACGCCACTGGATCAGACATCGCCGCGGGTCGTGTCGTCAAGCTTGGGGCTACTGAGGACTGTACGCTGGCGGTGGCTCTGGTGGACATTGCTAACGGCGCAGCGGGCGAGGTGCGGCGCTGTGGCGTGTTCACCGTCCCCAAAGTCAGCGCCGCCGTGTTCGCGCAGGGCGAAAGCCTGATCTGGGACAGCAGCGCCGGTGCGTTTGACGACAATCAGGCGACCCCCGCCAGTGGCGATGTCTCCGGCTCGGTGATCGCCGCGGCGGCAGGCGCGAATACGGAGACCACCTGCAAGGCCCTGTTCCTTGGTATTCCTGGCACATTGACCGCATAACCATGAATCCCGAATTCGTCACCACGTTCCGGGAGGCCACCGCCAATCTGATGGCGGTCTGGGGCGGTCCGGCGCTGCACACGTCCGCCGCGACCAGCGGCGAGGCGACGGTTTCTATCGTGCTCGATACCCAAGCGGTCCCCGTCGGCGAATTCGGCGAACGGATGGAGCTGCAAACCACCGTGCAGATTGCCGCGTCTTCCGGCGCGGCGGTGGGCGACACCTTCACCGTCGCAAGCGATCCCAACCCGGTGATCTGGACAGCGGTGCAGCTCCTGAGCGATGACAGCTATCTACGTACCTTTGCCGTGCGGAAAGAGCCATGAGCAGCCAGATCCCGGCCCTTCTTGACGAGATCGAAAACCGGCTCAAGACCATCGCGGGCGCCGTCAACGTGTATCGCGCCCTGCAAGGACGCGCTTATCCCAACGACGGCTCTTTACCGGCTATCGCGGTACGCATCGCCACCGACACGCTTGAATCGGCGCAATCGGGGAAAGCGCGCGTGCACGTTGCGCTCGATATTGAATGGATGATGACCGCTGACAACGCCTTTAGCGATGCGGCGCTGGCCGGGCGTATCTGGGATATCCGCCACGCGCTCGGCGTGGATGAAAATCCTCCTCTTAACGGTCTGCTGCGCGCCGGCACCGGGATTGAGTGGGGGCCAGCCGTCTATGGCTATCCCGACCCGGGCAGTTTGCTGGCCATCGCGCGCCAGCCGATCACATTACACCTCATTGAAACCTATTAACGGGAGAATCCGCCATGTCTCTTATCACGACGACCCGCAGCTATATCGGCAAAGGCCCGGTTTACGCGCGCAAGAAATCGGGAGGGCGGGGCCTGCTGCCCATCGGCAACTGCTCGGCGTTATCGTTTGCGATCACCGAGGATGTAAAAACCCTCCAGGACTACACCCAGGCGGGTGGCGGCACCAAAGACACCCTGCGGCGTATCACATCGGTCGAAGGGACGCTCGATGCACGGGATTTTTCCCCTGCCAATCTCGCGCTGGCCTTGCGCGGCGAGATAACGGCGGAAACGGCAGGATCGGTCGCCGCTGAAGCGCACACCGCCTACACCAACGCCTTTGTCGCGCTCGATTATCTCTTGGATAGCACCGCAACGGTCACGCCGGTCATTGCCGTAAGCGCCGCGCGCGCCGATACCACCGGCTATGCGGCAGGCGATACGATTTTAGATACAGCCGTCGTCTATCAATGCACCACAGCAGGCACGTCAGGCGGATCAGCGCCCGCATTCAACACCGCAATTGGCGATACCACGACGGATGGAACCGTGGTGTGGACGAGCCGTGGCGCCGTGGCGATGGTTGCGGATACCGACTACGAGATGGGTAACGCAGGCATTCATATCCTAGCCACCGCGGCCCGGTTTGCGCTTGGACTCCCAATCACAGTGGCCTACACCAAAAATAAGGCCGAAGTGGTGCAAGCGCTGATGAGCAGCACCACGGATTACGAGCTGTTTTTCGACGGTCTCAACGAGGTCGATTCTGGCAACCCATCCCCCATCAAGGTCCACCGGGTGCAGTTCGGTGTCACGTCGGGGCTGCCGCTGATCGCCGATGATTTCGGCACGCTGCAAATCAAGTTTGATGTACTGCAAGACCCCACCATCAGCGGGACGGGTATTAGTAAATATTTCAAGGTAATGCAAGTCGGCAGTTAAACGGGACCGCCATTTAACAGGAAATAGCGTATGGCCGCCGAACGCAATCTTGCCCTGCAACTGATCATTAGCGCCAAGGATCAAGCCAGCAGCGTCCTGAGCAAGTTGTTCAGCTTCCTCGACTCGGAAGTCTCCGTGGTCGCCGGAAAGATCCGCGAGGCGTTTACCGGATTGTTCGGTGGCGGCCTGGACGGCGCGATTGAATTCGAGGCGCAGCTTGACCGGGTGCAGGCAAAGGGCGGCTACACCGCCGAGGCGATGGAGCAGCTCAAGAAAGCCGCAATTGAGATCGGCGCACAGTTCGGATTGTCGGGCACGCAAGCGGCACAGGGCATGGAATCGCTGGCCGCTGCCGGTCTGACCGCCACCCAAACCATGCAGGCCCTGCCCTCGGTGCTGGCGCTGGCCAAGGCCGAGGCGCTGAGCATGGATGACGCCAGCGCCTTGCTGGCCAACTCGCTGACCACGGTCGGCTTAGGCTTCGACCAGGCCGCGCGGCTGGCCGATGTCCTGACCCAAGCCGCCAATGAATCGACCACCAGCGCTACCGCCGTGGGCAAGGCGCTGGAAACGGCGGGGGGCATTGCCCGCACCGCCGGGCTGGATCTGGAACAGGCCGTCGCCGTGCTCACCGCACTGGCCAAGAGCGGCATCGAGGGCGAGCGTGCGGGTACGGCACTGGCCGCCATCCTCACCCAACTGCTCAACCCCGCCAGCAAAGCCAGCGAGGAATTGAACGCGCTGGGCATCACCAGCCGCGACCTGGGTACGGTGATCGGTGAGCTGCAAAGCAAGGGCGTCAACGCCAACGCCGCCATCCTCGCGTTTGGTGAAACCGCCGGGCCGGGGTTGCGCGCGCTCATCAGTCAGGGCCAGCAAGGCATCGCCGAACTGGTGCAAGCGTTGCTGGGGGCCGACGGCGCGGCGCAAAAAGCCGCCGAGGGCATGGGCGGCAATCTCAAAGGGGCGATGGAGGCACTGGGAAGCGCCTGGGAGAACGTCAAGAGCGCGCTGTTTGAACCAGTCCTGGAGAGCCTGACGCAGGCCGCCCGCGACGCCAGCGAAGCCCTCAATGGCAGCCTCAATGACGGCGCGCTTAAACCTGCGCAAGAAGCGATCAAGGCGTTTGTCGAACAAGGAATTTCCGCCGCGCGTGATTTTGTTGCTAATTTTGATTTTCGGGCGGCGGTTGAAGCGATCCAGCAGTTTGCGCGCGATGCAGCCGAATCGTTTGCCAGCATTAAAAATGCCGGACAAACCGCCGCCGATACCGTAAAAATCGCCTGGAATGCCGTCACCGCCGGGTTTAAAACCATCGGCGCGGGCCTGACCGAGATTGCCGCCAGCGTGGTCGCCACCCTGGCCAATATCGAACAGGCCGCCAGCACGGTGGGACTAGGTAGTGTCGAACGCGCCAACGCCCTGCGCGCCACGGCCCTGGAAATGCAGACCACCGCCGCCGGGTTAATCGAGCAGGCCGCGACCGATGCCAGGGAGATGGGCGAGGCGTATGACCGCCTGACCGGCAATACCGACGCCGCCGCCGCCGCGCAACGCCGCCTCAAAGACAGCCTGCCGGTCGCCGAGCTGCAAACCATCACCAAGACGCTGGCTGACTACCAAGGCATCGCGCAACGCGCCAACAATGAGGCCGAGCAAGCGCGGATCGGTTATGACGCGGGCACGGTCAGCGCCGAGCAATACGGCCAAGCCCTGCTGGCCGCCGCGCAAGCGAACGCGGAACTGGCCGCCGCCACCAAAGCGCAGGCCGCCGGGGCAAAAGACGCCGTCGATCAATCGAACCGGCTGACGAACGAGCTGAAAAGCCAAGTTGACACCCTGCGGCTTAAGGCCGAAACCGAGGTGGCGGCTGTTGGTGCGCAACGCGGACTGATCTCCGCGCAAGAAGCATTACTCCAAGCCAGTATTGATCTGGCGCAGGCCCAAGGCCGGGAAGCCGATGTCAAGCGCTTGTTGATCCAGCTCGCGCAAAACGAAGCCAACCAGGCAGCCGCCAACGCCGTCGCCAAGAACATCGAGGCGAAAGCCGCCTATCAGGTGCTGGCCCTGCTGGAAAAGGAAGTGGGCAAGCGCCTGGAGGCCGGGCAGGCGATTGATGACGCCACGAAAGCGCGTCTGGAATCGGCGCAAATCGCTGCGCAAACCGCCGAAATCGAAGCGCAAGCCGCCGGACAAGTCGCCGAAGTACAGCAACAGCAAGTCATTGACCTCCAAGCGCTCACCAAAGAAAAACAGAACGCCGCCGACGCTTCGAGTATCCACGCCGCCGGAATGCACGGCGAAGCCAGCGCCGCACGGGGCGCGTCTTCGGTGTTCAACGAATGGAAAGACAACCTGAAGATTTTCGGCGACACGGCGGCGGACGCGGCGGAACGGCTCAGCCGGATGAACGATGCGGTGGAAAAGGCGGCACAACAACGAAAGGATGAACTTAAAGCCCAAGGTGAATTCGTCAGTTCGCTGGTGAATACCTGGACGCAACGCCTTGGTGATCTCTCCGAAGCCTCCGAGGAAACATTTCGTAGAGTCGCGTTGGATGCCGATACGACTCGCAAATCGATTGCCGGAGCCACCGATGCCACCGAACTGATGCGTGATGCCACGCAAAGCCTGGCAGCGGGCGGAATCATCCGCTGGGCGAATGAGCTGGCTATCGAAGCGCTCAAGATTGAGTTGTCTTTTACCGGCCAAGCCAAGGCTGCGGATAATCTTGCCAACTCGCTGGAAAAAATGGCGGAGAAGGGCGGCGTCACAGCAGGGGCTATTGAACAAATGGTCCGGCAAGCTGAAGCCGCCAAGACCAGCTTTACCTTATTGGATCAAGAGCGGCTGGATCACCTGCAATCGGCCATCGACGCCGCCAACGACAAACTCCGCGAAATGCAAGAGGAAACCCAGTCCGCCAAGGATCGCCTGCAAGAACTCAACGCCGATCTGGCCGAGGCGCGCGGCGAGGACAAGAAAGCCCAGGAGCTGCGCCAGCAACTGGAATTCCAGACCGATCTGGCCGCGATCGAAGACCAGCGCCGCAAAGCGGAACTGACCGGCAATACGGAGCTATTACGCACCCTCGACGAGCAGAAAAAAGCTCTCGAAGCACTCAACAAGATCAGGATTGACAACATCCGCTCCCCGGACATTGCCGAAAAGCAACGCCGGTACTACGAAGATGCGCCGAGCGCACCTGAGCGGACCGGCGGAGGACTCGCCACCAACACCTTCAACATCAACGTCGATGGCCGGGATCTGCTTTCCGAGGAGCAAATCCGGAACAAAATCATCCCGGTCATTAATCGCACGCTGCGACTCAAGAGCTAACCGATGCCCGCCTGCCAACGCTTCCTGGCCGATCTGAATAACGCCGCCGCCCACGCCACTGTTTCCGTGTCATCGGTGCTTGCCGCTCAGCGCCAAGCCTTCCAGCAAAGCACAGCCCGCACCGGCAACGGCGTCATCCAGTTGACGGGCGGCTATACCGGCGCGGCGGATACCGTCATCGAGATCGAGATCCGCCCGGCAGGCACCGGCAACGAGCGCACCAGCCAGCCCGCCTATACCGGTGCGGGCAATGGCGTCATGGAGGCCGTCAGCGCCGGTCCTGGCGCGGCAGAACAAACCGTCACCGTCACCCTCGTGGATTTAGGGACGGAAACCGCGCAGGCCCAGGCCATCCTCTATGCGGATGTGCTCATCAAGGCCCGCACGCCGGGCAGTGGCGGCAACGCCATCACATTAAGCCTAACGCCCAACCTGACCCTGGTGACGCCTGCCGTGGGGGCCTTGGCGGAGGGATTGAGCCGGGAAACCCAAGAATGGGCAGACCAGCGTCTGAACTTCGGCGCTGCGCCGCTGAATCCCGATGGCACATTGAGCGCCGCCAGTCCACGGCTCGTGTTCGGGCAAGACACCAGCCAGGTCTATCGCCATTACAAGCGGTGGGACGGCGATCAGTGGCAGTACGGCGTCAGTCCCAAATTGGCGGCTTCTTACGAAGCCGGGGCAACGGTCCATCAAGTGACCGGTGACTACACCGCGACGGTGACCGGCGGGGTAACGACCGAGAATTTTACCGGGATCACCACGCTGTACGGCCTGCTGACGCAGCTTAACACCTCAACACTGATCGAGGTCGATAGCGTCGTGGCCAATGACGCCAAGCCGCGCGGGATGGCGGCCATCGATGTCCCCTTGCGAACCGGCGCGTTTGCCCTGCCGGTCATCAAGGGGCGGGCCGATTTGCCGGACCTGACCGGAATCGTCGTAGCGGCCACCGCGCCCACCGAAACCGTCACCGTGGAATGCATCGATGCCGCCACGATTGGCGGCGAAACCTGGGAGGTGCGCTCGGCGGTCGCCGGGACGCTCCCCAAGGCCGTCACCGGGGTGGCCTACACCGCTGGGTTCGCCGGGTTCACCATCCCCATCCAAGAACTCACCGGACACCCGGTGACCGGGCGGATGTCCATCACCAGCATTCAATGGGCCAATCAGGATGGGCGGGGCTATCCCGATATTTGTCTGTATCGCCCGGTTCTGGGCGCGCGCGCCGCCAACCAAACCTTGACCCTGGTATGGACCCAACGCCCGGCAGCATCGGATTGTGATTGCAAAGACAGCCGCGTGAGCGGCGCGCCCAGGGAAGATTTCTTGGGCGTTAACTTGGGAGAAGAGGAGATGGCTGCACTCAGGGCCGGGCACCGCGCCCGGATCGAGGCGCTACAGAGCTGGCATAAAGCCTTTGTCGCGTCCAACACCCAAGTGACCGCCCGCGGGGAGACCCGCACGGCCACCTTGGATATTCAACTGGCGGATCTCGGGCGGGATATGCTCGCCGAATGCCTGGCCGATCTGTACACCGATGAGGACGCGATGCTGGCGGAAAGCGTCTGGATGGCCAGCACCGCCTATGCTATCGACACCGCCGCCGAACCGGTGACGCGCAACGGCTACCGCTACCGCGTCACCGTGCCTGGCACCAGCGGCGTATCGGAACCCGCCTGGCCGGTGACGGTGGGGAACACGGTCAACGATGGCAGTGTGACCTGGAAATGCGTCTCTAAGATCGCCGAAAGTGCCTGGGATGATGTGCTGGCGGGCCTGGATAGCGATCTGGCGGCGCTGGAAACGGTGGGGAGCGCGACGCCGATGGTGATTGCTCGTATCGTCACAGCCACCGCCTACGCCGTGGGTGATGTGGTGCGGTACGGGGTCGGCACGACCGGCAGTTATACGATCGGGTACATGCGCTGCGTCAACGCGGGGACAACGACCGCGGCAAACGGCCCGACAAAAGTCCTTACCCTCGGTGAAAGCTGGAGCTACAACCTTGTCACGGACCCCTTGTGGGTGGGGATTACCACGCAAGAGGCCCTGGATTGGGCCGCCTCGCAAACGAGCGATATCAACGCCACAACGACGACCAACGCCAGTCCGGGCGTCTCCAGCGCCCTCGATGCGTTTGGGGATCGCTACCAATCGGCCTGTGACGCCGTGCGCACGATTGCGGGGTTGCTCCCAAAAAAATCTAATGCCAGATTGACAGGATCGTCCGTCTGGCGCGACCTCGGAACCGATTACTGGGTGATCGAAGGAAGCGACTATCTCCCGGTTTTCAACAACACCTATTACCATGCCTGCACCCTCTATCACGACCCGGTCACCGGGGCGCAATCCATTGTCTCCACCCAGGAGTTCGGGTTCGCCCTGCGCGTGGCCTGCGAGGGGTCGCTGGTGTATGGCGATACCGTCACCATCACCATTGGCGATGTCGAGGTACGCGCCCCCTATAAGGTGGGCGATACCTACGAAATTCCGCTGGTGGCCGGCAGTCCGCTGGCGCTGGCGGGCGGGCAAACCGGAACGGACACGCTGACCTGGACGGTGTACAGCAGCACGCTCGGCGCGCTCGCAAACTATGCCTTGACCTTATCCGAGCTGCCGTATAGCGCCAGCGGCCTCAACTTTACCATCCGTCGGGGCGCGCTGGATTTTGCCCTGGGCGATGCCTTCCGTTTTGCGGTCGAGGCAGGCGGACAGTTCCGCTGGCGGCAAGACGGCGGAAGCTGGAGCGCGGATACCGCGATTGCTGACAGCGTGCCTCTGGCCGATGGCCTGAGTGCAGACTTTATCGCCGGTGCGGCGCCCGCGTTTGTCAGTGGCGGCCTGTACAGGTTTAGCGTCCGCCAGCCCGCCGCGCCCGCGCATATCCAGGCGGCTGACGAAACGGTCTGGCAATGGGCCAGCAGTCCGGCCACGCTCATCCTGACCTGGGAGAGTGATCAGACCGTCGAATGCATCGGGTTGCTGCGGCATGGCCTGAGCACCGGCGATAGCGCGGCCCTGACCCTGCTGGATGCAGGTGACAATGCACTCTACAGCGTGGCGTTAACGGCCAGCCCAGGCCCCCTGGTGGATTATCTGGAGACCCCGCTGACCACGGTGCGCAAGATGACCGTGGAGGTCACCAGCGCATCCGGGAATCTGGGATGGGTCTATGCCGGTGTCCCGTGGGCGTCCACCTATTCCGCGGACCTGACCTTGCACCGGGTCTATGCGCTGGAACGGGGCGGCGGGTTCAATCCGCGCGGGGCGTACCAGGCAGCCGGGCGTGATGGCAACATCACCTGGAACGCCTTTTTCACCGGAGACGACGCCGCCGGACTCCTGGCGATCATCGATGACTGCAAGCGCCACGATGACCGGCCTCTCGTCATCCTGCCCAACATCACGGACGTGAGCGATGCCGCTTTGGTGCGCATTGGCACGGACCGTCTTGAAATGGCCGATGAATACCGGTTTCAGAACCCCGATGCCCGGCGGATCACGGTCACCCTGCCCCTGTCCGCCGTCGTTGTATGACTCTGACACTCCTCCTTGGCAGCGATCCCGAACGGGTTTACCCCGTCCTATCCGTGAGCGGCTTTCACCGCCCGCTGAATGATGAAGCCTCCAACCTAACCGCCACGCTGGCGGGCACCCCCTATGAGCGCCGTGATCTGGCTGACCCGTTATTAGGGGCGGCGGCTCAGGTCTATGCAGATGACACGCTACTCATGACGGGGATTCTGCAATCAGTGACCTGGTCAGCGCAGGAAATCATTGTGAGGATCGAAAGCTAATGCCACGATTGACCGATCCGCTGGTATTGCGCGATACCAGCGCCTGGCCTGAATACGAGGCTGTGACTGTCATTCCGCGCGTTTACGGGCGGACGCGCGTTACGGCGATTCCGTACAACGAGAATAAAAAAGTATTTGTGCTGGCGGATCATGCCTTGCAGGGTGTGGATGAAGTGACGGTGGATGATGCGCCGGTTGCGGGCTGGCGGCATGACAATGCCGCAGACCATGCAGGCCATGCGGTGGCGTTCCTCCGCCTCGCGGAAGCCGTTGGAGGGGGAACGGTGGCCGCCACCGTGCGGGGTCTGCCAGGCAACCCGGCGGATATCCTCAACGATCTCTATCCGCGCGACGATTTGCAAGATCTGCGGATTCATTGCACAAACCACGGTATTGAACTCGGCGGCGTTTTGGATCAGCGGCAGACCATCCGCAGCGCCGTGCAAACGGTGGTTGAGCAATTTGGCGGCTGCTGGTCTGCCGGAATGACCGGCTTTGCCAAAGTCTTCCCGCCGGGGGCGAACGATCCCATTGCAGCCTCTTTCGGGCCGCTGGATATCGCGGATCTGTCGGCGGAATGCGCGTTGGAAACGCTGGTAACCCGGTTGCGCCTGGTGTTCGATTGGGACTTTGCCAGCAGCAAGGCACTGCAAACCGTGGTGCTGGAAGCCCCCTCCAGCGTCAAGCGGTTCGGCGCGATTGAAGCGGAATTGAGGTTGCCGTGGATCAAGACGGCGCGGGCAGCGGCGGATACCGGTATGCGCTATCTGCAATGGCGCGCCCGTCCCCTGTGGCGGCTGCGCTGGCGCTGCGGACCGGGAAACCGCGCTTTACAGCCGGGATATTGGGTTCAATTACTCGCGACCCCCTCCCCTGTCAATAGCGAGGGGGTGGTTATGGATGTCGACCCAGGCTATGGGGCTGGCGCCGTGACGATAACCGCAGAAGCGCCTGCGGGCGATGCGCCGGAAATCTCCATTGTGCAATCCGGCGCGGTTTTTTCTTGAACGGCTCACTTTTTCCGGTCAGACCAATAATTTGGCGCTCAGGCGCAAAGCAGCGCACGGGGCGGTGCCGTTAATCACCTACCGGCTTTCCCAACACCTCACGAAACCTTGAATCATTCTCCAAGTCGGCCTTGGCGGATGGGTCGGCTTTGATCGCTTTTTCCAAGACTTCCTTACATAAGTCGATGCGTTTGAGGTTGCGATAGGCTTCCGCTAGATCGAAATAGCCCTCTTTGGCGCCGGGGTGGCGCACCGTGGCTTCTTTGAATGCATCGATGGCAGCATGAAGATCGCCTTGGGCGAGGTAAGCGTAACCAAGCGCATTGTAACCGTTGAAGCTATTGGGATCGGCATCGACGGCGGATTTTAAGAGGGCGATCTTTTGGTTAGGATCGGCGACGCCATAGCTAGCAACAATCCGTTGCTGGGCTTTTTGCGCCTGGAACAGGCGTTGATGCAGGTCCGCTTGAAATTGCTGAAGCTCTTTCCGCAGGTCGCGCAATTTTCCGAATTCCCAATACGCCAAGAGTGCAACCACTAAAGTGAGCATCGTCACGGCCAACGTAAAGCCAACGAGCGTCGTATTGGTATCCATGATCCCTCCTTCTTGTCTAGCCTCCTCTAATATAGACACCTTGAAACATCTCCGGCCTCAAAAAAAGCGGACGGATAAAGGCGGGGGGTGAATCTGGCTTAGCTAGGCGTGCGGAACCGGGCGCAACCCGAAGGCGGTGCAGGTTTCTTCATAAGCTTGATCGAGCAACTTCGGTTCGGCGGCGGGTTCGCGGGCATTCAGCGCATGAAGATCGGCTTCAACCTCCGCGAGACAGTCATCTGATGTGGTTTGCAACCGGCTGAGCAGCAAAATCCATTGGCGCTTGAGATCTGCATGGAGGCTGAATTTACCGAGCATCCCAAAGGACAGGACCGCGCCATTCAAAAGGGCGGCTAGAAGGGCGATGCTGCCAACAATCCAGCCTTTGTAGGGAAGGGTGTCCAGCAGGGTTAGCAGAGCGGCACTGCTCAATATGAACGAAACGAACGAAGTCCAATTCAGCCAATTCCCATAGCGATGCTCTAACGCTTCGTGATAACGGATGTTCATTCGCGCTTGAAACTGTAAGTCATGGCGAGTGGATGAGGTCATGATTTTTTCTCCGGGCGGGGTATCGGCGGTTTTGGCGGGACCGGGCGCGGTGGATAATGAAAATCATTGTTCACGCGCTCTTTGGGGTTAGGCGGTGGGGGCGGTGGCTGTGGAGGCGGTTTCTTCATCATCACGCATGGGGGTTATTCAGGTCTTTTAATATTAGACTCATGCGGCTTGTTTTTGTGCAAGCACCCTCCCTGGCGCGGGACGTTTCAGGCCCTAATACTGCAAAGGCGGCTGCTGGCCTTGCTTCTTGGCCATTGCGCGAATCTTGCGGATGCTGACCGGTGGGCGCAAGACGGTTTCAATGAATTCCTTGTCGAGCGTCACCATCCGATCGAGGTGCTGTTCGGCCAATGTCTTCAAGCCTTCCAGGTCGTCTTTGGTCTCGTCAAACTGTTCCGGGCGCAATTCGCTGGAACTGCGCAGGCCATAGGTAAAACGAATCCGCTCATTGACCGCGAAGTTGGCGCTGCCGTGCCATTTGCAGCACAACTCAATCCGGTGGATCAGGTCGCGGATGACCTTCCATTGGTCGCCCGTCAGGGTGGGGTGGGGGACGGGTTGTTCTGCCAGCTCCTTGATCCGAAAGTACAGCTTCACCAACTGGCGCTGAATCTGCCAGCTCAGATCATCGGTGAATGACTTGACCAGCATCAGATAGCCGGATTCGGTGATAAGGGTGATTTCGCGGGCAGCGTCTTTTAGTGCGTCAGAATGGCTAGTACGAATTTCGTCCAAGCTTTTAGAATCAGTCACATAGAAATAGTCTTCACCGTCAATGAACCGCTTACGATTGGCGCTGAAGTTGCGCTTGGCGGTTCCTTCGACTCGGTTGTGTACCTTATCGATAAGAGCAAAAGTGAGGACAGGTTGACCAGAGTAGGTCAGATAAGGAATTTCGACTTCGTTGGTAATGCGAACGAGTTGAGCGGTAGTGCCCCAAGAATTTCTTCCATAAGAAGTCAAACTGAAGAGACTTTTGA
>ERZ761602.4640-NODE-4640-length-17293-cov-50.501856_pt1 | contig 17293 bp, 15 predicted proteins | sample MGYA00512165_ERZ761602 | MGnify/ENA primary metagenome ERZ761602 (study PRJEB28899, sample SAMN02445085) | bioreactor sludge metagenome | biome: EBPR sludge; isolation source: Thorneside wastewater treatment plant | place: Australia: Brisbane, Thorneside...
GCGCCGGAAATCCTGCCGCTGTTCTCGCGCCTGTCGGCTTCCGAGCAGGACCGCATCTTCAAGCCCTCCGGCCACCAGCGGCGCATCGTGCTCGCCACCAACGTCGCCGAGACCTCACTGACCGTTCCGGGAATCCGCTACGTCATCGATACCGGCCTCGCCCGTGTCAAGCGCTACTCGTACCGCAACAAGGTCGAGCAGCTGCAGGTCGAGCCGATTTCGCAGGCGGCGGCGCGGCAGCGGGCGGGCCGTTGCGGCCGTGTGGCGGCGGGCGTCTGTGTGCGCCTGTACGACGAGGCCGATTTCAATGCGCGGGCGCCGTTTACCGATCCGGAAATCCTGCGTTCCTCGCTGGCCGGCGTCATCCTGCGCATGAAGTCGCTGCGCCTGACCGATGTCGAGAGCTTTCCGTTCATCGAGCCGCCGCCGAACAAGGCGATCGGCGACGGCTACGCGCTATTGCAGGAACTCGGCGCGCTCGACGATGAAAACCGGCTAACCCGCGTCGGCGACGCACTGGCCAAGCTGCCACTCGATCCGCGCATCGGCCGCATGCTGGTCGCCGCCCGCGATCTGGGCTGCCTGACGGAAGTGCTGATCGTCGCCGCCGCGCTGTCGGTGCAGGATCCGCGCGAACGCCCGCAGGATCGCCAGCAGGCCGCCGACGAGAAGCACCGGCTGTGGGCCGACGAAAAGTCCGAGTTCCTGAGCTGGGTGAAGCTGTGGGCATGGTTCCAGAGCGCCGTCGAGCACAAGAAGACCAACCGGCAACTGATCGATACGGTCCACAGCCATTTTCTGTCGTATTTGCGCCTGCGCGAATGGCGCGAGGTGCATGGGCAGTTGCATGCGATGGTGGCTGAGCTGGGATGGATTCGCGGAGACGAGACCCATCCCCACCCCAACCCTCCCCTTGAAGGGGAGGGGGGGCGGTCCTCCCGCTTCAAGGGGGAGGCCGGGAGGGGGATGGGGGAACTTCCTCCGGCGACCTACAACGCCATCCACATGGCGCTGCTCGCGGGCTTGCTCGGCAACATCGGCTGCAAGTCGGACGAGTCCGGCCATTACCTCGGGGCGCGCGGCATCCGCTACCTGATCCACCCGTCGTCGCCGCTGCAGAAGAAGGCCGGCAAGTGGATCATGGCGGCCGAGATCACCGAGACGACGCGGCTGTTCGGACGCTGCATCGCCCGCATCGAGCCCGACTGGATCGAAAAGGTAGGCGCTCACCTGATCAAGCGCCAGTACTTCGACCCGCATTGGGAGAAGAAATCGATGCAGGTCGCCGGCTGGGAACGGACGACGCTCTACGGCGTGGTGATCGACCCCAAGCGGCGCATTCACTACGGCCCGCTGGCGCCGGCCGAGGCGCGCGAGATCTTCATCCGCCAGGGGCTGGTTGGCGAGGAGATCGACGAGGCCTTCGCCCGGCGCTGGCCGTTCTTCCAGCACAACCAGAAGCAGATTCGCGACATCGAGAAGATCGAGCACAAGCAGCGCCGGCAGGACGTGCTGGTCGATCACGAACTGATCTTCGCCTTCTACGACTCGATCATTCCCGAAGGCATCCACAACGGCGCCGCCTTCGACCACTGGCGCCGGGAGGCCGAGCGGGACAACCCGAAGCTGCTCTTCCTCGCCAGGGACGACCTGATGCGCCACTCGGCGGCGGGCGTTACCACCGAGGCTTTCCCGCATCACCTGAAGGCGGGCGGCGTCGATTACGCGCTGTCCTACCATTTCGAGCCGGGTTCGCCGAAGGACGGCGTGACGTTGACCCTGCCGCTGGCGCAGCTGAACCAGATTCCGGCGCTGCGCATGGAATGGCTGGTGCCGGGGCTGTTGAAGGAAAAGCTGGTCCAACTGATCAAGACCTTGCCGCAGAGAATCCGCGCCAGGCTGGCGCCGGTGCCGGAATTCGTCGAGGAATTCCTGTCGACCGTGGCCGGCAACGACAGGAAGATGAACCACGGGCTGATCCCGCCGCTGATCGACCATATCCTCAAAGCGCGGGGGCTGAATGCCCGTGGCTGGGCGGTGACGCCCGATGCCTTCCGCCCCGATGCGCTGCCGCCGCATTTCTCGATGAACTACAAGCTGATCGACGAACATGGCCGGCAACTGGACATGAGTCGCAGCCTGGTCGCGCTGCGCGCCGAGTGGGGCAAGGAGGCGAAGGAGGAGTTCGCCGATCTGCACGAAACGCCCTCGGAATACGCCAACCTGACCGACTGGACTTTCGGCGAATTGCCGGAGTTGATGGAAGTGCCGGTCGGCAGGCAGACGGTCATCGGCTACCCGGCGCTGGTGGACGACGGCGAGACAGTCAGCCTGAAGGTCTTCGATTCCACCGAGGAGGCTGTTGAAACCCACCGCAAGGGTCTGGCCCGGCTGTTCATGCTGCACTTCCGCGAGCAGGTGAAGTACTTCGACAGGAATGTGCCGGGTCTGGCCCAGATGGGCATGCAGTTCATGGCGCTGGGGACGACCGACGAGTTGAAGCGCCAGCTCGTCGCCCTGACTTTCGAGCGCGCCTGCCTGAGCGAGCCGCTGCCGACCACGCCGGAGGCGTTCAAGGCGCGCTGCGCGGAGGCCAGGGCGCGGCTCGGGCTGATCATGCAGGAAATCTGCCGGCTGGTCGGCGCCATCCTCGGCGAATGGCAGGCGGTGACCCGGAAGCTGCCGGCCTGCAAGGCGCACGCGGCGGCGGTCGCCGACATCGAGGCGCAACTGCGGCGGCTGCTGGGCAGGAACTTCGTCGTCGATACGCCCTTCGAGCGCCTGCAGCACTTTCCGCGCTACCTGAAGGCGGTGAGCGTCCGCCTCGACAAGCTCAAGGCCGGTGGTGGCAGCGGCGCGGCGCGCGATGCGCAACTGATGGCCGAATACGGCCCGCTGTGGACCAGCTATGAGCGCCGCGCCATCCAGTTGGCCAAACTCGGCGCGGTCGACCCGCAGGTCGACCAGTTCCGCTGGCTTATGGAAGAATTGCGGGTGGGCCTCCATGCGCAGGAACTGCGGACGCCGGTGCCGGTTTCCACGAGGCGGCTGCAGAAACAATGGGAAGGAATCAGGAATGGGTGACGTGATGCTGGCGCTGGCGAGAACCCTCGCCAACCTGAAGCAGGGCCGGGTCTGGGGCTACGTGCTGGTTCCCGCCGCGCTCGCGCTGCTGCTGGCGATCGGGCTGGCGGTCGCGGCGCTCGGCTGGTTCGTGCAGCAGATGATGGCCTACCCGCCGATGACGCTGCTCGTTGCCTGGGGACTGGTCTGGCTGGCGCACATCCTGGCCTACCTCGGCGGCTGGATGGCGATTTTCGCCATCGCCTACCTGACCGCCTCGCTGCTCGCCGCCATCGTCATCATGCCGCTCATGGTGAAGCATCTGGCGGAAACCGAGTACCGCGATGTCGCGGCGATGGGCCAGGACAGTTTCGTCGCCGCCGCGGTCAACAGCGTCGGCGCTTCGCTTCTGTTCGTCATCGCCTGGGTGGCGACCATTCCGCTGTGGCTGATCCCCGGCTTCTCGCTGCTCGTTCCGCTGCTGCTGATGGGCTGGCTCAACCGCCGGACATTCGCCTACGACGCGCTGGCGCTGCACGCCACCGTCGATGAATGGACGGCGTTGCGCAAGGGCAACAAGGCGCACTTCTTCATGCTCGGCCTGACCATGGCGCTGCTCGCCCATGTTCCTTTCGTCGGCCTGCTGGTCCCGGCGCTGGCCGCGCTGTCGTTCGTCCATTTCGGGCTCGAGGCGCTGCGCCGCTCGCGCGGCGGCGCCATCGTGACCATCGCGGGAGAGCGCGCATGAGCCGCAGCTTTGGCGCCGTCATCATCGGCGACGAGATCCTTTCCGGAAAGCGCCAGGACAAGCACTTCGCGAAGATCGCCGAACTGCTCGGCCAGCGTGGCCTGCGCCTGTCCTGGGTCGAATACCTGGGCGACGACCGGGCGCGCCTGACCGCCACTTTCCGGCGCACGATGGCCGTCGGCGACGTGGTGTTTTCCTGCGGCGGCATCGGCAACACGCCGGACGACCACACGCGGCAGGCGGTGGCGGCGGCGCTCGGCGTCGGGCTGGAACTGCACCCGGAGGGCGTCGCCGAAGCCCGGCTGCGCTTCGCCGGCGACATGACGCCGCAGCGCCTGCAACTGGTGACCTTCCCCGCCGGCGTCAGGATCATCCCCAATCCTTTCAACCGCATTCCCGGCTTCATGGCCAACGAGCACTATTTCGTGCCGGGCTTTCCGCAGATGGCGCACCCGATGATCGAGTGGGCGCTGGAAACCTTCTACCGTGACGAGTTCCGCCCGGTCGCGAACACCGTGGAGAAGGCCTTCCTGCTGACCGGCCCGACGGCTTACGAAAGCGCCCTGCTCGACCTGATGGAACGCATCGTCGGCGCCTACCCGAGCCTGCGCCTGTTCTCGCTGCCGTCGCTCGCCGGCAACGAGCGCCGCCATCTCGAACTCGGGGTCGAAGGCGACCCGGCGCTCGTCGACCAGGCGATGGACGAGATCCGCGGCGAAATCGAGCGGCGCGGAATCTCCTGGACCTGGCGGCCGTAGATGGCCAGGGACAACCGATAAGGCTGTTGCGGTCGACGTGAAAAACCCGCGGAATTCGCGGGCTTTTCGCGGCCGGGCGGTGAGCCGGAATTACTTGGCGGCAGTCTTGCGCGCGGCGGCGGTTGTTGCGGTGACCGCCTTGGTCGTCGCCGTCGAGGCGGCCTTCATGTTGGCTTCGGCGACATCGGAGAACTGCTTGGCCATCGCCGTCATGTTGTCGAAAGCCGTGGTCGAGGCGTTCAGCATCGACTTCATCGTGGCCGCGAAGACATCGCCGCCGACCGGTGCGCTGGCAGTGGCCTTTTCGACGGCGCTGCTGGCGTTCTTGGCGAAGCTGCTGTACTGGCTCTCCATGACGGCGGTGACTTCCTTCTGCATGCTGCTCACCAGTTCATAGACGCTGCGCGAGTAGTCGACCCACTTGTCGACGTTCGGCCTGGCCAGTTCGCCGTTGAGCTTGGCGACCTCGCCGGCGTCCTTGGCGCCGAGCAACTGCTGGGCGTTGCTGACCGTGTTGTTGAAGAATTCGCGCGAGGCGGCCATGTTGAGGGCGGTCAGACGCTCGACCCCATTGAAGGCGGTGCGCAGCAGCGCCATCATCACTTCGGCGTTGGCCTTCTGGGCGGCGGCAAGTTGTTCGATGTTCGGTTTGTTCATCATTCTCTCCAGTCTGGTGGTTCGGTGTAGACGAAACGGACCCCCCGCGCCCGGCGCCGGAGGTCCTTCGCGGCAGATTACTTCTTGCCGCGGGCGGCGGCGGCGCCGACTGCCTTGACCGTCGCGTTGGTCGCGGCGGCAACATTGGCTTCGGCAATCTCGGCAACCTGCTTGGCGGCCTTGTTCATGTTGTCGAAAGCGGAAGTGGCGGCGGCGATGGCGCTCTTGACCGCGGCAACCGCAACGTCGGAACCGGCCGGCGCGGACTTGGCGGCCTTGTCGAGCAGCCCGGCGACGGTCTTCTGGAAGTCGCTGAACTGGGCTTCGATCATCTTCGACAGCTCTTCCTGGGTCTGGGCGGAGATCTCATACACGGAACGCGAATAGGCGACGGCCTTCTCGACATTCGGCTGGGCCAGCGAAGCCTGGATCGACAGGGCTTCCTGAACGTCCTTGGCGCCCATCAGCGCCTTGGCGCCGGAGACCGAATCTTCCATCACGGAACGGGCGGTGTTGAGGTTCAGCGCGGCGATGCGCTCGGCGGAAGCCAGCGCGGTGTTGGCCACGGACAGCAGGGAATCGACGGTAGCCTTGTTGGCGGCGGCAAATTGCTCGGGGGTGGTGAACATTGTGGAATCTCCTGTATCAAGTATGGACGAAAGGTCGGGGACACGCAGTGCAGCACACCCGAATCCGTTTGCTGCACTGCACCATGAACCCGATTATAGAGGGCATTCGCCGAATGTCAACAAGTTTGTGCACTGCAACAAACCGCTCCGGAGCGAGCCGCGGCAGCGAGCCGGCGTTCAGTCCCGCGCTGGCGGCGACCCCAGCGCGCCGGACCCCTTGAGTTCCAGACGCTGCTGGGCGGAGGCCGGCGGCTCCGCCGGCGCGCCCTTGCTCCTCGGCTGGATGACCGCGCGCACCCTGGCCGGCGGCGCTTTCGGGTCACGCGCCTGGCCTGCCGTCACCAGATACTTCTCGCTGATCGCGTCATACCAGATGTAGTCCCCGCGTACCTGATCCTGGCCGCTCCTGACCCAGGCGCGATGGAAGAATTCGGCGATTTCCGTATTGGTGTTGTACTCGATCCGCTCGGCTTCGCCGTCGGTATATTCATCCATGCCCTCGCGCTTCTGCCGCATGCGCGCCAGACCGTCCTTGCCGCCGAACGCCGTTCCCTTCTGGAAGCCATACGGATCCTCGGTGATCACGACGCGATCGGCGCGCAGCACCATGGTGCCCTTGACCACCACGACGTCGCCTTCGAGAATCTGGATCTTCTTGGCGTCGTCGATCGAGATGCGGTTGGCTTCGATCTGCATGGGCTTCTCGCGGTCGGCGCGCTCGGCGAACACCGGCTGCGCCAGCAGGGCAAGAATCAGGAGGGCGGCGGTTCTAAGACTCATTTCTTTGCTCGACGTGGATAGGACATTCCGGTGACCTGCGACTGCAGGACGAAGGTGGAGGCATTGTTGTCCACATGCATGCCCACCCCCTTGACCCAGGAGCGGTCTTCGGCAATCTCGACCGGGCTGCTGGTAAACGCGATTCCGCTATCGGGCTGGACGGTCAGGTCGGGCATGCGGGCGACCATTGCCGGCCTGTCCCGGGTCGCCGAACGGACCGCCTTGACGTCCTCCCAGAGATACACGGTCTCCCCCTGGCTCGTCACCCGCGCGTGGTTGCCCGACGTCGTGACCGTCACCGCATCCGGCCGGTATTGGGTCAGGACGGGAGATTTCAGTTCCGAGCTGCCGTCATCGGGGAAATGCTCCAGGTACGGCGCCGTCAGGCGGTACTTGAGCCGCCCCGCTTCATCGAAGGTGCGGATGGTGAAATTCTCGGCCACGGCATCCGGGTCGTGGCGGAACTTGCCGTCCCTGACCGTCTCGACCGGCGCCGTCACCCTCTGCAGCCAGAAGGTGACCCCCGCCAGCAAGGCCAGCAGCACGAGCGCGAAGATCTGGCTGGAGGCGAATTTCATGGCGGATCGAGGTAGGCGGCAAGAAGGTGGTCGAGCTTGCCCTGGGCGGCAAGGATGAATTCCGCCGCCTCGCGCACCGCGCCATGGCCGCCGGCGCTGTCGGTCAGCGCATGCGCGCGTTCGCGCACGACCGGTCGCGCGTTGGCCGGCGCGATGGCCAGGCCGCACCGCATCATCACCGGCAGGTCGATCAGATCGTCGCCCATGAAGGCGCACTCCGGCCAGTGGAAACCGAGGCGTGCGAGCAGTTCGCCAACCGTCGCGCGCTTGTCGGCAACCCCCTGGAAGACATGCTCGATGCCGAGATCGGCGGCGCGTGCGGCCACCACCCCCGAGCTGCGACCGGTCACGATGGCCAGTTCGACGCCACCCCGCTGCAGGAGCTTGACGCCGAGACCGTCCTGGACGTCGAAGGTCTTGAGTTCATGGCCGTCATCGGTGTAGCAGAGGCCGCCATCGGTCATCACGCCATCGACGTCGAAGGCCATCAGCCGGATGCGGCTGGCGCGGGATCTGGCATCCATCAGATCACCTTGGCCGTGAGAAGATCATGCGTGTTGAGCGCCCCCAGCAGGCGGCCATCGTCATCGGCCACCAGCAGGGCGTTGATCCGGTAGCGTTCCATCATCTCGACCGCCTCGACGGCGAGACGGTCTGGCCCGATGCTGCGCGGACCGGCATGCATGACGCTGTCGATCCGCGCCGACCGCAGATCGATGCGCTTTTCGAACGCGCGGCGCAGGTCGCCGTCGGTGAAGATGCCCAGCGTTCGTCCGGCATCGTCGAGGATGACCACCAGCCCCAGGCCGCCACCCGACATGGCGAGGATGGCATCGGTCACGCCGGTCTGCCGGGTCACCGCCGGCACCCGGTCGCGACCGCGCATCACGTCGCGGACATGGGTCAGCAGGCGGCGCCCGAGCGAGCCGCCGGGATGCGAACGGGCGAAATCCTCCGGTCCGAAGCCGCGCGCATCGAGCAGCGCCACCGCCAGCGCATCGCCAAGCGCCAGCGCCGCCGTCGTGCTCGCCGTCGGCGCCAGGTTATGCGGACAGGCCTCCTGCTCGACGCCGGCATCGAGGTGAACATCGGCCTCGCGGGCGAGTGTCGAGGCCGGCGCACCGGTCATCGCGATCAGCCGCGCACCCTGGCGCTTGATCAGCGGAACGATGCGCAGCAGTTCCTCGGACTCGCCGGAATTCGACAGCGCCAGCAGGACGTCGTCGCGGGTAATCATCCCGAGGTCGCCATGGCTCGCCTCCGCCGGATGCACGAAATAAGCCGGCGTCCCGGTGCTGGCCATGGTCGACGCGATCTTGCGCGCGACATGTCCCGACTTGCCCATGCCGCTGACGATGACCCGCCCGTGACAGCCGAGAATCAACTCGACCGCGCGTGCGAACTCGCCGGCGATCCTGCCACCCAGCGCGTTTACCGCGGCAGCCTCGATGCTCAGCGTCTGGCGGCCGAGATCCAGCGCGCGCTCCGGCGAAAAATGATCGGGCTTCAGGCTTGGGTTCATGGACGTGCTGCGGTTATCATCCGGCAAGTATACCCGACTTGGCGTAACGCACTTGAGCGCGCTCTCCCTTGCCCTTCTCCTTCTTGGCGCCTCGGTGCTGGCGGTGGTCTTCTGCCGCCGCTTCAACCTGCCGCCGGTCCTTGGCTATCTGCTGGTCGGCAGCGTCATCGGCCCGCACGCCCTGAACCTGATGGACGACGTGCATCGCGTCGAACATCTCGCCGAGTTCGGCGTCGTCTTCCTGATGTTCTCGATCGGTCTCGAGTTCTCGCTGGCCAAGCTCTACTCGATGAAGCGCATCGTCTTCGGTCTCGGCCTGTTGCAGGTCGCGGTCAGCATGCTGCTGATCGCCGGGCTGGTCATGCTCGCCGGCGTCAACTGGCAGATCGGCATCGCCCTTGGCGGCGTCTTCGCGATGTCCTCGACCGCCGTCCTGACCAAGCTGCTGGCCGAGCGGATGGAGTTCGAGACCGCGCACGGCCGCGAAATCCTCGGCGTCCTGCTCTTTCAGGATCTCGCGGTGGTGCCGTTGCTGGTGATCATTCCTTCGCTGACGCAGCCGCCGGAGAAGCTCGCGATGCTGCTCGGCATCGCGCTGCTCAAGGCCGTCGTCGTGCTGGCGGTGATTCTGGTCTTTGGCCAGAAGCTGATGCGCAGGTGGTTTCTCTTCGTCGCCCGCGCCAAGTCTTCCGAGGTGTTCATCCTCAACGTGCTGCTGATCACGCTGGGTCTCGCCACGCTCACCGAACTGGCCGGCCTGTCGCTGGCCCTCGGCGCCTTCGTCGCCGGCATGCTGATCTCGGAGACCGAATACCGCCTGCAGGTCGAGGAGGACATCAAGCCCTTCCGCGACGTGCTGATGGGACTGTTCTTCGTGACCATCGGCGTCAAGCTCAACCCTTCGGTCGTCGTCGGCCTGTGGTGGCAGGTCCTGCTGGTTCTGGCCGGTCTGCTCGTGATCAAGGCAGCGGTCGTCGGGCTGCTCTCCTGGCGCCTCGGATCGACCCCGGGCAACTCCATCCGCTCGGCGTTGTGGCTGTGCGCCGGCGGCGAGTTCGGTTTCGTCCTCCTCGGCGAAATCGCCAATGCGCCAAAGGCCGTCGAGCAGGTGGCGCTGACCGCCCTCGTCCTGTCCATGCTGATCGCGCCCTTCATCATTCATTTCAGCGAAAGGCTGGTGATGCGTTTCGTCGCCAGCGAGTGGATGCTGCGCTCGATGCACCTGACGAAGATCGCCGCCGAGTCGATGGGCACCGAAAAGCACGCGATCCTTTGCGGCTTCGGCCGCAACGGTCAGTATCTCTCGCGCTTTCTCGGCCAGGAAGGAATCCGTTACATTGCGCTCGATGTCGATCCGGATCGCGTCCGCAAGGCGGCGGCCGGCGGCGAAAGCGTCGTCTTCGGCGATGCCGGACGCAAGGAATCGCTGATCGCCGCCGGCCTGATGCGGGCCAGCGTGGTCATCGTCACCACCAGCGACACAGCGCTCGCCGAGAAGATCCTCTTCCACACCCAGGCCCTGCGGCCGGAGATCCCGGTCATCGTCCGCACCGCCGACGAACGCGACATCGCGCGCCTGTCAGGCGCCGGCGCCACCGAAGTCGTTCCCGAGACGCTCGAAGCCAGCCTGATGCTGGCATCGCACGCGCTCGTCCTGCTCGGCATCCCGCTCAAGCGCGTGCTCAAGCGCATTCGCCAGACACGGTCGCAACGCTACAGCCTGTTGCGCGGCTTCTACCGCGGCAGTTCCGACCGTGACGACGACGAGGAAACCCAGCCCCGCCTGCACTCGGTATGGATGACCCCGGGCGCGGCAGCGATCGGCATGACGCTGGATCAGCTCGACCTCGAGCGATTCGGCTGCGAAGTCAGCGCCATCCGCCGGCGCGGCATCCGCGCCGTCGAGCCGGATCCGCAGACCCGACTGGAGGAAGGCGACGTCGTCGTCGTTCTCGGCGACCCGGAAGCGGTCACCGCCGCCGAGGAACGGCTGCTCCATAAATGAAAAAGCCCGCCGAGGCGGGCTTTGAATTAGCAAACCCTTATGATCAAAAAGACGAACACACAATATAGGTGTTGCCGTCGACGATCGACGTTGTCGCCGCTCCAGTCAGTGCAGTTCCCGTGTAAGGCCCGGCGGCAACGCGAACGGAACCTGTTGCGGTATTGCCATCATCCATCGTGACATCTATTTGTTTGGCAAATCTGCCTTGAACCCCCTCGGAGCAGACAAAATAAGACCCGCTCATTCCTGTAATGGGCGCCGTACTTTGGACACCGATCCGTCCACCATCGGCATTGGTCGGCATATCGCTGGCGGGAGTTGTAAAGCCCGTAGCTCCCGATGCCAGATTGGCCAACCTCACCTGCTGCCAAAATGCAACGGTTTCGTCTGTTCCAGTTGAGGAATTGTAGTTGCCTTCGATCCGACCATTCCCCTGCGTCGTGTTGGTTACCGCCAGCAAGGTAACACCAGCAGCAGTAGCCGCGCTTCCAAGATGCGTCGTTACATTCGCATCGTCACCGGGCAATGCCTTGAACTTGTCCTGATAACCATAAATGAACAAAGGCATGGTTTTGAAGTCGTTGATAAAGTTCTTGACCTTGGCGCTGTTGATCAATTCCTGACCCTTCAGCACGCCGCCGAGCAACAGGCCGATGATGACCAGTACGATGGCGATTTCGACGAGGGTGAAACCGCCTTGACCGTTTTTCATTTTTTTCTCCACATGAGTCTCTATGTAATTCGTAAAGCAAGCTATGTGCCAGCATGAATTCGCCCTCGGATTGCGATTCCAGCGCCTGATATTTCCGTTTACCCTGTCGAAAACTGGACAGTTGTTGAAAACATGAACACCGAAATCTCGAGCGCCGTTCCCTGGTGGTCGCGCCGGCCGCACTTCCTGCTGGCGGGGCATCTCCTGCTGCTCCATGCGCTGGCCTTTGGCGGGTGGCGACTCCCGGCAGTCCGTATCCTGTGGTTCGTCGCCTTCGGCCTGTTCCTGCTCTGGCAGCCGTTCGTCGCCGGCGAGCGGCGGATGAGCCGGCGTCAGGGCGCCGTTGTGCTGGCCGCCGCGCTGGCCTCGACCTGGCTGCTCAGCCCCTGGCTGATGCTGATCTGGTGCGGCGCGCTGGCGGCGGTGATCGGCGGGCGCGTGCTATGGACCGGTGACCGCCTCGAGCGCGCCGGCTATCTCTTCGCCTTCGGCTATCTCGTCTGCCTGACCATTTTCGGCATCGTTCCCGAAATTTCGCCGTCCGCCGTCCTCGATCCCTTGCCCAGGGATGCGATCGCTCGCTACATGCCGTTCCTGCTCGCCGCCCTCATTGCCTTTCCCGCGCACCCGCAGCGCCGCCGCGCCGGCGACGCGTTCGACCTTTTCTACGGGATGCTGGTGTTTCTCGCGCTCGCCGTCTTCGTGCTCGGCGCACTGGCCGTCACCTTCGTCTCCGGCGTCAGCTATGTCGAAGCGCTGGCGCAGACCTCGCTGGCCATTGCCGCCGCCCTGCTCGTGCTGGCCTGGGCGTGGAATCCGCGCGGCGGGTTTTCCGGACTTGGCTCGGCCCTCTCGCGCTACCTGCTCTCGGTCGGCCTGCCGCTGGAACAATGGCTGATCCAGCTTGCCGAAACCAGCGAGCGCGAAAGCCACCCGGTGCGTTTCCTGGCGGCCATCACCGAACAACTGCAGCGCGTCCCCTGGGTGGTTGGCTGTCGCTGGCAAGCGGGCTCCGAGTCCGGCAGATTCGGCGGGACATCGCCGCACACGCAGGAATATCGCCGCGACGGCGTCCTGCTCGCCGTGTGTTTCCGCCATGTTCCTTCGCCGGCCATGCGCTGGCATGTGGAATGGCTGCTGCGCCTGGCCACCGAGTTCTACCTGGTGAAGTTCCAGACTCACGAATTGCAGCGCATGAGCTATCTGCAGGCGGTCTATGAAACCGGCGCGCGCGTGACCCATGACGTCAAGAATCTGCTGCAGTCACTGCAAACCCTGTGCTACGCGGCGGCGCAGCCAGGCGACCCGGAAGCCGTGGCACGACTGCTGGCCCGCCAGTTGCCGCAGATTGCCGAGCGCCTGAAGTCGACGCTCGACAAGCTGCAGCGCCCGCGGGCCGATGACAACCGCAACACCTCCGCCGCGGAGTGGTGGGCGCGGCTGCGGGATCGCCACAGCGGCGACGCCATCGAGTGGAATGACCCGGCGGGAGAGGCGGAGGTGCCGAGCGCGCTGTTCGACAGCATCGCCGAGAACCTGCTGCAGAACGCATTGACCAAGCGCCAGCACGAAGGCGGAATCGAAATCTCGGTAAAATTGACCGTCGACCGCAACAGCCCCATGCTCACCGTGCGCGATACCGGGCAGGCAATCGCCGCGTCGGTGGCCGACTCGTTGTTCCGGACGCCGGTCCAGTCCGCGCACGGACTGGGGATCGGTCTCTACCATGCGGCGAGACAGGCCGACGAGACCGGCTACCGGCTGGATCTTGCCGAGAACCGTCCGGGATCGGTCGTCTTCACGCTGGCGCCACGGACCTGACCGCCGCGGTCGCCCTGGACTGGCCCGCCAGGGGACCGGCCAGCCGGTATACGGGCGTGTTGCCCTTGCCCTTGAGGTGGATGATCTGCGGTTCGCCGAACTCGAAGCGATCGGCCAGGCGCCGCCAGGTCGTTTCGTCAACATGCACCATGCCCGGCACGCCTTCGCTGGTGATGCGGCTGGCCAGATTGACGGTATCGCCCCATACGTCGTAGATGAACTTCTTCTTGCCGACCACCCCGGCGACCACCGGCCCGGTCCCGATGCCGATCCGCACTTCCAGATGCAGGCTATTGACCTCGAAGTCGGTACGCAACAGGTCACGCATGGCCAGCGCCAGTTCGGCGATCGCCCGCGTGTAGTTGGCTTCCTCGTTGTTCAGGCCGCCGGCGACCATGTAGGCGTCGCCGATGGTCTTGATCTTCTCGATGCCGAACTTCTCGGCCAGTTCGTCGAACGAGGAGAAGATGCGGTTCAGCATGGCGAAGACTTCCTGCGGCGACATGCCTTCGGCGATTCTGGTGAAATTGACGATGTCGACGAACATCACGCTGACATCGGCAAAACCGTCGGCGATGGTCTGCTTGTCGTATTTCAGCCGCTCGGCGATGGGTCCGGGCAGGATGTTGAGCAGCAGGCGCTCGGAGCGGTCCTGTTCATCCTGCAGAAGGCGGTGGGTTTCCTCGAGGCTGGCCTGCGCCTTGGCCTTTTCCTGCGTCGAGTAACGCAGCAGCAGATAGACGATGGTCGACACCGCGGCGAAGTTCAGCGCAAAGAAGAACACGCTGACCCGGATCGGCACCTTCGGCCCGCTCGTAACGACGCTGTCGGCAAGGAAGTAGTCGAAGAACCCGGAGAGCGCCGTCAGGAAGATGTAGGCGAAGAACCACGCCGCCGACTCGCGCACGCCGAAGAACAGGACGGCGCCGATCGGGGCGAGCAAGCCCCACAGGCTGATGCCGCTGGCCGTGATGAAGTTGCCGATGCTCCACTGCACGACGAAGGGCATGAACAGGAACAGCGCCAGTTGCGAGTAGCGGAAGAAATTGAAATTGCCGGTCCTGAGGAAGAAGACCAGGTTGGAAACCAGCAGCAACTGGAAGACGAATGGCGCCGTCGACGAGAACTTCGGACCCATCTGCCAGTAGAGCAGGAGCCACAGCATCGACCCCAGCGAGACGAGGCCGGTGGCAAAGATCAGCAGCGACTTCTTCAGGCGCGTCTCGGCATCGTCCTCCGGGTTGAATCCGGCGGTACTCAGTTTGAACAGGCTGGATTTTGACTGGCTCATGGGATCCCTGCCGTCGAGGCGACGGCCGTTGTTGAGTTTGGCAGGCGAACCCGATGCCGTCAATAAGCCGGCAACATATTCGCCGCGCGATCCTCAGGCAAACAGACGCGCCAGTTCCTTCCCGGGCGACGATGCCCGCATGAAAGCCTCGCCGACCAGGAAGGCATGAACCCCGCCGGCGCGCATCAGCGCGACATCTTCCGGTGTCAGGATGCCGCTTTCGGCGACCACGATGCGGCCGGCCGGGATGCGCGGCAGCAGGTCGAGCGTCGTCCGCAGCGTGACCTCGAAACTGCGCAGGTTGCGGTTGTTGATGCCGAGCAGCGGCGTCTTCAGCTGCAGCGCGGCATCGAGTTCCTCGCCGTTGTGCACCTCGACCAGCACGGCCATGCCGTAGGCGTGCGCCTGCGCTTCCAGCGCCTGCATTTCGGCGAGCGACAGGCTGGCGGCGATGAGCAGGATGCAGTCGGCGCCCATCGCCCGCGCTTCGGCGATCTGGTAGGCGTCGACCATGAAGTCCTTGCGCAGCACCGGCAGTTCGCAGGCGGCGCGGGCCGCCTGCAGGTACTCCGGGCAGCCCTGGAAATACTGCCGGTCGGTCAGCACCGACAGGCAGGCGGCGCTGTGCGCGGCATAGCTGCGGGCGATGTCGGCCGGCTGGAAATCGGGGCGGATGACGCCTTTCGACGGGCTGGCCTTCTTGATTTCGGCGATCACGGCGGGTTGACCGCAAGCGATCCTGCGACGGATGGCGTCGACGAAATCGCGCGCCGCCGGCTGCGCCGCAGCCTCCGCCTCGACCGCAACGAGCGGCCTGACCGCCAGCGCGGCAGCGATCTCCTCGCGCTTGGTGGCGACGATCCGTTCGAGAATATCGGCCATTATTTCGCCAGCCGCTGCGTGCATTCGACGAACTGCGCCAGTTTGGCGCGCGCCGCGCCGCTGGCGATCGCCTCGCGCGCCTTGGCGATGCCGTCGCCGATGCTGGCGGCGACATTGGCGATGTAGAGCGCCGCGCCGGCGTTCAGGCAGACAATCTCGCGCGCCGCACCCGGCTGGTTGTCGAGGGCGCCGAGCATCGTCGCCTTCGACTCCTCGGCACTGGCGACGCGCAGGTTCCTGAGCGACATCATTTGCAGGCCGAAATCCTCCGGATGCACCTCGTATTCACGGACCTCGCCATCCCTCAGCTCGCCGACCAGCGTCGCCGCACCGAGCGAGATTTCGTCGAGGTTGTCCTTGCCGTGCACGACCAGCACGCGCTCGGCGCCCAGACGCTGCATGACGCGCACCTGGATGCCGACGAGGTCGGGATGAAAGACGCCCATCAGCGTGTTCGGTGCGCTCGCCGGGTTGGTCAGCGGCCCGAGGATGTTGAACAGGGTGCGCACGCCCATTTCGCGGCGCACCGGCGCGACGTGCTTCATCGCGCTGTGATGGCTGGGCGCGAACATGAAGCCGATGCCGGTCTCGGCGATGCAGGCGGCGACCTGTTCCGGCGACAGCATGATGTTGGCGCCGAGCGCTTCCAGCACGTCGGCGCTGCCCGAACTCGACGACACGCTGCGCCCGCCGTGCTTGGCCACCTTGGCGCCGGCCGCCGCGGCGACGAAGATCGACGTGGTCGAGATATTGAAGCTGTGCGCCGAATCGCCGCCGGTGCCGACGATGTCGACGAAGCGGTTGTCGTAAGGCACATCCACCTTGGTGGACAGCTCGCGCATGACGCTGGCCGCGGCGGCGATCTCGCCGATGGTCTCCTTCTTGACGCGCAGCCCGGTGACTATGGCGGCGATCATGACCGGCGAGACTTCGCCGCCCATGATCTGGCGCATCAGGGAAACCATTTCGTCGTGGAAGATCTCGCGGTGTTCGATCACGCGCTGGAGGGCGGCTTGCGGAGTCATTGCTTGTGTTCGTCCAGGAAATTCTTGAGCAGGTCATGACCGCGTTCGGTCAGGATCGATTCGGGGTGAAACTGCACGCCCTCGACGGCCAGCGTCTTGTGGCGGACGCCCATGATTTCGCCGTCGTCGGTCCACGCGGTGATGTCGAGGCAGTCGGGCAGGGTCTCGCGCTCGATGGCCAGCGAGTGGTAGCGGGTGCAGGTCAGCGGATTGGGCAGGCCCCTGAAAACGCCCTCGTTTTTGTGGTGGACCGCGGACACCTTGCCGTGCATCAGCTGCTTGGCATGCACGATCCTGCCGCCGAAGGCCTCGCCGATCGCCTGGTGGCCGAGGCAGACGCCGAGCAGCGGAATCTTGCCGGAATACTCGCGGATCGCCGCCAGCGAGATGCCGGCCTGCGCCGGCGCGCAGGGACCGGGGGAAATCACCAGATAACCGGGCTTGAGGCGGCCGATCCCGGCGACGCTGATGGCATCGTTGCGAAAGACCCGCACCTCCTGCCCCAGCTCGCCGAAGTACTGGACGAGGTTGTAGGTGAAGCTGTCGTAATTGTCGATCATCAAAAGCATTTCAGGGCCATCTCCTTGATTATATTAGCCCCTGTTGCCACTTGCTGGAAATATTATCCGGTAACTTATCCGGTTTTTCTATCGCTACCCCTTGAATTAGGTCGGCGAGGGGATACAAAGTCGACTACATCTTATGCATTATCTCCATTGTGGCAGAGCCCATCAACAAATCACCATCCTGAATCCGTGTTCGTAAAAGATCAAACCTCTCCTGCGGCTGCAAGCGGATGATTTTCTTGCTGGCCAGCCCAAT
>ERZ761602.4641-NODE-4641-length-17291-cov-7.479810_pt1 | contig 17291 bp, 14 predicted proteins | sample MGYA00512165_ERZ761602 | MGnify/ENA primary metagenome ERZ761602 (study PRJEB28899, sample SAMN02445085) | bioreactor sludge metagenome | biome: EBPR sludge; isolation source: Thorneside wastewater treatment plant | place: Australia: Brisbane, Thorneside...
TCCGCTTCCGCATCGACGGCGTGCTGCACGAGGTCTACCAGATCCCCTACCCGGTGCTCGTCGCGATGACGGCGCGCATCAAGATCCTCGGGCGCATGGACGTGATGGAAAAGCGCCGCCCGCAGGACGGGCGCATCAAGACGCGCATGCCCGACGGCGAGGAGGTGGAGCTGCGCCTGTCCACGCTGCCCACGGCCCACGGCGAGAAGGTGGTGATGCGCATCTTCGATCCCGAGGTGCTCACGCGCGACTTCTCGGACCTGGGCTTCACCAGGGACGAGAACGAGACCTGGCAGGGCCTCATCAAGCAGCCCGGCGGCATCCTGCTCGTCACCGGGCCCACGGGCTCGGGCAAGACCACGACGCTCTACACGACGCTCAAGCAGCTCGCGACGCCCGAGGTGAACGTCTGCACGATCGAGGATCCCATCGAGATGGTGGATCCGCGGCTCAACCAGCTGCAGGTCAACCACGACATCGACCTCACCTTCGCCACGGGCGTGCGCGCCCTGATGCGCCAGGACCCGGACATCATCATGGTGGGCGAGATCCGCGACGGCGAGACCGCCGACATGGCGATCCAGGCGGCGCTCACGGGCCACCTCGTGCTCTCGACGCTGCACACCAACGACGCGCCCGCGGCCGTCACGCGCCTGCTGGACCTGGGCGCGCCCGCGTACCTGCTCTCGGCGACGCTGCTGGGCATCATGGCCCAGCGCCTCGTGCGCACCCTCTGCCCCCACTGCAAGGTGAAGACGCCCTTCCAGCGCGAGGAGGACCACGCCACGTGGAACGCCCTGTGCGCGCCGTTCAAGGCGCCGCCGCCGGCCGAGGTCGCGCGGCCCACCGGATGCCTCGAGTGCCGCAACACCGGCTACCTCGGGCGCGTGGGCATCTACGAGATCCTGCCCCTCACGCTCGAGCTCAAGCGCCTGCTGGTGAGCGAGCCGGACCTGGGCACCCTCACGCAGGCCGCCTACAAGGCCGGCATGCGGCCCCTTCGCGTCTCCGGCGCGATGAAGGTCGCGCAGGGCATCACGACCATCGAGGAAGTCCTGAAGGCCGCCCCCCTCGTCTGACACCGCCATGAAGAAGACCTTCTACGAGCTGCTCGGCGTCCCGCCGACGGCGAACCGCGATCTCATCGGCATGGCGTGCAAGCGCCGCCTCGCGAAGCTGGAGGAATCCGCCACCGAGGAGGCGAAGGCCGAGGCGTTCGCGATCCGCGAGGCCTGGTCCACGCTGGGCGACGAGAAGCTGCGCGCCGCCTACGACGCGCGGCTCGCCAACCCGCAGGCCGAGGCGCTCCTCGACGCGAGGGCCGCCGCCTTCGCCGAGAAGCTGGGCCCCGAGGGCATGGCCGCCGCGCTCATCAAGCCCCGCGAGGTGCCCCGCAACTGGTCCCGCGTGGCGAAGCTCCTGTCGGTCGGCATGGCCGGGCTCATGATGGTGGGCTGGGTGCTCTACTCGAAGAGCGCCCGCGAGCAGCGCATCGAACGCACGGAGGCCGCCACCTGGGAGGCCGAGACCGGCGAGAAGTGGCCCGGTCGCGAGAAGGCCGCCGCGGCGGCCCGCGGCGATTCCGTCGCGGAGCCCGCCAAGGCCGCCGGCCCCGGCGAGCCGTTCTCCGCCGAGAAGTTCGAGCAGGAGATGCGTGAGAAGGAAGCGGCCATCCGAGAACAGGTGGCCACGGACCAGCAGAAGCAGGAGGACGAGTTCCGGCGCAAGCAGGCCGGCGAGGAATCGCCCCGCTCCCGCCGGCGCGTTCGCGATCGCTGAGCCTCGCGCCGGTTCCGGCGCCCCGGCGGCTGGTCTAGACTGGCGCCCATGAAATTTCCCGCGCGCCTCCGACTGCCTTCCGCCACGCTCGCCGCGGCGCTCCTCGTCCTCGCCGGCTGCGCGAGCGCGCCCCCGGCGCCCCCGGCCACCGCCGGCCCGGCCCGTCCGAAGCTCGTCGTGATGATCGTCATCGACGGCTTTCCCCAGCGCCAGCTCACCGACTACCGCGACCAGCTCGGCCCCGACGGCTTCGCGCGCTTCCTCGACCGGGGCGCGTGGTTCGCCGACGCCCATTACGGCTACGGCTTCACGGTGACGGCGGCGGGCCACGCGGTACTGCTCACGGGCGCCTATCCGCACCGCACCGGCATCATCGGCAACGAATGGCGGGACCGCGCCACCGGCGAGCTGCGCTACTGCACGCAGGACGCCGCATACACCTACATCGGCCACCGGACCGCGAAGCTCGACGGCACCAGCCCGAGGAACCTGCGGGTGGAGACCGTGGGCGACGTGCTGCGCCGCGCCGACGCCCGGTCGAAGGTGATCGCGATCTCCGGCAAGGACCGCGGCGCCATCCTGCCGGCGGGCCACGCCGGCACGGCCTACATGTACATGAAGCAGACGGGGCTCTTCGCCTCGAGCACGTACTACATGAAGGCCCACCCGGCCTGGGTCGACGCCTTCAACGCCGCGAAGCCCGCCGACCGATTCTTCAAGGCCGCGTGGACGCCGCTGCTGCCCGAGATGGCCTACGCGCGCAGCGTGCCCGACGGCCAGCCGTGGTTCGCGAAGGGCGGCCGGCTCCCGCGCGTCCTCGGCGAGGGCCAGGATTCCCCGGGGCCGCTCTTCTACGACGACCTGAATCGCAGTCCCTTCCTCGATGCGATGACGCTCGATTTCGCACGGGCGGCGATGGCGGGCGAGGACCTGGGCACGGACGACGCGCCCGACATCCTCTCGGTGAGCCTGTCGGGCCACGACATCGTGAACCACTCGTGGGGCGCGGAGTCCCGGCTGTCCCACGACCACGTGCTGCAGCTCGACAACCTGCTCGCCGCGTTCTTCCGCGACCTGGACAGGCGCTACGGCCCCGAGGGCTACGTGGCCCTGCTCACGGCGGACCACGGCTTCATGCCGGCGCCGGAGCATTCGAAGGCGCAGGGCCGCGACGCCGGCCGCCAGAGCGCCAGCCAGGCGATCGCGCGGGTGAACGCGGGCCTCGCGCCGCGCTTCGGCGAGGGCGCTTGGGTGCGCCACTTCAGCGCGCAGGCCGTGCAGTTCGACCCGAAGCTCCTCGCCGAGAAGAAGCCCGACCTCGCCGCCCTCGCGGCCGAGACGAAGGCCCTGCTCGCCCGGGAGCCGGGCTTCGCCGCCGCCTACACGCGGGCCGAGATCCTCGGGACCGCCCCGGCGGATGCGCCGTACCTCGCGCTCGTGCGCAAGGCCTTCCATGCCGATCTCTCGGGCGACGTGCAGGCGGTGCTCAGGCCCCACTGGATGTTCGCCTCGTCCTCCAGCGCCGCGACCCACGGCTCGCCCCATCCCTACGACACCCACGTGCCCATCGCGTTCTACGGCCCGGCGTGGGTCAAGGCGGGGCGGCGCGACGGCCGCGTGGACGTGTCCGACATCGCGCCCACGATCGCGCGCCTGCTCGCGATCCCCGCGCCCGCGGCGTCGGAAGGCCGGCCGCTGCCCCTGGCGCCTTGACGCTCTACTACGCCGACACCTTCGTCCTGCCGCTGCCGCCGGGACACCGCTTCCCGATGGCGAAGTACGCGCGGCTGCGGGGGCGGCTCGCGGCGAGCGGCGCCTTCCGCGAGGACGATTTCCGCGTGCCCGCGGCGGCGAGCGAGGGCGAGATCCTTCGCGCCCACGACGCCGGCTATCTCGACCGGGTCGTGCGCGGCACGCTATCGCCGGGCGAGATCCGCGCGATCGGCTTTCCGTGGTCCGAGGCGATGGTGGAGCGTTCCCGCCGCTCCGCCGGCGCCACCGTCGCCGCCGCGCGCGACGCCCTCGCGCAAGGCTGGTCGGCCAACCTGGCCGGCGGCACGCACCACGCGTTCCGCGATCGCGGCGAGGGCTTCTGCGTCTTCAACGACGCGGCCATCGCGGCGCGCGCGATGGTGGCCGAGGCGGGCCTCGCGCGGGTCGCGATCGTGGACTGCGACGTGCACCAGGGCAACGGCACGGCGTCCATCCTGCGCGGCGATCCGCGCGCGTTCACGTTCTCCCTCCACGGCGCGCGCAACTTTCCGTTCGAGAAGGAGGCCGGCGACCTGGACATCGAGCTCGCCGACGGCACGGGGGACGACGATTACCTGCGGGCGCTCGAGCGCGGATTGGACGAGACGTTCGAGCGCGCGAAGCCTCAGCTCGCGATCTACCTCGCGGGCGCCGATCCCCACGAGGACGACCGCCTCGGACGGCTCGCGCTCACGGCGCGGGGACTGGAGCGTCGCGACGAACTCGTCTTCTCGCGCCTTCGCTCGGCGGGCGTTCCCGTGGCCATCGCGATGGCCGGCGGCTACGGAAGGGACCTCGAGGTGACCGTGGGCCTTCACGCCGCGACGATCCTCGCGGCCCGGCGGATCCTCGGATGACGGACCGCCTCGAGGCCTGGTTCCGCGGGGCCGGCTGGCGCGCGTTCGACTTCCAGCGCGAGGTGTGGGATGCCTATCGTGCGGGCGAATCGGGCCTCGTGCATTCGGCGACGGGCTCGGGCAAGACGCTCGCGGCCTTCCTCGGTCCCGTGGCCGAGGCGCTGGCAGCGGGTGAGGGCGCGGCATCGCCCCTTCGCGTGCTCTGGCTCACGCCGATGCGGGCTCTCGCGGGCGATACGGCGATCTCCCTCGAGCGGGCCCTCGAAGGCGTGGGCCTGCCCTGGGCCGTGGGCCTTCGCACGGGCGATACGACCGCGGCGGAGCGGGCGAGGCAGGCGAAGCGCCTGCCGCCCGTGCTGGTGACCACGCCCGAGAGTCTCACGCTCACCCTCTCCCAGGCCGACGCGGGCGAGCGGCTCGCGGGCCTCGCCGCCGTCGTGGTGGACGAATGGCACGAGCTGCTCGGCAACAAGCGCGGCGTGCTGGTGGAGCTCGCGCTCGCGCGCCTTCGCCGGTGGAACCCGCGCCTTCGCGTGTGGGGCCTGTCCGCCACGCTGGGCAATCTCGACGAGGCGCTCGACCGGCTGCTCGCCGGCGCGCCCGGGCGCCTCGTGCGCGGCGTCGAGGACAAGCCCGTCGTGATCGACACGATGCCGCCGCCCGAGGGCGAACGCTTTCCCTGGGCCGGGCACCTGGGACTTGCGATGCTCGCGGGCGTCGTCGAGGCGATCGAAGGCTCGCGCACGACCCTCGTCTTCACGAACACGCGATCCCAGGCGGAGATCTGGTACCAGGCGCTCATCGAGGCGAAGCCGGAATGGGCGGGCCTCGTCGCGCTGCACCACGGGTCGCTCGATGCCGAGGCGCGCCGCTGGGTGGAGGCGGGACTCAAGGCGGGAAGCCTGAAGGCGGTGGTCGCCACCTCGAGCCTCGACCTGGGCGTGGATTTCTCGCCCGTCGAGCGCGTGCTGCAGGTGGGCAGCCCCAAGGGCGTCGCGAGGCTCCTGCAGCGCGCGGGCCGCTCGGGCCACGCGCCGGGACTTTCGAGCCGCGTGACCTGCGTGCCTTCCCACGCGCTGGAGTTCGTGGAGGCGGCCGCCGCGCGCCGGGCGGCCGAGGCGCGGCGCATCGAGGCGCGCCGGCCCGTTGAAAAGCCCCTCGACCTGCTCACGCAGCACCTGGTCACCATCGCCGCGGGCGAGGGCTTCCGCGAGGCGCCGATGCTCGCCGAGGTGCGCTCGACCGCCGCCTATCGCGACCTCACGGACGCCGAGTGGCGCTGGGCCCTCGACTTCGTGACCCGCGGGGGTGAATCCCTCAAGGCCTATCCGGAGTACCGGCGCGTGGAGGAGGTCGACGGCCTCTTCGTCGTGCGCGACGAGAAGATCGCGCGGCGCCACCGCATGGGCGTGGGCACCATCGTCTCGGACGCCTCGATGGACGTGCGCTTCGCGAACGGCCGGCGCCTCGGGCACGTCGAGGAGTCCTTCATCGCGTGGCTCTCGCCGGGCGACGCGTTCGTCTTCGCGGGCCACGCGCTCGAGCTGATGCGCGTCGAGGACATGACGGCCCTCGTGCGCCCGGCGAAGAAGGGCGCCTCGAAGGTGCCTCGCTGGCAGGGCGGCCGAAGCCCCCTGTCGAGCGAGGTGGCCGAAGGCATCCGCGAGCTGCTCGCGCTGTGGCGCGACGGCCGCGAGCGCGAGCCCGAGATGCGCGCCGTGGACCGGCTGCTCGCGCTGCAGCGCCTGTGGTCCCGCGTGCCCGGCCCCGACGAGCTGCTGGTGGAGCAGGTCGAGACGAAGGAGGGCCACCACCTCTTCGTCTATCCGTTCGAGGGCCGGCACGTGCACGTGGGGCTCTCGGCGCTCTTCGCGTGGCGCATCGGCCGGGTGAAGCCGGCGACCTTCAGCCTCGCGTTCAACGACTACGGCTTCGAGCTGCTTTCGCGCGATCGGGTGGACGTGCCCGCGATGCTGCGCGCCGGGCTCCTCGCCCCCGACGACCTGGGCGGGCACGTCCTCGCGAGCCTGAATGCCGCGGAGCTCGCCAAGCGCCAGTTCCGCGAGGTGGCGCGGGTGGCGGGCCTGGTCTTCCAGGGCTTTCCGGGCCAGCCCAAGACGAATCGCCAGGTGCAGGCGACCAGCGGCCTCATCTACGAGGTCTTCGCCCGGTGGGACGCGGGCAATCCGCTCCTCGCCCAGGCCGAGCGCGAGGTGGTCGAGCGGGAGCTGGAATACACGCGCCTCGCGGCGGCCATGCGCCGCCTCGCCGCGACGCCCGTGGTGATCCGGCGGCCGGACCGCCCCACGCCCTTCGCCTTTCCGCTGATGGTCGCGCGGCTCAGGGAGGAGCTTTCGAGCGAGAAGCTCGCGGACCGCGTGCGGCGCATGCAGCTCGAGTTCGACCGGGCGAGCGAGGCGCCGGCGGACGAGGGGCAGGGGGCCCTCTTCGAATGACCGAGTGCGTCGTCGCGGGCGAGCGCCTGGTGCTGTTGCCGGAACGGGCCGCGTGGTGGCCCGCCGCGGCCACGCTGCTCGTGGCGGATTTCCACCTGGGCAAGGCGGCCTCGTTCCGGCGCGCGGGCATCGCGCTGCCCGAGGGCACGACGGCCGACAATCTCGCGCGGCTGGAGGGCTGCGTCGCGCGGCTCGGCGCGAAGCGCGTCGCCTTTCTCGGCGATTTCCTCCACAGCGCCCAGGGCCGGGTGCCCGCCACCTTCGACCGCTTCGCCATGTGGCGCGCGAGCCGGGCCGATCTCGACTTGCTGCTGGTGCGCGGCAACCACGACGACCGGGCGGGCGACCCGCCGGGCGACTGGAATTTCCGCTGCGTGAACCCGGGCGAGATCCTCTCGCCCTTCGTCCTCGTCCACGAGCCCGCCGCGGCGAAGGCCGGCTACGCGCTCGCGGGCCACATCCATCCGGCCGTGCGTCTTTCCGGCGGCGCGGGCGAATCGCTGCGGCTTCCGTGCTTCTGGTTCGGCGCACGGGTGGGAGTGCTGCCGTCCTTCGGCGCCTTCACCGGATCGGCCGTGGTGCGGCCGAAGGCGGGGGACCGGGTCTTCGTCGTCGCGGACGACGAGGTGATCGCGCTCTAGCGTTCCGGCGGGCGGATGTCGCCGAAGCGCGGCACGTAGATCCCGCGCCGCCGGTCCTCGACGAAATTCGCGAGGGTGCGCTTCACGCTCGCGAACGCGAGGTCGTCCCAGGGAATCTCGTCCTCGCGCACGAGCTTCACCTCCAGGCTCTCGACGCCGGGGGAGAAATCCAGGTCCAGCAGCCGGGCGCGGAAGAAGACGTACACCTGGCTGATGTGGGGCAGCGAGTAGAACGAATAGAGCTCGTCGATCTCCACGCGGGCGTTGGCCTCCTCCATCGCCTCGCGCATCGCGCCCTCGGCGGCCGTCTCGCCGTTTTCCATGAAGCCCGCGGGCAGCGTCCAGCGCCCGAAGCGCGGCTCGATCGCGCGCCGGCACAGCAGGATCCGCTCCTCCCACACGGGCAGCGAGCCCACGACGAGCTTCGGATTCTGGTACTGGATGTGTCCGCAGGACGGGCACACGGCGCGCGGATGCGTGTCGCCTTCGGGCACCTTCGTCACCACCGCCGTGCCGCACAGGTTGCAGTGCGTGATCGGGGGGTGCTGGCGGCTCGCGGAGGCCGCGTTCGGAGGGCCGGAAGACATGCGGGGCATGGTAACATAAGCCCATGAAAACTCTCGGAAAACTGGTGGCCTTGGCGGCGCTCGTCGCCGCGGGCGCGGCGCACGCCGTGTTCGGGCCGGGCGAGATGGTGATCGTGCTCAATTCGGGCGACGGCAGCATTTCCATCGTGGATCCCGCGACGCGCAAGGAAGTGAAGCGCGTGCCCGTCGGCAAGGAGCCCCACCACCTGATGGCGACGCCCGACAACAAGGAGCTCATCGTCGCCAACGCCGCGAGCAACGACCTCGTGTTCCTGAACCCGCTCACCGGCGACATCCTCCGGCGGATCCCGGGCATCAGCGACCCGTACCAGATCGGCTATTCGCCGGACAGGAAGTGGTTCCTGTCCGCCTCGAACCGGCTCGATCGCGTGGACATCTACCACGGGGGCGACTTCAAGCTCGCCAAGCGCCTGCCCACGGGCAAGGTGCCGAGCCACATCGCGTTCACGGCCGACAGCAGGCTCGCGTTCGTGACGATCCAGGAGTCCAACGAGTTCATCGCGATCGACCTCGAGAAGCAGGAAGTCGTCTGGAAGATGGCCACGGGCAAGCAGCCCGCCGGCATCTGGATGACGCCGGACGACAGGCACCTGCTCGTGGGCATCACCGGCGAGAGCCACGTCGAGGTCTTCGACTGGCGCGCCCGCAAGATGGTCAAGAAGATCCTCACGGGACTGGGCGCCCACAACTTCGTGGCCCAGGGCGACGGCCGGCACGTGTTCCTGTCGAACCGCATGGCCAATTCCATCTCCCGCATCGACCAGCAGACCCTCGAGGTCAAGGAAACCTTCACGGTTCCCGGCGGTCCGGACTGCATGGAGATCACGAAGGACGGCAAGCAGCTCTGGACCACGACGCGCTGGATCCGCATGGTGACGGTGGTGGACCTCGAGACGAAGAAGGTCCTCTTCACGATTCCCGTGGGCAAGTCGCCCCACGGCCTGTACTTCCGCTCCCACGCCGCGCGCCAGTGACGCGAGGCCTCGCCGCGATCCTCGTCGCCGTCGCGTCGGTTCCCGCCGCGGCGGCCCCGTGCGCGGGCACGGTGTTCCTCACGTTCGACACGGGCCACATGGAGCCCGCCGCGTCCATCGCGGACATCCTCGACCGCCACGGCGTGAAGGCCACCTTTTTCCTCGCGAACGAGCGCACGAAGAAGGGGGACGGATCCCTCGAGCCCGGCTGGGCCCCGTTCTGGAAGCGCCTCGCCGACGCGGGCCACGCCTTCGGCTCCCATACCTGGCGGCACTGGTATCTCTCGGGCGATACGCCCGATGGCCGCGTGCGCTACGCGCCGCGGGGCTCGAAGGAGATGGGCGAGCGCCTCGACGCCGCGGGCCTGTGCGCGGAATTGAAGCGCCCCGAGGAAGCCTTCCGCGCGATGACGGGCCGGGGCTTCGACGGCCTGTGGCGGGCGCCCGGCGGCCGCACCACGCCCAACGCGCTCGCCCACGCGGCCTCCTGCGGCTTCACCCACGCGGGCTGGAGCGAGGCGGGCTTCTCGGGCGACGAGCTGCCCTCGGAACGCTACCCCGGCGACAAGCTCATCGCGCGGCAGGCCCGCGACATCAAGGACGGCGACGTCCTGCTGTGGCACCTCGGGATCTGGTCCCGCGCCGATCCCCTGTGGCCGCGGCTCGACGAGCTGATCGGCAAGCTCAAGGCGCGGGGCCTGTGCTTCGCGCGACTTCCGGACGACAAGCGATGGATCCGCTAGAAAACCTCGTGCTCGCGGCCTGGGGCGCCGTCGTGTCGGCCTGGGCCGACGTCCACGCCGGGCTCTTCCAGGCCGTCGTGCAGCCGGCGCTCTTCCACCTGGGCCTCACCACGTGGATCGAGATGGCCTTCGACTGGACGGAGGTCTTCATGATCGGCGTGGCGGAGATCGCCGTGCTCGGCGTCACGCTCACGCTGCTCGAGCGCTGGCGCCCCGTCGAGCGCTTCGCCGACCGCAAGGCCGTGCGCGTGGACGTGCTCTACACCGTGCTCGTGCGCCTGGGGGTGCTGCCGCTCGCGATCTTCTTCCTGCTGCTGCCCCTGGTGGACGGGGTGGACGGGTGGCTGCGGATGCGCGGGTTCATCCCCCCGAAGCTCGAGGACGCCTTTCCGGCCCTCTTCGCCCACCCGGCGGCGAGCTTCGCCGCTTACCTGGTGATCATCGATTTCGCGATGTACTGGATCCACCGGGCCCAGCACCGGCTGGGCTTCTGGTGGGCCCTGCACGCCGTGCACCACAGCCAGCGCGAGATGACCTTCTGGACCGACGACCGCAACCACCTGCTCGACATGGTGATCACGGACCTCGCGCTCGCCGTCGTCGCCCTCGCGATCGGCGTGGCGCCCGGGCAGTTCGTGCTGATGGTGGCGCTCACGCGCGCCTTCGAGAGCCTCTCCCACGCCAACGCCCGCATCCATTTCGGCCGCTTCGGCGAATGGCTCCTGGTGAGCCCGCGATTCCACCGCGTCCACCACGGGATCGGCGTGGGTCACGAGGGCCAACGGTACGGGTGCAACTTCGCGGTGCTCTTCCCCGTGTGGGACCACCTCTTCGGCACGGCCAACACGTCGGCGGAATTTCCCTCGACCGGCATCCGCGACCAGCTGGACGGCCGCGACTACGGCGAGGGCTTCTGGCGCCAGCAGTGGCTCGGCATCCTGCGCATGGGAGGCAAGGCATGAACGTGAAACGAACGGCGGGATTCCTCGCGGCCTTCGCGCTCGCGATCCCGGCGGCCCAGGCCGCCACCTCGATCCGCTTCGCCGCGCCGGAAGCCTCGCTGCTCGCGGGCGCCGAAAAGCCCGGCCGTGAGCGCGTGGGCATCGTCCGCGCCGCGCCCAAGTCGCAGGCAAGCCTCGCATGGGTCCGGGAGGCCGGCGGCTGGACCGCGAGCTTCGACGTGCGCTCCGAGGGCGCGAAGGGCATCCGGGCGCAGCTGCACCTGGCCTCGCCGCTCGCGTACGAACTGGAGGCGACCGGCGCCGACGGCCGCGTGGAGCGCCAGTCTGTCCCGGCGGGCTCGTCGATCGCCTGGGGACCGTGGACGCCGGGCGAGCGCCAGTCGATCACGCTGCGTTCGGCGGTGCGGCCGGGGGACGGGGCGGTGCAGCTCGGCTCCGTCGTCCACTTCGACCGCGACCTCACGGCCAAGGCCGCCGCCGCGTGCACCGTGGACATCCAGTGCACCACCAACAACGCGGCGCTCGACGCCGCCATCGCCGAGCGCAAGCGCTCCATGGCGCGCATCAGCTACCAGGACGGCGGCAAGAGCTTCGTGTGCACCGGCACGCTGATCGAGACCGAGAAGCGCCTCAACTACTTCCTCACGGCGAACCACTGCATCGGCAACGCGGCCGCGGCAGCCTCGATCTCGAGCCTGTGGTTCTTCGAGAACACCGCCTGCGGCAACGGCGTGCAGAATCCCGCCCGCGTGCAGATCTCCGGCGGCATGGCGATCGTGCTCTCGGACCCGAACACCGACACGACGCTGCTGCAGATGATCGCACCGCCCCCCGCGGGCACGGCGCTCTCGCCGTTCGATCCGACGCCCCTCGCCACGGGCACCGCGGTCACGAGCCTCTCGCACCCGACGGGCGACGTCGCGAAGCTCGCCCTCGCCACGGTGGCCGGCCAGGCGCGCTTTCCCGACTGGCCCCAGACCAGCTACCTCACGAGCTGGACGCGCGGCATCATCGAGGGCGGCTCGAGCGGCTCCGGGCTCTTCACCCTCTCGGCGAACGGCACGCTGGTGCTCCGGAGCGTGCTGTCGGCCAGCACGCTCGCGAACGGGTCGCTCTCCTGCACCAACACCTCGGAATTCGGCGTCTACAACCGCCTCGACGTCTTCTGGCCCCAGGTGGTGCGCGAGACGCAGGTAGCGCCCGCGCCCGTCGCCGACGACCACGGCAACCGCATCGGCGAGGCGACGCTCGTGGGCGTGGGCGCCCAGGAGGTCGCGGTGGCCGGCAACATCGACTACGCGGGCGACCTCGACGTCTTCCGCATCACGCTGCCGGCCCGCGGCACGCTGGTGGCGCGCAGCGTGAGCGGCATCGACACCGTGGGGCTGCTGCTCGACGCGGTGGGCGAGGGCATCAAGCACAACGACGACGCCCAGACCTCCGGGCTCGATTTCGGCCTCACGCGCACGCTCGACGCGGGCACGTACTACCTTTCGGTCTCCCGCTGGGAATCGGCGGGCACGGGCCCCTATTCGCTGCGGCTGAAATTCACGGCCCAGACGGACAACTACACGGACCTGTGGTGGAACAAGGACGAATCGGGCTGGGGCATCAACATCAACCACCAGGACGACATCCTCTTCGCCACGCTCTTCACCTACGACCTGGACGGCACGCCGATGTGGCTGGTGGCCTCCAACGTGGCGAAGCAGGCGAACGGCAGTTACGCGGGGGACCTCTTCCGCACGACGGGCCCCGTCTTCAGCGCGGAACCCTGGAACCCGTCGCAGGTGGGCGTGACGACGGTGGGCACGATCCGCCTCACCTTCGATTCGGCCTCGTCGGCCACCCTCGAGTACACCGTGAACGGCGCGCCCGTCTCGAAGCGGATCGAGCCCCAGCGCTTTTCCACGCCGTCGACCTGCGCCTGGTCCGCCTTCGACCGCAGCTACGCGGTGAACTACCAGGACCTCTGGTACAAGGCGACCGAGAGCGGCTGGGGCGTGAACTTCACGGAGCAGGGCGACATCCTCTTCGCCACCCTCTTCAACTACGGGGCCGGCGGCAAGGGCGTGTGGTACGTGATGTCGAACGGCGCGCGCTCGGCCACCGACAGCCGCACCTTCACCGGGCCCCTCTACCGCACGAACGGGCCGGCCTTCAACGCCTCGCCCTGGACGGCCATCGGCGTCACGCAGGTGGGCACGATGACGGTCGCCTTCGACGCGCAGGCGGGCCACCGCGCCACGCTCACCTACACCGTGGACGGCGCGCCCGTCACCAAGGCCGTCGAGCGGCAGGCCTTCGGCAACCTGAGACCCCTTTGCGAGACCGGGAATGAGTGAACGCGGCAAGGCGCCCTCGACGGGCGTCGCGACGATCGAGTCCATCGACCACGAGGGCATCGGCGTCGCCCACGTCGAGGGCAAGGTGACCTTCCTCGAAGGCGGCATCACCGGCGAGCGCGTGGCCTTCGCGCGGCGCCGGGCCCGGGGCAACTTCGACCTGGGCACCGTCACGCAGGTGCTCCGCGAATCGAGCCAGCGCGTGCGGCCCCGCTGCCCGTGGTTCGGCACCTGCGGCGGCTGCGCGATGCAGCACGTGGAGGCGGCGGCGCAGGTCGCGGCCAAGCAGCGCGTGCTGGAGGACAATCTCGAGCGGATCGGCAAGGTGCGGCCGGAGACGATCCTCGCGCCGGTGCAGGGGCCGGCCTGGGGCTATCGCCACCGGGCGCGATTGTCGGTGCATTACGTGGCCAAGAAGGGCGGCGTGCTGGTGGGCTTCCACGAGCGGCGCTCGAGTTTCGTCGCGGACGTGACGAGCTGCGAGGTGCTGCCGCCATCGATCTCGGCGCTCATCGTGCCGCTGCGGCAGCTCTTCACCGGCATGGACCTGCGCGAGCGCGTGCCGCAGGTGGAGCTCGCGGTGGGCCACGCGGTCACCGTCCTCGTGCTGCGGCACCTGGAGCCGCTGGGGGAGCCGGACCTCGCGCGCCTTCGCGCCTTCGCCGACCGCCACGGCATCCAATGGTGGCTCCAGCCCAAGGGACCCGATACCGCGCATCCCCTGTATCCGCAGGACGCGCCCGCCCTCGACTACCGGCTGCCGGAGTTCGGCCTTTCCATCGGCTATCGCCCCACGGAATTCACGCAGGTCAACACCGCCGTGAACCGCGTGCTCGTGAAGCGGGCCGTGGACCTGCTGGATCCGAAGCCCGGCGAGCGCGTGGGCGATCTCTTCTGCGGCCTGGGCAATTTCACGCTGGCCCTCGCGGCGCGGGGTGCGCAGGTGACGGGCATGGAGGGCTCCGCGTCCCTCACGGCCCGTGGCGAGGCCAATGCGCGCGCCAACGGCCTCGCGGACCGCGTGCGCTTCCTCACTTACGATCTTTACACCGATGCGCCCGGCGCGCTCGCGAAGCTCGGGCCCGTGGACAAGCTGCTCGTCGATCCGCCCCGCGACGGCGCCGTGGAAATCTGCAAGGCGCTGCCGGACGAAGGCGGCCCCTCGCGGATCGTCTACGTCTCCTGCAGCCCCTCCACTCTCGCGCGGGACGCCGGCGTGCTCGTGAACGTGAAGGGCTACCGCCTCGTCGCCGCGGGCGTGGCCAACATGTTCCCCCACACGGGGCACGTGGAATCCATCGCGCTCTTCGCGAAGGGATAGCGGGCTCGGCCTAGCGGTCCTTCGCGACCAGGTCGCGGAAGAACCACAGGTAGCCCGCCGCGAGCGGCAGCAGCGCGAGCAGCCAGGCGAGCGAATGCCGCGCGGGCACCACCTCCAGCTCCATCGTCGCGCGGTCGCCCTGGCGCAGGCCGGCGATCTGCAGCCGCGCGCCTTCGCGGCCGTCGAAGCGGTCCAGCTCGACGCGCGGCGTGAATTCCTTGCGTCCCGGCTTCGGCGTCTGCTCGCGGATGCGGTGTACGCGCACGTCGTCCGGCAGGCGCACCGTGAGCGAGTAGGCGCCGATCGCGCCTTCCTGCGTGGCCGTGAAGCGGTGGCGCAGCAGCCGGCTGCCCTCGGGCAGCGTCGCCTTCTGGCCCGGCTCGGGCTTGGGCACGAAGAGCAGGCCCTCGACGGGATAGGCGAAGCCGACGGTGGCATCGGGCGCGATGCCTTCGGGCAGGCGCACCTCGATCCAGCCGGCCTCGCCGCCGCCCGCCACCACGGCCGCGCCGGCCGGCGCGATGTCCGCCACCGATGCCGGTTGCCGGAAACCCAGCGGCAGTCGCAGGGTGCCGGGCGCCGCGCCCGCGAGCGCGACGGTGGCGATGGCCCGGCCCGCGCCGTCCGGCCCGACATCCACGCGCGTGTCGTAGCGCAGCACCTGCGTGGCGCCCACCGGCGCGCATGCGAGCCCCGCGAGGAGGGCGATCAGGAAGCGGCTCATGGCGCGGTCGCCCAGAAATCCGGCGTGAGCCCGATCCACTGGAACCAGGTCATCGCCGACAGGACCAGCAGGATCACGCCCACGGTGCAGGCGACCATGCCGTACTTGAAGTTGTCGACCACCGAGTACTGGTTGGTGGAGAAGAGGGTCACGTTGGGCTTGCCGCTGATCGGCAGGCCCACCACCCAGTCGATGCACAGGGCCGCGGGCAGCGCGAAGGACAGGGGATTCCATCCCAGCGACTTCGCGAGCGAGATGATGATGGGCAGCATGATGAGCGTGCGCACCGTCTTGCTGGTGGTGAGCAGGTGGCTGTACATCATCACGGCGATCACCACCGTGTAGGCCACGCCGAAGGGCACGCTGCGCAAGTCGAAGCTGCCGAACAGGACCTTCACGCCCCAGGCCGCGGCGCCCGTGTCGTCGAGCGCGAGGCCGCCCGCGTAGGCTCCGGCGCTGAAGATCAGCAGGTGCCAGGGGATCTCCGCCTCGGACCACTGCAGGACGCCGTAGCGCGGAAACAGGACGATCACCGCGCCCAGCAGCGCCGCGAAGGGCGCGCTCACCTCCACGCCGAACCACGGCATGTGGAAGATGTCGGTCATCCAGAGCGCGAGGACCAGGGCGAAGATCCCGATGGCCTTCTTCTCGGGCACCGTGAGGGGCCCGAGGGTCTCGTACTGTTCCCGGACCAGGCCCAGGCCGCCCTCGAGCTGCGGCACCTGCTCGGCGGCGGGAATCCGGAAAAGCAGCTTCTGGCCGATCCACCACATGATGAACATGGTGGCCACCGCGATGGGCGCGCCGACCTTCACCCAGTCCACGTAGTACACGCGCTGGTCGGCCATCGTCTGGATCATGCCGACGGCGATGAGGTTCGCGGCCGAGCCCGTCATCGTCATCGACGACAGGATCGAGATGCAGCACAGGTTGAGCAGCAGCAGGTTGCGGCCGAAGTTGTTGTTGTTCTCCTCCGTGGCGCCGTAGATGGCGGCCACGACCACGATGAGCGGCAGCGTCATCACCGCCCGCGCGGCCGTCGCCGGGATGAGCGGCGCGAGGATCATGTGCAGGATGAGGAAGGCGACGAGGGCGTGGGAGGCCTTTCGCCCGAAGCGCAGGATGAGCCACAGGGCCATGCGCTTGGCGAGCTTCACCTTCACCAGCATCGAGCTCAGGATGAACGCGAGCAGGTTCAGCCAGATCACGTCCATGCCGAGCACGTACATGATCGCCTTGTCCGTCGCCACGCGCGTGACGAGCAGCAGGAACATGAGCACGAGCGACGTGACGTAGGTGGGGAAGGGCTCCGTCACCCACCAGACGAGCGCGAGCGCGAAGCACGCCGCCCCCGCCTGCGCCGAGGCGGACAGGCCCGCGCCCGGCGGCAGGTAGAGGATCGCGAGGAAGAGCAGGATGCCGCCCGGGAAGCCCAGGTAGCGCATCCACCTTTCCGTCCCGTCCTGGGCCTCGCGGGGCTTGGAGGACAGCGACATGCGGTCCATCCCCAGCAGGTCCATCAGCCGGCGGTTCTGGTCGTGGGCGGCTTCCGTGGCCATGGTCGTTTCGCGGGCGGCGGGCGGGTCAGGACCCGGCCCAGTTCTTGAAGGGGTTCTTCAGCAGGTTCGAGTTGAAGTATCGCGGATCCGACGAGACTTCGCGAACGGCCCAGGCGGGCGGGTCGAACTTCTCGTCCTCGCTGGCGAGCTCGATCTCGGCCACCACCAGCCCCTCGTTGTCGCCGTGGAAGACGTCGATCTCCCAGGTCTTGCCGCCATGCGTCTCCTTGTGGCGGTGCTTGTCGATGAGCGGCTGCTCGCACAGGTTGTCCAGCAGGATCGCGGCGTCCTCCACCGGCACCGGGTACTCGAACTCGGAGCGCGTCACGCCCACGCTCGGGCCCTTGATCGTGAGCTTGGCCCGGTCGCCCTCGATGCGCACGCGCACCACGCGTTCCTTCTGGCTGTTGAGGTAGCCCTGCTTGAAGTGCGTGCCGGCGTCCTGCGGCTTCCAGGCGGCCTGGTCCACGACGTACTTGCGTTCGATTTCCTTGCCCATGGGGCGTCCTTTCCGTTCGGTGTCGAGGGTGCGTTGTCGGGGCGAGCCCGTCCCGGCGGGTTCCTCCGTGC
>ERZ761602.4643-NODE-4643-length-17286-cov-6.080030_pt1 | contig 17286 bp, 18 predicted proteins | sample MGYA00512165_ERZ761602 | MGnify/ENA primary metagenome ERZ761602 (study PRJEB28899, sample SAMN02445085) | bioreactor sludge metagenome | biome: EBPR sludge; isolation source: Thorneside wastewater treatment plant | place: Australia: Brisbane, Thorneside...
TCTGGCCAGCGTCCTTGGTCGCCTGGCGCTGCGCGTCGTTGAAATAGGCCGGGACGGTGATCACCGCCTGGGTGACGGTTTCGCCGAGATAGCTCTCGGCCGTTTCCTTCATCTTCTGCAGGATGAACGCGCTGATCTGGCTGGGCGAATAGTCTTCGCCGCCGGCCTTGACCCAGGCATCGCCGTTCTTGCCCTTGACGATGGTATAGGGGACGAGCTCGGTGTCCTTCTTGGTCACCGGGTCGTCAAAGCGGCGGCCGATCAGGCGCTTCACCGCGAAAATCGTGTTGTCACCATTGGTCACCGCCTGGCGCTTGGCCGGCTGACCGATCAGGCGCTCACCATCCTTGGTAAAAGCGACGATCGAGGGCGTGGTGCGCGCCCCTTCGGAATTCTCGATCACCTTGGGCTTGCCGCCGTCCATCACGGCAACGCAGCTGTTGGTGGTGCCAAGGTCGATACCGATTACTTTAGCCATTTGAACCCCATCCTTAAGTCGTTCGTGTGACACCGCGTTTTTCGCTTCCCGCATAGGCGGCAAAGCGGCTCGGCGGCTCTTACTCGGGGCATATAGGTGCGGTTTTGCTTGGCACAAGGGCAGGCAAGGTTTAGCGAGCGAAGCCAGTGAATCCCTTTGGAAAGGCCGCCTTGTGACCCTTGCCCGCCGTTTCGTCCTGCCGCTTGCCGCCTCGCTCGCCGCCCTCTCGCTCAGCGCCTGCGGTCAGTCCGCCAAGGAAGAGGAAAAGGCCGCCGCGAGCGCTGCACCGGAAGCCAAGCCGGGGATCAGCGTGGCCGATGGCGTTTTCATGCTGCCGGCCGTTTCGGGCAATCCCGGCGCAGCCTATTTCGCGCTCGATAATGAAAGCAACAACACCGTCTCGATCGCCAGCATCGCAATCGCCGGTGCCGGCAAGACCGAAATCCACCAGACCATGGGCGGGCAGATGAAGCCGGTCGACCGGGTCGATGTCGAGGCCAAGACCGTGGTCAAGTTCGAACGCGGCGGACTGCACGTCATGGCCTTCGAAGTCGATGGCAGCCTGAAGGCGGGCGACACGGCGGAAATGACCATCACCTTCACCGATGGCGACAAGGTGTCCGCCCCGCTCAAGCTTGAAGCGATGGGCGCCGGTGCGATGGATCACGGGAGCGGCCACTGACGGCGGATAGCCACACCTGCCCGGCGGGCGGCGAACGGCCGCTGACTGCGGGCGAGGTGGAACTCGTAAAGTCCGTATTCGGCGAAGCGATCGATTGCGCGCGCGTCACCGTGCGGCGGCGGCGCTGGTTCCCGCTGCAACCGCGCAAGGTGACCATGGCCCCGCGCGGGCATCTCCATTTTCACCCGCGCTCAAACGCCTATTGCGATGATTTCAGCCAGGCCAGCCTGGCGCTGCAAGGGCATTTCATCCACGAGATGACCCACGTATGGCAGGTCCAGACCCGCGGAGCCTGGCACCTGATCCTGCGCCGCCCCTTGTCCCGCCGCTATGACTACAGCCTCAAGCCCGGCTGGCCGCTGGAGCGTTACGGGATCGAGCAGCAGGCCGAAATCGTGCGCCATGCCTTCCTGCTGCGGAAAGGCGCGAAGCTGCCGGGGGTTGAGGGAAAGCGGGCCTATGAGGGGCTGGTGAAGTTCTAACATCGCGTCGGAGGAACTGCTTAACCTGATATTGGTAAAGCAGCGATAGCTCTAGATACATGGAGCACAGCAGTATATCTGGTGAACTTGCCCTCGTCGGGGTAGAACTTGTCCTTGCGCGAAGCGACTTTCTTGATGCGTTCGCTGAACTTGAAGCTTCGGTCGCAAAAGTTCTACGTTCCTCCGGGCAACTTCCAAAGGGTGAGCCTTTTTCGCAGAGGGTTAAAGCGTTCAAATCGGCGGAAAAGACAACGCTTATCGCCAAACAAAATCACCCGAAACGAGATCAGATTGCTGACGAAATCGGCAACCTGCTCCAGTTGCGAGCCGATATCGTGCATAGCCGAATGGACTTACTGACAATCGACGGTGTCCTCTGCGCGAGCTTCGTGAACGTGCAAGATGTCGGCGGCCTATTTCCAGCCCAGCGTATCCTGAAGCTTGATGACCTCAAGAATCTGGGAAGGATGGCCCTTCAGCTTTCCGAGCGGATCGCTCAGCTGAACCGAGTTAATCCGGCTTCTTCGCCACCGCCACCATCGCCGGGCGCAGCAGGCGGTCCTTGATCATGTAGCCTGCCTGCAGTTCCTGCAGCACGGTGCCGGGTTCGGCCTCGGCGTGCGGGACTTCAAGCATGGCCTGATGCTGGTTGGGATCGAGCGGCAGGCCGACAGCGGCGATGCGGCTGATACCGTGGAGACCGAACACCTTGTCGAGCTCACGCGCGGTCGCCTCGATCCCGGCGACGAGGTTCTTCAGCTTGTCATCCTCGCGCAGCTCGGCCGGAACCGCATCGAGCGCACGGGCTAGGTTGTCGGATACCGAGAGGATATCGCGGGCAAAGGCCGTAGCGGCATAGGCGCGGCTATCGACCACGTCCTTTTCAAGGCGGCGGCGTACGTTCTGCGTCTCAGCCTTGGCGTAGAGCACTTCCTGCTTCGCGGCTTCCAGATCCTCACGCAGCCGGTCGAGCGCATCGTTCAGATTGCCCGGTTCCTTGTCCAGCAGTTCGTCCGGCACACCGGCCAGTTCGGCTTCCACCGCCGGATCGCCCTGCGGTTTGTTCTCATCGCTCATGATATCAAAAGACCTGTCTTATCCGATCAGTTTGCCCAATGATTGGGCCGTGAAATCCACCATGGGGACTAGCCGGGCATAATTCAACCGCGTCGGACCGATAACCCCCACCACGCCAATCACCCGGCCATCGCGATCACGATAGGGCGAAGCGATCACCGACGAGCCCGAAAGCGCGAAAAGCCGGTTCTCCGCGCCGATGAAAATCCGGGTCGCTTCGGCCTCGCGCGCGGAATCGAGCAGTTCGGCAATCGACTGCTTGCTTTCGAGGTCGTCGAGCAGCAGCCGCACCCGTTCAAGGTCGGTCAGCGCGGTTTCATCCAGCAGGTTGGCCTGCCCCCGCACAATCAGCACCGGCCGGCTGAGCGCATCCTCGCTCCACACCGCCAGCCCGCGTTCCACCAGTTCGCGACTGGCGGCATCGAGCGCGCTGCGCCCGCTGGCGATTTCCGTCCGGATCGCGGCAATCGCCTCGGACAGGGTCCGCCCGGCCAGATGTGCCGAGATATAGTTGGAGGCCTGCTCCAGCGCCGAGACTGTCACGCCGGGGGCCAGCGGCACCACCCGGTTCTCCACCGCGCCATCGGTGCCGACCAGCACGGCCAGCGCCCGGTCGGCCGCCAGCGGCACCAGTTGCAGATGGGCGAGGCGCGGTTCGCGGCGCGGCACCATTACCACCCCGGCGGCCGAGGACAGGCTGGAAAGCAGCGCCGAGGTGGCTTCCAGCGCGGCTTCGATCGGGCCCGGCTGACTGACGCTGCGCTCAATTGCGGCGCGCTCTTCCAGGCTGGGCTCTGCCACCTGCATGATGCCGTCGACGAACAGCCGCAGACCCTGCTCGGTCGGCAGGCGCCCAGCGCTGGTATGCGGCGCGGCCAGCAGGCCCAGCCCTTCCAGCTCGTGCAGGACCGAGCGGATCGAGGCAGGCGAGAGATTGAGCGCCCCGGTTCCCGCCAGCGCTTTCGACCCCACCGCCTGCCCGGTGGAGAGATAGCCTTCCACCACCAGGCGGAAGATTTTCCGGGCGCGGTCGGTCAGATCGGTGATCGGGGGCGTCGTCATTGCGTCCAATCTAGACTGCCCACTTGCAGGCTCAACCCCATTGCGCCTAACGCAGCATCAAATCTTGCAAAGGAACCCCCATGCGACCTTCCGGCCGCGCGCCCGACGAGATGCGCGCTATCAGCTTTGAACCGCATTACACCAAGCACGCCGAAGGATCGGTGCTGGTCAGCTTTGGCCACACCAAGGTGATCTGCACCGCCTCGGTCGAGGAGCGCCTGCCGCCGTGGCTGCGCGGCAAGGGCGAAGGCTGGGTGACGGCCGAATATTCGATGCTGCCCCGCGCCACCCACACCCGTGGCAGCCGTGAGGCGGCCAAGGGCAAGCAGAGCGGCCGCACCCAGGAAATCCAGCGGCTGATCGGCCGCTCCTTGCGCGCCGTGTGCGATCTCAAGAAGCTGGGCGAACGGCAGATCACCCTCGATTGCGACGTGATCCAGGCCGATGGCGGCACCCGCACCGCGGCCATTTCCGGCGCCTGGGTGGCGCTGCGCATCGCGGTGGACAAGCTGATGGCCCAGGGCCTGATCGCGGAAGACCCCCTGCCCCGCAAGGTTGCGGCGGTCAGCTGCGGGATCTTCAATGGCACGCCGGTTCTCGATCTCGATTACGATGAAGACAGCGCGGCCGATGCCGATGCCAATTTCGTGCTGATCGAAGGCGGCCAGATCGCCGAAGTCCAGGCAACCGCCGAAGGCGCGACCTATGATGAGGAAGCCCTGCTGCGCCTGCTGCGCCTTGCCCGGATCGGCTGCGAACGGATCTTTGCGGCGCAGGGCGATGCGGTGAAGTAAGCCTGTCGCCGAATTCATGCGTCATCCCCGCACAGGCGGGGATCCATGGCGCGGCGGTAGACCATGGATTCCCGCCTGCGCGGGAATGACGAGGCTCTGGTAAAGATGAAAAAACTCGGCTCTGATACGCTGGTCATCGCCACCCATAACGCGGGCAAGCTGAAAGAGATTTCGTCCCTGCTCGCGCCCTATGGGCTGAACTGCATTTCGGCAGGGTCGCTCGGCCTGCCCGAACCGGCCGAGACGGGCACGACATTCATCGAGAACGCCCTGATCAAGGCCCGTGCCGCGGCCGAGGCTTCGGGCCTGCCGGCGCTGGCCGACGATTCCGGGCTGTGCGTCGATGCGCTGGGCGGGCGGCCCGGCGTCTACACCGCCGACTGGGCCGAACGGCAGTGGTTTGAAGGCGCGCCCGGGCGCGACTGGTATATGGCGATGGGCAAGGTCGAGGGGCTGCTGTGCGAGCTTGGCCCGGATACCGACCGCTCCGGCCATTTCGCTTGCGTGCTGGCGATCGCCTGGCCCGACGGGGAAAGCGCGGTTTACGAGGGCAAGGTGCAGGGAACGCTGACCTGGCCGCCGCGCGGCACGCTGGGCTTCGGCTATGATCCGGTGTTCGTCCCGCAGGGCCGCGACCAGACCTTTGCCGAGATCGATCCGGAAGAAAAGCACCGGATCAGCCACCGCGCCGCCGCTTTCGCGCTGCTGGTGGCGGAACAGTTCGGCGGCTGATCAGGGCACGTTCTGCCCGCGCACGTTGCCGGCCGGGTAATACCGGCAAACCAGGATATCGCGGCCATTGGCCATACTGGTGGCGCAGCCTAGCTGGCTGGTGCCGGCCCAGATGAGCTGGGTGTAATGCCCCACGTCCTGCCACTTGCCGGTGGTCGAAACCTCGGGGAAAGTGCCGGGGCGGAAGTACTGTTTCTCCCGGATGAAGCTGCCGACCATGGCTTCGGGCTGATAATAGCCGCTGGTCCCCATCCACAGGTTCTCGCCCGCGCCGAACCGCTCACTGGCATGTTCAAACACCCCGCGCCGGGCCAGTTCATCGGCCCAGACCCTGGCCTGGGCGGCCAGCACCGGGCTCCACACCAAGGGCTTCACGCCGATCCGGGCGCGTTCCTGGTTGTGGGCATCGAGCAGCCGCTGCTGGAAACTGCCCGGTGCCTGGGCGGCCAGCGGGAACGCCAGCAGCGCGGCAATCAGGGCAAACAGGCGGGCGGGTTTCATGGCTTCTCCTTGACATCGCGCGCTTAAGACCGCCTGAACACCAGCCATGGCTCGCGCGCTTTACATTCACTGGCCGTTCTGCCTCGCAAAGTGTCCCTATTGCGATTTCAACAGCCATGTCCGCGATCAGGTGGACCATGCCGCATGGCAGGCAGCGCTGCTTGCCGAAATGCGACACGAACACGCCATTGCCGGCGGCGAAGCGCTTGATTCCATATTCTTTGGCGGCGGCACCCCCAGCCTGATGCCCCCTGCCCTCGTCGCCGTGCTGCTGGCCGAGGCAGAGCGGCTATGGGGCTTTGCCGAGGGGATCGAGATCACCCTGGAAGGCAATCCGTCTTCGGTCGAGGCGGCGAACTATGCCGCGCTCGCCGCCTGCGGGATCAACCGCGTGTCGCTGGGGCTGCAATCGCTGGACGATGGAGCGCTGCGGTTTCTAGGGCGACTACACGATGCCGATGAAGGGCTGCGCGCGCTCGACGTGGCGCAGCAGAACTTCGCGCGGGTCAGCTTCGACCTGATCTATGCCCTGCCCGGGCAAACGCCGCAGCAGTGGGAAGCGCAGCTGGCGCGCGCGCTGGGCTTCGGCACCGGCCACCTCTCGCTCTACCAGCTGACGATCGAGCCGGGAACGCGGTTCGCCACCATGGTCCGCCAGCACGATTTCACCCCGCTGGACGACGATGCCGCCGCCGATCTTTACGAGCTGACCGGCAGCATGACCGAGGCCGCCGGATTGCCGGCCTACGAGATCAGCAACTATGCCCGCCCCGGCGAGGAGAGCCGCCACAACCTGACCTACTGGCGCTATCAGGACTATTGCGGGATCGGCCCCGGCGCGCATGGCCGGCGCGGCGGCATGGCGACGGTGCGGCACAAGAAGCCGGAAAACTGGCTGGCCGCCGTGGCTGACCGGGGCAGCGGACTGTCGGAAGAACGGGCGCTGACCCCCACCGAGCAGGCCAGCGAAGCCCTGCTGATGGGCCTGCGCCTCCGCGAGGGGATCGACCTTGCGGTATTGGCGGGACGGTTCGGTCTGGCCGGAAGCGCGCTGATCGACGCGGACAAGGCCGCGTTCTATGCCAGGCAGAGACTGGTCTGGCAGGAGGGATCACGGATCGGCGTTACAGCGCAGGGGCTGTCCTTGCTCGACGGGCTTCTGGGCGAACTCGTCCGGCCCGAACTGGTGGCCGGATGACCCGCGCCGACCTGCTGGAGGCGTGGCACGCCCACCTTGCCGAAGGCCGTCGCCGTTCTCCCCATACGGTGCGGGCCTATGTCGCCACGGCGGCGCGGCTGCTTGATACGGTTGCGGTCGATGACTGGGGTACCCTTGCGCGGATTGATACCGGTGTGCTGCGCCAACAGCTCGCTCGCCGCCGGGCCGACGGATTGACCAATGCCAGCACCGCGCGGGAATTGTCGGCCTTGAAAGGCTTCATCGCTTTTGCCCGGCACCAGGCCGGGATGGCCGATCCCGCCCCGCCCCGGATGCGCGGGCCGCGGGTGAAGAAGGGAATTCCCCGTCCGGTCACGCCCGACGAAGCGGTCAATCTCGCCGTTTCGGTGGAGGAAGAGGCAAGTGCCGAATGGATCGGGTCGCGCGACCGGGCCGTCTTGATGCTGCTCTATGGCGCCGGTCTGCGGATTGCCGAAGCCCTGAGCCTGAGCGGCGGAGCCCTGCCCCTGGGCGAGACGCTGGTGGTGACCGGAAAGGGCGGGAAGCAGCGGGTTGTCCCGATCCTGCCGCTGGTCCGCGACGCTGTGGCCGACTATGCCGCCAAGTGCCCCTGGCCCCTGCCCAAGGACGGGCCGCTGTTCCGCGGGGCCAAGGGCGGGCCGCTGTCTCAAGGGATGGTCCAGAAGGCGATGGCACGGGCACGGATAGCACTTGGCCTGCCGGCCAGTGCGACACCGCATGCACTTCGGCACTCCTTCGCGACCCACCTGCTGGGAGCGGGGGCCGATCTGCGCAGTTTGCAGGAGCTGCTGGGCCACGCCAGCCTGGGTTCGACCCAGATCTACACCAAGGTCGATGCCGCGACGCTGCTTGACGTTTATCGTCACGCCCACCCGCGTGAAACGGGCTAGCCCTTCGGCTTCCAGGTAACGACCCGCCACAGGTAGGTCAGCACGATCAGCGCGATCACCCCGGTGGACAGCGGGCCGAGCCATTTCTCGACATCCTGGAACTGCGATCCGAGGAAATAGCCGGCCCCGGCCAGCGCCGCGCTCCAGCCCAGAGTGCCGATGGTCGAGAACACCAGGAACCGCCGCAGCGACATCTTGAACAGCCCGGCCGGGATCGAGATCAGCGAGCGCAGCGTCGGGATCATCCGCGCGACCAGCACGATGATCGAGCCGTGCTTTTCGAACAATCGCTCCCCGCGCTCGATCTCGTCCCAGTCCAGCGTCAACCAGCGGCTGAACCGGTCGATGAACACATGCAACCGTGCCTCACCGAACTTGATCGCCAGCCAGTACCAAAACCAGTTGCCCAGCATCGCGCCGGCGGTGCCGGCCAGGATCGTGCCTTCCAGCGTCATGGTGCCGCGCGCGGCCGAAACCCCGGCCACGGTCATGATCACTTCGGACGGAACCGGCGGGAACACCGTTTCCAGCAGCATCAGCAGGGCCACACCCCAGTAGCCGGCCCAGTCGACGAGCCGGATGATCCAGTCTTCCATGATGTCCTCAGCTTGCCCGGGCCGCCTGCAGCCGCGCTTCGATCGCGTCCCAGATCCGGGCCGGGGTGTTGGTGCCGTTGAACCGGTCGATTGCCATGATCCCGGTCGGCGACGTCACGTTGATCTCGGTCAGCCACTTGCCGCCGATCACGTCGATCCCGACAAAGATCAGCCCGCGCTCCTTCAGCGCCGGGCCCAGCGCGGCGCAGATTTCCTCTTCGCGCGCGTTGAGCGTGGTCGGCTCGGCATAGCCGCCCGCCGCCAGGTTGGAGCGGAACTCCCCTTCCCCAGGCCGCCGGTTGATCGCCCCTGCTATCTCGCCATCGACCAGTACGATGCGCTTGTCGCCCTCGCTGATCTCGGGAAGGAACGGCTGGAACATGTGCGGTTCGACCCAGGCATTGTCGAACAGCTCGATCAGCGCGCCGAGGTTCGATCCGTCGGCGGGGATCCGCACCACCGCTTTGCCGCCGTTGCCGTGCAGCGGCTTCATCACCAGATCGCCGGGATGGCGGGCGTGAAAATCGCGCACATCCTCGATCCGCCGGGCAATCAGTGTCGGCGGCATGAAATGCGCGAAATCGAGCACGAAGACCTTTTCCGGAGCATTGCGGACCGATGCCGGATCGTTGACCACCAGCGTCTGCCCCTCAAGCCGCTCCAGCAGGTGGGTGGCCGTGATATAGGACAGGTCGAACGGCGGATCCTGACGCATCAGCACCACGTCCACATCCTTGACGAGGTCAATCCGGCGGTGTTCGTCGCGGGTAAAGTGATCGCCCACCACCCGCTGCACCGTCACCGGCGCGGCCCAGGCCGTCAGGTGGCCGCTTTCATAGGCCAGCGTCTGCACCCCGTATTCGTAAACCGTGTGGCCTCGCGCCTGCGCCGCCTCGATCAGGGCAAAGCTGGAATCCCCGGCAATGTTGATGCTTTCCAGCGGGTCCATCTGGACGGCGACACGAAGGGTCATGCGGACTTGGCTCCAATCACAGCATCAATGCGTTCGCCATGTGGCGCGGCAATCGCCCGGGCGCAAGGAGGAGCACGTCGATCCGTTGCTCGTCCGCGCCATTTGCGTAACGGTGAGCGACAGCTTCGGCGGCGGCGGCCACCCTTTGCAGGCGGTAAGCATCGATGGCCGTATCAAGATCGGCAGCGCTGGCCCGCCACTTGACCTCAACGAAAGCCACCACCCGACCGCGTCGGGCAATCAGGTCGATCTCGCCGCGCGGGGTCTTGACCCGCCGGGCAAGAATGCGCCAGCCCTTCAGCCGCAGATACCAGGCCGCCAGCGCCTCGCCGCGCCGGCCGCGGGCCTCGCGCTCGGCGCGGGTGTTCATTTCAGCTCCAGCGCCCGGGCATAAAGCGCCTTGCGATCAAGCCCGGTCGCGCGGGCCACTTCGGCGGCAGCCTGGCTGGCCTTCAGGGTCTTCAGAGCCTCGATCAGCAAGGCATCGGCATCTTCCGCACTGGTTTCCGCTTCGCCCGGCGGGCCGACGACCAGCACGATCTCTCCCTTGGGCGGGTGAGCCGCATAGTGCGCAATCAGTTCCTCGGGCGATCCGCTGCGGCATTCCTCGTAAAGCTTGGTCAGCTCGCGCGCGACGGCCACTTCGCGACCCGGCAGCACCTCGCCAATCGCCGCCAGCGCATCGGCCAGGCGCGGCGCGGTTTCATAGAACACCAGTGTCGCCTTGACCGGAGCCAGCTCCGCCAGAACCTCGGCCCGGGCCTTGGCCTTGGCCGGCAGGAACCCGGCAAACACGAACCGGTCGCTGGGCAGGCCCGCCAGCGTCAGCGCGACAATCGCCGCGCTGGGGCCGGGGATCGAGGTGACGGCAATCCCCATGTCGCGCGCGGCGCGGACCAGCTTGTAACCGGGATCGGAAATCAGCGGCGTACCGGCATCGCTGACCAGCGCCACCGGCTGTTCTGACGCCAGCGCCAGCAAGTGATCGCGGGTCGCGTCGCTGGCGTGATCGTCATAGCGGATCAGCCGGGCCTTGCGGCCGATGTGCTGCATCAGCTTGCCGGTAACGCGGGTATCCTCGCAGGCCACCGCAGCCACGGCACCGAGTACCGCGCTGGCACGTATTGAAATATCACCCAGATTGCCAATCGGCGTGGCGACAATGTAGAGACCGGGGGCAAGCGTTTGATCCATCGGCGCTACCATGGACCGCAGACTGGGGAGCGACAAGGGATGATCGAGGCAGGAACCACCCGCAGGGCTTTGGTGCTGATGCTGGGCGTGGCCATGGTTGCGGGATGCAAGGTGATCCCCAAGGGCGCGCCTGCCCCCACTCCGGAACCTTCCCCGGGTGAAAGCCTGCCGCAGGACAAGGCCCGCCATCGCGTGGCGCTGCTGGTGCCGCTGACCGGCAGCAATGCCGCCCTTGGCCAGTCGATCGCCAACGCGACAACCATGGCGATCCTGGATACCAACGCCCAGAACATCCGCATCACTAGTTACGACACGGCCGCCACCGGCGGCGCGGCCGGGGCCGCGCGGCAGGCGCTGGCCGATGGCAACAAACTGATCCTCGGCCCGCTTGAGGCAGTCGAGACGGGAGCAGTGGCGGCAGTCGCTCGCCCGGCCAAGGTGCCGCTGATCACCTTCTCCGGCGATGCCCAGGTGGCCGCGCGCGACACCTTTGTGATGGGCAGTTCCACCACCCAGTCGATCGACCGGGTGGTCAGTTTCGCCATCGACAAGGGCGTGACCCGCTTTGCCCTGCTGGCCCCCAAGACCGAGCACGGGCGCGAGGCGGGGCTGGCTTTCAGCGCCGCGGTGCGCGCCGCGGGCGGCACGGTGGTGGCCAGCGACAGTTATGACCGGGGCAACAATTCGATTCTCAGTGCGGCATCCCGGCTCAAGGCCAAGGGCGGCTATCAGGCCGTGCTGATCGCCGATTCCGCCCGCTATGCCGCCCAGGCCGCTCCGCGCCTCAAAAGTGTCGGGGCCGCCAGCCCGCGCATCCTGGGCACCGAACTGTGGAGCGGCGATCCCCTGGCCAGCAGCACGCCGGCCCTGCGCGGTGCATGGTTCGCGGCCATTTCCGACAGCCGTTTCCGCCAGTTTGCCACCAGCTATACCGCCCGCTTCGGCGGTGCCCCCTATCGCCAGGCTACGCTGGGCTATGACGCGGTCCTGCTGACCGTGCGGATCGCGCGTGACTGGAAGCCGGGCAGCGCCTTTCCCTATGCGGTAATGGCCGATCCGGGCGGGTTCCTGGGGCTGGACGGACCGTTCCGGTTCCTGCCCAGCGGCGAAGGTCAACGAGCGCTGGAAGTGCGCGAAACGCGGGCCGGCGGGATCACCGTGGTCAGCCCGGCACCGGAAAAGTTCATCGGCTGACGATAACCGGACGGGCACGCTTGCGCGGCGGAATCCGCGCGTTCTATAGGCGTTCCCCATGTCCCAAGCCCCCGATGACCTGTTTGACAAGCTGCCCGCCAGTTCGGGCGAATCCTATGACGGCAGCGCGATCGAAGTACTTGAAGGGCTGGAGCCGGTCCGGCGCCGCCCCGGGATGTATATCGGCGGTACGGACGAGCGCGCCTTCCATCACCTCGCCGCCGAAGTGCTCGACAATGCGATGGACGAGGCCGTGGCCGGCCACGCCAATCGGATCGAGGTGACGCTGGAAGAAGGCAACCGTCTGACCATTACCGACAATGGCCGCGGCATTCCGGTGGATGAACACCCCAAGTATCCCGGCAAGTCGGCGCTGGAAGTCATCCTGACCACGCTCCATTCGGGCGGCAAGTTCTCGGGCAAGGCCTATGCCACTTCGGGTGGTCTGCACGGCGTGGGCGTATCGGTGGTCAATGCCCTGTCCACCCTGACCCGGATCGAAGTGGCGCGGAACAAGGAGCTGTTCGCGCAGGAGTTTTCGCGGGGCGCGCCGACCGGGCCGTTGCAGCGGCTGGGCGGCACGCCCAACCGGCGCGGCACATCGGTCACCTTCATTCCCGATCCGGAGATCTTCGGGGATGACGCCCGGTTCAAGCCGGCGCGGCTGTTCCGCCTTGCCCGGTCAAAGGCCTATCTCTTCGCGGGCGTGGAAATCCGCTGGAAATGCGCCGCCTCGCTGACCAGCGAGGAGGTTCCGGCCGAGGCCGTGTTCCAGTTCCCTGGCGGGCTAGCCGATCACCTGAAGGAACAGATCGGCGCGCGTGAATGCGTCACCACGCAGTTCTTTTCCGGCACCCAGGACTTCCCGGGCGAGCAGCAGGGCCGGGTCGAATGGGCGATTGCCTGGCCGCTGTGGTCGGACGGTTCCTACTCCTATTACTGCAACACGATCCCGACCCCCGACGGCGGCACCCACGAGCAGGGCCTGCGCGCCGCGCTGACCAAGGGTATCCGCGCCTTTGGCGAGCTGGTCGGACAGAAGAAGGCCAAGGACATCGCGCCTGAGGACGTGGTGACGGGCAGCGAAGTGATGCTGTCGGTCTTCATCCGCGACCCCCAGTTCCAGAGCCAGACCAAGGACCGGCTGACCAGCCCGGAAGCCGCCCGCATGGTCGAGAACGCGGTGCGCGATCACTTCGACCATTTCCTGGCCGACAACATGGAGCGCGGCAAGGCGCTGCTGGGCGCGGTGATGGAGCGGATGGACGAGCGCTTGCGCCGCAAGGCCGAGCGCGAGGTCAAGCGCAAGACTGCCACCAACGCCCGCAAGCTGCGCCTGCCCGGCAAGCTGACCGACTGCACCGGCGAAGGCGACGCGGAGACCGAGCTGTTCATCGTTGAGGGTGACTCGGCCGGTGGCAGCGCCAAGCAGGCGCGTGACCGCAAGACCCAGGCAATCCTACCAATCCGCGGCAAGATCCTCAATGTCGCCAGCGCAACGGCGGACAAGATCCGCGCCAACAGCGAGATCGGCGATCTGACCCTGGCGCTGGGCTGCGGCCTCAGGAAAGACTGCAACCCCGACAATCTGCGTTATGACCGGATCATCATCATGACCGACGCGGACGTCGACGGCGCGCATATCGCCACGCTGCTGATGACGTTCTTTTTCCAGGAGATGCCCGAAGTGGTCCGGCGCGGGCACCTCTACCTTGCGCAGCCGCCGCTCTACCGCCTGACTGCGGGCAAGGAGAGCGCCTATGCCCGCGACGACGCGCACCGCGCCGAACTGGAAGCGACGCTGTTCAAAGGCAAGAAGGTGGAAGTGGCCCGGTTCAAGGGCCTGGGCGAGATGAACCCGCAGCAATTGCGCGAAACGACCATGGACCCGGCCAAGCGCGGCCTGCTGCGCGTTACCCTGCCGCCGGAGTATGAAGGCCGCGCGGCGGTGAAGGAACTGGTCGACCGGCTGATGGGCCGCGATCCGGCCCAGCGCTTCATGTTCATCCAGAACCGCGCCGGGGATATCGACCGCGACCTGATCGACGCCTGAGGCGGCAGCACCGGCTGCCGCCCCGGACGCCTGTGGATCAGTTCTTGCGCGGGACGTTCTGGCCCACGGCGATGATTGCACCGCAAGTCTTGGCAAGGCGGGTGGCCGCCTTGTCCTTGCTGGTGATCCAGCCCATGATCCTGGTCTGGCGCGGCTTCAGTTCCGCACCAAGATCGGGAACCTTGGTGCCCGACAGCGCTTCGGCCGCACTGTAGAAGGCCGCGCCGGTGGTGGCCGATTCCTGCTTCTTTTCTTCGGTGTCCGAAGCGATGCCGAAGATCACCTGCAGCGTGGCGCAGTCCATCAGCGTTTCATACATCGCACGGTCGTATTCGGCATTGGCCTGGGCCACGGCCTGGCCCGGAAGGGCGGCGGCGGCCAGCGCGGCAACACCGGCCAGCTTGAGGGCAAAAAACTTCATTGTCGGAAACTCCTTCCAGATCGGTGGCTTGATCGGCTTACTTCTTCGACATCGACAGATAGTCCTTGCCGACGCGGAAGATCGCGCCGCAGGACATGGTCAGGCGCTTGGCGCGCGGATCGTCGGAGCTGATCCAGCCCATGATGCGGTCACGCCGCGGCTTGATCTCGGCGCCCAGGTCCTTGACCTCGGTCCCGGTCAGCACGTTGGCCGCCGAAAGATAGGCTGCCGCCATGGTGGCCGAATCGTTCTTCTGAGCCTCGTTCTCGGCAGCGCCGGCGAACAGGATTTGCAGCGTCACGCAGTCCATCAGCAGGTCATAGGTGGCCTTGTCATAATCCTGCGCCTGGGCAATCGCCGGAGCGGGAAGAACGGCCGAGGCGGCAAAGGCGGCAAGGCCGGCCAGCTTGAGCGAATACTTGAACATCAGGTTTTATCCCATCCAGAAGGTTTAAGCGCATAACCCGTTGCGGTGATTGCCAGATATCCGGCGGTTTTCAAGTAAAGAAAAATAACGAGCCGCTGCCGACTGCCCGGCCAATTTCGTTCATTGCACTGTCAGGCAGAGTGGCTACACCTTGTCCTAACTGGGAGAGGGAGCCTGTCCATGCCGCGCCTGCCGTTGTTTGCCGCTTCGCTGATTGTCCTGTCCACCGCGGCCCTGGCCGAACCGGGAATCGACCTCACCATCTATGCCGACAACCAGGCGCTGGTGCAGGACACCCGCGAGGTGACTTTCACGGGCGCGCCGCAGAAGGTAGAATTCAAGAACGTCTCCGCCCAGATCCGGCCCGAAACCGCCAGCCTTGCGGCCAGCGACATGCGGATCATCGAGCAGAACTTCGACTATGACCTGCTCTCCCCGGCGAAGATCATGGAAAACGCGGTTGGCCAGACCATCACCCTGGTCCGCACCAACCCCGCCACCGGCGCGGAAACCCGGGAAACCGCAGTGGTGCTGGCGGCCAATGGCGGCGTGGTCCTGCAGATCGGCAACCGGATCGAAGTGCTGCGCGACGATGGCCTGCCGGTCCGGGTGATCTTCGACAAGGTGCCGCCCAACATGCGGGCCGATCCGACCCTGTCGATCACCCTGCAAGGCAACCCCGGCAAGCGCGAGGCGGCGCTGCGCTATCTCACTCCCGGCCTTGGCTGGCGGGCGGACTATGTCGCGCTCTACGACGACAAGGCAGGGACGATCGACGTCCAAGGCTGGGTCACGCTGACCAACAATTCCGGCACCACATACGAGAACGCCCGGACCGTGCTGGTGGCCGGCAATCCGCGCCTGCTCGGCCAATCAAGCGGGCGAAGCTACCGCTCACCCGGCATGGTCGAAGCCGGCACCGAAAGCGGGAGCCGCGAGCGACTGGGCGACTATTACCTCTACCCGCTGGCCGAGCGGACCACGGTCGCCAACCTCCAGACCAAGCAGGTCAGCTTCCTCGACGTGCACGGTGCCCCGGCCCAGCATGGCTATGAATCGCGGTTCGGCTGGCTGCAGACCTCGGACACCCCGATCAGCGCCAACACCGTCTACACCTTCTCCAATTCGGCCAAGGGCGGCCTCGGCGATCAGCTGCCGGCCGGGGTGGTGCGGTTCTACATCCGCGATTCGCGCGGGCAGGCCCAGTTCATCGGCGAAAGCGCGATCGGCCATACCCCGATGGGATCGAAGCTGGCGATCAGCACCGGCCAGGCCTTTGACGTGAAGGTGCAACCGGTGGTGGAAAGCCGCACCCGGGTGAACGACCGGCGCTGGAAAACGGCGATGCGCTATACCCTGACCAACGCCCTGCCCAAGCCGGTGACGGTTCGGGTGATCCAGTCCGGCCTGTGGGGCGATGTGCGGATCACCAGCGAAAGCCAGAAGAGCGAGCGCCGCGATGCGGACTCGGTGATCTGGACGGTGACCGTGCCGGCCAACGGCAAGACCGACCTGACCGCCACTTTCGACACCCGGTACTGAGGGCCGCGCCTTGCGCTGGCTGGCTGCCCTGTTCCTGGCGCTGATCGCCGCCCCGCCTGCCCTGGCACAGAGCGGGGAAGCGGGTGTGCGCGATGTTGCCGCATCCGCCCCCAGCGACGTCTCGGTGACGATCTACCGCGCGCCGTGGCGCAATGGCGGATCGATCCAGCTCGACCGGCTGGGCGGCTTTGCCGTGATCCAGGAGACGCGCACCGTCCGCATCCCGGCGGGCCGCAGCCGCCTGCGCTTTGAAGGGGTGGTCGACGGGATCCTGCCGGAAAGCGCGATCGTTACCGGTCTGCCCGGCGGGGTGCTGGAAAAGAACCGCGATGCCGCGCTGCTCAATCCGTCATCGCTGATGCGGGCCGCGCGCGGCAAGGACGTGACGCTGAAGCGCACCGACCCGCGCACCGGCAAACCCGTGCTGGTGGCGGGCGAAATCATCTCGGCCGGGCCGGAAGGCGTGGTGTTCAAGACCGCCGCCGGAACCGAGGCGCTACGCTGCACCGGGATGCCGGAGACGTTCCGCTATTCCAGCGGGGCCGAGGGCCTGTCCGCCCGGCCAACCCTGTCGGTAATGACCCGCAGCGCCCGGCCGATCACCGTGACCGTCACGCTGACCTATATCGCCGAGGGGTTTGACTGGAGCGCGAATTACACCGCCCATATCAATCCCGACGGCAAGACCATGGACATCGGCGGATGGATCACGCTGGCCAATGGCAATTCCGTCTCGCTCAACAATGCCCGCACCCAGATCGTCGCGGGCGGTCTCAACCGCGCCTATGTCCAGAAGTTCATCAACAATCAGCCGCAGGTGATTGCCCGCTGCTGGCCGGCGCAGCGCACGCACGAGGTGCCGCGCAAGCCGGAGCGGCCCTACAGCCTCGTTTCGCCCTACATGGGCGAGGACTACGACATGTACGACGAGGAAGCGGCGATGGAGATGAGGGCCTCGCGCAAGGGCGTGCCGATGATGGCCATGGC
>ERZ761602.4644-NODE-4644-length-17281-cov-384.582434_pt1 | contig 17281 bp, 11 predicted proteins | sample MGYA00512165_ERZ761602 | MGnify/ENA primary metagenome ERZ761602 (study PRJEB28899, sample SAMN02445085) | bioreactor sludge metagenome | biome: EBPR sludge; isolation source: Thorneside wastewater treatment plant | place: Australia: Brisbane, Thorneside...
CTGTCGGTACCCGCGTTGGCTGCCTCGCTCAGGACGTCGCCGATGTGGTCGACGAGATAGAGGTCGTCGCCATCGCCACCGACGAGCTGGTCGGCGCCGCCCTGACCGTCGAGCGTGTCGTTGCCGGCGGCGCCCTCGAGCCGGTTGCTCTGGGCGTTGCCGCTGAGCAGGTTGGCGGCGCCGTTGCCGATCACGCTGAACGGTCCGTTGCCGCGCAGCTCGACGTTCTCGAAATTGGCGAGGGCACCAGTCAGGCTGATGGTTTGCGGCGCCGAGCTGGCGAAGACGAGCCGCAGCGTGTCGTTGCCACCGTTGGCACCTTCGCTGACATTCGCCAGCTCGGCCGCGGCGTCGAGGACATAGGTGTCGTCGCCGAGGCCGCCGGCGAAGGTGTCGATTCCGGCCTGGCCGTCGAGGACGTTGCTGCCGCTGTTGCCGGTCAGGCGGTTGGCCAGGATGTTGCCGGTGGCGTTGATGCTCGCCTCGCCGGTCAGCACGAGCTCTTCGAGGTGGTTGCCGAGGGCGAAGCTCACCGACGAGTAGACGCGATCGTTGCCCCCGCTGGCACTGCCTTCGCTGACCACGTCGGCGATGTTGTCGACGACGTAGCTGTCGTTGCCGGCGCCGCCGCTCATGACGTCGGCGCCGGTGCCGCCATCGAGATGGTCGTTGCCGGCATCGCCGGCCAGGCTGTCGGCGCCGCCCAGTCCGTAGAGTTCGTCGTTGCCCGGGGTTCCGGTGAGCTGGTTGCCGCTGGCGTCGCCGGTCATCGTCCTGCCGGCGAAGGTGGCAGCCTGCAGCGTGTAGCTGCCGCTACCGCCGCGTGCGTCGCGGGCGAGCAGGTAGTAGGTGCCCGTCGTGGTCACGGCATGGATGATCTGCGCGCTGCTGGTTCCGGCGGCGGCGTTGTCGTTGCTGGCGATTGCCGACGACAGGCTGGTCGTCGTGGTCGGGCCATGCAGCGACAGGTAGGCGTCGACCGCCGATCCCGGGGCCTGGAGATCGAAGACGTAGGTCGTTCCGGCGCTGAGGCTGACGGCAAAGAGGTCGCTGTCGGTGGAACGTTCGAGCCAGCCGGTCAGCGGGCCGCCGCCGACGGTCATTGCGCCGGCAGTGGCAGGCGTGGCGCCGTAGTCGTCGCTGTTCGCCGCGTCGTCGTTGAGGATGATGCCGGTTGCGCTCGATGTCCTGAAGCCGAGGCCGGAAGACGGGTTCGACAGGGTCACGACGAAGGATTCGTTGGCCTCGACGACGCGGTCTCCCTTGACGGCGATCGCGATGGTTCTTTCGGTCTCACCGATCGCGAAAGTGATGCTGCCCGAGGTCGGACCGACGAAATCGGTCGCCACATCGGCCGCCGACGTACCCGTGCCCTGCAGGCTCCAGTTGAGCGTCTGCTCCGACGAGCTGGCGGTGTTCAGGCTCAGCCTGTAGGTGAACACCGTCGAGCCGCTGTGAGCTTCGAGCTGCTGGGCGACGTTGCTGCTGATCGACACCAACGAGCGCATCGACGCGCCGCCGAGGAGTTCGCTGACCGATTTGCTGCCGTCGGCAAAAACGAAGATCTCCATCTCGCGGACGGTATCGGAGCCGCTGACGGTGCTGTAGAAGTTGAAGCCGACGTTCTCCGAATAGGTATAGGTGTAGCTGCCGTAGGCGCCGGCGAAGACGACGCTGTCGCTGCCGTCGCCGCCGTCCAGCAGATCGTCGCCGAGGCTGGCGATCAGGACATCGTCACCGACGCCGCCGAACAGGCTGTCGTTGCCGGCGCCGCCATCGAGCCGGTTGGCCAGCGCATTGCCGGTGATCTGGTCTGCCGCCGAACCGCCGACTGCGTTCTCGATTGAGCACGAGTAGGCGATGGCGATGTTGTTGGTCATGCTGTTGCCGGAGGAGAACGAGCCCGGCGCCAGGTTGATCGTGCAGTTCGTGTCCCAGCCACTGAGGTTGAGCGTATCGATGCCGCCGGCGTCGTAGATGGTCAGGATCGGATTGGCGTTCAGCGCGAAGTCGAAGATCGCTGCCATCGAGCCGCTGACGTTGCTGCCGAACCCGTACACCGTGTCGCCGGTGCGCGTCGTCGTTTCAGCGCCGTAGATCGTCTGGATGGCGAGAACGTCGTTGAGCATCGGCGTCTGCGGCGAGTAGGTGCGGCCGTCGCGGCCGACCCAGTCGGCCCAGGCAATCTGGCTGCTGCTGCCGCGGCCGGTATTCGGCCCGAAGTACGACATCACCGAGTAGACCTGGCTGTCCTCGAACGACGACGGCGTCCAGTTGCCGCTGCCGTTGTAGGCGCCCATGTGGTCGAGTCCGAAGGCGTGTCCGAGTTCGTGAACGTAGACCTGGAAGGAGTACTGGCCAATCTGCGGCGACATCAGATCGGCATAGGCGCGGTTGAACCAGACGCTGCCGACCGACGGATAGTAGGCATGGGCGTAGCTGACGCCGGTACTCGAGGTGCCGATCTCGATGTTCGAGTTGCCGGCGGTGGTGCGTACGAGGTCGGGAGCGATCAGGTCGTCCCAGGTTTGCAGGGCCCGCTCGGAGGCTGCCTGCTGCACAGCATTGAGGCCGACGAAACCGGGCAGCTCGTTGTTGCCGCCGTACATGCCGGAGGATGCCGTCGGAAAAGCGTAGGTGATGGTCGACCCACTCCAACTGTATCCGGAAATCAGCTGGTCGAGAATCTGTTGCTGGGTCCACGATGCGAGTGCCATATCGACTCCTTCTGCCGCGTGGACGCAAAGCTGGAGGAGGCACTCGATCAGCGCAAAGGGCGCGCGCCATTCGGGCAACCCGGCCACCCTTCCGAGCCGATGAGGCAACTCGGGGTAGGGTCCGTGGCTTTGCGTCCGGAGGTTTCCCTCCGTTTGCCATTGACAGGGTGCAACTCCTAGCCTAAGGAACTGGCCTGATTCACACCCACCGAAAAACGCTACGACTCTAATTCAGTGGAGGGAGAAAGTAAAGAGGGCTTGACGAAGAATCGCAAGGGATCCGTGGTCGATTTCACGTTCGCCTGGTCGCGGCTGCCGTCGCCGGCCAGCGGCCGCCACCAAGCGCCGGCCCGCTTGAGACGGTCCTGCATGAGGTAACGGTGCGCGTTGCCGGGACAGCGCAAGCGGTAGTGGAATTGCGAACCTGCACGCCCTGCGTGGGGCGTGATGACGCGGCGAGCGAGGGCGTCGCACGGGCAGGGGGAGGGCTACGCGGGGCGCACAAAAGAAAAAGGCCGGCAGCCCGAGGGTGCCGGCCTTCCTGACGGGAACGACGATCAGGAACGCTGCTTGCGGCGCAGGCCGGCAACACCAGCCAGCGCGAGGCCGGCCAGAGCCAGCGAACCCGGCTCGGGAGCGCCAGTGATTTCGCGACCGATCTTCGTCTCGACAGCGCCGGCGAAGTCGGCGAAGTTGGAGACCCCGATCACGAAGGACGGGCTGCCGCCTTTGATGTTGGCGTTATACCAGGCTACGAGGCCGGCGCCGCCGATCGCCAGGCCGTTGATGGCGTCGATGTCGCCAGCGATGGCGTTGTTGCGCGCCGTCGCGGTATTGGCACCGTCATTTTCCTCGCCGTCACCCGAGACGTCGATGACCGAGCGGCCATCAAAGCCGTTGTTGAACAGCGGGACTGCGAAGTTGATCGCGCTGCCAGGGGCGGTCAGACCGCTGAAGGCGCGCGAGGTGCCGTTGATGGCGGCGGCGAAGGCGTTCGCATCGGCAGCGGTCTGCAGATGCTGCCAGCCGACCAGTTGCGACTGCTCGGTGGCGCTCGACCATTCGATGTAGGTGACGGCGATACCCTTGCCACCGGTGAAGTTCTCGATCAGGTTCTGAATGCCGGCGCTCTGGAAAGCCGAAACGTAGCCGCCCTTCTGCAGGTTGTACTCGCTGGCGTCAACGCTCCCCGAGACATCGATCAGGAGAGCCAGTTCGAGGGCCACGTCGGTGGCGTTGGCGGCGGGCATGTAGGCGGCGCTGACGGCAACGGCGGCGACGGCCAGTGCCTTGCTAAATTTTTTCATGTTGTCCTCTCTTCAGTTAGTCAGTTCGGGAAGAACGATTCGTCCCGCACGAAGCATATAGCAGAAACCGTGCCAGGTTCTTGTGAAAAGAAACAACATCTTGATTTAATGAGTCCACAAGCTCCTGTTCATGGTCCTTGCGGGCTGCCTGCGACGGGGGGTGTAAAAATTTTCGACACCTGCCGCGGCCGTCGCAGCCCGCGTGGCGCCGTGGCTGTCGCCCTGCGCCAGGGTCGAGGAGAAAAGGAAAGCCGCTTGCGCGGCTTTCCTTTTCTCCTGCAGGAGTGCCCGGTTACTCGGTGACCAGCTCACGCCACGAGACACGACGCGTGTCGAGCGGCGACGGCGCCGTCGGTACCGGCGTGCTGATGGTGCCGGGGGCGTCGGTCCGGATCAGCTCCTTGATCGTCCCGTCTGTCAGGCGAATGACACTCGGCGCACTGCTCAGGTAGTCGCCAAGCCGCAGGCCGGAGAGGCCGTTGGTTCCGTCTACATAGCCACCCGTGCCGTAGTTGAAGAAGTAGGCAAAGCTGACACCGACCGGAACGCAGGCGCCGAGCGTCGGCGTGTTGGTGTTCAGCGCCAGCGTACCGAGTTGCAGGCGCAGGTCGGTGTTGACGCGCTCGCCAGCGACCGGGAAGTCGGCGTACCAGCCGTCGTTGACGTCGAAGTCCACCGGGTTGTTGGTGCCGAGGACGATTGGCGTGCCGGTGGTGCAGAAGGCGCTGCCCGCCGGGCAGGTCCCCGAGGTCAGCGTCTGCGCGACGAAGTCTCCGGGCGTCGGCGTCGTCTGTGGTGGGCTGAGCGGCCGCGGGCTGCCGTAGTCGGCATCGAGCAGGCGGTCCTTGATCGCGTAGACCGTTTGCGTCTGGCTGTTCACGAGATCGTCGGTGCCGAGCAGTTGCCCCGTGCCCACGTACACGACGGCGTGCTGACCGACCCTGCCGAGTTCCGGCCGGGTGGTGATCGGCTGCGCAACGCCGCCCGCGTCCTTCAGGGTGGCGAGGCGCTGTGCGTCGTATACCGGCGTCGCCGGCGGGGTGGCGGGCTGCGGGATGTCGCCGTTGACGTCGAAGCGCCAGAGGTTGCCGAGCTGGTCACCGCCGTAGATGCGCTGCGCGGTGTTGTTGGCGTCGGGGAAGTTCGCCCAGGCCGAAATGCGTGCCAGGCCGCTGGGCGTCGTGGTGTCGCCGGCACCGGTCGCGATCGTGCGCAGCAGCGTACCGTCGCTCGCCCGGAGGATGAACAGGTGACCGCCGCCGTCACCCGGCGAGACGTTGTTGTATCCCGAGGTGACGATGACCACCCAGGTGCCGTCCTTGAGCTTGGTGATCACCGGGTTGCCGTAGCTGTAGCCGAGGTCGTTGTGGGTGAATTCCCAGAGGCCCTTCGGCGCTGCCGGGTTGGTGATGTCGAGCGCGTAGTAGCCGCGGCCGCCGTTGTTGAGGCCGCCGACGAGAATCGTCTTCCATACCGTTGGCAGCGATCCGGATGCCGGAGCGAGGCAATCGCTGACGCAGATGTCGCCGGCCACCGGCGTGCCATCGACGGTGAACTGATGCATGTTCTGCGCACCATAGTTCTTGTCGGCGAGCTTGAACAGGCGCGAGAGGACCGCGCCCGGGACGTAGGCCCACGCCTCTTCGCCGGTGCTGGCGTCGAAGGCGTGCAGCATGCCGTCGTTGGCTCCGGCATAGACCATCGCCGTACGCGTCTGGTTGGCGGTCTTGAAGCCGGCGTAGTTGTAGTCGGCGTAGTTCCACGGTGAGCCCTTGACGTACACGGCCTCCGAGCCGACGATGTCGCCGAGGATGTGCACACGCTGGCGGTAGTACTTGCCGAGGTCGGCGAGAGGCCCCTCGTTGCTCTTGTCGCCACGGATGAAGTTGAGCAGGTTCTCGCCGGCGGCACTGGTTTTCGAGGCGCTCGTCAGGCAGGTGGTGCCGATGGTGCAGAGCTGGGTCAGCGTATCGATCTGCGGCGACAGGAAATTGCTCTGCTCGCTGGTGCTGAGGTTCGCCCAGAGGAAGAACTTGAGGTTGTCCACGCCGCTGCCGGAACTGTTGCCGCCGGACTGGAACAGGTAGATCTTGCGTGCGGTGTGGGTTCCCGACGAGACCTTGGCGTCGAGCTGTGCCTGTGCCGACCAGGCCGTGGTCGCCGAGATCACGCCGGTCGTGCCGTTGATGGTGCGCTTGACGATGTCGCCTGACCATTCGCCGACGCGGAACGACACCTCGAAGATCTCGTTGCTGCCAGCCGCCAGATTCGGGCTGGTGACCGTCACTGCCGCCAGGGCGCCGTCGCGGACGGTGACCGTCGACAGCGCGCCACTGATGCCGGCGGCGAGCGACGACGGGTCGGTCGCGCTGAAGTAGGTGCCACGGCCATTGACCGCCGCATGCCAGAGGTCGTCGATGTTGCTCTGCGTGTTGCTCTCCGGCTTTGGCCAGTTGCAGTCGCCGATGGTCTGCCACGGACAGACGCCGGTGCCTGGGTTGGCGACGAGGCCCTGCTTGACACTGAAGAAGTCGCCGCTGGTCGCGGTCAGATAATCCGGCTGGTACTGCATCAGCCCGGAGGCACCGAGGCCGAGGGTATAGGTGCTCATGTACTGCCGCGGGTATTTCGTGTCATTGGTGCAGACGTTGTTCTGCGTCGTCACGGAACCACTGACGACCGGGCCGCCGGTGCAGCGATCGGGGGTCTGCGACGGGTCGCGCAGGTCGGTCTTCCAGTAGTATTGGGCGACGTCGGCGAGGGTATCCGGAGTGGCGCCGAGCGAGACGATCGGACAGGTGGTGTCGACATAGTTGTTCGCCGCGCTGGCGCGTTCGTCGGTGCACGAGGCGACATCGACCGGGCCCTGCGTGTCGGTGCTGCAGCTCGTGATGACACCGGTGCCGGAGGTTCCCGGCGTGCAACTGGCAACGAACTGCGAGGTCGGCGGTGGCACCACGTTCTGGCAGTTGGTCGTCAGCCCGGCGACGGTGCCGGGGGTGCAGGAAGCGACGTTGGTCCATGCGCCAATGACTGGCTGCGAGCGGCAGTTCCGGGTGGCGCTGGCGGTACAAGTGCTCGCATTCACCCATGGATTGGGCCAGGTCGTTCGGCATTCCCGCGAGCCGCTCGCCGGCGTACAGGAAGCGACCGGCGACCAGCCGGTCCAGACGGTGCGGCAATTCCGGGCGACGTCGACGGTGTAGTTCGGTGCTGTCGACTTTGCCCTGTTGGTACACGACGCCACGTTGCTCCAGCCGCTCCAGGGGTCGGGATTGTACCGGCACTCCTGACTCGCGGACACGCTGCATGTAGCGGAATCAACCCAGGCATTTGGCCAGGTCATCTGGCATTGTGTGGCCAGTGGCACCGTGTACGTCGTCGGGCCGGCCGATTGAGCGACGGTGGTACACGAAGCGACATTGCTGTATGGGGACCACGATGAGTACATGCATTGCTGGGTCGGCGAAACGGTGCAGGAAGCGACCGGGTTAAATGCAGTCCAAACCGTCTGACACTGTGTCGTCGGCCCCGCCGTGCAACTGCCGGTGGGGCTCCAGCCCGTCCACACCGTCTGGCACTCCTCGGCAGTCGTGTAGAGGGGACCCGTTGACAGAGGCACTGCGCTGCAGTTTCCAGCGGTCGACCAGGTACTCCAGCCGGCGTACTGACACTGCGTCCGCGTGCCGCCGGTGCTGACCTCGGTGCAGGTTGCACTGGCGGAAAGATTGTTCCAGCCGGAGTAATTGACCTGACATTCGACCGGGCTCGTGACGCTGTAAGGTGACGCCGGCGAGGCAGGATTCGCGGTACAACTGCTGACGTTGCTCCAGTTGTTCCAGACGTACTGGCACTCGACGGTCGCCGAGCTGGTGCAGGTTCCGCTGGCGTTCGTCCACGGCGTCCATTGGTTGCTCAGGCATTCGCGGGCGACACCGACGGTGTAATTGGGCCCGGTTGACTGCGGCGCTGCGGTGCACGAGCTGACGTTGCTGTACCCCGTCCAACTGTCGTAGCGGCAATCGACCGTCGGCGAGCGGGTGCAGGAGGATGCATTCACCCACGGATTCGGCCAGGTTGTCTGGCACTCGACAGCCGTTCCGACGGTGTAGCTGGTCGGTCCCGGCGATTTGGCGACTGCCGTGCAACTCGAGGTGTTGACCCAGGCCGCCGAGCTGTACTGGCACTGCGAGTCGGTGGTGTAGAGCGTCGCTTCGCTGTCGAGACCGGGATTGATGAGCAGCGATCCGCCGGCCGCGACGGAACAGCTCGAAACGTTGGTCCACGCGGTCTGCGGCAGTACCCGACACTCGGTGCGATTGGTGCCGGTGGCGCCCTTGGTGAGCTGGGAACACGATGTCGTGTCGCTCCACGCACTCCAGGTCGTGCCGGCGTTGGTCGACGTACGCTGCTGCACCTGCGTCAGGCGCTGCTGCAACTGGTAGGTCTTGCTTTGCACCTGTGCCGTCATGCTCTGCAGTTGCGAGGTCCGCGTCTGCGTCAGCGTCTGCGATCGCGTCTGCAGCGTCCCCGTTTGTTGCTGCAACGGGCCGCTGCGGCTCTGCAGCAAATTCCGTCGCCGCTGCAGTTGCGTCAGCGTGCTGGTCTGCATCTGCGTGAAGCTGCTGCCAAGAAGCTGCGAGGTGCTGGCCTGCCATTGCCCGTCGCGGCGTTGCAGCCGGGAGGTTCTTTCCTGGCGCTGCGTGAAGGTCCGCTGCTCGACGAGCGCGTCCTGGCTCTGCAACTGGTCCGTCGTGATCTGCGCCTGTGTCGCCTGCGTCGGCGTCTGCGTCTCGGTGATCTGGGTAGTGATCTTCTGCTGCTTCCACGGGCCGCCGTCGAGCTGCGGGCGCACCTCGAGCCCCGGGCCGTCCTGGTCGCCGACGGCGGTCGTGCCGTCCCACTGGAAACCGGCGCCCTGGTTCCAGTAGCCGTCGGTAGACAGCAGCGTGACGTTCGGCTGGCAGTAGAACTGCACCGGATCGACGACGTTGACGCCGTTCAGGGTACCGCCGTTGAGGCGGCCGGCGTAGAGGCGGCCGGCGTTGGACAGCGCCACGCGCAGCGGCGTGTTCTGGTTCGGGACGGCGGCGAAGACCTTGTCGTACCAGGCCTTCTTCTGCGCCGCGCTGAAGCTGGCGATGTTCTGGAAGTCCTGCGTCGTGTTGTTGTTGATGCTCATGTAGCCGATGCGGTACGAGCTGCCGATCGGCTGGAACGAGAGGCTGGTGGCGGTCTTCATCGACTGCATGCGGGTGCGGTAGTAGGCCCACCAGTTGGCGTAGTTGGTCATCTCCTCGGCGTTGGTGCACGGGTCGGCGGCGCAGTCGCTGCGCGTCGCCGCCTTCGCCGGCAGGGTGACGCTGGGGGTGATGACCGTCAGCAGGTTCTCGCCGGGAGCGAGATTGTTCGCCGGGCGGTCGAAGGCGGTCGCCGTCAGCGTCATCGTCGCCGTTTGGGTCAGCACCGGGGTCGCGGTGGTGACGCCCGGTGCGCTGATCGTCACCGTGTTGCCGGCGGCAACGGCGCGGTAGCCGACGACCTGGCACGGAGACACGAGGGTGAAGCTGCAGGCGTTGATGGCGCTCTCGATGTAGCCGGCGAGCACCGCCGGGCTGCTGGTCGTCGGCGTCGCCGCCGAGAGGATCTGCTGGCCGCCGACGGTGATGCTGCTGACCGAGGTCGTGCTGCTGCCGCTGATGGTCAGGACGCTGGCGCGTGGCGCCGGCATGCGCGGGTAGTTGAACGGGATGTTGGTCGGCGTCGCCGGTGGCCCCGGGTTGGGGTCGATCTGCGTCGCCTGGCAGGCGCCGGAGTTGGCTACCGCAGCGGTGGCGTCGGCGGCCGTGCGGCACCAGCGCAAGCGGGCGGCGACCGGATAGGTGGCGCTCGGCGCCGTCGCGGCAACGCAGGTCTTCATGCTCTGGTTGGTGCAGTACTCACCGGCAACCGTCGTGTAGTAGTAGGCGTTGCCGATCAGGTTGCTGCGCCCGGTGCTCTGGACGCCGTAGCCGTCGTCCTTGACCGAGGTCCAGGCGGTGGTGGTGGCCGAGGTCTGGCTGGGGTAGGTCGTCGTGTCGGGCGCCCCGCTGGCGTCGAAGTACTTCGGCGCGAGATAGGTGACTGCCGGGTTGTAGGCGAGGCCGTTGAAGCCGGAATTCTTCGACTGGTGGAGGCCGGCCGAGAGGCCGGCCCAGTCGGGCAGGTAGTCCCAGTCCATGCTGCCCGAGTCGTCGAGGACGAAGAGGATGTTCGGCGCGATCTCGACCGACGAGGCGCCGGAGATCGGTGAACTGGCAAGTTGCGTCGGCGCTGCCAGGGCACTGCCGCCAAGCATCAGCAGGCTCAGCAGGGCGATCGAGCGGATGGTGCGGATGTTGGTGGTCATGGCAAGCTCCTCTTGAAACCGGCTGCGGACTACAGGGCAACGATGGTCTGGATGTAGGCAACCGTGCGCCGCGGTCCCTCGATGCGCGTCGTGACGCGGTAGTAGACGCGGTTGTTGGCGATCGGCGCGATGCCGCCAGCGGCCTGGCTGCCGCCGGTGTTGGTGCTGGCTGGCTCGCGCGCACAGTTGGCGAGATGTGGCGCGCCGGTCGCCGCGCACAGGCGGTGGACGATGTACTGCACGGTGTTGCCGGCGGCGTCCTGGCCGCCGGCGGCCAGCGGCGTCAGGCCGCCGCTGACCAGGGCGGTCCAGTAGGCATCCCAGGACTGGCCGGCGGCCGGCGACTGGGCGATGCCGGCGGCGACGTAGCCGGCGGCATCGTTGTGCAGAGTGGTGTTGCCCAGCGCACTGTTGGGCTGCAGCCAGTTGCTGATCGCCAGTTCGGTGCTGCGCTCGCCGGCCTGGACTGCCGACTGGTGAAACGACAGGTTGCCGGCGACGAGGTTGGCGGTGTCGACCGAGCGGACGAGGGCAACGCCGGCGAGTGTCAGCGCGACGAGGACGATCAGCGCGACGAGCAGGACGACGCCCCGCTGCCGGCTGCTGCTGGCCGCCGCGCAGGCGTGGCGCGGCCGATCGACGGGCCTCAACATGTGGCCATCCAGGGCAGGTTGCGAATCGGTATCACGGTCTCGAAGGTCCGGTAACGGTAGTTTTGCCAGTTGGCACGCGCGCTGAGGTTGATCGCAGCGCCGCCGCTGCCTGCCCACACCGGTGCCTGCTGAGTGATCTGATCGCGATCGACCTGGCTGTTGCGGGCAACGACGACGATCCGTACCGCCGACGTTCTCGCCCAACTGCAGGCGAGGGCGTCCTGATTCGCCGGGCTGGGCTGCTGCGGTGTCGCCTGGTCCCAGGTGTCGACGCCACTGGTGGCGGTCGAGGCGTGTCCATACTGCGCGCGCAGCGCGGCGACGTTGTTGACGATCGGCACCCAACTGGCGCTGCAGGTGCCGTCGGTGGCGGTGCAGGCGGCGCCACAATTGGCCGCCATGTAATCGCAGACCGTGAGATTGCCGGCGCGGATCGCGTAGGCGAGGATGCGCGGGTTCTGGCCGAGGTTGAACAGCGTACCGCCGTCGACCGCGCCGCTGCTGGGTACAGTGATCACTGGTGGCGTCACCGCCGTCACCGCCGCGAGGGTCAGCGCACAACCGACCGTCGGCACCGAAGGGCCGGCGATCACCCGGTCGCCGACGGTGAAGGAGCCGGCGGCCTGCAGGCCGAGCTGCAAGCCCAGGACGGCGGTGACGACGTCGCCTTCGGGCGAGCCGTTGCCGCTGCCAAAAGTGATCAGCAGGGTGTCGCTGTTGGCGTCGCCGGCGGGGATGTCGGTCGTCGGCGGATTGATCACCACTGGCGCAAGCTGCGCCAGCGTGCGACTCGCCGGTGCCGGAAGGGTGAGCGGGCAGCCGAGCGCATTCAGCGCGTTGAAGCCGAAGCCGGCCTGCCGGATGTCGCGCTGCAGCGCGTAGGTGGCAATGGCGCCACTGCTCTGCGAATCACCGGTGCCGGTCGTCGAGCGCCGCTGTCCTTCGGCAGCCGAGAAGACCTGCAGCATGATGATCATGCCGATCATGCCGATGACCATGGCGACCATCACCTCGACGAGCGTGAAGCCGCGCGGGATGGATCGCGGCACAGGGAGCGGGAGCGTCTTCATGGCGACTCAGGGGTTGCGGGAAATCTGCGAGACGACGACATGACGGTGTCCGGCAGCGTTCAGCGGCATTTCCGGCGTTCGCCAGAAGAGGGTGATGACGACCTGGCCGGCGGTCGCTCCGGCCGTGACGTCGACCGTCACCGTCGGCAGGGTGGAGACTACACCGGAGGATGCAGCGACGACGCCGGGCAGACCTTCCCTGCCGCTGACGTCGGCGAGCCAAGCGTTGTACGCCGCGCCGCCCGTCTGGAAGGCGGTCTGCAGCGCCGCCAGGTTGCCGCTGCTGGTCCACATCTGTCCGATCAGCCGGTTGGCGAGCAGCGTCGCGTCGGTCCGGTACTTGGCGTCGCTGGTGAGCTGGACGGCGGTCGCCTGCAGCGCGACGAGCGAGAGGATGCCGAGCGAGAAGATGAGGATGGCGATCAGCGCCTCGAGGAGCATGACGCCGGCCTGATTGCCGGCGATCGGGCTGGTCTTCGGTTCCATCAGCATGCCTGCGCATCGCCCGCCGGCAACGCCGGATCGCACATGCGGATCTGGCCACCGACCGAGACCAGAACGCGCAGACAGCGTACCGAACCGCCGCCGGCAACGCAGGTGCCGCCGGTCGTGCTCGAGACGTCGATGGCGACGTTGGCGGCCGGCACCGGTGTCAGCCGTCCGAGGCCGTTGAAGACGAATGCCGACTGGCCGGCGGCGACGAGCGTCTGTTGCGAGCCCTCGGCGCGGTTGCGCACCTGGATGATGCGCGGCGCCGTTGTGTCGGAGGGCACTGCCGCACACTGGCTGGCCGGGTTGTCCATGCTGACGACCCAGTGCGGGCCGGCCGTGTCAAGGGCGCAGGTGTCGTCGATGGTGCTGACGAGCTGGAAGCGGACCGTCGCGTTGCGCCGGACGGCCTCGGCCCGGGCGAGCTGCAGGCCATTCTGGATCGCCTCGGCCGAGGTACGGATGCGGGCGTTGCGCAGCCAGTCGCTGAAGCGGGGGACGGCCATCGCCATCAGGACGCCGAGGATGACGATGCCGACGATCAGCTCGATCAGGCTGAAGCCGCGGTGTGCGTTCAACAGCCACCTCCCTTGCTCGTCACCCAGCAGTTGACCGGAGCGGTTCCCCAGCCGGTGATGACGGCGGTCGTCTGCCGGGCATTCGCCTGGTTGACGGTGTAGGTGAAGCCGGTCATCGAGCTCTTGCCGGTGGCGGTGAGCACATAGGTGGTCGCAGTCGGGCCCGGGCAACTGAAGTCGAAGTACGGGCTGGTCGTCGTGTCGGCGTTGTTCGGATCACAGGCTGGCGACATGACCGCCGGATTGCCGCCGGACGCCGCCTGGTAGTAGAGATGGTTGTCCTGGAAGAACTGCTCGAGTCGCACGCGCCGTTCGGCGAGTTGCGCGGTGGCATGCGTGATGCGCGAGCGGATCAGATACTCGTTGTAGTTGGGAATCGCGATCGCCGCGAGAATGCTGATGATCGCGACGACGATCATGACCTCGATCAGGGTGAAGCCATCTGGTCTATTCACGGCATTGAACTCCCTTGCGGATCCCGGGGCGACGCGGCGTCGCAGCCAAAGGCATGAATTGATGATAGCGCGTGCCGGTCCCGGGACAAGAGGTGAGCGACGTGCGGCGCGTCCTGGCGGACGAGTGGCAGCAGTGGCGGCGCGGCGGGCGGTAGAATCCAGCTTCCGCCGGCTCCGGCATCCTCCCTCCTGCCCGTGCCTCTGTCAAACGGTCATGACTGTCGAGACACCGTTGATGATGAAAGTCATGCGCCTGTCCCTCATCCTCGGCGCTGCTCCCGCGCGCCGGAGAAGGGAGATTCGTGAGTCGCAGACGCGACGTTCAAGGTAGGTCAGGCGTCCCCGGCAGTGCGCTGGAACAGGAGCAGCGCATCCGCCTGCGCTGGTCGCTGGTCGCCTCGCTGCTGCTGCATCTGCTGCTCTGGTCCGTCCTCGAGCCCTTTTCCGGGGCGGTCGGCAGGAGCGGGGCGCAAGCACCGGCGGGGCTGCAGGCGACGCTGCGCATGCCGCTGGCGCCGGCGGCTGCAGCGACAGCCGAGGCGACGGCAGATGCGTCACTCGCGTTGCCGGAAGGGCCGGCAGCTGCCGACCCGCCGCCGGCAACAGCGGCCGGTGACGAGGCGGCGCCGGCGGCAGCGGATCGCCAGGTTCCGGCGGCGGCGCCGGCGCTGGTTGTCGCGCTCGGCGAACGTCGGCTGGCGGCGGAGCGTCCGCCCTATCTGGCGTCCGTGCTGGCGCTGCCGCCGGCAACCGGGACTTGGTACTTCCCACGACGTGAGCTGACGCTCCCACCCGTGCTGCTGGATGAGCCGCTGCTGCGGCCGCCTGCCGACAGCAGCAGCCTGCTGCGGGGGCGCGTTCTGCTGCGGGTCCTGGTTGCTGCCGATGGGGCAGTCGATCGCGTCGAAGTGCTCGGCAGCAGCCTGCCGGCCGACTATGGCGAGGCTGCCGTGGCGGCCTTTGCGCGCCTGCGTTTTCGCCCGGGCGAGATTGAGGGCGTTGCCGTGAGCAGCGAGGCGCGTTTCGAAGTCGACTTCGACGAGGCTGCCGCAGGCAGCAGCCATGCCAGCGATCGCATCAGTATCCGTGCTGCGCAGCGCCCGCGCGGCAACGCGCTGCCGGCGCCGCAGCCGACGGCCGCCGAACGCTGAGCAACTGGCGGAGGCCGCTCAGGGCTGCAACTCGCGCGGCAGGGCGAAGGTGACGTTCTCCTCGCTGCCGGCGAGCTGGCTGACGCTGACCGGATCGCCAGCCGACAGGCGCTCGACGACCCGGTCGACGAGGATTTCCGGCGCCGAGGCGCCGGCGGTGACGCCGACGCGACTGGCGCCAGCGAGCCAGTCGGGATCGATCTGCTCGGCCTGATCAACGAGGTAGGCGCGGGCGCCGACGAGTTCGGCGACCTCGCGCAGCCGGTTCGAGTTGGAGCTCGATGGGCTGCCGACGACGAGAACCAGCTCGCTTTCCCGTGCCAGTTGCTTGACGGCATCCTGACGGTTCTGCGTCGCGTAGCAGATGTCGTCCTTCTTCGGGCCGATGATCTCCGGGAAGCGCTCCCTGAGCGCGGCGACGACCTGCGCGGCGTCGTCGACCGAGAGCGTCGTCTGCGTGACGTAGGCGAGACGGGCAGGGGTCTGGACGGCGAGTTCGTGCACGTCGGCAACGGTTTCGACGAGGTACATGCCGTCGGCACTCTGGCCCATCGTTCCCTCGACCTCGGGGTGCCCCCGGTGGCCGATCATGACGATCTCGCGTCCGTCGCGACGCATTCTTGCGACCTCGAGGTGGACCTTGGTGACCAGCGGGCAGGTGGCGTCGAAGACCCTGAGGCCACGCTCCGCAGCTTCCTCGATGACCGCCTTCGAGACGCCGTGGGCGCTGAAGATGACGATGCTGCCGGCGGGTACGCTGGCCAGGTGGTCGACGAAGACGGCACCCTTGGCGCGCAGGCTGTCGCAGACGAAGCGGTTGTGGACCACTTCGTGGCGGACGTAGATCGGTGCGCCGAACTTCTCGATCGCACGTTCGACGATGGCGATGGCACGATCGACACCGGCGCAGAAACCGCGGGGGTTGGCGAGCAGGATCTGCATGCTGTGCACCTCAGAGGATGGCGATGATCTCGACCTCGAAGCGGATCGGCTTGCCGGCGAGGGGATGGTTGAAGTCGAAGAGCGCGCTGCTGTCGTCGAACTCGCGGAGGAAGCCGGCAAAGCTCGAGCCGCCATCGACCGCGCTGAATTCGATCAGCGAGTTCGGCCTGAGTTCAATTTCCGGCGGCAGCGCACGGCGCGCAATGCGTTCGAGCAGACGCGGATTGTGCTCGCCGAAAGCCTCGCTCGCCGGTAGTTCGAAGACGTGACGTTCGCCGCTGCCGAGACCGAGCAGGCAGTCCTCGAGGGTCTCGGCAAGCTCGCCGCTACCCATCTGCAGGGTGGCGGGCGACAGTCCGAAGGTGCTGACGTACTCGTTGCCATCGAGATCGGCGAGGCTGTAGTGCAGCGTCAGGTAGCTGTCGCGACCGACGCTGGCGGCTGGGGGTGTGGCGGTTGGCTGCATGCGCTTCCTGTGCGTGTTGGCGATGAGACTGCTGCTGTGCCTGGCGGCTGGCTGCTAGGGCCCGCTGCCGTCGCGCCTGGCGCTGCCGCCGGCGAACTGGTCCCAGATCATCAGCGCTGCCCCGAGGCAGATCGCCGCGTCGGCGAGGTTGAAAGCCGGCCAGTAGAAGCCGGCCGCGTGCCACTGGATGAAGTCGACGACGGCGCCGAAGCGCAGGCGGTCGATGACGTTGCCGACGGCACCGCCAAGAATCATGGTGAACGCCAGCGAGAGCCGGAACTCGCCACTGTGGCGCGGCAGGATGCTGACGATCCAGGCGGCGATGCCGATCGCCAGCGCGGTGAAGAACCAGCGCTGCCAGCCGCCGGCATCGGAGAGGAAGCTGAACGCGGCGCCCGGGTTGAAGACCAGCACCCAGTTGAAGAAGGGGGCGACGTACACGCTGTCGCCGGGCCGCAGCCAGCCGAGGACCAGCCACTTGCTGAGCTGGTCGAGGACGACGACGAGCGCGGCCAGCCACAACCAGCGGTCGACCTTACGCGAAGGCACGTTCTTCGCCCCCACCGAAGAGGTTCTCGATACAGCGGCCGCAGAGCCCCGGATGATCGGGATGCGTGCCGACGTCGGCACGGACGTGCCAGCAGCGTTCGCACTTGGCGTGCGACAGAGGCGCGCAGCTCAGCTCGTCCCGGCTGTCGCGAACGAGTGTCGTCTGCGAGCAGATGAGGACGAAGCGCAGGTCGTCGCCGAGTGCGGCCAGGGTGTCGTACTTCTCGCCGTCGCAGTGGATGCGCACTTCGGCCTGCAGCGATGAGCCGATGCGGCCGGCGATGCGCAGTTCCTCGAGGGCGCGCATGACCTCGCCACGGTAGCCACGGAGTCGGCGCCACTTGTCGACCAGTTCAGTTTCGGCGGCGGGTGCCGGCAGCGGTTGCCAGGTGTGCAGCATCACGGAATCCGTGCGGTCACCGGTCTGCAGTTGCCAGATTTCCTCGGCAGTGAAGCAGAGGACCGGCGCCATCAGCTTGAGCAGACACTGCAGGATGTGCCACAGGGCGCCCTGCG
>ERZ761602.4645-NODE-4645-length-17281-cov-5.282828_pt1 | contig 17281 bp, 15 predicted proteins | sample MGYA00512165_ERZ761602 | MGnify/ENA primary metagenome ERZ761602 (study PRJEB28899, sample SAMN02445085) | bioreactor sludge metagenome | biome: EBPR sludge; isolation source: Thorneside wastewater treatment plant | place: Australia: Brisbane, Thorneside...
GGCAGGGACCGGCTGGGAACCCGCTCAGGGCCCGCGGGCGGCCAAGGTGCCGTTGGCGGAACCCACCATGCCACCTGCACCGGACGCGGGCGGGACGCCGTAGATGCGGGCGCTCTGCGCCGTGTTGGCGGTGTTGAACGGGATCGCCTGCCGGATGTCGACGGGCTGGGTCTGGCTCGTGCTCGTCGGGTTGTTGGAGTAGAAGGGCGAATTGCCGGTCTGGACGTTGTTGTAAAACGCCACATTGCCGCCGAGGAAGGCGATGAAACCACCGGTGTCCTTGTAGACGCCGCTCGTCGCGCTCCAGGTGCCATTGGCCTGCAAGCCTCGGGTGTACACGACGGGGGTGCGGGCCGAGTCGCTCATCTTCACGCCGCCGACGAATTCCCAGGAGGGCGAGCGGCCCTGCGTGAAGGACGAGTGCAGCGAATTGCGCTGCGCGGTCGGCTGGATGATGAAAGTGGGGTAGGTGCCGCTGAACGCCGCATCGGCCTTCGCGAAGTAGAAGGTCGGGTCGGTGAGGATGTTGTTCTTCGCGAGGATCCCCGGCCACTTCCAGGCGAGCTGCGGCGCCGCGAGCACCGTGTTGTTGATCGACTGCGGATCGGGCAGCCGGTCCTGATTCTCGCCCGCGTAAATCTGCGCGGCCTTCAGGATCTCTCGAATGCTGTTGGCATCGACGGCGCGCTGCGCCTTTTCGCGCACGGTGCCCACGGTGGGAATCACGATCGCGGCGAGGATGCCGATGATCGCGATGACGGTGAGCAGTTCGATCAGGGTGAACGCGGCATCAGGGGCGCGACGCCGCGCACGGCCCATGCCGTGGGAACGAGGTAGGATTCGCATGTGGCAAAAAGGGGGGTGCGGAGGGGAAGACGCGGGCTGGTCGGGACAGTTTCGCCTAAAAATCGCGGGCACAAGCAGAAAGTCCCCCGGCGGGCTCGACAAAACTTTTTTCGGCCACCTAACGTGGCCGAATGAAGATTTATCTCGATGGCAAGTTCGTCGACAGCGCCGACGCCAAGGTGTCCGTGTTCGATCACGGCCTCCTGTATGGTGATGGCGTTTTCGAGGGAATTCGCCTGTACGGAGGTAATATCTTCCGCCTGGACGAGCATCTCGAGCGGCTCGAGTACTCGGCGAAGGCAATCATGTTGCAGTTACCGCTGACGCGTGCGGCCCTCGCCGAAGCGACGTGCGAGACGTGCCGGCAGAATGGGCTGACCGATGCCTATATTCGCCTGGTGGTGACGCGCGGCGTCGGCGACCTCGGACTGGCGCCCTGGCTCTGTCCGAAACCTTCCCTGTTCATCATCGCCAGCAAGATCTCGCTCTACCCGCCGGAGCATTATCAGAACGGCCTCGCCATCGTCACGGTGCCAACGCGCCGGATCAACCCGGCCGCGCTGCCGCCGACGATCAAGTCGCTCAACTATATGAACAACATCCTGGGCAAGATCGAGGCGCGGCAGTTCGGCGCGCTCGAGGCCATCATGCTCAACGACCAGGGCTACGTCGCGGAATGTACCGCCGACAACGTCTTCATCGTGCACAAGGGCACGATCGTCACGCCTGCGGCGTCGCAGGGAGCGCTCAAGGGTGTGACGCGCTCGACGATCTTCGACATCGCGCGGGACCTGAACATCCCGATCCGCGAGTCGGACATGACGCGCTACGACATCTGGGTGGCCGACGAGTGCTTTCTCACCGGTTCGGGCGCCGAGGTCATTCCGACCGTGAAGCTCGACGGCCGCGAGATCGGCAACGGGAAGCCCGGCCCGATCACCCAGCGCGTACTCGCGGCCTTCCGCCAGCGCGTGCTCGTCGAGGGCACTCGGATCTGAGACGCGGTCTGGCGCGCAACCCTCTACATCGGCCGCACGGTCGTCCGCTTGAGCGAAATCCCCCGCTCCGGCGGCGTCGCTCAAGTTTCGACCGGTGCGTCACGATTGCACGTGGGGGCACGTCGCATGCGACGGCACGGCCCACGTTGCGGAGTCCGACGCCTGCACTTGCCAGCGGAGGGCACTGTGGCATGTTCCGTGCATCCCTCACCTTCCTTCATGGCCAACCCGCTCAAATGCGATCTCTGCTCGAAGCCTGCGACGGTGCACCTGACGCAGATCGTGAACAACAAGGTTCACAAGGTGGATCTGTGTGAAGCCTGCGCCCAGGCCAAGGGCGTGACGGATCCGAGCGGGTTTTCGCTCGCCGACTTGTTGTTGAAGGCGTCGCTGAACCCGGAGCCGGCCGCGGCGGGCGTGCGATGCGAGCAATGCGGTTTCACGCAGAACGATTTCAAGAAACTCGGCCGGTTCGGCTGTCCGGCCTGCTACGATACGTTTCGCGGGGTGCTCGAGCCGATGCTGGAAAACATGCACAGCGGCACCCAGCACTCCGGCAAGGTTCCCACCCGCGCGCTCGAACGGAAGTCGCTCTACGACCGGCTCACCAAGCTGGAGCTCGACCTGAGCGAAGCGATCAAGTCCGAGCGCTACGAAGACGCGGCCCGCACACGCGATGAAATCAACCAAGTCAAACAAGCGTTCAACCAGCAGCCCGCGCGCTAGGGCCATGACGATTTCCTCGCTGCTCGAGACGCCGTCGGAGCTCACGGATGCCGTGAGCAGCAAGACCGCGATCGTCCTGATGACGCGCATCCGGCTGGCACGTAATCTCGCCGGGTTCTCCTTCCCGGGCTGGGCCAAGGCGCCGCAGCGCGAGGAGATCCTCGCCAAGTGCCGCGGCGCCGTCGCCTCGACCGTCCCGATGAAGCGCTGCTTCAACGTCGCCATCGGCGAACTCAGCGAGCTGGAGCGCCAGGTCCTCGTCGAACGCCACCTGATCAGCCGCGAGCTCAGCGGCGCGAAGGGGGGTGCGGGCGTCATCATCAGCAAGGACCAGTCGTTCTCGGTCATGCTCAACGAGGAGGATCACCTGCGCATCCAGGTCCTGCGCGCCGGCTTCAACCTCAAGAAGGCGTGGAACTCGATCAACGATCTCGATTCCGCGCTCGAGGATCACCTCGACTTCGCGTTTTCGCCCACGCTCGGGTACCTGACCGCGTGCCCCACCAATCTCGGCACCGGCATGCGCGCCTCCGCGATGATGCACCTCCCGGCACTGGTCATCTCCAGCCAGATGGAGAAAGTGGTGCGCGCGGTGAACCAGCTCGGGATGGTGGTGCGCGGCCTGTTCGGCGAAGGCTCCGACGCCAGCGGCAGCATCTTCCAGATCTCCAACCAGACCACGCTCGGGGAATCCGAGGAGGAGATCCTGAAGCGGCTCGGCTCCGTGCTGCAGTCGATCGTCGAACACGAGGTCAACGCCCGCGCCAAGCTGCTCGAGGCCGACGCGCGCAAGCTCTTCGACAAGATCGGCCGCGCCTACGGCATTTTGCAGAACAGCCACCTCCTCAGCTCCAGCGAGGCGATGAACCTGCTCTCGCTCATCCGGCTCGGGGTCGATCTCGGCGCCTTCGCCGACGGCAACCGCGCCGTCGTCGACCGGCTCTTCATCGAGGCGCAGCCGGGTCACCTGCAATACGCCCAGAAGGGCGAGTTCGAACCGGGCCAGCGCGACACGCTGCGCGCGCAGCGATTGCGCGCGGAGTTTGCCAACTTCCCGCGTCCGGATTTCACTTTCAACGACCCCGAGAAGAACTAACGCCAGCGCGAACCCGCGAACCCTTTACCGACATGTCCCAAGAACCGATGAACAATTTCACGCCGCGCGCGCAGCAGGTGCTCGCGCTGGCTCGCAAGGAGGCGGACCGTTTTCACCACAATTACGTCGGGACCGAGCACATCCTGCTCGGCCTGATCAAGCTGGGGCAGGGTGTGGCGGTCAGCGTCCTCCAGAAGATGGGCCTCGACCTCGAGACCGTGCGCTCCGCCGTGGAGAAGCAGGTCGGCACCGGCCAGGAGACGAAGACCCAGAACAGCATTCCCTACACGCCCCGGGTGAAGAAGGTGCTCGCCCTCGCCGGCAAGGAGGCGAAGACGCTCAACCACTCCTACGTCGGCACCGAACACATCCTGCTCGGGCTGTTGCGCGAGGGTGAGGGCGTCGCCGCCCGCGTGCTCAAGTCGCTCGACATCGACATCGAGCGCACCCGCAACGAAATCCTCCGCGAGCTTGATCCACAGTTTTCCGGCGGCGAACAGGGCGGGGGCGAAGAGGCCGCCGCCGGCGGTTCGCAGCGCCCCGGCGCCCAGCCCGAGGACAAGAAGGAGGTCAAGACGCCCGCGCTCAAGGCCTTCGGCCGCGACCTCACCGAACTCGCGCGCAAGTCCGAGATGGACCCCGTGGTCGGGCGGAAGCACGAGATTCGCCGGGTCATCCAGATTCTCTGCCGCCGCACGAAAAACAACCCCGTCCTCATCGGCGAGGCCGGCGTGGGCAAGACCGCCATCGTCGAGGGCCTCGCGCAGGAGATCGTCGCCGGCAACGTGCCCGAGATCCTGCTGGAGAAGAAGGTCATCACCCTCGACCTCGCGCTCATGGTCGCCGGCACGAAATACCGCGGCCAGTTCGAGGAGCGCATCAAGGCGGTGATGGACGAGATCAAGCGCGCGAAGAACATCATCCTCTTCATCGACGAGCTGCACACGATCGTGGGCGCCGGCGCGGCCGAGGGCGCGATGGATGCCTCCAACATCTTCAAGCCCGCGCTCTCCCGCGGCGAGCTGCAGTGCGTCGGCGCGACCACCCTCAACGAGTACCGCAAGTACATCGAGAAGGACTCCGCGCTCGACCGCCGCTTCCAGTCCGTGAAGGTCGAGGCGCCGTCCGTCGAGGACACCGTGCTCATCCTGAAGGGCATCCGCGGCAAGTACGAGGATCACCACAAGGCCACGTTCACCGACAAGTCGCTGGAGACGGCCGCCAAGCTGTCCGACCGCTACATCACCGGGCGTTTCCTGCCGGACAAGGCGATCGACGTCATGGACGAAGCCGGCTCGCGGGCCCGCATCGGCGCCCTGAGCCGCCCGCCGGATATCGAGAGCCTGACGAAGGAGATCGAGTCCGTCTGCGCCCAGAAGGAAAAGGCCATCAGCGAGCAGCACTTCGAGGAGGCGGCCAAGTTCCGCGACCAGGAGAAGCAGCTCCGCGCCAAGCAGGAGCAGGTGACGGAGCAGTGGAAGAAGCAGCGCGACGAAAAGCGCGTGGTCATCGACGATGACCTGATGATGCAGGTCGTCGCCGACTGGACCGGCATTCCGCTCTCCCGGATGGAGAAGAAGGAAAGCGAGAAGCTGCTTTCCCTCGAAAACGAGCTGCAGAAGGCCGTCATCGGCCAGGATCCCGCCGCGGTCGCGATCGCGCGCGCCCTGCGCCGCTCGCGCGCCGACCTCAAGGACCCGCGCCGGCCGATCGGTTCGTTCATGTTCGTCGGCCCGACGGGCGTCGGCAAGACGATGCTCGCGAAGACGCTCGCGGCGCAGATGTTCGGCAATCAGGACGCGATCATCCAGATCGACATGTCCGAATACATGGAGAAGTTCGCCGTCTCCCGCCTCGTCGGCTCGCCTCCGGGCTACGTCGGCTACGAGGAAGGCGGCCAGCTCACCGAGGCCGTGCGGCGCAAGCCCTACGCGGTCGTGCTCTTCGACGAAGTGGAGAAGGCGCATCCGGACGTGATCCAGCTCCTGCTGCAGATCCTCGAGGACGGCCGGCTCACCGACTCGCTCGGCCGGACCGTCGATTTCCGGAATACGATCATCATCATGACGTCCAACGTCGGCGCGCAGCTCCTGCAGCGTCAGACCTCGATGGGTTTTGCCGCCGCCACGGCGAGCTTCAACGACGCGGAGAAGATGCGCGAAAAGGTGCTCGAGGAGGCGAAGCGGGTGTTCAAGCCCGAGTTCCTCAATCGTATCTCGGACATCATCTTCTTCCGTCCGCTCGACAAGAACGACCTCGTCAAGATCGTCGACCTCGAGACGGCCAACTTCGCCAAGCGGCTCCACGAGCGGAAGATCACGCTCGAGTTCACCCAGGAGGCGAAGGACCTGCTGATCGAAAAGGGCTACGATGAAAAATACGGGGCACGTCCGCTTCGCCGCGCGGTCGAACACTACCTCGAGGACCCGCTGGCCGAAGCGTTGCTCAAGGGCGACGTGAAGGACGGCGAGCCGGTCGTCGTGGCCCGTGATGGGGACAAGCTCATCTTCAAACAAAAGACGCCACCCACCGCTCCCAGCGGCGTGACGCCATAACACAAAGACGACCACCCGTCGTCGGCTGAAGCCCCGCCCCCCGAGATCAAGGGGAGCGGGGCTTTCGCTTTTCATTCGCCGGCAAATCCGCCGATGGATAACCCGCCGTGAGGATGCCACACCGAGAAGACCCCGGGAGCGCGGCCGTCCCCGGCCGCAGGCCTGACCGCGGAGGGCGCCCGTGCCGGCGCCTGCGTGGCGGGCTTCTCCTTTTTCTCGTGGCGCTCGTCGCGGCGGCGGCGCAGCCCGCCGCCATTCCCGACGCCGAGATCCTGCACGTTCCCGCCGCGAACCGCGTGGCCGCGGTGCACGCGGCGGCGCAGCGCGACGGCTGGGCGCCGCAGCAGGCGGGGCTGCGCAGCGCGGCGTTCCGGGCGTACGAGCGCGAGCGGTTCGCGGCGGCGGAAGGCTGGCTGAACCTCTACCGCTGGTCGGCGCTGCTGGGCATGACGGAGGTGGAGTTCGGGCGTGGCTGGCTGGAGGCGGTCCAGGGCGCGCGCGTCGGCCACGCCGGAATGGCCGCGACGTACCAGTGGAGCGAACGGCCGCTGGCCTCGTTCGTGTCGCCGCCGCTGCAGGCCTGGCTGATCGGCGATGCCACGTTCTCCGGAGCGTTTTTCAACCTGCTCGCACCGGTCGACTATCTGCCGCGGGTGTTCGGCCTCCTCGACGAACTGCACCGTCGCGATCCGGCCCGCTTCAAGGCGTACGCCCAGCTCGCGCTTGCCCTCGCGGTGGTGTACGACGTCCCGCCGCCGCCCGACTGGCCGCATGCGCAGGTCCCGGCGGCGGCCTTGCCGCGGCGCTGGCCCGCGGCGTCCGAGGCGTTCGACTGGTGGATCCGCCAGGAACAGCGGGGCCGGACTTTTCACCGGCTGCAGCGCCTCGGCGCCGACGAGCTGAAGTTCGTGGTCGATGCCGCGGCGCCGTTTTCCGAACTCGAATGGGTGGTGACGCTCCCCGAGCCGGCGCTCGCGCAGATGCCGCGCGCGTATGCGATGATCCGATACCGGCGCGACCGGATCGCGGCCGGCGAGGCGGTCTGGCCCGGCGCCGACTATACGCTCCGCACCCTCCTCGCGACCGGCGGCATCTGCTGCGACCAGGGTTACTTCGCGACGCAGCTCGGCAAGGCGCGCGGCGTGCCGACGCTCTATTTCCAGGGTCCCGGCAGCGACGGCCGGCACGCGTGGTTCGGCTATCTCGACGGCAGCCGCAAGTGGCAGCTCGATGCGGGCCGGTACGAGGAGCAGAAGTTCGTGACCGGCGTGGCCCGGGACCCGCAGACCTGGGGGGCGTTCACCGATCACGAGCTCCAGTTTCTCTCCGAGCGGTTCCGCGAGCTGCCGTCCTTCCGGCAGGCGCGCCTGCACGCCCGGTTCGCCGCGGAGTACCTCGCGCTCGATCGCGCGCCCGCGGCCGCGGCCGCGGCGCGCAAGGCCGTCAGCTTCGAGAAACGCCATCAGGACGGCTGGGAGCTGCTGGTCGCCGCCGCCCGGCGGGAGGGCCGGGACGCGAAAGTGATCGAGAACGTGCTGCGCGAGGCCGCGCTCGCCTTCCAGGCCCGGCATCCGCAGATCGAGGCGGCCTACGTGAACCGCGTGGCCGAGAGCCTGCGCGCGCGAGGCGAGATCAGTGCCGCGGAGGCGGAAGTGCGGCGCATCGCCGCCAAGAACCAGGCGCACCGCGGCGATCTCAGCGTGCAGCAGGCGCGCGACATCGTTCGTCGTGCCATCGCCGCCGAGCCGCTGCCGGGACAGGTGCGCGCGTACAATGCGGTCGTCGACCGTTATGGCCCGGGCGCCGGCGTGGCGTTCTTCGACGAGGTCGTGCTCGGTTTCGTGCGCCACCTGCTGCAACTGAAGCAGCCGGCGGAAGCGCAGCGGGCGGTCGAGCGGGCGCGGCGCGTGCTCAATCCGCCCGCGGGCAGCCAGCTCGACTCGGAACTGAAGCGCCTGCTCCAGGTCGTGCGGGAATCGCCGTAACGGATCACCCCGGGGCATCGCCCGGAGCGGACAGGTTTCAGCGGACCTCGAGATCACCGATGAAAACGAGATCACCGATGAAAACGACCGCACTGAAGAGGGGAGCCGAGTCCTCGGGCGGCTGAACAGGATCGGTCGAACGGCAGCCGCTGGGGACTCAAGCCGCTGCGGACCGGTCCTTCGCACGTCAGCCGCCTGGGGACAGGCGGCTCCGCCGCGACGGCGTGGTTCCGGCTGAAGCCGATGCGGCGTCCCGCTACGACTTCGCCGGCCGCAGCACCTCGAGCGCGACGAGGGTCGCGGCATGGCGCGTTTCCAGCCCCAGCTTCTGGAAGATGTGCTCCACGTGCTTGTGCACCGTGCGCACGTTCGCTGCGAGGATCGTGGCGATGTCGGGATTGCTCTTGCCCTGCGCCAGCCAGTACAGGACCTCGGCCTCCCGCGGCGTGAGACCGAGGTGAAGCAGCGCGGCGGGGCCCGGGGGCGAGCCCCGCTCCTCAAGCACGAGCATCTGGAGATCGTTGCGCTCGCGCTCGGCGAACCGGCGCACCTCCAGCGGTGAATGGCCGGAGCCGAGTCCGGGCGGCAGGCGCTCGATGCCGGCGGCCGGGTGATGCTTCTGCAGCAGGCCCGCGGCGAGCCGGGTGAGAAAGACGATGCGGCCCGTGGCGTCGGCGAGGATCACGGCCCGGTCAAGCGATTGCCGCAACTGCTCCTCCGCCTCGAGGCGGAGCGCGAGTTCGTCGGCGAGCGAGCGCTGCAGCCGGCGGATCTGCAGGTGGGCCGCGACCCGGGCCACCACCTCGGGCGGGTAGGCGGGCTTGGTGAGGTAGTCGACGGCGCCGGCGGCGAAGGCGCGGAGTTTCTGTTCCGGCTCCTCCACCGCGGTCATGAAGAGCACGGGCACCGAGGCGCATTCCGGCCGCTGCTTGAGCCGGCGGCAGGTCTCCACGCCGTCCATGCCCGGCATCACGAGATCGAGCAGGATGAGGTCGGGCGTGGTGTGGGCCAGGACGGCGAGGGCGCTCGGTCCGCTCTCCGCGACCAGCAAATCATGTCCGGCAGCGGTGAGGGCATCGAGCAGCAGCGATAGGTTCGCGGGGACGTCGTCGACAACGAGGATGCGGTCGGCCGGAAGGCTCATCGGGTCAGCAACTGCGATGCGTCCGGGGTAGCGGCCGCGCTCGAAAAAGGGGCATGACACAGTCTCGCGGGGTGGCTTGCAGGCGTCAACGAGCGATGCCGTGCCGGCGCTGCCGGGCCGGCCCGCTTCGAAGCGGGCCGGGCCGCGATGGACGGGGCTGTCGTGCGTCAGCCGCCGGGACAGGCGGCTCCACCGCACGTCATCCGACCGGCGGTTCGCCCGCTCGGCTGGCGACGGCCAGGAACGCGGCCAGCGCGGGCTCAGGCGTGGGCGGCTCGCGCCAGCCGAGCACCAGCCGGCTTTCCGGCGCGGGACCCAAGAGCGGATGAAACGTCACTTCGGGGGGGAGGTGCTGGGCCTCCGAGGGCGTCATGAACGTGGCGCCCAGGCCGGCGCGCACGAGGCCGACGCCGTTGGCGCGGGGCCAGATCTCCTCGGCGATCCGCGGCGTGACGCCCGCGCTCGCGAACGCGGCAATGATCCGGTCGTAGAAGCCGGGGTTGTGCGAGCGGGGAAAAAGCACGAACGCCGTGCTCGCCAGGTCGCGCAGCCGCAGCGGCCGGCCCGGGGCGTGCGCGCGCGGGTGCGAGGACGGCAGCAGCACCCCGTTGCGCTCCCGCAGCAGGGTGTGGGTGCGGACGCCGGGCGCCGCGGCATGCGCGTCAGGATGGAAAAAGCCGCACGCGATGTCGCCCGATTGCAGCGCGGCGAGCTGGGCCGACGTCGGCGACTCGGTCAATTCCAGCCGGATCCCGCCGTGGCGTCGGTGGAACTCCCGCAGGATGCGCGGCAGCACCGTTGCCATCGCCAGGCCCGTGAACGCCACCCGCACCAGCCCGACCTGACCCGCGGCGAGCAGGGCGAGATCCCGTGGAATGGCGGCGAGGTGGCGGAGGATCGGTTCGGTGCGCTCGAGCAGCAGCCGGCCGGCCGGCGTGAGCTCGACCCCGCGGCGCGTGCGCTCCAGCAGCCGGGCCCCGAGACCGGATTCGAGCTGGGCGATCGTCCGGCTCAACGCCGGCTGCGCGATCGCCAGCGTCTCCGCCGCCCGCCGGAAATGCAGTTGCCGCGCGACCTCGCGGAAGGAAACCAGGTGGCGCAGCTCGAACCCATACTGATACTCACGCGGCATCACCGGCGACTAAGGAAGTATTTCCAGTTATGGCAACCTTACGGTAGGCTCGAGGCGTGAGGCGATAGGCGATGGGCATACTGGCTTGATACGGGATTTGTTGCCCGAATTCTGGACCATCTCCATCGCCTTTGACTTCACACCCATCGCCTCTCGCCCATCGCCTCTCGTCTCTATTCTCCCATGCCCAAATCGCTTTTCGAAAAAGTCTGGGACGCCCACAGCGTCCGCACACTGGCCAATGGCCAGACGCAACTGCTGATCGGCACGCACCTCATCCATGAGGTGACGAGCCCCCAGGCGTTCGGCATGCTGCGCGACCTCGGGTTGAAGGTGGCGATGCCGCACCGGACGTTCGCGACGGTGGACCACATCGTGCCGACGGACCAGTTCGTCGAGCCCTACCGCGATCCACTGGCGCAGGCGATGATGGAGGAGTTGCGGAAAAACTGCCGCGAGTTCGGCATCACCTTCTTCGACCGCGCCACCGGCAAGCAGGGCATCGTGCATATCGTCGGCCCGGAGCAGGGTATTACCCAGCCGGGCACCACGATCGCCTGCGGCGACTCCCACACGAGCACGCACGGCGCATTCGGTGCGATCGCGTTTGGCATCGGCACGACGCAGATCCGCGACGTGCTCGCGACGCAGACCATGGCGCTCGGCAAGTTGAAGGTGCGCCGGATCAACGTGAATGGCCGGCTGCGGCCCGGCGTGTATGCGAAGGACGTCATCCTGCACATCATCCGGGTGCTGGGCGTCAACGGCGGCACCGGCTACGCCTACGAGTACGCGGGCGAGGTCTTCGATCGCTTCTCGATGGAGGAGCGGATGACCGTCTGCAACATGTCGATCGAGGGCGGCGCGCGCGCCGGCTATGTGAATCCCGACGAGACCACCTTCGCCTACCTGAAGGGCCGCCCATACGCCCCGCAGGGCGCCGAATGGGAGGCGGCGGTGGCGCGCTGGAAGCAGGTCGCGAGCGATCCGGGCTGCCATTACGACGACGTCGTCACGATCGACGCCGCGGACATCGCGCCGACGGTCACCTGGGGCATCAATCCCGGCCAGGGCATCGCGATCAACGAGTCGATCCCGGACCCCGCGGCTGCCCATGCGGCCGACGAGAAGGCCTCCATCGAGGAGGCGCTGGCGTACATGAAGCTGCGGCCCGGTGCTCCGATCAAGGGCACCCGGATCGACGTGGCCTTCCTCGGCTCGTGCACCAACGGCCGGCTGAGCGACTTCCAGGAAGTGGCGAAGTTCGTCCAGGGCCGGAAGGTCGCGCCCGGGGTGAAGGCGATCGCGGTGCCGGGCTCGCAGATCGTCGCGCTGCAGTGCGAGAAGCTCGGTCTCGACAAGATCCTGGCCGAGGCCGGCTTCGAGTGGCGCGCGGCGGGGTGCTCGATGTGCCTGGCGATGAACCCCGACAAACTGGTCGGCGACCAGCTCTGCGCGAGCTCGTCGAACCGCAACTTCAAGGGCCGGCAGGGCAGCCCGACGGGGCGCACGCTCCTGATGAGCCCGCTCATGGTTGCCGCGGCGGCGGTCACCGGCAGCGTGGCCGACGCTCGCGAGGTCTTCCACGTCAATAACTGAAGCAATCCCAATCCGTGCCCACGGAGCGCACGGCCTGCACGAAAGCGAGTCGGAGTCGTTTCCGTGTGATCCGTGTGTTCCGTGGGCCAAGTCCTCCACTGCTGCGCAACAGCTCTCCCATGGCTCTCGAAAAAATTTCCTCCATCGCCGGTCGCGGCGTCTACGTCCCCGGCAACGACATCGACACCGATCGCATCATCCCGGCGCGCTTCATGAAGTGCGTGACGTTCGACGGGCTCGGTGAATTCCTCTTCTTCGACGTGCGCAAGAATGCGGACGGCTCCGACAAGCCGCATCCGCTCAACGAGCCGCGCTTCAAGGGTGCCACCGTGCTTCTCTCCGGCGCCAACTTCGGCTGCGGTTCCTCGCGCGAGCATGCGCCGCAGGCGATCCAGAAGTACGGGTTCAAGGCCATCGTCGCGGAGAACTTCGCCGAGATCTTCTTCGGCAACTGCACGACGCTCGGCATCCCCTGCGCGACTGCGAGCCGCGCCGACATCGCGAAGATCGCCGCCGCGATCGAGCGGGACCCCGCCCTGGAAATCGTGGTCGATGTCGCCCGCCAGGAGATCCGCTTCGGCGGCCAGACCGTGCCGGCCGAGGTGCGCGCCGCCGCCCGCGACGCGCTGGTCAACGGTCGCTGGGACGCGATCGGCGAGCTGCTCGACGGCATGGGCGCGATGAAGGCGACCGCGGCGAAGCTGCCCTACCTGGCGACCTGACCGGAGGAGCAGCCTGTCCCCGGGGCGGGGCAGGGGGCCGGCTCGCGTCCGCCTGCCGCCGGTCGGGCGCCCCGCGCGCCACCTTTTCGGCGAACTTTTCCCTCGCCCGCCCGTCTGACCGCGGCACGTTCTTCCTTCCATCTCATGTTTCTCGCGATGATCGACGTGTTCAAAGGGGCGGGGGTGCTGATTTACCCGCTGGGGATCTGCTCCGCCGCGGCGGTTTTCATCGTGTGCGAGCGGGCCTACGCCCTGCGGCGCGTCGCGGTGATGCCGCCGGACCTGGTCGATGCCGTCGTCACGGGCCGCCCGCTCGTCGGCGGGAAACACACGGTGCTGTCGCGGATCGTCGAGTTCGCGGAGCAGCACAAGCACGACGAGGGCGCGGTGAAGGCGTTCGCCCGGCTCGAGATCAACCGGATGGAGCGCGGCGTGCCGTATCTCGACGTGATCTACGCCGCCGCCCCGCTGATCGGCCTCACCGGCACGGTGGTGGGACTGCTGAAGGTGTTCTCGCAGATCTCCCCCGACACGGGCCTGCCCGATCCCGTGCAGTTCACGCAGGGCGTCGCACTCGCGCTTTCGGCTACGGTCATCGGCCTCTGCATCGCCATCCCGTCGCTCGTCGGCAGCGGCTACCTCCAGCGCAAGATCGAGAACTACGCCGCGCAGCTCGACGTGCTGCTCGAGCGGATACTGCAACGCACCCGCGGATGAGCCAGCTGCGCGCGAAACGGAGGAGCCGGCCCGAGATGAACCTCGTGCCCCTGATCGACGTCCTCGTGATGCTGATCTTCTTCGCGTTCGTCACGATGCAGTTCAAGTCCGCCTCCACGCTCAACATCACCCTTCCCAAGGTGGAGACCGCCGGGAAGAACGAGTTCCGCGGCAACGTCACCATCGGCATCGCCAAGGACGGCGAGCTCAGCTTCAACGGCAAGGCCGTCACTGACGCGCAGCTGCTCGAGCTGCTCCAGCAGGTGAAGAACGTCGACAAGGACATTCCCGTCCTCATTCGCATGGACGAGAAGGGCACGCTCGACCGGCTCACGTTCGTGTGGGACGCGTGCCGCAAGGTGGGCCTGACGAAGCACAGCCTGCAGTCCCGCTAGCGAGCGGGGAAGCAGCGAGGTGGGGTAGCGAGGTGCGAGCAGCGGTCAGCGGACGCCTGTTGGTGCAGCGCGCGTCTCGCGGCCGGCCTGGCATGGACCGTTTTCGGCCGGTTTTTTCTCCTCGCTACCCCCTGCTCGCCACCCGCTACTTTTGCCCCGCATGAAGATTGTCATCACCGGTGTCACGCGGGGACTGGGCCGCGCCCTCGTCGACGAGTTCATCCGGGGCGGTCACACGGTGATCGGTTGCGGCCGGAGCGGCGACGCGATCTTCGACCTGCGGATGACGTATCCGGCGCCGCATGACTTCGGGGTGGTCGACGTCGGCCTCGACTCCAAGGTGGCGCTGTGGGCCGCGAAGGTGCTCGAGGCGGATGCGCCGCCGGACCTGCTGATCAACAACGCCGCGATCATGAACCGGCTTTCCCCGGTGTGGGAACAGGACGATCGCGAATTCACCCGCCTGGTCGACGCCAACATCCGCGGCACGCAGAATGTGCTCCGGCATTTCGTGCCCGCCATGGTGGCGCGGAAGCGGGGCGTGATCGTCAATTTCAGTTCGGGCTGGGGCCGCAGCGTGGCGGCCGAGGTTGGACCGTACTGCATGTCCAAGTGGGCGATCGAAGGCCTCACCAAGGCGATGGCCGCGGAACTGCCCGAGGGCATGGCGGCGGTGCCGCTGAACCCGGGCGTGATCGACACCGCCATGCTGCGTTCCTGCTGGGATGAAGGTGCCGGCGGTTTTCCGAAACCGGAGGCGTGGGCGCGGGTCGCCGCGCCGTTCATCCTCCAACTCGGCGCGAAGGATAACGGCCGCTCGGTCAGCGTCTCGGGCTACGAGGATTGATTCCGGCGGCGCCGAGGGAGCCGCCGGTCCCCAGGCGGCTGACATTCGACCGACCCTTCCGCGCCGACCGGGAACCAGACTGGTCCCTCCGCCCTTCCATTCGCCTGTCCGCCCCGGCGTCCGGAGTGGACCGCGCGGCATCACGCGCGACGCAGGAAACGAAAAAAAGGCCGCACCGGAAGGGTGCGGCCTCGAGGGCATGAGACTACGTAGGAACGCTCAGTCGCGGGCATCGCCGCTGGTGAAGACCGGCTGCGGGCGCAGTTCCTCCCTGGTCATCGGGACCAGGAAGGGGAACTCCGAGGCGCAGCGCCACGAGCGGGTTTCGAACGTTTCCAGGAACTTCAGCATGCGCTGCCGTCGCCGCTCGCGGCTGAAAAAGGTGGGAGGATGGGTCAGGTCGGAATATGGGGTTTGCATGGTGTGCGCTCACTTCGCATCGACCGTGCCAAGGGGCCGGCGCCGTTCGTGCAGTGAGTTTACCTCGGAGGTGACGCGTTTCCGTGACGGCGCGGTTACGCGACGCTGGGCGATTTTCCCCACTGCTGTTGCCGCGGCTGTGCAATAGGCCCCACTTCCGAACCGAGCGTCACCGGGCAAAGCGAGGCGGCGGCTGTGATCAAGCGCCGTCGCCCCCAACCGGGATTCGCCCGCTCCCTGGCGCTCGAGGGCTATTCGCGGGGGCGCGAGGGGGTGGGCCACAGCTTTGCCAGCAAAGCCGCCACGCCCAGCGTGACCACCGTCCCGATCAACGTGAACCAGGGCCAGAACACCTCGCCGCCGAAAATCCGCTGCCACGTCTGGGCCAGCCCGGGGATCTTGGGCGGCCAGTAGATGAGGTTCATCGTCAACACCGAGGCGATCATGCCCCCCACCGCGGCGCGGACACCGACCTGCCGCCAGAACAGCGCCAGGATGAGTCCGCCGAGCAATGCCCCGCTCGTCAGACCGCGGAGCGAAAACGCGGCGTTGAGCACGAATTCCACCTCGCGCGTCAGCCAGGCCACGAAGATCAGCACCGCCGACCAGAACACCGTGGAGTACTTGCTGAAGCGCAGGAAGAACGCCTCGTCGCGCCCCGGCAGCGCGCGCTTCAGGAAGTCCATCGTTGAGACGGAGGCCAGGGCCGAGATCGCCGAGCTGATCGACGACATCGCGGCGGCGAGGATGGCGACGATCAGGAAGCCCTTCATCACGGGCGGCGCCTCGGTCACGATGAAGATCGGAAAGATGAAATCGTTGGAACCAATGCCCGGCTTGCGTTCAGGCAGCGGGACCTGGAACGGGTGCGACTCGTAGAACACCCAGAGCATCACGCCCACGAGCAGGAAGACGAGGAACAGCGGGAAAATGAGGACCGCGCTGAAGATGAGCGATTTTCGGCCTTCGCTGACGTCCTTGCTGGCGAGCACGCGCTGGACGATGAGCTGGTCCGCACCGTGGGACGACATGACCATCACGGTGCCGCCGATGATGCCCATCCAGAGGTTGAACGGGGCCGAGAACGTGAAGTCCGTGTTCAGCCAGACGAGTTTTCCCGCGTCCCCGGCCTTTGCCAGGGCGGCGCTCCAGCCGCCGTCGATCAGCGTGGGAATGTAGAACAGCGAAAAGAGGCCGCCGGCCACGAACAGGACCAGCTGCACGGCATCCGTCCACACCACCGCCTTGATCCCGCCCACGTAGGTGTAGAGCAGCGAGAGCACCACAAAGAGCAGGATGGCGCCGAAGATCGGGTCGACGAGCCCGCCGAGGCTGCAGATCGTCTCGCCCAGCATCAGGCGGATGGGAATGCATGCCACGTACACCCGCACGCCGGCGGACAGCGGCTCGAGAAACATGAAGAAACTGCCCGCCACTTTCCGCGCGCCCGGCCCGAGGTGCTGCTCGAGCAGTTGGTAGGGCGAATAGATCTCGCCGCGCATGTAGTGCGGCACCATCACCACGGCGAGAATGATGCGGGCGATCACGTAGCCCACGATCATCTGGATGAACAGGATGTTGCCGCCGTAGGCGATGGCGGGAACGCCGATGATCGTCAGGGCGCTGGTCTCCGTCGCCACGATCGAGGCCCCGATGCCCCACCAGGGGATGTCGCGGCCGCCGAGGAAATAATCGCGCGTGCTCTGCTGGTGGCGACCGAACCAGACGCCCAGCGCGATCATCGCGCCCAGGTAAACCAGGATCACCAGCCAGTCGCCGAACCCGAAGAAGCTGTTCATGGGGCGGTGTCATCGAGGGAAAAGCCGTTTCGCATGGCGAGGAGATTCCGGGCGGGGACACGCGGGCGCGCCCGCGTCGCCGCCCGCCCTGTGGGCTGGAACGCCCGCGCTCCCCCGCCTGCTTGACGCCTCCGATCCGCCGCGCAAACGTCGCCGCCGTTTCCCCGCGTCGTCCACCCCGTCGATCTTCTCATGTCCTCGCGTTCCCTCCTCCTGTTGAGCTTCGCCGTCGTCCCGGCCTTCGCCCAGACGCCCAATCTGCCGTCGCCGTCCGTGGCGGCGCTCGCCCAGGCCGGGCAG
>ERZ761602.4646-NODE-4646-length-17274-cov-8.281608_pt1 | contig 17274 bp, 15 predicted proteins | sample MGYA00512165_ERZ761602 | MGnify/ENA primary metagenome ERZ761602 (study PRJEB28899, sample SAMN02445085) | bioreactor sludge metagenome | biome: EBPR sludge; isolation source: Thorneside wastewater treatment plant | place: Australia: Brisbane, Thorneside...
CATACGAGATCTAGTACGGTCTCGTGGGCTCGGAGATGTGTATAAGAGACAGTTCAGGGCCGGACCTTCGGGACGTTCGAGGCCGCCCCGTCCCCCACCAGCGTGAGGGAACCCGCCGATCCGTCGAGCCGAAGCGTGTTGCCGCGGATGAGCAGGCTGGTGGAGGTGCGAAGCGTGGCGAGGATCCGGTCCTCGACGGCCATGGAGACGGCGTCGCACATCCGCTTGGACGAGGCGACCTGCGAGAAGACGATCGCGCCGGCGCCCACCGCGTCCATCACGTAGCGGCCCATCAGGCGGTTGCAGCCGGAATAGCCCGAGAGCGCGCCGTCGCCGAATTCGAGATAGGGCTGCTCGCCTTCGAGCTTGCGCTCGGTGACGAGGATCCACTTCGTGCCCGCGAGGGGAAGCGGCACCGGCTCCTTGGTGGAGGGCATGGCGCAGGCGCCGAGGGCGAGCGCGAGCGCGGGAAGGGCGAGGACGGAGCGGTTCATGGCGGATCCTTCAGCGGGAGAGCAGGAAGCCGATGCCTTCGGCCACGAGGTCGACGATCGAGGCCGAGGACTGCATCGGCGAGATGGGACGCGTGAGGACGGGCTCCCGGCGCGGCGTCTTGTGCGTGTCGATGAGCATGTCGAAGGCCTTGGCGATCTCGGCCGCGTCGGGGTTCGTGCGCCGCCGGTCGGCATCCGAGAGGCCGGCGAGCGTCTTCTCGACGGCGTCGGGATCGAGGATCGACAGGGGCGAGCGGCAGTAGCCGCAGGCCGCGTCCTTCTGGATGTCCACGGGGGCGCCGCAGCCGGAACAACGCACCTGGCGCACCGTCTCGCGCAGCTTCGCGATCTCGATCGGCGAGAGGCTGCGGACGAACTGCTTTTCCCGCAGGAACTGGAAGAACGTGGTGAGCCGGCCGTGGCCCGCCGTGCAGCGGTGGTAGCTGATGCGGTTGGTCTTCTGCACGTCCTGCGTGAAGGCGAGCGCCGTGCGGCAACGCGGGCAGTTCATGCGATCGGCGAGCGGCCGCGCCGGCCGGTCGCGGTGCTCGTGGATCAGCCGGAAGAGTTCGATGACGGACGCGGGCGCGAGCGCCGTGGATTCGTACTGGTCGAACCAGATGGCGTGGCAATCCCAGCAGACGTCGAGGATCACCTCGCCGTGGGTCGCGCGGCCGAAGCGCAGCTTCTGCATCGGGGCGCGGCAGGCGGGACAGGATTGGGTCTGGGGCATCGTGCAGGGAGGTTACCGGCCGGCCCTTCGCGGGGCAACCGCGCCGGTCAGTCCCGGTGCGCGGCGACGGGACGCGCCTCGCCCGGATGCGCCTCGAGCCACTTGCGCAGCAGGTGGTAGATGTCGGGGTCGAACTCGGGTTCGCGCCGGCCTTCGGCGAGCGAGCGCGCCTCGTCCTCGTCGCGGGCCGTGCCCAGGTGCCGCCAGCGATGGACGACGTGGGCCTCCTCCCGCCCCCGCGCCGCGTCGCGCTCGACGAGGGCGACGGGGCCGGCGAAGGGCCAGTCCGCGAGCTTCCAGCGCGCGAGGGCCGTCGCGAGCCGCAGGTGGTGGACCTCGGGCGATTCCTCGCCGATGCAGGCGCCGCGGCACTTGCGCACCTGGCGCGCGAAGCACGGCCCGCCGCGCTTTTCCCACCCGAGCTGGCGCCAGCACAGGCCCTCCTCGCCCGCGATGGCCTCGAGCATCTCGCGCACGGCCCGCGGCGACGAGAACGGCCCGTAGAGCGTCTCGGCGCCCGCGCCGCGCGCATCCCAGTCCACCTCGTCGAAGCGCAGCGTCTCCGGCGGGGCCGTGAGCGAGGGCAGGCGCAGCACGCAGGTGGTGCGACGGCGGCGAAGGCGCGCGTTGTGCAGGGGCGCGACGTCCTTCACGAGGCGCGACTCGAGCAGCAGCGCCCCGAGCTCGCCGGCGGTCTCGATCCAGTCGAGGCGCCGGATCTCCGCGGACAGGCGCAGGTCGTTCGCGTTGCGGTAGTCGCTGGAGAAGTGGCTGCGCACGCGCTCCCTCAGGTTCACGCTCTTGCCGATGTACAGGGGCAGGTCGTTCACGCCGAAGAAGCGGTAGATGCCGGGGCCGTCGGGCAGGCCCTCGAGGGCGTCGGGGGGAAGCTGCGGGGGCAGGCTCGGGATCTTGAGGATCCGGCGCACGGCCGCCTCGATGTCGACCGCGGGAATCTCGCGCTCGGCCACGCGGACGAACTCGAGCAGCGCCCGCGCGTCGCCGAGGGCCGAGTGGCGTCCCGTGCGCTCGCCGGGCGCCGCGGGCGGCCAGTCCCGGCCCAGGCCGTGCCGCTCGATCAGCGCGTCGAGACCATGGCCGACCGCATCCGGGTAGAGGCGCCGCGACAAGCGCACGGTGCACAGCACGTCCGCCGTGAACGCGATGCCCGCCCGCGCGAACTCGTTCTTGAGGAACCCGTAGTCGAAGCGCGCGTTGTGGGCGACGAAGAGGTGGCCCTCGAGCCGCTCGTGCACCTCGGCCGCGATGCGCTCGAAGGAAGGGGCGCCTCGCACCATGTCGTTCGTGATGCCCGTGAGCGCCTGGATGTCCTCGGGGATCGGGCAGCCCGGATCGACGAGGGTGGACCACTCCTCCACCGGCTCGCCGCCCACCACGCGGACGATGGCCACTTCCGTGACGCGGTCGCGCGTGGCCGTTGTGCCGGTGGTCTCGAGGTCGACGAACGCGACGGCCTCGGCGAGGCGCGTCACCGCCGGCGGCCCGCCACGCGCCAGGGCGCGTTGCCGAAGCGCGCGACGAGGAACTCGACGAAGGCCGCCATGCGCGGCGAGCGGTGCCGGCCCTGGGGCCACACGGCGTGCAGCGGCAGCGGCTCCACGTGGTGCATGCCGGAGAGCACCGGCACGAGCTTCCCGGCCGCGATGGGCGCGCCCACGATCGTGTCGGCCAGCCGGATGATGCCCGCGCCCAGGAGCGCGAGCTGCAGCAGCGTCTCGGCGCTGTTCGCGGTGACGTTGCCCGCCACCTCGATCGTCTTCACCCCGTTCGCGCCCTCGAAGGGCCAGCGCTTGAGCGCCGGGGCGCCGGCGATCACGAGGCAGTTGTGGGAAAGGAGCTGCTCGGGCTTCCTCGGCGTGCCGCGGGACTGCAGGTAGGCGGGGGACGCGCAGATCACGCGCTCCATGTCGCAGATCTTGCGCGCGACGAGACTCGAATCGCGCAGGTTCCCGGAGCGGATGCCCAGGTCCGCGCCCTCCTCCACCAGGTCCACCACGCGGTCGGTCATCGTGATCTCGACCTCGATCTCCGGGTAGAGCGCGAGGAATTCCGGCAGCGCGGGCACCAGCTGGTGGGCGCCGAAGGCCGTGCCCACGTTGACCCGCAGCTTGCCCTGGGGACGCTCGCGGAAGCGGGAGATCTCGGTTTCGGCCTCCTCGATGTCGGCGAGGATGCGCTGCACGCGGTGGTAGAAGGCCTCGCCCTCCGGCGTGAGCGACAAACGCCGCGTCGTGCGGTTGAGCAGCCGGACGCCGAGCCGGTCCTCCAGCCGCGTGACGAGCTTGGAAATGCCCGAGGGCGTGAGCCCCAGGTCGCGGGCGGCGCTCGAGAAGCCACCCTTTTCCACCGAGCGGGCGAAGGCCGTCAGGTCCGTGGGAAGGCCCATGGGGACTTTTTCCTCAGGATGATGAATTTGCCGATGTCGACCCGATTCTAGCGCAGGGCGACAGGGATGGCCGACGCCGGAATCAGGGCGCCGGATCGTCCCCGGGCGGGTCGATCGCGTGACGAAGGAGCGCCTCGAGCGGCACGAAATCCAGCGCCCGCTCGTGCGTGGCGGCGAGGACGACGGGCGGGGCGCAGCCGGCCTCGAGCGCCTCCTTCCAGCGCAGCGCGCACAGGCACCACCGGTCGCCCGGCGCGAGCCCCCGGAAGCGCCATTCGGGCCGGGGCGTCACCAGGTCGTTGCCCCGCTCGACGCTGAAATTCAGGAACTCGACCGTCATTCGCGCGCAGATCGCGTGGGCACCGGGATCGTCGTCGCCGGTGCGGCAGGTGCCGTCGCGGTGGAAGCCGGTGAGCGGGTCGAAGCAGCAGGCGGCCAGCTCGCCGCCCAGGACGTTCAGATTGAGTGCCATGATGCCGTGTGGGAAAGGTCCTTCGCCCACGATGATAAAATAATCCCCGCATTCATTTCCCCCGCCGGCTCTCCCCGCGCCGCGCCCCCCACGCCATGGCCCGCACCCGCAGCAAGTCCGCGCCCCGCCTCACCCGGGACGCCGAAAGACTCATCGCCCTTTCCAACGGGCTCAACACCTCCGGCAGCCTGACGGAGGACCGCTTCTGGGAATCCGAGATGGATGCCCTCGTGGGCAAGCTGCTGGACCACGGCAACGACGTCACGATCGACGGCGCGCTCGACCACCTGTGGCAGGGCAACTCCGGCGCCTACGACGTGCTGATCGAGCGCGTGGAGGGCCTGGCCGAGTCGGTGACCGCGATGCAGGCCGACGCCGCCTGGGACTGCCTGCTCGTCGCCGCGCCCGTCGTGGCGTGGTCCAAGTACGCCATTCCTTCCGGCCCCATCGCGAAGGCCGATGCCGAGGCGCTTCGCGTGCAGCTCCAGGCCCACGTCCTCGGGACCGAATCGCGCGTGCACCTCGTGCCGTATTTCTATTCCATCGACCAGTTGCCGCGGCATTACTCGGAGCTGCGGCGGCTCGCCTCGCGCCTCGCGGACGCGGCGGTGTCGGGCGAGAGCCCGCGCATCGACTTCACGCGCCTGCCCGAGACCGCGCAACTGCTGTCGGATTCGCGCTTCGTCCTCGCGGCCGTCGCGGTGCCCCGGGGCAAGCCCCACTTCCGCTGGCAGGAGGACGCGAGCGGCCACGCCGGGCGCACCTCGAGCATGGAGCAATGGCTCGCCCAGGCGCGGCCCACGATCGCGAAGCTGCTGCCGGGCTGCGTGTTCGAGTGCCTGCTGCCGGATGCCTACTACGTGAACTGCCGCGAGGCGGACCGGCGCGTGCGGCCCTACGGCATCCGCTCGGGCGTCGCGTACCTCGAAGGCGCGCTGCCCGCGGAGCCCGCGCGGCTGCGGGCGATCATCGCCGGCTTCGGCGAGGACCGCGTGGACGAATACCGCGTCTCCTTCACGCTCGGGGCCGACAGCCACGTCGCCCACGGCGTCGTCTGGCCGCTCTACGGACGCGAGGACGACGCCAATCGTCCCAGCCCGATGGACGACCTCGTCGCCGAGCTCGCCCAGTGCGGCGTCACCGACGTGAAGCGCCTGCAGGGCACCTTCGAGCCCGAGTACTGCGACGACTGCGGCGCGCCCCTCTTCGCGAGCCCCGACGGCGAGATCGTCCACGCCGAGCTGCCCGACGAGGCCGACGCCCCCGCCGCCCACTTCCACTGAAAATCGGGGTCAGGTGTATTTTTCACCTGACCCCGAATTTCGAAAAACCGGGGACGGGTGCAAAATGCCCCCGTCCCCATTCTTTTGGGGTCAGGTACGCCATCGCACCTGACCCCGATGCCAGCGATGGATGCGCTTTCGGAGGTGCTCAGGCTCGCGCGGCTCACGGGCGGCGTGGTGGCCGACGTGGCGGCGCGCGGCGCGTGGTGCGCGTCGGTGCCGGCCGGCGGCGCACGGGCCTTCGGGCACCTGCTGCTCGAAGGGCGCGCGACATTGCAGGCGGCCGGAAGCGAGCCGGTCTCGCTCCAGCCGGGGGATTTCGCGTTCCTGCCCCGCGGCGAAGCGCATCTCGTCGCCTCGGACCCGGGCGCCTCGGCCACCCCGCTTTCTTCCCTCGCGCGCTCGCCCACGCCGGGCGATGCGCCCATCGCAGTGCTCGGCAGCGGCTCGCCCCGCGCCCGCTGGATCGTCCTCGCGTTCTCGTGGGAGCGGCACCTGGGCGATTCGCTCTTTTCCGCGCTGCCCTCGCCGATGCGCGTGCCTTTGGGCGGATCGCCCGCGCCGGCCTGGCTCGCCGAGTCCCTGGGCCTTTCGCTCTCCGGGTCCGACGCGCCCCGCGTGGGGGGCGATGCCACCCGCGAACGCCTCGCGCAGGTCGTGCTGGTGGAAGCGCTGCGTCGCCACGTCGAATCGCTGGCCCCGTCGGGCACCGGATGGCTCCCGGCCCTCGCCGATCGCCACGTGGGCGCGGCCCTCGCGCTCGTGCACGGCCGCCCGTCCGAGAACTGGACCGTCGAGCGCCTCGGCCGGCAGGTGGGCCTTTCCCGCAGCGCCCTCGCCGAGCGCTTCAGCCAGAAGATGGGCGAGCCGGTGATCGCCTTCCTCACCCGCGTGCGCCTGCAACTGGCCGCGGAGGAGCTCGTCGCCACGGGCCGCTCCATCGAGGCCGTGAGCGAGGACGCCGGCTACGAATCCGTCACGGCCTTTTCCCGCGCCTTCAAGCGGGCCTTCGGCAAGCCCCCGTCCGTGTGGCGGCAGCGGGCCCGCAAGCGGCGCTGAGAATCCTCAGGGCTTGAGCGCCCGGTAGAGGAAAGGCAGCGACACGTCCATCCGGTAGTCGATGTCGGAATGGGTGTCGTCGAATTCCTCGTACGCGTGGCGGATGCCCGCCTCCGCGAGGCGCTTCGACAGGATCCGCGTGCCGTAGTGGATGTGGTACTGGTCGCGCGAGCCGCAGTCGATGTAGATGCCCCTCAGGCTCGCGAGCGCCTTCGCGTGCTTGGCGACCATGTGGATCGGGTCGTGCTTCGACCAGCGCTTCCACGCATCCTCGAGCCGTTCGCCCGTCTCCAGGTTGAAGGGCAGCCGGAATCCGTTGGGCGCCTTCGGGTCCGGGTCGTAGGTCGCGGCCATGCACAGGTTCATGAGCGCGTGGCCTTCGGCCATCGAGATCCTCGGCTTCGCCCACACCGTCTCGAGGAACCCCTTCACGCGACCGTCATCGAGGCCCTTGTCCGCGCCCTTCTCGGCCTTTCGCACGTCGAAGGCACCCTCCGCGATCTTCCGCGGCCGGTACTTCGCCAGGACGTTCAGCGTGTTGGGCCAGTCGTGGTGGTAGACGAAATCGAAGTACGAATCGCCCGAGTGGTCCGCGACGGCGCCCCAGGTGCCCGCGTGCTTCATGCCGTGGACGATGGCGCCGTAGCCGCCGGAGCTCTTGCCGAAGCAGCCGCGGTGGTCGCGCGAGGCGAGCGTGCGGAATTCCCGGTCCACGAAGGGCACGATCTCCTTCACGAGGTAGTCCGCATAGTTCCCGATGGCCGACGAGTTCACGTACTGGTTGCCGCCCAGCGCCGTGAAGCAGTCGGGAAAGACGATGATCGCCGGGCCCATCTTCTTCTCGTGCACGAGGCGCGCGGCCCGCTCCGGGACGTTCTCGCTGAAGTTCTTCCACGCCACGTGGGACAGGCCCGAGCCCGTGAAGCCCACCATGTCCACGAGCACCGGGAAGCGCCTGCCCCGGCCGCGGGAGGCGCCCTCGTCGTACTCGGCCGGCAGCCACACGGCGAGCTTGCGGGCGATGGGGTCGCCGAGGGGATTTCCCTCGAGCACCTTCGAGACGTGCTCCAGGATGACGGTGGTGCCGGACTGCCACTTCGGGCGCTTGAGGGCCATGGGATCGATTCCTGAGTGAACTGGGCGCTAGGTTACCCGGTGAGGGATGCGGTGGGGAGTGATGCGGGCAAGCGACTTGGGAACGCCGATGAACGCCGATGTCACGCCGATGAACGCCGATAAGGCATGGCAACCGGGCGAGTTCGTTCCGGCGGGCTTCCTTGAAACGCCGTGGCAGGACCGGTGCGAATCCTCAGTGTCCAGTGCAGGCCACAAGGAAGCTTCGCGAATGTCGTGGTCGCGGGGTGGACGCCTGCCTCGGTTCATTTGCGTTCATCGGCGTGACATCGGCGTTCATCGGCGTTCCCGTGCCGTTCGCGCGCATCACTCCAATAGCAAAGGGGCGCCGGAGCGCCCCTTTTCGCAAAAGCGGAAGAACGTCAGACGTTCACGCGCCGCCGGTACTCGTTCGTGCGCGTGTCGATCTCGATCTTGTCGCCCGTCTCGCAGAAGGCCGGCACCGGCACTTCGAAGCCCGTGGAGAGCTTGGCGGGCTTGAGCACCTTGCCCGACGTGTCGCCGCGCACCGCGGGTTCGGTGTAGATGATCTCGCGCACCAGGGACGTGGGGATCTCCAGCGAGATCGCGCGCCCGTCGTAGAAGGTGACCTCGCCGGGCATGCCTTCCTCGAGGTAGTTGAGCGCGTCGCCCAGGCTCTCCTTCTCGATCTCGTGCTGGTTGTAGTCCGCGTCCATGAAGACGTACATGGGATCCGCGAAGTACGAGTAGGTGACTTCCTTCTTCTCCAGCACCTGGAGCTCGAACTTGTCGTCGGCCTTGTACACGGTTTCCGTGTTGCTGCCGGTGAGCAGGTTCTTGAGCTTCATCTTCATGGTGGCCGCGTTGCGGCCGCCCTTGTTGTATTCGGCCTTGAGCACGACCATGGGGTCCTTGCCCACCATGATCACGTTGCCGCTGCGCAGTTCCTGAGCGATTTTCATGTGTCGATTCCGTCCGGTCGGGTAAGCCCCGGCCCAACCGGCCGGGAACTGAAAAAGCCTTTCATTTTAGCACGTTATCGGCGAAATCCGCCAGTGCGCTTGCCAGGTCCGCCCGGCGGGCGAGGCCCCGGGCCCATTCGCGGGCGGGCGCGGCGAGCCGCGGCAGCGCCGCCTCGAAGGCCGGCCAGGCCGCGGCCAGCGCCTCGCCGCGGTTCCAGCAATCCCACAGCCCCGTCACTGCGGCGGCCTCGTCCCGCCCGAGGGACGCGGTATAGCGCGAGAGGAACGCCCCGAGCTTCACCCAGTGCGCCCCTTCGGCCTGGGGGTAGATATGCCACGCGAAGGGCCGCGCCGCCCACTGGGCCCGCACGAAGGAATCCTCGCCCCGCACGAAGTTCACGTGGCAGGCCCACAGCAGCTCGTCGTACGCGTCCTGGGGCAGGAAGGGGACGGGAAATCCGCGGACGGCGCCCCGCTCGCGCCCGCCCGCCGGAAGCCAGGCCGAAAGCGCCTCGGACGCCGGTCCCTCGGGCGCCACGACCCACGCGGGATCGCGACGGGCCGCGAGCGCGTCGAGGAGCGACGCGAAGGGGGCCCCGGGATAGGCGAAGAGGCTCACGCAAAGCGCGTCGGGGGGCGGGGGCTCCACGCCGAAGCGCCGCCACGCGCCCTCGAGCGCCACGCGGTCCGACTGCAGCGCATCGCGCCGGTCGAGAAGGCCCCTTTCGCGCAGCAGCCCGCCGGTCTTCGCCGTGAAGCCGGGAAAGAAGAAATGCCGCGTGAGGGGCGCGAATCGCGGGTGCGGCGACGGCAGCGCATGGCTGCCTTCCACCCAGTCCTCCGCGCTCAGGTATTCGAGATTGATCCAGCGGGGCATCGGCGAGCGGGCGGCCATCGCCTCCACGTAGCCCGCTGGCGTGTCGCAGCCGAAAGTCTCGACGACGACATCGGCGACTTCCGCCGCCTCCACGGGCGCCGCTTCGGCCCAGTCCGCTTCCCAGCGCACGACCTCCACGCCGTCCAGGAGTCCGCCCGCGAAATCGGGACGAAGGCGCGAGAGCACGGCGGGATCGTCCAGCCGCAGGCGCACGCGCTTGCCGTGCTCGCGCGCCAGGGCCCGCGCCAGGCGGAAAGCGACGCCCGCATCGCCGTAGTTGTCCACCACGCGGCAGAAGATGTCCCAGCACTCGGCCATGGATCGATTCTAGCGCCGCGGACCGCGACCTACTGCGCGAGGTTCGCCCGTTCTTCCTCGGCGATGCGCGTGATGTAGCGGGCGAAGTCCGGATCCTCGCCCTTGAGCAGCACGGGCAGGCGCGTCGCGAAGTCCTCGCGCCGGCACCAATCGCGCATCCAGTCCTCCCACGAGTTCCAGCGGCGACGCTGCTCGTCGTCCATCTCCGGCTCCCACGCGACGAGGTAGGCGCGCTCGAACAGGCCGATCAGCATGTCGAAGATGATCGCGAGGCGCTCCTGCTGCTCGGGCGTGAGGTCGGGCGAGGCACGGCCCGTGCGCAGGTGCAGGTCCGGGTGCTCCAGCACGATCTCGAGGAAATCGTTGTACGCGTCGGAGAGCTGCTGCCAGCTTTCCTCCTCCTCGTTGCGGCGCTCCTTGCGCTGGTCCGCGATGAGCGAGGCCACGGCGAGGGGCAGGCCCACCACCGTGACCACGAAGCTCGCGAATTCCCAGGCGTCCTTGTCGAACAGGTCCATGGCGAGAGCCTACGCCACCTTCGCGCCTCAGGCGCCCAGGGCGAGGTAGAGATCGACGATCGCGCCGCGGCGGTCGCGCTCGGCATTGACGGCCTCGGTGCGGGCGGCGAGCAGCTTCTCGCTCGCGTCGAGCCATTCGATCATGCCGGTGATGCCGCCTTCGTAGCGGGCGCGGGCGAGTTCCGCCGCCCGGGCGAGTGCCCGGACCCGCGCCTGCCGGGCCGCGAGCTCCTCGCGGCGCATCGACTGGGCGGCCAGGGCGTCGCGCACGTCCTTGAACGCCTGGGCCACGGCCTTTTCGTAGCGGGCCGCGGCCTCTTTTGTACGGGCATCGGCGAGATCCACGTTGGCGCCGATGAGGCCCGCGCCGTAGACCGGCTGGAGCAGCCCGGCCGCGAGGCTGAAGGTGCGCGCCGGCCCCGAGAAGAGATCCGACAGGGACCGGCTTTCGCTGCCCAACAGGCCCGTGAGTGAGATGGACGGATAGTAGGCCGCCCGCGCGACGCCGATGCGGGCGTTGGCCGCCATCAGGCGCGCCTCGGCCTCCCGCAGGTCGGGACGGCGACGCAGCAGGTCCGAGGGCAGGCCGGCGGGAACCTCGGCGGCGTCCATCGCCTCGACCGTGACGGGGGCGATGGCCGATTCGTACACCGCCCGCGGGCTGCGGCCCAGCAGGACCGCGAGCGTGCCCTCGGCGGCGGTCCTTTCGCGCGAGAGCTGGGCCACCAGGGCCTCGACCGAACGGAATTCCGCCTCGTACTGGCGGATCTCGAGCTCCGAGGCGACGCCCACCGCGAGGCGCTGGCGAAGCAGGTCGAGCGCGACGCGACGCCCTTCGAGCGTGCGCCTGGCGATGTCGAGATTGGCGTCGAGCGCGGCGAGCGCGTAGTGGGCGCGGGCGACCTCGGCCACCAGCGTGGCGCGCACCGCGTCCCGCCCCGCTTCGGCCGCGAGCAGCTCGGCCCGGGCAGCCTCCGAGGCGCGGCGGTACTTGCCCCAGAAATCCAGCTCCCAGCTCACGCGAAGCTGCGCGCGGTGCGTGTGGGTCTCGATGGCATCGGGCGGCAGCGGAAAGGCGCCGCGCTCCGAGGCGCGGTCCTTCGAGCGCTGGCCCTCGATCGCGACGGTGGGCTGCAGGTCCGTGTCCGCGATGGACGACTGGGCCCGGGCCTGGGCCACGCGGGCGGCGGCGGCCGCGAGATCGCGATTGGCGGCGAGGGCTTCGTCCACGAGCTTGTCGAGCGCCGGGTCCGCGAAGACGGACCACCAGCGCTCGAGCACGGGCGCGGGCGCATCGGTCGCCGCGAGCTTTTCCGGCAGGTCCATCGCGGGCCGCTCGTAGTCGGGACCCACGGCGCAACCGGCGAGCGCGAGCGCGCAGGCGACGGCGAAGGGCTTCAGGACGGCTCTCATGTCATGCCCTCCGTGCGCGGCGTGGGCCGGGTGGGCGTGTGGGGCGCCCCCGACACCATCGTCTTGTGGTGGTGGGCCACCTCGGCCTTGATCTCGTCGGCCGTGCGGGGCTCGCCGAACTTTCGCTCCATGATGAGCTTGAAGAAGAACGGCACGAAGAAGATCGCGAGGAACGTGGCCGCGAGCATGCCGCCCATGACCCCCGTGCCCACCGAGTTGCGGGCGCCGGCGCCCGCGCCGGAGGAGATGACGAGGGGCAGGACCCCGAGGATGAACGCGAGGGAGGTCATCAGGATGGGACGGAAGCGAAGGCGCGCGGCCTCCAGCGCCGCGGCCGAGTACGACAGGCCTTCGCCGCGCTTGAGCATGGCGTATTCCACGATGAGGATCGCGTTCTTGGCGGCGAGGCCGATGAGGGTCACGAGGCCGATCTGGAAGTACACGTCGTTCGCGAGGGGCGCCATGCCGGCGAACATCCGGAGGTACCCGATGAGCCACACCGCCGCCAGGGCACCGAAGGTGCCGAAGGGCACGGCGAGCAGGATGGACAGCGGGAGCGACCACTTCTCGTACTGCGCGGCGAGGATGAGGAAGGCCATCAGGGCGCCGAGCAGCAGCGCGAGCATGGACGTGCCGCCCGAGCGCTTTTCCTGGAAGGAGGCACCGCTCCAGTCGAGCGTGAAGCCCGGCGGCAGCACCTGGGCCGCCACCTTTTCCATCTCCGCGATGGCCTCGCCCGAGCTCACGCCCGGCGCGCCGCTGCCGAAGAACTTGGCCGCCGGCAGGTTGTTGAAGCGCTCCATGGTGCCCGGGCCCGACGAGTACTCGATGCGCGCGAGGGCCTTCAGGGGAATCATCTCACCCTTGTCATTCTTCACGTACACGCTTCCCACGTCCTCGGGTCGCTTGCGATAGGCGGGCTCGGCCGACAGCAGCACCTGCCAGGTGCGCCCGTAGCGGTTGAAGTCGTTCACGTAGTACGAACCCATCGTGGCCGCGAGGGTGGCGTAGAGCTCCTGCAGCGGCACGCCCAGGGCCTTGGCCTTTTCCCGGTCCACGTCCACGCGCAGCTGCGGCACGTTGGGGCGCCAGAGCGTCTGCAGCGGCGTGAGCTTCGGGTTCTGCATCGCCGCGCCCTGCAATTGCTGCACGACCTCCGCGAGGCGCTGCGGACCGCCCTCCCCCCGGTTCTGGATGTAGAACTCGAAGCCGCCCGTGTTGCCCAGCCCGAAGATGGCCGGCGGCGGAAAGGCGAGCGCGAGGCCTTCCTTGATGTGGGCGGTCTTCATGTAGAACTCGCCCACGAGCGCACCCACGGGGATGGGCCGCTCGTCCCAATGCTTCTGGGTGACGAAGAGCGTGGCGGCGTTCTCGCGGAAGGTGCCCCCGAGGAAGTCGAAGCCCGTGAAGGCGACCACGTCCTGGTTGAACGGGTTGCTCTTGATGGCCTCCACCACCTGGCCCACGACGCGGTCCGTGCGCTCGAGGGACGAGCCGTCCGGCAGCACCACGGCCGCGATGTAGAAGCCCTGGTCCTCGTCGGGCACGAGGGAGCCGGGCGTCGCGCGCCACAGCCCTGCGGTGACGGCGACCATGCCCGCGAAGAGCAGCGTCGCGAGCGCGCCGCGCCGGATCATCCACGCCACGCCGTTCTCGTAGCGGTCCGTGACGCGGGCGAACCAGCGGTTGAAGGCCTGGAAGAAGCGGCCGGGCTCGTGCTTCACGCCCTTGAGCAGGATCACCGACAGAGCCGGCGTGAGCGTGAGGGCGACCAAGCCCGAGATCACCACGGCGATCGCGATGGTGACGGCGAACTGGCGGTAGAGCTCGCCCGTGAGGCCCCCCAGGAACGCGATCGGGACGAACACGGCGCACAGCACGAGCACGATCGCGATGACCGGGCCCGTCACCTCGTGCATGGCCTTGATGGCGGCCTCGCGGGCGGTGATGCCCTCCTCGCGCATGATGCGCTCGACGTTCTCGAGCACGACGATCGCGTCGTCCACGACGATGCCGATCGCGAGCACCATGCCGAAGAGCGTGAGCGTGTTGATCGAATAGCCCAGCAGCAGCAATCCCGCGAAGGTGCCCACCAGCGACACCGGCACCGCCGCGAAGGGGATGAGGGTCGCGCGCCAGTTCTGCAGGAAGAGGAAGACCACGAGGAACACGAGCACCATCGCCTCGGCGAGGGTCTTCACGACCTCGCGGATGGAGACCTCGACGAAGCGCGTGGTGTCGTAGGGCGCCGACCAGGTGAGCCCGGCGGGGAAGGCCTTGGCCGCCTTTTCCACGGTGGCCTTCACGTCCTGGGCGACGTCGAGGGCGTTGGCCCCCGGCTGCAGGAACACGCCCACCAGCGTGGCCGGCCGGCCGTTCACCTTGCCGATGAACGAGTAGTCCTTGGAGGCGAGCTCGACGCGAGCGACGTCCTTGAGCCGGAGGCGCGAGCCGTCCGGGTTGGCCCGCAGGATGATGTTCTCGAATTCCTTCGGGTCCGAGAGGCGGCCCTTGGTGGTCACGTTGTAGACCACCTCCTGCCCGCCGCCCGTGGGCGGCTCGCCCACCTTGCCCGCGGCGAACTGCGCGTTCTGCTCGGAGAGCGCGCGGATGAGGTCCGAGGGCGCGAGCTTGAGCTGCGCGAGGCGGTCGGGCCGCACCCAGATGCGCATCGCGTAGTCCTTGGCGCCGAAGATCTGGACGTTGGTGGTGCCCGGCACGCGCTTGAGCGGGTCGAGCACGTTGAGCGTCACGTAGTTGGAGGTGAAGAAGTCGTCGTAGCGCCCGTCCGGCGAGTAGAACGCGAGCACCTGCAGGAACGCGGACGAGCCCTTTTCCACGAACACGCCCTGGCGCCGGACCTCCTCCGGCAGGCGGGGCTCGGCCTGCTTCACGCGGTTGTTCACGTTGAGGGCGGCCTTGTCCACGTCCGCCCCGATGTTGAAGGTGACGTAGATCTCCACCACGCCGTTGGAGGACGAGGTGGAGTTCATGTAGAGCATGTCCTCGATGCCGTTGATGGCGTTCTCGAGGGGGGCGGCCACCGTCTGCTCGAGCGTCTCGGCCGAGGCGCCGGGATAGACGGCGCGAACCAGCACGACGGGCGGGGAGATCTCGGGATACTGCGCGACCGGCAGCGAGCGCATGCCCGCGAGGCCCGCGATCACGATGAAGATCGACAGGACCGCCGCGAAGATCGGTCGGTCGATGAAGAAGCGGGAGAACATGGTGTCGTCGCCCCGCTATTTCTTCTCGGCCGGCTTGGCGTCCGGCGCCTTGCCTTCGGCCTTGGGTGGGCCGCCGGCGCCCGGCGGGGGCGCGTTCGGGTCGCCCACCTGCACCGGCGCGCCGGGGAAGACCTTGACCAGCCCGTCGACGATCACCTTGTCGCCGGCCTTCAGGCCCGATTCGATGATCCAGTCCTTGCCGCTCCATTCGCCGACGACGACCGGCCGGGGCTCCGCCTTGCCTTCCGCGCCCACGACGTAGACGAGCTTGCCCTGGGGGCCTTCCATCACCGCGCGCTGGGGAACGGCGATCGCGTCGGGGCGGACGGCGCCCTTGAGCACCGCGCGCACGAACTGGCCCGGGCGCAGCCGCCCGTCGGGATTGGCGACTTCGGCCCGCGCGTCCGAGGTGCCCGTGGCCGGAGAGAAGCGCACGTCCGAGAAGACGAGGCGGCCGGGCCGCGCGTGGACGCTGCCGTCCTCGAGCTTGAGCGCCACTTCGAAGCGGCCGTCCTTGGGCAGCACCAGCTTGCCGGCGGCGCTGTCCCGCGCGATGCGGGCCTGCTCGGCCTCCGAGAGGCCGAAATTGACGTGGATGGGATCGACCTGCGTCACCGTGGTGAGCAGCACGTCGGGCCCGGAGACCAGGCTGCCTTCGCTCTTCAGGGCCCGGCTGGTGAGGCCGGCGATGGGCGATTCGACGCGGGTCCAGGCGAGCTGGAGCTGCGCCTCGTCCAGGCGGGCGCGGGCGGCCTTCAACTGGGCGGCGGCGATTTCCTCCGCGGACACGGCGTCGTCGTATTCCTTCTGCGACACGGCCCTCGTCTCCCACAGAGGCTTGTAGCGCTTCGCGTTGCGGGCGGCCTGGGCGAGCGCGGCCTCGGCGGCGGCGGCATCGGCCTGGGCACGCGCGAGCGCCGCCTGGAACGGCGCCGGATCGATGGTGAAGAGGGACTGGCCCGCGCCGACCCGCGCGCCTTCCTCGTAGTTGCGCTTGAGGAGCAGCCCCGTCACGCGGGCGCGCACCTCGACCTCCCGCGAGCCGGCGGCCTGGGCGGGAAACTCGAACTCCACGGGACGCGACGCGGGCTTGGCCACCTCGATGCCGACGAGCGCCGGGGGCATGCCGCCCGGGGGCGGGCCGCCGGCGGGACCGCAGGCGGAAAGGAGCATGGCGGGAACGGCGATGGCGAGGGCACGGCGAAGGACGGGCGACGGCATGGGAAAACCTCGTGGGTGGCGGGCCGGGCGCCGGGGGTGGGCGCGCGCGGTCTCCGCGAAAAGTGGCCGCATCGCGGCGACGGAAATGGCATGATACGATACATACAGCCGTGAATGTATGTCAACAAAATGACACGGCACCCGTTACACCGCGAGGGAAACGCCCGATGGTCCGCCGCACCAAGGAAGCCGCGCTGGAAACCCGCAACCGCATCCTCGATGCGGCCGAGGCCGTCTTCCACGAAAAGGGCGTGGCACGCGCCACGCTCGCCCAAGTCGCCGATGCCGCGGGCGTCACCCGCGGGGCCATCTACCACCACTTCACCGACAAGGCCGACCTCTTCGAGGCCATGATGGACCGCGTGACGCTCCCGCTCGAGGACATCCTGGAGTCCGCGGGCGAAGGCGCCACCGCCGATCCCCTCGCCCTGCTCAAGCTGTGCACCACCGACGTGCTGCTGCGCACGGCGCGCGAACCGCACCTGCAGCGCGTCTTCGACATCGCCTACAACAAGTGCGAATACGTGGGCGATGCCGTCGCCGTCCGCGAGCGGCACGTGGCAAGCCAGAAGGAGTGCCTCGCGAAGATCGAGAAGGGCTTCAAGGCGTGCGTGGCGGCCGGCTCGCTGCCCAAGGGGGTCAATCCCCGCGAGGCCGCGCTGGGCGCCCTCTCCCTCGTCTCGGGCCTCATCGCCAACTGGGTGCTCGAGCCGCGCGCCTTCTCGCTGGAAAGGCACGCCGAGAATCTCGTGGAGACCTACTTCCGCGGCCTGGCCGCCGCGCCCGCCCGGCCCGCGCCGCTGCCCAAGCCCGCCCGCGCGACCCGCAAGAAAGCGTAACGCGCCGCCCGCCGCGGGCCCTTGACACGGCCCGGCCCGTCATGTCACTTTCCGGTGACATATGAGCCCGCCCCTCCGCCCCGACGAGATGGACAGCGTGTTCGCCGCCCTCGCGAGCGAGCCGCGCCGCCGCATCCTGGACGTGCTCAAGCGCGAGCCCGGCGCCAACGTGAACCGCGTGTGCGAGTTCTTCGACGACATGGGGCGCGTGGCCGTGATGAAGCACCTGGCCGTGCTGGAATCGGCCAACCTCCTGGTCTCGGAAAAGAGCGGGCGGGAGCGCCGGCTCTGGTTCAACCCCGTGCCGATCCACATGATCTACGACCGCTGGACCACCGAGTTCAGCGACTACTGGG
>ERZ761602.4647-NODE-4647-length-17265-cov-4.327135_pt1 | contig 17265 bp, 15 predicted proteins | sample MGYA00512165_ERZ761602 | MGnify/ENA primary metagenome ERZ761602 (study PRJEB28899, sample SAMN02445085) | bioreactor sludge metagenome | biome: EBPR sludge; isolation source: Thorneside wastewater treatment plant | place: Australia: Brisbane, Thorneside...
CCGCCGGTCGGCCTCAACCTCTACGTCCTGACGGCGCTGTCGAACGGCGAGACTTCGCTCGGCGAAGTGTCGCTGGCCGCGGTGCCTTACTGGTGCGTGATACTGATCATGCTGGGGATCCTCGTCGTCGTGCCGGAGATCGCGACCGTCCTCCCGCATTGGGCGATCCGATAGGGGCACGACGGGCCGGCGGCCCCGTCGCTCAGCCGAGGCGGGCCGCGCGGCCGGGGGCGATGTCGCGCGCCGGCACCAGCGAGAGCGCTTCGCCGAGGCGCTTGGCCTCGCGTCGCAGCACCGGCACCGCCGTCTCGAGCATCAGTTTCATCGGCGTGCGGTGCGCCGAGACCGTGACGTTGATCGCCGCGATCGTGTTGCCGGCGTGGTCGTGCACCGGCACGGCCACGGCGCGCTGGCCGAGTTCCACTTCTTCGTCCTGCGTGCCGTAGCCGTTGCGGCGCACGGCGGCGAGGATCGCGCGCAGCTTGGCCGGGTCGGTGACCGTGCGCGGCGTGCGCTTGACGAGCCTGGCCTTCGCGAAGAACGCGTCGAGCGCGCCGTCGGGGAGCGCCGCAAGCAGCACGCGGCCCATCGAGGCGCAGAAGGCGGGCAGGCGGCCGCCGACGCCGACATAGTCGAACACGACGCGTCCCGCCGCGACCCAGGTGACGTAGACGATCTCCTCGCCGTCGAGCACCGAGAGCGAGCAGGGGTTGCCGGTCTCCTCCGCGACCGCCTCGAGCATCGGATGGGCGAGGCGCCAGAGCGGCTGCGAGGAGAGGTAGGCGTAGCCGAGCTTCAAGGTGCGCGGCAGCAGGTTGAAGTGCCGACCGTCGCTGTGGAGATAGCCGAGCGTCTTCAAAGTGTGCAGCACGCGGGCGACGGTGCCGCGGCTCAGCTTCGTGCGGCGCGCCACGTCGCTGAGCGTCAGCGCGGTGCGCGCATCGTCGAAGCTCTCGATCACGGCCAGGCCGCGTGCCAGCGCGCGCACGAAATCGCGGTCCTCGGTCTCGTCGCTTGACAACGCCGGCCCCTCGGTCGCTAATGGACTGTCCGCACTGCGGATATTTGTCCGCCTGTCGGACGAAGTCAACGAGCATGCGACGACCGGGCGAACCGGCGCGGGAGGAAACGACATGATGATCGGCAAGCCGGGCGCGGCGCGCACCGCCATTTCCACCGCCGACGAGCGCTCGATCACCGTGCGCGGCTACGACCTTACGTCGGAACTGATCGGATCGCTGAGCTTCACCGAATTCTTCTTCCTGCACGTCACCGGCAGGAAGCCGAGCGAGAACCAGCGATTCTTCCTCGATGCGCTGCTGGTCACGATCGCCGAGCACGGCCTCACGCCGACGGTCCAGGCCGCGCGCATGACGCTCGCCGCGGCGCCCGACGCGCTGCAGGGCGCCGTCGCCGCCGGCATTCTCGGCTGCGGCACCGTCGTGCTCGGCACGTCGGAACTGTGCGCGGCGCAGCTGCGCGAGGCCGCGAAGCGCTCGGCCGGCAAGAGCGAGGCCGAGCGCGACGCGATCGTCCTCGAACTGACGCGTGCGGTGAAGGGGCGCGGCGAGCGCCTGCCGGGGTTCGGCCATCCGCTGCACCGGCCGGTCGATCCGCGCACCGAGCGCCTGCTGGCGCTGGCGGACCAGCGGCGCGTGTCCGGCGTCCACGTCGATCTGCTGCGCCGTTTCGGCAAAGCAGCGGCGGCGGTCTGGGGCAAACCGCTGGTGATGAACGTCTCGGGCCCGATCGCGGCGATCCTGCTCGATCTCGATTTCCCCGACGCGGCGGTCAAGGGGATACCGATTCTCGCGCGCACCGCCGGCATCATCGGCCACCTCGCCGAAGAGCGCGAATTCCCCATGGGCTTCTTGCTCTCCGCCAAGGGCGAGGAAGCGATCGACCACACTGGCGCCAAGGTCCGCATATGACGAGAGTGTTCCCGTTCGGCGACGCGGCGCTCGATGCCGCCGCGCAGCGCAAGGCCGACGATGCCGCCTACCGCGCGCAGCTCGACTACCTGTTCGCGAAATCCGCGTTCTATCGCGCGAAACTGACCGCCGCCGGCTTCGCCTCGGCGGCAGCGGCGGGCGGCCTCGACCGCATCGCGGAACTGCCGTTCACGACCAAGGACGAACTCAGGCAGAGCCAGCAGGAATCCCCGCCGCTCGGCACGCACCTCGCGGCGGCGCGCACGGATCTGAAGCGCGTCTTCTCGACCAGCGGCACGACTGGCGTGCCGAGCTACATCCCACTCACGCAGCGCGACGTCGGCGATTGGATCGCGATCGGCTCGCGCTCCTACTCGCGCTGCGGCCTCGCGGCCGGGCAGGGGCTCATCACCACATACAACGCAGGCCCGTTCGTGGCCGGCGTTGCGCTCGAGACGTTCCAGAACATCGGCGTCACCCACATCCCGGTCGGCACCGGCAACACCGAGCGGCTGGTCACCGCGCTCCGCCTGCTGAAGCCGCAGGCGCTCGCCTGCACGCCGTCCTACGCCAGCTACATCGCCGAATGGGCGCGCCAGCACGGCTGGGACGTGCGCCAATCCGGCGTCGAGCGCATCATGGTGGCGGGAGAGCCCGGCGGCGGCGAGCCGGACATGCGCCGCACGCTCGAAGAGGCATGGAACGCCAAGGTATACGAGGCGATGGGGCTCGGCGACGTCGCGGCCTCGCTCTGGGCGGAGTGCCAGGCGCAATGCGGCATGCATTTCAGCGGCGCCGGCTTCGTTCATGCCGAGCTGATCGAGCCCGAAAGCGGCCGCGCGCTTCCGTTCGAGGAGGGGGCCACCGGCGAGCTCGTCTATACCCACATCCGCCGCGAGGCGGCGCCGCTGATTCGTTTCCGCAGCCGCGATCACGTGCGGGTCTGGACCGAGCCGTGCCGATGCGGGCGTCACACGGTCCGCGTCCGTTGCATCGGCCGTACCGACGACATGCTCATCGTGCGGGGCGTCAACGTGTTTCCGTCGGCGATCCGCGAAGTCGTCAACCGCTTCCTGCCGCGGGTCAGCGGCTACCTCGCGGTGCGACCGGCAAGGAGGGGCGTCAAGCAGGAGCCGCCGCTCAAGGTCGCGGTCGAGCTCGCTGAGGGCGCTTCGCCCGATCCGGCGCTCGCGGCCGCGATCGGCGACGCGATCCGCTCGGCCCTCGTCGTCACCACCGAGATCGCGCTGCTGCCGCACGGCGCATTGCCGCGCAGCGAATACAAGTCCAAGCTTCTCGACTATTCGGAGGCCAAGGCTGCGTGACGGCCGGCAGCGGCATCCATCGCAACGAACGGCCATTTTGGGAGCAACGCCATGAGTCGCATCGCAATCGCCGCCGTGCTGGGAGGGCTCGCAGCGCTCGCGGGAACCGCCTCGGCCCAGACCGTCGAACTCAAAGTCTCGCACATCTTCCCGTCGTCGCACTTCATCCAGACCCGCGTGCTGCAGCCCTGGGCCGACGAGATCGCGGCCAAATCGGGCGGCAAGGTGAAGTTCCAAATCTTCGCGTCGGGCAGCGCGCTTGGCGACATCAACAAGCAGTTCGACCAAGCACGCGCAGGCGCCGTGGACATCGCGCTCGCGCTGCCCGGCGTGCCGCGCGCGCGCCATCCGCGTACCGTGCTGATGGAACTGCCGTTCGTCGTGCGCAAGGCCAGCACCGCCACCAAGGTGCTCACGGCGATGTACGACAAGTATCTCGCGGCCGATTTCCCGGGCGTGAAGATGCTCACGCTCACCTCGACCAACGCCGGCTCGATCCATAGCCGCACCAAGCCGATCAAGGACATCGCCGACCTGAAGGGCATGCGCGTGCGTTCGCCGACTCCGCCGATCACCGCGATGCTCGAATTCATCGGCGCCACGCCGGTGGGCCTGCCGCCGACGCAGATTTACGAGAACGCCGAGAAGGGAACGATCGACGCGGTCGTGATGCCGTGGGGGCCGATTGGCGCGTTCAAGCTGCAGGAAGTGCTGTCGCACCATCTCGACGCCGACAGCTACGTCGTCACCCAATACGTCATCATGAACCAGAAGAGCTACGAATCGCTCGCGCCGGATGCGCGCAAGGTCTTCGACGAGGTCAGCGCCGCGCATTTCACCGCCGAGAAGTGGGGCAAGATCTGGACCGACACCGACGACGAAGCGGTCGAGGCGGCCAAGAAGCGCGGCCACAAGATCGAGTCGGTCGCGGCCGAAACCCGCAACAAGTGGCGCAAGCAGCTCGAACCCGTGATCGAGAAGTACCTCGCGGAGCAGGAGAAGAGCGTCAAGAACGTGCGCGAGATCTTCTCAGAGATGGTGCGCCAAGTCGGCGTGATCGAGAAGTAGCGCAGCCGCGGAGGAGCGCGGCCGATGACGGGCCTCGTCGCGCGGCTGCGCTCGCTCGCCCAGCGCCTGGCCAATGCGGCCCAGGCGCTGCTGTTGGCGGCGGTGCTGGTCACCATCGCCGACATAGCGCTGCGCTCGTTCTCGTTCAGCGGCGTTCCGGGCACCGTCGACCTGATGCAGCTCGCAGTGATGTGGGCGGCGCTCCTGGCGATCCCGGCCGCGTTTCTCACCGGCGAGCACGTCGCGATCGACATGTTCACGAAAACCCTGCCGATGCGCGTGCAGCAGGCGCTGCGGCTGTTCGCGCTCGCGCTCGGCGTCGGCGCGCTGGCGCTGATCGCCTGGTACGGCGCGCTCCAGGCTTGGCGCGAGCATTCGGCTGGCGATCAGACGCAGACGCTCGGCATTCCCTTCGGCGTCTACTGGCTGCCGCTGCTGGCGGGCATGGCACTGTCGAGCCTCGCCTGCGCCGCGCTGTTCGCCGAGACCCTGTCGCGCCTGCTGCGCGGCGAGCCCGATCCGCCGCCACCGGAGACGGTGCCGGTCGATCCGGGGGCCTGATCCGTGTCGCCGGCGCTTATCGGCGGTCTCGGCATGGCCGTCCTGCTCCTGCTCATCGCGCTGCGCGTGCCGATCGCGATCGCGATGGCCGCGGTCGGCATCGTCGGCGGGGCGCTGATCAACGGCTGGACGAGCCTGGCCTTCGTGCTCGGCTCGCAACCCTTCGCCACCGTGTTCCCCTACACGCTCTCGGTCATCCCGCTCTTCGTGATGATGGGCGTGTTTGCGGCCCATGCCGGTCTCTCGCGCTCGCTCTACCAGGCGATCTATTCGCTGATCGGCCACTGGCGCGGCGGCCTCGCGCTCGCCACGCTCGGCGCCTGCGCGATCTTCGGCGCCATCTGCGGCTCGTCGCTTGCGACGGCGGCGACGATGGCGCGCGTGGCGGTGCCGGAAATGCGCCGCCACGGCTACGACGACCGGCTCTCCGCCGGAACGCTGGCGGCGGGCGGCACGCTCGGCATCCTGATCCCGCCCAGCATCATCATGGTGATCTACGCGCTGCTCACCGAGCAGTCGATCGGCAAGCTGTTTCTCGCCGGATTCCTGCCCGGCGCCGTCGCGACGGTCTGCTACATGGTCGCGGCGTATCTGGTCGCGCGATTCCGCCCCGGCGCCGGCCCCGCCGGACGGCGCGCCGGGTGGCGCGAGCGCGCGACGACGATCAAGGGCGTGGCGCCGGTCCTCGCCCTGTTCGTCGTGGTGATGGGCGGCATGTACACCGGCGTCTTCTCGCCGACCGAAGGCGCCGCCGTCGGCTCGTTCGGCGCGTTCCTGCTCACGCTGATGATGCGCCGCCTCACGTGGCGCGTCTTCATCGACAGCCTGAAAGAGACGGCGAGCACCACCGCGATGATCTTCATGATCTTCGTCGGCACGTCGATCCTGCAGTATTTCATCGAAACGTCGACCCTGCCGCGCCTGCTCAACGACGCGATCGTCGCCTCGGGCCTGTCGCGCTACATGGTGCTGATCGTCATCCTCGCGATCTACGTCGCGCTCGGCTGCTTCCTCGACAGCCTCTCGATGCTGCTGATCACGCTGCCGCTGTTCTTCCCGCTCGTGAAGTCGATGGGGTTCGACCCGATCTGGTTCGGCATCCTCGTCGTCTGCGTCGTCGAGATCGGGCTGATCACGCCGCCGGTGGGCATGAACCTGTTCGTCATTGCCGCCGTCGTCCCGGGCATGCCGCTCAAGACGGTGATTTCCGGCGTGACACCGTTCATCTTCGCGGACCTCGTGCGTCTCGCGGTGCTCGTCGCATTCCCCGCAATCTCGCTCTGGCTGCCGTCGTTGATGAAGTGACGGGCCCGGCGGCCGGAACGGGCGCCGCCATCCTTCGTATTGTCTGCGGCGCGGCGCCGACTATGGGAAGTGCGCGCCGGCCGAGACATCTTCGCGCGGGGGCACGGCGCGCATGGGCACCGCTGGCGAACCCTGCTATCGTGAAATGCAGGGATCGGTGAGAGCAGACGGGAGACGCTTTGTGACCTGCGGAGGAGGGCGCGGCCTGTTCGGCTCGGCCCGTCGATGGGCGCTCGCAGCGGCCGCCGCCCTGGGCGCGGCCTCCGCCAGTCTGACGCCCGCCCCCGCGCAGCAGCGCTCCGCCGGCATCGAGGATGCGCGCCCGTTCCCCACCGCGAATCCGGACGGCTGGGCGAAGCGCCGGTGGATCGAGAAGACCGCGCGCCTGTTGCGCGGCGGCGAAGGCCTCGGCCCCGACGACGACGTCGATTCCCTGATGACGCTGCCGGAGGACGAGATCGCTCGGCGCTTCATGCGCGATGCGCGCTTCGGCGACATGGTGCTCGACTTCAACCTCTTCATGCTCGGTTTCAAGCCCGACCGCCTCAGGAATGGCAGCGGCTACGAGCGCACGGCATTCGATTTCTCCAATGCGATCGCCTCGGCCCAGGCGGTTCTCGCCGGCGGCGACTATCTGAAGCTGTTCGATCTGCGCGGGCCGCTCTACCTGGCGCCGCTGTCCGACGAGCCCGAGGATCCGCCCGCCGGCGCCGACGCCGGGCTCACGTCGCCGCAGCTGCGCCTCAAGGTCATGGCCGAGGTCCGGGCGGCGTTCGCGGCCGTGATCGCGCGCGGCAAGGGCGCGCGCCCGAACGGCGATTGGTATTGCAGTCTCGTCGGCAAGTTCTTGGAGCGCCGCGACGACATCGCGAGCCGGTTCGTGCGCGCGTTCAACGACGCTGAGGTTTTCGTCTTCACGCGCGTGCAGCTGATCCAGGGGCCGTTCGCGGCCGTGGCGAGCGTGCACGCGGAGGAGTGCGACGGCCAACCCGAGCAATGGGTCGAAATCCCGCTCATCGTGGGCGCACTCGAAACGGCGCTGTATCGGCTGGACCGCGCCTTCGCCGAGATCCTGAAACACGAGCCGGCGGCCTATCGTCCGCGCTCGCTCGCCGAGTTCCGGCCGTTCGATCTGACCGCGCTCATCGACACGCACGCGTGGCTCGCTTTCGGCCACGAGCAGAGCATCGCGCTCGGCAATTCCTCGACGAATTTCAACCGCAAGCGCGCCGCCTATGTCCTGAAGCGCTTCTTCTGCGACGACATCGTCGCCTCGCCGCCCGAGCCGCCGGCGCCGGCGCGGTCGCACGCCCAGGCCAAGGCCGAGAATACCTGCATTGCCTGCCACGCGAAGCTCGACCCCATGGCCGGTTTCTTCCGCGGGCACGGCGCCTACTTTTTCGACTATGGGCGCATGAGCGCGATCGTCTTCGACGATCTCTCCACCGCGGAGCGGACGAAATACGAAGCCGCGTGGCGGGCGCAGCCCGGCGCGAATCGCGAATGGAACGTCGGCTACGTGCGCTCGGCGGCAACCCCGGACGGAACCGCCTTCGGCAACACGGTGGAGGATTTGTCGCGCATCATCCGCGCGGCGCCCGAGGCCAAGCGCTGCGTCGTGCGGCGCCTGTTCGAATACATGGTGGCGCCGGATCAGATGATCGACAGCGGCTGGCTCGATCACCTGACGCAGGCGTTCGAGCGCGAAGCCGCGGTCGATTCCGGCGAGGCATTCCGGAACGCGGTGCTGCGCATCGCCCAGAGCCGCGCCTATCGCGAGCGCGATCTCGCGCCACGGCAGTGCTACGATTTCGCGCCCGGCACGAACCCCGGCGACGCTCCGCCCTGCCGCATTGCCCACGTGCTCAAGAAGAATTGCATGAGCTGTCACGATTCGGCGCAGGACGGCGACGGGAACCTCGATCTCGGCCGCTGGATCGCTGCGCCCGGCGGCCGCGAGCGGACCTTCCCCCACCTCGACAAATTCTGGGACCAGGTGCGACCCGAAGAGACGCTGGCGAAGATCGCCGAGCGCCTCGCTGCGCGCGACCCCGAGCTGCGGATGCCGAAGAACCGGCTCATGCGCGCCGACGAGCGCGACGAGCTGATGCAATGGGCGCAGCAGGAGCTGGTGCGCCTCCGGCAGCGAGGCGAGCGATGAGACGCCTCTTCGCCCTCGCTCTTTTCGTCATGGCCGCCGCGCCGGCCGCGCAGGCCGAGGTCCTGAGCTCGCAGTTCAAGGGCCTGGCGGCGGCGTCGCGCGAGATTTCGCGCCGCATCGCACCGGGCGACTCTCCGATCGAGCTCGGCAAGTATCTGCCGGCCGAGGACCTCGAGCGCCTGCTCGGCAGCTGGGCCGGATTCGGCAACGAGCACAATTTCCGCAACGGCGTGCCCAACGCGCTGAACATGGTGATCTGGCACGCGACTCTGTCGCGCTTTGCCGCGGCGGTGGGCGAGTCCTGCGCCACGCCGCGCCTGCCGATGCAGGCACGTTTCCGCGCGACGCTGAAGAAAGTGTGCGCCTGGCCCGCCGAGAGCGCCCGCGACGAGGCGGTCTTGCAGGCGTTCTGGCTGGCGCTGATGGGGTATCAGGCCCCTGAAGCGGAGTACGCCGCCTGGCGCGACTTCTTCCGCTCCGCCTATGCCGCAAAGCCGGCGGCCGAAACCGTCGCGGCGATGACGCTGGCGATCGCGATGAACCCCTACTTCCTGTTGCACCAATGAGCCTCTCGCGCCGCCGTTTCCTGCGCTACGCCGCGGCTGGCGGCGGCACGCTGCTGGTGCCGCGGATCGGCGCGCGCGAGGCGGCCGCCGCGGTCGCGGAGCCGCATTTCTTCCTGATGATCGTGCTCAACGGCGGGGCCGATCCGGCCTATATGTTCGACGCGCGCCCGCTGTCGATGACGCGGGCGGGGCGGATTCAGAACTATCTCGGCCGGGAGCCCTTTCCCTATCGCGGCAACAACGGCATCGCGACGCTGGCCTCGCCGCTGGTCGAGCCGCTGCTGCCGTTCAGACACTGGTTCAGCGTGCTGAACGGCGTCTACATGGCGCCGGGTTTCGACGGGCACCTCCAGAACATGAATTTCCTGTTCGCCGGGAACCCGTTCGGCGGCGAATCGTTCGTGCCGCATCTCAATCTCGCGGAAACCGGCCGCGAGCGGGCCTCGCTCGACGCCGTCTCGCCGTCGGATCCGCTACCGGTCAACGTCGACAACCACTCCGCGGTCGTCTCGCTGAATCCCTGGGCGACCGGGGGCCTCGCGGCGAGCATGAAGGAGCTGCGCCCGATCCAGGCCGGCGATCCGCTCGCCGAGTTCGTGCGCGGGCGCGTGAAGGCCAACGCCGCCGGGCCAGGCCGTTTCGCCGCCGGCGCGCAGCGCATGCTGGACGGACTCGACGGCGCGCCGTCGGTGCAGCGCCAGCTCGCCAAGCTGGTGCCGCCGCATCCCGAGGCCGAGCCCGAGAACCAGGCGGTCGATCTCGTCGCACAGTGTTTCCGTCAGTCCATCGCTCGCTCGGCGATCTACGTGCTTCCCGAATACTTCGACGTGCATTCGGCCGAGCAGGCCCGGGCGCAGCCCAAGCTGTTCACCGCCGCCATCGCGCGGCTGCGCGAGATCTTCGAGGCGCTCGACGAGACGCCGTTCGACGCGCGGCGCTCGATGATGGACGTCACCACGGTCATGGTCGCGAGCGAATTCGGCCGCACGATGCGCATCGCCGGCTCGCCGATCCATGCCACCGGCACCAATCACAATTCGCTCGCGAACTCCATTCTGCTCGCCGGGAAGGGCATCCGGGGCGGCCTCGTCGTGGGAGCTTCGGATCTCGCGAACGAGCGCGCGCAGCCCTCGGGCGCGCATCGGGCCATGGATCCGGCGCTCGAGAAAGCGATGGGCACCCCGTTCGATTTCGCGGCGATGCGCCCGATCTCCGAGCTGCCGGACCATTTCGAGATCGAGGATCACCTCACGATCGCATCGGTGATCAATACGATTTATGATCTGTTCGGCGTGCCCGAGAGCCGCTATCGCTCCCTGGGGCGCAATCTGCCGGTGGCGCCCGTGCTGCACGGGCTGCTCGCCTGACGGCCGGCCTACGGCGCTATTCGGACAGCACCTTCGCGAGCAGGACGGCCGCGTGCTCGTTGCCCTTGGGCGACATGTGCGTGAAGTTCTTGCCGTCGGTCATGTAGTAGGGCCGCATCGCGTCCGGGTCTTTCGCCACGAGCGCACGCAGCGGCGCGAAATGGTCGACGACCTGGATCCCCAGCCGTTTGGCGCATGCCGCCACGCCCTGGCCGTTCGGGGTCGGCTCGTCGCCCGCCATCATCGCCGCGGCATAGTATTGCAGGAACAGGATCAGGCGAACGCCCTCGCGGTCCGTACGCTGCTTCAGGCGGTCGAGCAGCAGGCAGGTCACGGCCAGCGGGTCGTTCGGCGCCCGGACGTATTGGCGGCGCTCGCTGCCGAGCCAGAAATCGGGCGCCGCGCGCCGCATCAGGTAGTCGACCGAGGCGAGATAGCCCAGCCAATGGCGCAGCCAGTAGCCCGCGCGAACCGCGAACGCCGCTTCGTGACGCACCGTGACGAGCGCCGGCGCGTGGTAGCGCAGGGCACCGTTCTCGACCGTGAAATAGGGCTTCGGCGAGCCGAAATGCGAATGCCCGGCGCGGAAGACGTCGAATTCGAGGAAACCCACGATCAGGATCTTGGGTTTGACGATCGGGAGCAGTTGCTCCGCGCGCAGAACGATCTGGTCCGTTCCATAGGCCATGACGCCGCCATTGACGACCGGGCGCCGGATCTTCTTCTCGAGATAGGCCGGCCAGCTCTGGTCGTCGTCGACTTCCATGCCTTCGGTGAACGAATCGCCGACGGCGAGGATTTCGCCTGTGCGAATCGTCGTTTCGTCGAAATTCCGGCGGATGCCATGCGCGAGCGTGCGGTATCCGTCGCCGACATAGCCCGGGCGCGAAACCCAGCCCAACTGCGGATCGGGAACCGGCAGATCGCCCGATTCCAGGATGACAGTATGGTCGCCGCGCCAATTCGCGAGCTCGAACAGCGGCAGGCCCACGGCAAGTCGATACCCGATCTCGATCGCCAGCACGCTGACCGTCAGCGAGACGAACGCCAACGAAAGGTTGGCGAGGCGCGAGCCGCGCGGGCGAAGCCCCGCGCGGACGGAACCGCTTTCTCCGGGCGCGGCGTCGTGCATCAGTCGCGAATACTCCCTCACACTCGGGCACTTTTCGTAGCGTCCCGCGTCACACGGCGCAAGCCATGGCGCGGCCGCGGCGGCTGGGCTAGCATTCGAATGGCGGGCAAGGCCGGCGCCGTTATGGGCAGGCGGAATCGCGGCGGAAAGCGGGGCCGCACGGGAGTTTCATGAGCGGCGGCATGCACGATCCGTTGGTGACGAACAAGATCAAGCCGCCGTCGCCGCGCGGCACCGGCATCGTGTTCACGATCGTGGCGCTGGTCGTCGCGGTGCTCGCGCGCCGCAATCCACCGGTCTGGATCGCGGCCTGCGCCGTCGCCGCAACGCTCGGCGCCATCACGCTGGCGAAGCCGTCGCTGCTCGGGCCGCTGAACCGCGCGTGGTTCCGGCTCGGCCTGCTGCTCAACCGGATCGTGAATCCGGTCGTCATGCTCTTCGTCTTCGTCGTCGTATTCGTGCCGATGGGGCTCGCGATGCGGATTTGGCGCGACCCGTTGCTGCGCCGGCGGCGCCCGGAGGCGGCCAGCTACTGGGTGGTGCGGACGCCGGGCGAGGCCGCCGGTTCGTCCATGCGCAACCAGTTCTGACTCGCCTGCCGGCCCTCTTTGCGCGAAAATGCCGACGAAACCGGGAAAGCCTCGCGATGGGATCGCTGCTGAAAGAACTTTTCGCCTATATGCGAGCGCGAAAGAAGTGGTGGCTGCTTCCGGTGCTGATCGTCCTGCTGGTTTTCGGCGGCCTCCTGATCCTCGCACAAGGCTCGGCCATCGGCCCGTTCATCTACACCGTGTTCTGAAGGCCGGCTCGCTCGGCCGCGAGGCGGGCTGATGCACATCCTCGGCATCTCGGCGTTCTATCACGACAGCGCGGCCGCCCTGCTGCGCGATGGCGAGGTCGTCGCCGCGGCGCAGGAAGAGCGCTTCACGCGCAGGAAGCACGATCCGCGGTTTCCCGAGAACGCGATTCGCTACTGCCTCGCGGCCGGCGGCATCGGCCTCGAGCAGGTCGATCACGTCGTCTTCAACGAGAAGCCGTTCGTCAAGTTCGAGCGCCTGATCGAGACCTACCTCGCCAACGCGCCGCGCGGCTTCCGCTCGTTCAAGGCCGCGATCCCGGTCTGGATCAAGGAGAAGCTGTTCCAGAAGGGCAATCTCATCAAGTCGCTGGAGGAGATCGGCGCCAAGGGCAAGATCGCCGAACGGCTGCTGTTCGCCGAGCATCATCAGAGCCATGCGGCGTCGGCGTTCTTCCCGTCCCCGTTTCCGGAGGCGGTGATCCTCACGCTCGACGGCGTCGGCGAATGGGCGACGGCGTCGGTATCGCTCGGGCGCGGCCGGCAGCTCGACATCGTGCGCGAAATCCGCTGGCCGCACAGCCTCGGCCTGCTCTACTCGGCGTTCACCTACTACACCGGCTTCAAGGTCAATTCCGGCGAATACAAGCTCATGGGCCTGGCGCCCTACGGCGAGCCCAAATACGCGCAGGCGATCCTCGACCATCTGATCGATCTCAAGGACGACGGCAGCTTCTGGCTCGACCAGAGCTATTTCGAGTACGCCACCGGCCTCAGGATGACGTCGCCGAAGTTCGACGCGCTATTCGGCGGCAGGCCGCGCGATCCCGCCGAGCGGCTCACGCAGCGCCACATGGATCTCGCCGCCTCGGTCCAGGCGGTCACCGAAGAGGTGATGCTGCGGATGACGCGCGAGCTCGCGCGCACATACGCGGTGCCCAATCTCTGCATTGCGGGCGGCGTCGCGCTGAACTGCGTGGCCAACGGCAAGATCCTGCGCGATGGCCGGTTCCGGCGCCTCTGGATGCAGCCCGCAGCCGGCGACGCCGGCGGCGCGCTCGGCGCGGCCTTCGCGGCGTGGCACCTGCATCTCGGGAAGGAGCGCCGCCCGAACGGCACGAGCGACGGCATGCGGGGCTCGTATCTCGGGCCCGGCTTCGAGCAGACCGAGGTGGAACGGCGCCTCGCCGCCGCGGGCGCGCGATTCGACGTGCTCGACGATGCCGCGATGCTGGCGCGCACGGTCGATGCGCTGGCTTCCGGAGACGCGGTCGGCTGGTTCCAGGGCCGCATGGAGTTCGGCCCGCGGGCGCTCGGCGCGCGGTCGATTCTCGGCGACCCGCGCAATCCCGAGATGCAGAAGACACTCAACCTCCGCATCAAATACCGCGAGAGCTTTCGGCCGTTCGCGCCGGCCGTTCTCGCGGACGACGTGGCCGAGTATTTCGAACTCGACGAGGCGAGCCCCTACATGCTGCTCGTGGCCGACGTGAAGCGCGGCCGCCGGCGCCGGCTCGGCGAGGCCGAGGAGAAGCTGTTCGGCATCGACAGGCTCAACGTGCCGCGCTCCGACATCCCGGCCGTGACCCATGTCGACTATTCGGCGCGCATCCAGACCGTGCATGCCGATACCAATCCGCGCTTCGCCGCGCTGCTCGGCGCGTGGAAGGCGAGGACCGGATGCTCCGTGCTCGTCAACACGAGCTTCAACGTGCGCGGCGAGCCGATCGTTCACGCGCCCGAAGATGCGTTCCGCTGCTTCATGGGCACCGAGATGGAGACGCTCGTGGTCGGCAACTGCGTGCTGCGCAAGGATCGCCAGGATCCCGCGCTGAAGCAGGACTACAAGCACGCGTTCGAACTCGACTAGGGTGGGGGCGCGGCCGTGCAGCGTCCTTCGCTTCGCCTGCGGATCAACCTGCTCGGGGCGGCTGTCGTGACGGCCTACCTCGCGGAGGCGTTTCTCTCCTACGTGCAGGCGCCCCAGTTGTGGCGCGAAGAGGGGCCTCGCCTGCTCGCGTTCTTCGAGGACACGATCGGCGATCTTCAGGCAAGCTGGCTGCACATGCTCTTGTTTACGAAGGAGCGGATCGTTGTCTCCTACTGGCTGCCGCTCGGCGTTGCGACTGCGAGCGCGCTGATTCTGGTGCGGATGCTGCTGCGCCGCCCCGACGCACTCGACGCGAGCGTGGAGCGGCAGATCATGCGCTGGTCGGTCGCTTTCGCCGCCGCCTGTTTCCTCACCTATCCCGTGTTCACGCAGGATCTGTGGCTCTCCGCCGTTTGGGGCCGCATGATCGCTGCCGGCCTCAATCCCTACGAGACTCTGTTCACGCCGGCCTTCGTCTCGGGGCTGCCTCTCGATCATTTCCCGATGCCGATGTCCTATGCCCCGCTGTGGGGCATCGTCTCGGCGGCGGTCACGATCGTGTCGGCAAACGACCCGATCGCCATCGGGCTCGTTTCCAAGGCCCTGCTCGCCGGGGCGTGGGTGGGCAGCGTCGTTCTCGTTGGTCGGATCATGTCGGCGCGCTCCGCCGGCGAACGCTGCCTGGCGCTCGCCGCGTTCGGCTGGGTGCCGCTCGGCGCGACGCAGACCGTTGCCGAGGGCCACAACGACATCGCGATGATCGCGCTGGGGCTGCTGTGGCTCTGGCTGCTCTTGCGTGGGCGCGGGGCGGCGCCGCTGGCGCTCGCCGCATCGGTGCTGGCGAAGTACGTGACCGCGCCGCTGTTTCTCCTCGACGCGCTTCATTCCCTGCGCGCGCAGCGGCTCGGCTGGCGGCGCTACGGCCTGCGCTTGGTCGCGCCGACGCTGCTCGGGCTCGGCATCCTCGCTCTGTTTTTCCGGTCGCACGATTTCTTCGACGGCGTGCGCATGGTTAACCAGTGGCGCTTCCTGCAGCCGCGCGACGCGCTCGGCGTGCTCGAGGCCGCGCTCGGCCTATCGCTGTCGCCGGCCGCCATCGCGGTGATGGCTTTCTTTCCGGCGCTCGCGCTGCTTCGCCTCGCGATCTATTGGCGCGACCCCAGCGCGGAAAACCTGATGAAAGCGGCGCTGGCGATCATGGCCGCGATCCTGTTCTCGCTGTCGGCACATGTGTGGCCGTGGTACCTGCTGTGGGTGCTCGCGCCGGCCGCGCTCGTCCCGAACTGGTGGTTCTCGCGCTTCGCCATCGGCGTCTCGGTCATGGCCCCGTTCATGTCGGGTTCGTGGTGGGTCGCTCCGTTCGAGGATCATTTCGGCGGCTCTGCGCTGGCCCTCTATGGCGGCGCTGTCGCGTGGGCCATCCTGACGCGCCGAGGGCTGCCTGCTCCGGCGGACGGGGCCGGATCGCCGGCCGCACCCGCATCGCGGCAGGCCGGCTCCACGCTACCCTAGAACGGGGCACGCCACCCGCCGCCGGCCGCGGCCTGCTACGCGCGGCCGCGTCGATATTTCCCCTGTATCGCGCCGTCATGGTGCAACTTCTTTCGTTGTAGCGCTGTGACGATATAGTTATTTTCACCGGCAATGCCGGAGGGGAGATTTTCCGGCCGGGTCGCCGTCGACGGCGCGCGAAACGGGCGCGCCGAAACATTGGGATTTGCCGCGGGCGAAGGAACGCATGCGCCGAATGTACAGGGCCTGAGTGACGAACAAGGACGCATCGCCGGGGACGATCTGAATGAACGCCGACGGCACTCAGGAGAGAGCCGCCCTCCGGGCGGCGACAGCCGGAAATGCTGCGGCCGTCCGGCGCGGCGTCGTCCTCCCGCTGGTCAAGTCGCTCCGCCTGCATCAGTGGGCGAAGAATTTCCTCGTCTTCATTCCGCTGATCCTGGCCGGAAAATTCCATAGCTCGCCGGCCTGGATCGCCTGCGGCCTCGGTTTCCTCGCGTTCGGCCTTCTGGCCTCGGCCACCTATCTGTTCAACGACGCGCGCGACGTGGAATTCGACCGGCAGCATTGGTCGAAGTGGACGCGCCCCGTCGCGAGCGGAGACCTGCCGATCGGCGCCGCGCTGGCGGCCGCCGCGTTGATCGGCGGGGCGAGCTTCGCGATCGCGGGAAGCATCGGCCCCGGCGCCGCGCTCGTGCTCGCGATCTATGCCGTGCTGACGCTCCTGTATTCGCTGAAGCTGAAGCGCGTGCCGATGCTCGACGTGTTCGTCATCGCCGCGCTCTTCACGCTGCGGCTCGTGTTCGGCATCCAGCTCGCCGACGTGGCGGCGTCGCCGTGGCTGCTCGTCTTCTCGATATTCGTGTTTCTCTCGCTCTCGCTCGGCAAGCGCTACACCGAGGTGCTGCGGGCGCAGGCGCTCGGCCGCGAGCGCGTCGCCGGGCGCGGCTACGCCAGCGCGGACGGACCGCTCTTGTTCGGGCTGGGCCTCGCGACCGGCGTCGGCGCGATACTCATCATGATTCTCTACCTGCTGCAGGAGGCCTTCGCCGCGGGGTTCTACCGGAGCCCGCTGCTGCTCTGGGCGCTTCCGGCACTGCTGTTCCTGTGGATCGGCAGGTACTGGCTCCTCGCAACCCGCGGCGAACTCGACGACGACCCGCTCGAATATGCGGTCCGTGATAGGGTAAGCTTGACGCTCGGCGCCGCGATGACGGCGGTGTTCGTGGTGGCCTGGCAACTCTGACCGACGGGGCCCGTCGAATGCGCGCTGAACCCGGCCGGGATCGACTGCGAGACGGGGGAGCCGCCAGGTGGGCGGCGCTGCTGGCGGCGGCGGTCGCGCTGCACGTGCTGTTCTGGCTCGTCTCGCAGCCGGCGACGGCGTTCGCCGACTTCTACAAGGCCTATTTTCACGCTGCCGAAGTGGTTTTCGAACACGGGCCGGTTCCGACCTGGCCCATCGACGAAGACTCCACCGAGGTCGGGTTCGTCAACATTCCCGGCCTCGTGTGGCTCTTCGTGCCGCTGGTGCCGCTCGGCAAGCCGCTGGCGGCGTGGATCTTTCTCGGACTCGGCGCCGCGGCGATGGCCGCGGCCTATGCGCTGCTGCTGCGGCTCGGCCGCCCGTCGCCGCGCGCCGCCGGCGCGCTCCTGCTGCTGTTCCTCGCC
>ERZ761602.4648-NODE-4648-length-17257-cov-4.173410_pt1 | contig 17257 bp, 17 predicted proteins | sample MGYA00512165_ERZ761602 | MGnify/ENA primary metagenome ERZ761602 (study PRJEB28899, sample SAMN02445085) | bioreactor sludge metagenome | biome: EBPR sludge; isolation source: Thorneside wastewater treatment plant | place: Australia: Brisbane, Thorneside...
GCAACAGTGCGGACTTCCGTCAGCACGGGCATTACCGCCAGAACATCGCGCCTTTTTTTGCAGAGGCCGAAGACAGCGACGCCCGCCAGTTCGGCCGTGCAGTGCGATCACTGACTCAGGTGCTGGGCAGCCATCCGGTACGCCTGGCGCTGCGTGAGCTGAATTCCCGTTCGCCTGAGCCTGTGCCATCCATGACGCCCCCAGCATCCAAGGCGCAAGGGCCCCGGCTTCGGAAAAAGCAAGCTGTGGATCCAAGTGCCGAGTTGTCGGCTGTGGAAACTGAGGCAAAGCGGTGGCTGATCCGCGAACTGGGCGGGAACTGGAGAACGCCTCATGGGTTCAAGATGCTGCTGACAAAGAGCAAAAAGACCACGCAGCAGTTGGAAGACCTATTGCGTCGTTTGCGCAAGGAGCATCCAGAAGCCCGGAGCGTGACCAGAGAATTCGAAGAGGCGCTTTCGGCTCGGCGCAAACCCCGGGGCGCCGGCCGCTGACCAGTGGCCCACCCATCCGGTGCACGCCAATGATTCCGAGTGACTTGCTTGGCACCGCGCTGGGTGCGCTGCTGGCCAATGAGGAGTTGGCCGAACCGTTGTTGCGCGTACTGCAGCGTCGCCACCGGCTCGGCTACGCAGTGATGGATGCCCTGGAGGCCACGCAGCAGGAATGCCGTCGCACGATTGTGCGGGTCATGGACGCGCGCTGGCCGCGTCGCTTCCGGGCCAATGAGACCGAGCAGATGGCCAAGCTCATCTGCGCAAATGGCTTTCTAAGCAGCCCCGAGTTGCCCTGCCTGACCGACGCCTGCGAACAGCTGCTGGAGCGCAACGGCGATTGGTTGCAGTTTCGATCGCGCCAGGTGCAGCAATACGCCTCATGGGCCAGCCAACTGGATCCCATGTTGCTGGGGGCCTGGCATTTGGCGGGTTGGCTGCGTGCCAGCCCACGCCCCAGACCACACGATGCCGTGCGGGTGCTGGAGTGCCAACTGCCGATGCTGAGTTCGCCCGCGGGGCTGAACGAAGCGTTTGCCGACAACCATGTGCATTTTGGCGGGGTGGCGGGGGATGACCTGGTGCTGGCGCGCTTGCTGCTGGACCCCGCAATGCGTGCGGAGCCCACGGATCTGACAACGCGCCTGCGCCCACTGCGCCGCAACTTGAAGGATTGGTTGCGCGGGTGCGCACATGTCAAGGACGGGGATCGATGCATTCAAGCCGAGCGGGCAAGCTCACCCGCACAGATTCTGCTCGGCGGGGACTTCACTGCCGAGGTGATTGACTGGGCCTCGCTGGAGGAACGCTACAGCCGGGAACGCGAGCTGAATGGGCGCTTCCTGCTCTTTCGCCTCGGCCGCGCTCAGCAGCGGCGCCAACTGGCGCGAGCCTGGCTCTACCTATTGGTGTTGCTGGCTTATCGGTACCGCGACCCGGGAGCCGAAATTAAAGAGCGCGCCTTCATCCTGGCCTGGTGGAACAGGGCCATGGCCTTGCGGCGCGACTTGATGGTGGATGCGCAGGGGATCCGGCACTTCGTGTCGCGCAGCTACGGCTCGCCGCTGCGTAGACAAGCGCGGCAGGACCACGCTGCAGACGACCGTGATGCCGCGCGGCGCTTGTTGCTGGGACCGAAGGATCGGGCGGAGATCAAGATCTCGCCGCCGGACTTCAAGGCAAAGAAGGTGTACTCCTTTGCCCGAGACGCACTGCTCAATGCCCATCCAGGGCTTGCGACCTGGATGCGTCGAACCGACTTGATCACCGACGGTTCGATGGTCGATGCGCCCCGACCGAATCTGGATCAAGAGTTGGACCGCTGGCACTTCTGCGCCCACTTCCTTCGATCCGACCCGAAGCTGGATCACTGCGACAAGCACCCCGAGTGGGCCAGGGCAGCGCTACGCAAGCGTCAGAAGATTTGGCGCGAAGCCATTCAGCTGGATCATGAATTGCAGAAGGTGGCCGGCTGGAGGCCGCCAGGCTGGCTGCAAGGCCTGGCGGGACGTGGCCAAGCTTTGCGGCCGATGCATTGGCTGCGCGGCCTGGACGTGGCGGGCGACGAGTCCGCCTGGCAGATCGAGATCTTTGCACCGGCCCTGCGCTGGCTGCGGCGCGGCTTCTTGCCGCGCATGGATGGCGAACCGGCTGGGCGGGGTTTCCACCTCAGCATTCATGCGGGCGAGGACTACAGCCATCCGCTTTCCGGCATGCGCCATGTCGATGAGACCCTGCGCTTTTGCGAGATGCGTGCGGGAGACCGTATCGGGCACGGATTGGCCCTGGGGATCAGCCCGGCAGCCTGGCTGGAGCGCCATGGTCAGGTGCTTTTGCCAGTGGCAGAGCACCTGGACAACTTGGTCTGGGCCTGGCATGTCGCCACCGAGCTGAGCGCCACGCTGCCTTTGGCCGCCCAGGTGCTGCCCAGGCTGGAGCGGCGCATCGCCAGCTTTTGGCCGCATGTACCCTGGGCCAAACAGGGCCTGTGTGCATCCCATGCCCAAAGCGCCAACGCGGCCGACGCCTTGCATCGCGCGTGGCTGCTGCGGCGCAACTGCGCCTGGGAACTCAGCCAGCCAGCACTCGTTGACATGGGCTGGCCTTCCACGCGCTACCCAGTGGCGGTGCCGGATCACGCGCGCCTCAGTCAGCGAAGTGGTGCGATAGGGGGCTCGTCGGACGCCGACCTGGCGCTGTTTCGCGCCAGGGCCTTGGCACAGGACTGGAGCGGCGAAGCCGGAGCGACCCGGCCACTTCGGGTGATGGTGCACGCGCACCTGGGTGACCCAGATCGGCAGGAGGCACTGGAGCGAAAGGCGGCCGACTCAGGCCTGCTGCACGACCATGACAGCGCCGCCGAGCTGGAGTTCATGGAGGCCCTGCAGGACCACATGCTGACGCGCATCGCCAAGCTCGGAGTCTGGATCGAGACCAACCCCAGTTCGAACCTCTACATCTCGCGCATGCAGCGCATGAGTGAGCACCCCATCTTTCGCTGGAGCCCGCCCAATATGACTGAGGCGCGGCCACTCGGGCGGTGGAATCGATTCGGGCTGCGCTGTGGCGCCGTGAATGTGTTGGTAAACACGGACGACCCCGGCATCATGCCCACCACCTTGCGCATGGAGTTCGAACTGCTCCGTGAGGCGGCGGTCGATCTCGGTTATGCGCCCCACGACGTTGACCTGTGGCTGCAGCGCTTGAGGGGCGCAGGGCTCGATCAATTCGAGCGCAATCACTTACCGGTCTGTGTGCGCCGACCCTGGGAAGGAAGCTCCTGCGCGTTGTAGCCGCTTGGCGAGTTCCGCAGTCATCCGGTCGGTCTGGCGCCGCCGCTGACCCTTCCCTTGAGGTCGGTCAGCGCACGCGTGAGGTCTTCCTGCCAACTCGCAGTTTCTGCCCCCATGATTTGGTGCAGTTCGTTGAGGTAGGCAATGCTGTGGTCCAAGAGTTCTTTGTCTGCGGCCGGATTCGGCTCGTTGCCCAGATCGAGTGAGCGCTTCTGCCATTCCAGGGCAAAGACCAAGAGGAGATGTTCAAGTTTGAGCAGGGTGGCGGTGTATCGCTGATGGGCGCCGGTGCCGGCGAAACTGCTGTCGAACAGCAGCAGGGACGCTGCGCACCCCAAGGCAATGAAGCCCCAGCTCAGAAAGTGTTGGGGTGCATGGTCCGCCAGGATGGGCTCCAGTAGCGGCACAGCCGCGCCCACCGTTCCGAGAAGCCAAGCGAAGAACCGACAAGTCTTCGAAACCCGCCGACTGGACTTGCGCCGCCCCTGGTACGCATGAAGTTCCGAGAGCGACAGATCGGTAAGGGCCGTAAACAGGGATTTGCGCCACGCGGTCCGATCCTCGGGCAGCTTCTCCAGCTCCTTCAAGGCGCCACAAAACGCTGCAACATGATTCGCTGCTTGGGATGCCTGATCGTTCCTTGCCATCGCTGAAGCTCCCTTGGTGGCCGCGCCACAGCATGCCACCGGCCCTGTTTCATTGATCAGCCGACCTGCTCGATCAAAACCCGCGCCGCCGCCCGCAGGCTGGCTTCATCCACCCCCGCCAACTCCACCGGCGTCAGCGCCTGTTCGCGCTTGAGTGAGCGCTCGTAGCAGGGGTCGTAGTGGCGCTCCATCACGCTCGCGAACAGGGCGTCGCTGTCGCCGGCCTCGGCCAGCGCGCGCCAGTGGGCCAGGGTCTCGCCGCCTACCAGGGGCTTCAGGGGTTCGAGCTTGGCGACCATCTGCAGGGGCGCGGCGGCGAAGTGGGCGTAGTCCTCGCGGCAGACCTGCACGCGTGCGGCCAGCGGGGCACTGACACGCCAGGTGGGCGCGCCACGCAGGGCTTCGTGCAAGGGGGCGGGCAGTTGCACCCGGCCGATCTTCTTGCTCTCGGCCTCGACCCACACGGGGCGTGCCGGGTCGAGCCGGTGCAGGGCTTGCAGCAGCTCGGAATCGAAGAACTTCTGCGTGGGCTGCGGTTGGCCGGGCAGGGCGCCCAGCAGCGAACCGCGGTGCCGCGCCAGGCCTTCCAGGTCGAGCGCCTGCGCGCCTTCGCGGGCCAGGGCCTGCAGCAGCCGGGTTTTGCCACAGGCGGTGCTGCCGCCCAGCACGCGCAACCGCAGTTGGGTGGGCAGCAGGTCGAGCTGCTCGCGCACCCAGGCGCGGTAGGCCTTCCAGCCGCCGGGCAGCACGTCCACCGGGTAGCCGATGTTGCGCAGCGGCTCGGCCCAGGCGCGGCTGCGCTTGCCGCCCCGGAAGCAATAGACCAGCAGGCGCTCGCGCGGGCCATGCTGGGCGATGACTTCGCCGATGTGGCGCGCCACATTGCGCAGCGCGTACTGGGCGCCAATCACATAGGCCTGGTGCGGGTTGGTGCGGTGCAGGGTGCCGACCTCGGCGAACTCTTCCTGGCTGACGATGGGCAGGTTGGTGGCGCCGGGGATATGGTCCTCGGCGTACTCCTTGGGCGTACGCGCATCAATGATGCGGGCGTAGCTGGCAAAGGGGCGGATGCCGAGCGCTTCTTCGGGGGCGGTCATGGGCGCGAGTGTCGCGCCTCGCTCCTTCAGTCCCGCAGGCCCTGCGCCACCAGGCGGGCGTGTTCGCCGCTGCGGCGCAGCTGGGCCACCACCTCGTCGATGCGCGCCAGCAGGCCCTGCTGCTGGCGCGATTTGTGGAAGGCCAGATAGGCCGGGTTCTCGGTCAGTGGGTTGGGCATGGCGCGCACCGAAGGGAATTCGCCGCTGGCCATGACCTGCTCGCCGGTCTGTTCCACGCTCAGCACCACATCAAGGAAGTCGCGCTCCAGCTTGCCGAAGTTGGCGCGATCGTCGGTCACGTCCTCCACCTTCAGCAGGCCGGCCTTGCGGGCGGTGTCGAACTCGTCGCCATAGCTCCAGCCACGCAGCACGCCCACGCGCAGGCCGCGCAGGTCGTCCAGGCCGTCGAAGCGCCGCAGCCGACCGCGTTGCACGTACACGCGCACGGTCTCGGTGAGGATGGGCTGCCCGTAGTCGAACTTGGCCAGGCGCTCGCGGTTGGCGTACAGGCCGCCCACGCCGTGCTCGGCGCGCTCCAGCCCGGCCAGCGCGCGCGCCCAGGGCATGGGCAGCAGCTGCAGGGGCTCCCCCAACTGCTTGAACACGGCGCGCAGCAGCACCGGGTAGACGCCGCGCGCGGCGCCTTCGCCCTTGGCCTGGTACATGAAGGGCGGGTTCTGGGAGTCCACCGCGATCAGCAGGGGCGCGCTGGCCTGGGCGTGCGTCGGTGCAGCACCGAAGCCAGCGGCCAGGCTCAGGCAGGCGCGGCGGCGGTTGAGGGTCATGGGCGGCCTTATGAGTTGCGGTGCTGCCGGGCAGTGAAGCGCCCGGCAGCACGGTCGTCAAGCCGGGTTCGCCCTTCAGGGCTGGAGCCAGCGCTCGGCCTGCAGCAGCGTGGCCAGGCCCAGCAGCGCAAAGATCAGCGCCGACACACCATGCACCCAGCGCATCGGGATGCGGCTGGCGAAGCGGTGCCCCAGGTAGACCGCCGGCACATTGGCGATCAGCATGCCCAGCGTGGTGCCGGCCACCACGGCTACCAGCGCGCCCTCGAAGCGCGCCGCCAGCGCCACGGTGGCGATCTGCGTCTTGTCGCCCATCTCGGCCAGGAAGAAGGCCACGACGGTGGTGGCGAACACGCCCAGGCGGCGCGCGCTGCCTTCCACACCTTCGTCATCGGCCTGATCCGGCACCAACATCCACACGGCCATGGCCAGAAAGCCCAGGCCAATGACCCAGCGCAGCAGCTGCGGCCCCAGGGCCTGCGCCACCACCGCACCCAGGGCGCCAGCCAGGGCATGGTTGGCCAGGGTGGCGATGAAGATGCCCAGCACGATCAGCGCCGGGCGCTTGAAGCGCGCCGCCAGCAGCATGGCCAGCAACTGCGTCTTGTCGCCCATTTCACCCAGGGCCACCAGGCCGGTGCTGACGAGAAAGGCTTCCATTCGAGAACTCCAAGGGGCCGGCGGCTGCCGATGACTGGCAGCCTCCCGGCCCACAGCGGAGGCAGCCAGTCAAAGGTCTTGCCAGTTCCGCGCGCGCCAGGGTTCATCGAACCCAGTGTGTTGACACGCGCCCCTGCCGGTTGAACCTGGCAGGGCGGCTACTCCCCAATGACGGAAAGGGCGGCAGTGTAGGCCTCAGCCACGCCGCCATTCGTCTTGCGCGCCCAGGGTAGCCGGCGGTCGGCCCAAGCGCTCGCGCGCCGCCGCGTCCCCCAGCAACTGCGCCTGCCACCAGTCCGTCGTCATTGCGGCAATCAAGGCCTGGTGCCGCGCGGTTTGCGCCTCGGCCTGGGCCGGGCGCTGGCGCAGGCGGGGCGGCAGGCGCTGCAGGTCCATGCCGCCAAACACCATGTGGTCGGCGCCATCGAGCCAGAGCTCGGCCTTGTCGCCCGGCGGCAGCGCCGTGTAGACGGCGCGGCGCCAGTCGCCACGGGTTTCGCGTGCGTCGTCGCTGCCGTCGCCGAGCGGGTCGCCGTCCAGGCTGCCGGTCAGGCAGAGCAGGGGTTTGCGGATGGCGCTGAAGGATTCGGCAGGCGCCACCCCGGCCGCGCCCGGCGAGGGGCTGAAGGCAGCAAAGGCGCGCAGGCGTTCGTCCTCGCCCAACGCGCGGCCGCGAAAGCGCTGGCCGGCCAGGGCCAGGGTGGTGTGGGCGCCGAAGGAATGCCCGGCCATGCCGATGGCGTCCAGGCGCAGGCGCTGCAGGCGCTCGTCACGCTGCTGCTGCGCGGGCAGCAAGTCCAGCACCGCCTTCACGTCCAGCACGCGCGCGCGCAGCTGCTCGGGACTGGCGGCCCGCTTGAGCGCCTGCAGGCCCTGGCGCATGACGGCCAAATCGCTGCCGGCATGCTGCAGGTGCAGGGTGGCGATGCCGGCCGCCGCCCAGGCCTGGGCCCACAGACTGCCCGCCCCCAGCCCACCGCCGAGACCGTGCGAGAACAGCACCAGCGGCACCGGCCCGTTGCCGGCGGGCAGGCGCAGGCGCAAGGGGATTGCCCGCTGGCGTGCCGGGTCGGTCCAGACGAAGTCCAGATCGTCTTCGTCGGGGAACACGCGGCGCAGCGGGGGCGTGCGTTCGCGTTGGGCCTGGGCCAGGCCGCCGGCGAAGGCCAGCGGCAGGGTGAGGGCGTTGCGGCGCTTCAGCATGGGCACAGCATCGCGCAGGCCGGTGGCCGCCTTGCCGCTTCGCAAAGAAGCGTTCCGCGGCCGCGTCGGCAGGGGTCAGCAGACGGATGTTCAGCCAGGGGCTCCTTGGGTTTCAGCCGGCCAGCGCCAGCAGCGCCTGCACGGTGTTGAGATTGCGCGCCGTGCCGGCCTCGGCGGCCGGGATGCGCAGCTTGGAGCTGCCCATGCCGCCGGGGTAATGCACCCAGAGCTCGCGCCCAAGCAAGCGCCATTGCTCGTCGTTCTGCCCCTTGGCCACCAGCGGCTCGGGCAGGGCTGCGGGTAGGAAGGTGATCAACAGGCGGTTGCCGGGCGCCTCTGGAAAGGGGTTGCGCGCCAGCAGTTCGCGCAACTCGGCGGGGCTGCGCATCAGCACGCCCATCGGCTTGCCGGCGTATTCCGCCAGGCGCGCTTCCAACTGCGCGCCGGCCTCGTCGATGGCCAGCTCCGACTCGAACAGCAGGTTGCCGCTGGCGATGTAGGTGCGCGGGTTCGCGAAGCCGAGCGCCAGGGCCATGGCCTTGAGCTCGGCCATCGGCAGCTTGCCGGTGCCACCGACGTTGACGGCACGCAGGAGGGCGATGTGGGTGGGCATTGCGCGACCGGTGTTGATCAAGCAGCCGCCGCAGAACCGGCCTTGCCGGGCCGCTGGCGGCGCCCCCTTGAGGGGGAGGCGCCGCAGGCGCTTCGGGGGTGGGTCAGCTCGCCAGCAGGGCTTCCATCTCGTCCATGATCGCGTTCATCTTCGCCACCAGGGTGCGGTAGGGCGCGGGGCTGGCCATATCCAGGCCGGCGCGCTTCAGGGCTTCATAAGGCGGCACCGATGCGCCCAGGCGCAGGGTGTCCAGGAAGACCTTGGCGGCGGCGCCGCTCGGGTCGGCCTGCACGCGTTCGGCGAAGTGCAGGGCCGCAGTGATCGAGGTGGCGTACTGGTAGACGTAGAAGGGCCGGTAGAAGTGCGGGATGAAGGCCCATTCCTGGCAGACCTGGGGATCGATCTTCATCACGCCCTCGGCCTCGCCGTGGTACTGCTTCAGGAGCTTGCAGTACATCTCGGTGAAGCGCTTGCCGTTCAGGGCCTCGCCGCGCTGGGCGGCGTCGTGGGTCTGCAGCTCGAACTCGCCGAACATGGCCTGGCGGAAGAAGGTACCGCGCAGGCGCTCCAGCGCGTAGCCGAGCTGGTAGAGCTTCTCTTCCTTGCTCTGCGCCTGGCGCTGCATGTGCTGGCTCAGCAGCAGCTCGTTGGCGGTGGAGGCGATCTCGGCCACGAACAGCGCGTAGCCCGCGCTCTCGTACGGCTGGGCCTGGTTGACCAGCGCGGTGTGGATGCCATGGCCCCACTCGTGCGCGAAGGTGCTGACGGATTCGAAGTCGTTCTGGTGGTTCAGGAACACATAGGGCGTCTTGCCGTACACGCCCCATTGGTAGGCGCCGCCGCTTTTCCCTTCCGCGGGCAAGGCGTGCATGGTGCCGGCGGCCAGCGCCTGCTTCAGCAGGCCCTGGTACTCGGCGCCCAGCGGCTTCGTCGCTTCCAGGCTCAGGCGCGCGGCTTCTTCCAGGCTGTAGCTCTTGCTCTGCTTGACGAGCGGCGGGTAGATGTCGTGGTAGCCGAGGTCCGGCAGGCCGAGCATCTTCTGGCGCAGCTTGAAGTAGCGGTGCAGCGTGGGCAGGCCTTGGTGCACCTCGGCCACCAGGGTGCGGTAGACGGCCTCGGGCACTTCCTCGGCGCCGACGCTCATGGCCACGGCGCTGGGGTGCTTGCGCAGCTGGGCCATCACGGTGCCTTCCTGCACGGTGTTGGCCAGGGTCACGCCGAAGGTGTTCTCGTACTGGCCGAGCGCGCCGAAGAACTGCTTGAAGACCTGCTCGCGCACCTTGCGGTCGGGGTGCTGGCGCAGCAGCGAGTACTTGGTGTCGTCCAGGCGCTCCTGCTTGCCGTCGACCTCGATCTCGGGCCAGCGCATGTCGGCGTCCACCAGCAGGGTGCGGGCTTGGCCCGTGGCGGCGGAACGCAGCGGCGCCGTCGCGGCAATCGCGCCCTCGGTCTCGGCACTGAGCGTGTGCTTGGCCAGGCGCAGGGTGTTGCGCAGGCGCTCGGCGTGCTTCTTCAGACCGGGGTCGGCCTTCACGAAGGCCTGCACCTTGCGCTCGCCCAGGGCCAGGATTTCCGGGCTGACCCAGGCGGTGGCGGCGCCGTATTGGCCACCCAGGCTGGCCACCAGACCGCCGCGCTCCTGGTAGGTGGCGTTGCGGTTGTCGGTGCTCTGCTGCAGATAGGCATAGACCTGCACCTTCTCCCAGCGCTGCGCGGCTGCGCTTAGGCGGTCCAGGGCCGTGCGCAGGGACGCCGGGCCCTTGCCCAGCGTGCCCTTCAGCGCGGCCAGCTGCGGCAGCTCGGCGGCGAAGGCCTTGCGCGCGGCGTCCCAGTCGGCGTCGCTGGCGAAGATGGGCTTCAGGTCCCAGACCGTGGGCAGCGGCTGGGCGGGGGCAACACCCGCCGCCAGGGCCAGGCTCAGGGACAGGACGAGGGCGCGCGGGGTCAGCAGACGGTGCATGGTGGATCCGGTGGGGTCGGGCAAAGCCGGGCAGTTTCGCTGCCGCCCGCAGCCCTGACCAAAGCGACGCCGGGCAAACCCCAGTGCCATGATGCGCCCCTGCCCCGACCCCTCGCGCCATGCCAGTGACCCCGCAAGACATCCCGCCCAGCAGCCTGCTCGCGGCGCTGCAGGCGCAGGGCGCCTTTGCCGATGCCTACGCGCTGGAGCACCCGGCGCCGGTGGATCTGGCCCAGTGGGTCGCGGCCTTCTACAGCTCGCGCCTCTTCAAGCTGGAGCGCGGCCTGATCGGCCTGCTGCTGCGCCGCCCCGCCAGCGACGCGCAGGCGCGTGAACTGGGCTTGGGTCAGCGCCACGCGTTCTCGGCCTGGCAGGTGCGCGAGCGGCGCCGCCACGAGTTGCTGCTGGCCGATCTCAGCGGTCGCACCCAGTCCTGGCTGCAGGTGGAAGCCCTGCCGGGCGGCGGCACGCGGCTCTGGTTCGGTTCGGCCGTGTGGCCCCGCCCGGGCACGCAGCAGTTTGGCGGGCTGTTTCACGCGCTGCTGGGCTTTCACCGGCTGTACTCGCGCGCCTTGCTGCGCAGCGGCGCTCGCAGGGTCGGCCCATGAAAGTCACCCCATGAACCTCGCCCTGCTGCTCGCCGCCGCTCTGCTGTTGCTGATCGGCTTCATCCACTCCATCCTGGGCGAGCGCCTGCTGCTGCGCCGCCTGCTGCGTCCAGAGCGCCAGCCGCCCGTGTTCGGCGGCAACTGGCTGGCCGCACGCACCCTGCGCTTTGCCTGGCACGTGACCACGCTCGCCTGGTGGGGCATGGCCGCGCTGCTGGTGCTGATGGCCGGCGGCCAGCCCACGGTGGCGGATTTGGCCTGGGTGTTCGGCGTCACCTTCGGCCTTACCGGCCTGCTCGCGCTGGTGGCGTCGCGCGGGCGGCACTTGTCGTGGATCGTGTTCTTTGCGGTGGCGGGCTTGATGGCAAGCGTGGTCTAACGCCGCAGGCCCAGGCCGATGCCCACGCAGACCAACAGGCACAGCACCACCACTCCGGCGAGTGCCGGCCGCTTGCGCAAAGCCTGCCGACCGCGCGCGGAGATCAGCAGGGCGATGGGCAGCAGGATGCCAAGCTCGATGCCCAGATTGCGCCAGAAGTAGAAGTTGCCCAGGCTGATGCGCCCGGCGCTGGGCAAGACCCCGTGGTCGAAGGCGTAGAGGCCGGGGTCCAGCGGCCAGAGCAGTGGGTTGCGATGCACGCCCACCAGATAGTCCAGCAGCAGGTGCGAGAGCGGCGCCGCGAGGATCAAGAGGCCCAATCGCCAGCCGGGCCAGGCCCTCAAGAGCGCGCGCAAAACCACCAGCCCGACCGCCCCGAGCAGCAGGGCGCCCGCCAGCGAATGGGTGTGGCGCGGCTCCCAGTGGATGCCAAAGCCCCAGAGCAGCAGGTAATCCAGATCCGGGCCGACGGCGAGCAACGCGAACAGCAGGCCCAGCTTCATGCGCTGCTCGGGCGCCTTCGCGTTGTCGCCAATCGCCAGCCCGATCAGTGCATGGCCGAGGAAAGAGGACATGGCCTCAGTTCCGCTCCGGACGCCGCCAAACCCACAGGGCCGCGGCGACGATCAGCAGTTCGATTGCGAAGGACCAATGCAGCACGAAGTTCAGCCACCAGGGCTGGACCCGCGCCGGCACCGTGGCCAAGGCATAGGCCCGGTCCACAAAGGGCGCGAACCACCAGATGTCGCCGACCACCGAATCCAGCAACTGATGCACGAAGCCACCGAGCGCAAAGATCAGCGCATAGGAGGCTGCCGCAGCTTGCGGCTGTAGGCGCCTCCAGAGCACGGCCAGCACCAGCAGTCCGATCCACAGCAGGGGCCAGTGCGTGAAGTACTTGTGGTGGTGCGTCTGCCGGTTGTCGATCAGGAAGAAGTACAGCAGATCCAGATCCGGCAATGCCGCGCCGAACAGGCTCCAGGCCATCCACAACTTTGGCTTGACGGACGGGGCAGCCAGGTGGGGCGCCAACCAGCGGGCGGTCAGATAGCCCGCAGGAAGATGAGCGATGAACATTGCGGGCTTGAGCTTTGAGTGCAGCCGTGAATGGGAAGCGAATGTCGCATGCCGAACGGCGCCAGCTGCACCGTGCGTGGCTTGTCGCGTTGCAGCCGCGCACTGAGAATGCACGACGTTTGTCTTACTTTTAGGGTCGCGCAATGAGCCAGGAGACCACCTTCACATTTCGTGTGGACGAAGGGCTGAAGTCCGCCTTTTCAGAAGCTGCACGCGAGCAAGACCGCAGTGGGGCCCAGTTGCTTCGCGACTTCATGCGCCTGGTGGTGGAGCGTCAGAAAGCGGATGCTGCGCAAGACCAATGGATCCGAGAGCAGGTGGCACGTGGGCAGGCCTCGGCCCGCGCCGGCCGGGTGCGCGGCCACGAGCAGGTCGAAGCCGAGTTTGCAGCGCGTCGGGCGGCTTCCGCCACGCGGGCTGGGCTCAAGGCCCGCAAGACGCGCAGTGATCCATGAGGCTGGACTGGACCCTCGATGCCATCGAGGACCGACACCTCATCTACACCCACATCGAGGCCGACAACCCACTCGCAGCCCTTGACCTGGACGAGGCGCTGGCTGCCGCAGCCGAGCGCCTGCGAGATCAGCCGGCGCTGGGCCGGCCAGGGCGCGTGGCGGGCACGCGCGAGTGGGTGGTGCATCCGAACTACCTGCTGATCTACGAGCTGTACGCGGACAGCCTGGTGGTCCTGCGGGTTCTGCATGCCGCCCGGCGCTGGCCTTGAGGCGGCGCCAGTCCCTCAGCGCGCCAGCGGGCTGCCACCCTTCCACGCCGCATCCACCCCGCGCTGAAAGGCCCCGAGCAGCGCGTACTCACCGGCCCAGCGCTGCGGCTGCAGCAGCTCGGCCCCATAGACCTCAAAGCGGCGCAGGCTCTTGCCCTCGGGGCTGATGGCCTCGCGAGCCACCAGCATCTGCGGGCCCACAAAGCCGGCGAACTCGGCCACGCCCAGGCCCGGGCCGCTGGCGCTGGGCGGCAGCACTTGCTGGCTGCCGTCGGCGCCTAGGCGCCACAGCTCGGTCCAGCCGTCGAGCGGTTGCACGGCCAGGGCCAGGCTGCGGCCGTCGGGGCTCAGGCGGGCGCTGGCCCAGTGGATGGCGCCGTGGCTGCAGCGTAGCGGGCCGCGTTCCTCGGCCTGGCCGTTCACATGGGCGAGCAGGCGCACACAGGTCTCGCCGGGGCCACCGGCTTGCGGGCGCAGCTCCAGGTGGCCGAAGCGCAGGCTGGTGGGGCGGGGGCGCATGGCGTGGCGCATCGGGGCCAGGCGGATGGCGGCCTCGCGCAGCGCGGCGGCGTCGTCCTCGCCCAGCTCGGCAGGGATCAGCTGGCTCCAGGCTTCGAGCGCCATCAGCGCGGCGGGGCGCATGTCGCGGGCGCGCTCGGCAAAGGCCAGGCTGCTCCACACCCCGGCGCGGCGCAGCAGCAGGCGGTTGCGCAGCGTGGGGGGCAGGTCGGTGAGCGGGATGCCTTCGAGCCAGGCGCTGCGCTGGGTGTGCAGGGCAAGCTGCTGTGCGGCCGGCAGGTCGGCCGGGATGCAGGCCGGGTTCGTCAGCGCCAGCGCGGCGCGGGCCTGGGCGGCGGCGCCGGCCGCCGGGTGGGCGCGCAGCAGGCGGGCCGGTTCTTCGTTGGCGCACAGGCGTTGCGTGCCGTCGGCCAGGGCCAGGCTGCGCAGCGGGTAGCCGTAGCGCTTGGCCACTTCGGCGTGGGCGGCGCTGCTGGTTTGCTGCTGCGGGCCGGCGTTGTTGACGCGCTCGGCCAGGCGGTCCTGCAGCTGCACCAGGGCGTCCAGCATCTCGGCGCCTTCGGGGCCGGCCAGCCAGTCGGGGTCGGCGCGTTCGATCAAGGTGGCGGCCAGGCCCAGGCCCAGGGCTTCTGAACCGGGTTGCTGGCGCACCAGCCGCAGCTGGGCCAGCAGCTCGGGCAGGGCGGCTTCACCTTCGGGGATGGCCAGCAGGGCCGGGGCACGCACAAAGCCGCCGCGCTCGCGGCCGTGGTCCCAGACCTGCAGCCAATCGCCCTTGACGCCACGCACTTCGAGCGCCTCGCCACGCCACAGCGGCGTCAGCAGCGGCGCGCTGTCCTTTGGCGCGGCGCGCAGCGGCGTCGAATCCTGCAGCACCAAGGCGCTGGCGGCCTGGGCGGGGGTGGGGGTGACGAGGGCCAGGGCCACGGCGGCGGCGCTGGCGGCGATCACGCCCAGGGCATTGCGGACGGCGGTCATGAATCGGTCTCCTGCGGCGGCGCTGCGCTTACTCGGCACTGGTTTCGGTGTCTTCTGCCTTGGCCCTGAGGGGCTGGGCCTCCAGCGGGCCGCCCATCAGGCTGCCGGCAATGCCGGGGGGCGCGACGATGACGCGCACCTTGTCGCTGAGCTTGTCGGCCAGGGTCTTCTGGATCAGCAGCGGGTGCTTGGTAATCAAGCGGCCCTCGCGCTCCATCTGCACGGCGTTGACCTTGCCCAGCTCGGCGACGCGGTAGGCCTCGGCATCGGCCAGCTTCTGGCGCGCGGCGGCCTCGCCCTCGGCTTCGATTCTTCGCGCCTGCGCGGCGCCCTCGGCCAGCTTGACGCGCGACTGGCGCTCGGCCTCGGCTTCGAGCTGGCGCTGCTCGATCTGGCGCTGCTTGAAGGGCAGCACATGCTTCATCGCCTCTTCCTGGGCCTTGGCGGCAATGATCTGTTCGCGCGCTGCGGCCTCGGCGGCAATCTCGCGGCGCTCGCGCTCGGCCTTGGCCTCGATGGCGGACTGCAGGCTCTGCTTCTCCTTCAGCTCCAGCGTGTAGCGCATCTTCTCGGTGGCCAGGCCTTCGGAGAGCAGCGAGTCCATGCCGCGGCGGTAGTCGTCCGGCAGGGTGATGGCGCCGAACTGCAGGTCCTTCAGCAGCAGGCCGTCGGCCCCCAGGCGCTGGCGCAGCTGCAGCAGCACCAGCTGCTGGATCTCGATGCGCTTGCTGGAAAACAGCTCGCGCACCGTGTGCTGCGCCACCTGCGGCAGCAGCACCGCAGTCAGCGCGGGCTCGATCAGCTCCTTCTCAAAGTTCTCCGGCAGGTCCTTGGCCAGCTGGGCGTAGCGCTGCGGGTCCAGCTGCACGCGCAGGCTCACCTCCAGCCCGACCGACAGGCCCTCGACGGTCTGCACTGCCTGCGCGCCACTACGGCGAATCATCAGGTCGCGGGTGGGCAGCAGGCGGGCTTCGTGCAGGCCCGGCAGCACCCAAGCGCGGCCGTCCTTGACGACCTCAGGCGCGCCAACCCCGGTGCGCACCAGCACGCTGCCGCGCGGCACGCTCTGCACCTGGTCCAGCAGCCAGTTCGTGCCGCCGGCCAGCGCGGCGATGGCGGCCACCGCGAGCGCGGTGCGGCGCAGCGTGCGGGACTGGAAGGCGGTGCCCAGACCCTGGCCCAGATCGGCCAGCTGCTCGCGCAGGCTGGGCTTGGACGGCAGGTCGGGAAGGGTGGCGGTGGGGTTGATCGCGTCGTTCATGGTCGGCTCCGGTTGCGGTGCCGCCATGGTTCCCTTGACCCCCGCGAGCGCGCCATGCCGGGGCTGGGAGGGTGTGGGGGTGGGTGCGGAAGAAAACTTCCGCAGCCGGGTTCAGGCCTCGATGCGAAACCGGCCGTCCACTACCAGCGCCGCGCGTGCGGCCCGCAGCGCTTGCACCAGCACGGCCCGCCGCCGCGGCGCCTTCAGCGCCGCCGGCAACCGGCTCAGCCAATGCCCATTCGGCCCGGCCCCGCTGCCGCGCAGGGCCGAGAGCTGGCGCGTGGTGGGCAGGGGCTGGCGCGCCAGCACGTCGATGCAATGGTCCAGCTGCGCCGCGGAGCTGAACACCAGCTCGTGCGCGCCGCAGGCCACGTGCAGCAGTGCGTAGCCGCGGTGGGGGATGGGCTGCGGCGCCGGTGGCGTGAAGCCGCCTGCGCCATCCGGCACATGCACCCAATGCGCCAGCGGGGCGTGCTGCCAGTGGCTGACGTAGCTGAAGTGGTGGGGCATGCGGGCAGCGCGTTCAGAAGCCTTCCAGCACGATCTTCCCCCGCGCCGTGCCGCTTTCCTGCAGCGCCTGCGCGCGCCGCAGGTTGCTGGCGTTGATGCGCCCGAAATGCTCGCCCACCGTGCTGCGCAGCAAGCCGGCATCCACCAGGCGCGCGGCCTCGCTCAGCAGCTCGCCCTGGCGGATCTTGTCGGCGGTGTTGAACAGCGAGCGCGTGAACATCATTTCCCAGTGCAGCGAAAGGCTCTTGCGCTTCAGCGCCATCACGTCCAGCTGGCCCGGCTGCGGGTCGTCGATCAGGGCCAGCTTGCCCTGCGGCGCCAGCAGCTCGACGATCTGCGCGAAGTGCACGCCGGTCTCGGTCAGGCTGGCCACCAACTGCGGCGCGGCCAGGCCCAGGCGCTGCACTTCCTCGGCCAGCGGACGGCGGTGGTTGATGACATGGTGGGCGCCGAGTTCGCGCACCCAGGCCTCGGTCTCGGGGCGCGAGGCGGTGGCGATCACCGTCAGCTGCGTCAGCCGGCGCGCCAGCTGCACCAGGATCGAGCCCACACCACCGGCCGCACCGATGACCAGCAGGCTCTGGCCCTGGCCGCCGCCTTGTTCAACGCCCAGGCGCTCAAACAGCAGCTCCCAGGCGGTGATGGTGGTCAGCGGCAGCGCGGCTGCGGCGGCGAAATCCAGGCTGGCGGGCATGGCGCCCACCAGGTGTTCGTCCACCAGCTGCAGCTCGGCATAGCTGCCGGGGCGGTCGATGGCGCCGGCGTACCACACGCGGTCGCCCGGCTTGAAACGCGTGACCCGCTCGCCCACCGCGCGCACCACGCCGGCGGCATCCCAGCCCAGCACCTTCCATTGGCCGGCTTCCGGCTGCACGCCCTGGCGGATCTTGTGGTCCACCGGGTTGACGGCGATGGCCTTGACCTCGACCAGCAGGTCGTGGCCGCGCGCC
>ERZ761602.4649-NODE-4649-length-17255-cov-6.569128_pt1 | contig 17255 bp, 18 predicted proteins | sample MGYA00512165_ERZ761602 | MGnify/ENA primary metagenome ERZ761602 (study PRJEB28899, sample SAMN02445085) | bioreactor sludge metagenome | biome: EBPR sludge; isolation source: Thorneside wastewater treatment plant | place: Australia: Brisbane, Thorneside...
CATGGCTTTGGGGGAATAGGATTGCGCGCATGTTGGCCGCGCCCAGCAGCGCTGCTAATCACCCTGCCATGCCAGCCACCCTGCCCGTTACCGAGCTGTTCCTGATCGCCCTCGTGCTGATCTTCGCCCTGCCCTATGCCGTCTGGCGACTGGGCCGGACCGAGTACTGGGCGCCGCTGGTGGTGGTTCAGATCGTCACCGGGATTCTGCTCGGCCCGGGCCTGCTGGGTGCGGTCTGGCCGGCCTATTACGACTTCGTCTTCACCCCGCAGGTGATCGGATCACTGAACGGGATCGCCTGGTGGGCGGTGATGCTGTTCGTCTTCGTCGCCGGGCTGGAGCTGGACCTGGACGAGGCGTGGAAGTGGCGCCGCGAAACCGGGCTGACCGCCGGCCTCGCGCTGGGCGTGCCGCTGGTGCTGGGGGCGGGCGCGGCCTGGGTACTGCTGACGCTGAGCGATCCGGCGGCGTGGATTGGTGCCAAGGGCCATATCTGGCAATTCGTCGCCGGGGTCGGCATGGCCTGCGCGGTCACGGCCTTGCCGATCCTGATCCTGTTCATGCAGAAGCTGGAGATCCTGCGCACGCCGCTGGGGCAGCGGATCCTGCGCTATGCCAGCCTCGACGACATCCTGATCTGGGCCGTGCTGGCATTGATCCTGCTGGATTGGGAACGGGTCGGGCGGCAGGCAGCCTATCTGGCCGGATTTGCCGTGGCGGTGTGGCTGATGCGCAAGCTGATTGCCCGCATTCCCGAAAAGGACCGCTGGTACATCGCCCTGGTCTGGCTGGCGGCCAACGGCTGGCTCGCCGACTGGTCGGGCCTGCATTACATGGTCGGCGCGTTCCTGGCCGGGGCGGCGCTGGACGCCAAATGGTTCGGGACCGAGGCGATCGACCGGTTCCGCGATGTGGTGCTGCTGGCCTTCATGCCGGTGTTCTTCCTCTCGACCGGCCTGCGTACCAGCTGGGAAATGGGCGGGATCGCTGCCTTTGCCGCCGCCGCGCTGCTGCTGGCGGCGATGGTCGCGGGCAAGCTGGCGGGGGTCGGCCTCGCCGGCCGGCTGCTCGGCTGGCAGAAGGGCGAGGCCTGGATCATCGGCTGGCTGCTGCAGACCAAGGCCCTGATCATGATCATTTTCGTCAACGTGCTGTTCGACAAGGGGATCATCACCAGCGGCGCCTTCACTGCCCTGCTGCTGGCAGCAGTAGGCAGCACCATGCTGACCATCCCGGTCGTCACCCCCGCGCTAAAGCGGCTGGAGGGGCTCAAAGCCAAGGGCGGATAGGCCGGACGGGATTTATTGCAAATCATTCGCAATAGCAGTACCAAGGCAGGGACTCGCCACCAGCGGAGCCTTGCCGATGCCTCAGCCTGCCCCCCGTTCCTGTGCCCTGCCCCTGCCCTTGCCGCGCGAAGACACACAGCGCCTGGTCCTGCGCTGCCTGCGGCGGATGGCCGCGCATGGCACGCGCGATGCCCAGGCGGCGCTCTGGGTGTTCGAGGCCTTCGGCATCCACTTCCGCCGCCCGCTGGTGCTGCTGCGGGCCTTCGTGGTCGAAGTGGCGCAGGTGTCCGCGCGGCGGATCAGCGTCGCGCCGTGCTGCGCGATGCGGATGACGCTGGACGAGGCGCGGCTGATCGGGGTGCTGGCCGCGGCGACAGGCAACCCGGCCGCCGCCGCGCATCACCTGCGGCTGCTGACGGACGGGGCCGAAGTTTCCTCGCCGTTGTCGCTGGCCATCGCTTTCAACGAAAGCCTGGCCGCAATGGGCCGCCCGCTGGTGCTATAGCCCGACGGCCTTGAGGCCGCGGTCAAGGTCCTCCAGCAGGTCCTGCACGTCTTCCAGCCCGACGTTCATGCGGATCATCCCTTCGCCCACGCCGGCTTCGGCGCGGCCTTCGGGGCCCATGTTGTTGTGAGTGGTGCTGGCCGGGTGACAGGCCAGGCTCTTGGCATCGCCGATATTGTTGGAAATATCGATCAGCTCGAACGCGTTGAGCATGGCGAAGGCCTCGGCCCGGCCCGCCAGATCGAAGCTGAAGATGTTGCCGAAGGCATCCATCTGCCGCTTGGCGATTTCGTGCTGCGGATGGCTTTCCAGCCCGGGGTGAAGCATCTTCACGCCGCGTTCTTCCAGAAAGCGGGCCAGCACCATCGCGTTCTCGCTCTGCTTTTCGGCGCGCAGTTTCAGGGTTTCCAGCCCCTTCAGCACCACCCAGGCGTTGAACGGCGCGGCAATCGGCCCGGTGTTGCGCTGGAACGGCATCAGCACATCGTTGATGAATTCGGCCGTACCGCAGACCGCGCCAAGCAGGACCCGCCCCTGCCCGTCCATCAGCTTGGTCGCGGAATAGGCCACCACGTCGGCGCCGAATTCGATCGGGCGCTGCAAGGCGGCGGTGGCAAAGGCGTTGTCGACCACGGTGGTGATCCCGCGCGATTTCGCAAGGCCGCACACCGCCGTCAGATCGACAATGTCCATCGTCGGGTTGGCCGGGGTTTCAAAGAAGAACACCTTGGTATTGGGCCGGATCGCGGCTTCCCAGGCATCGACATCGCGGGCATCGACAATCGTCTTCTCGATCCCGAAGCGCGGGAGCAGGTTGTCGACAATCCAGCGGCACGAACCGAAGGCGGCGCGCCCGGCCACGATATGGTCCCCGGCGGAAAGCTGGCACAGCAGCGCCGTGGTCATCGCCGCCATGCCCGATGCCTGGCTGCGGCAGGCCTCTGCCCCTTCCATCATCGCGATGCGTTCTTCCAGCATGGCGGTGGTCGGGTTCTGGAAGCGCGAATAGACCGGCCCCGGCTCTTCCCCCTGGAACCGCGCGGCAACCTGTTCGGCGCTGTCATAGGTGAAGCCCGAATTGAGGAACAGCGCCTCGCTCGTCTCGCCCTGCTCGCTGCGCCAGGTCCCGGCACGGACGGCCTGGGTGGCGGGGCGCCATTTGGCGGTGATCGAGCGGTCCTGACCGGTAGAGCGTTTCATAGTGACCGGGGCTTTAAGCGCGCGAACCGCCCCCGGCAAGGCCTTGCGCCGGGGGCGGCCGCCCGATAATCCCGCCCACGATGCAGGGCCGCTTCACGACAGACAAGGATCCCGCCGACTGGTGCGCGGTGATCGCCACCTTCTATCTGGCGCTGGTGTGGTGGCGGCTGGGCATTCCGGCCGAGATCTATTTCGACGAGGTCCATTACGTCCCCGCCGCGCGCAAGCTGCTGGAAGGGGTGCGGGCCAATCCCGAACACCCGATGCTGGCCAAGACGGTCATCGCGCAGGCGATCCACTGGCTGGGCGACAAGCCGCTCTACTGGCGGGTGCCGTCGGCGCTGTTCGGAGCCTTCGGGCTGTTCGCCTTCACCCGCATGGTCTGGTTTGCCAGCGGCAATGCCCGGGCGACGATCATCGCCGCGCTGCTGCTGGCCACCAACTTCTTCTGGTTCATCCACAGCCGGATCGCCATGATGGACATGATCATGGCCGGCCTGGCCATGGGTGCTGCCTGGCAGATTGCCGCCGCTCTGCGCCTGCCGCAACAGGCCCGCTGGCGCCTTGCGCTGGGCGGGGTGCTGATGGGGCTGGCGCTGGGGGCCAAATGGTCGGTCGCCCCGGCGCTGGTCCTGCCGGGCCTCGTGTTCCTCGTGCTCAAGCTCAGGGCCAATGGCTGGCGCTTCCTGTGGGCTAAGGGCGGCGCGCCGGTGCCGGGGATCAGCCTGGCCGAAGCCGGGGTCTGGCTCGGCCTGGTGCCGCTGATTGTCTACTGGCTGACTTTCTGGCCGGCCTTCCACTGGGCGGTCAAACCGGTCGATCCCTGGGCACCTTTCGCCTGGCACCAGTACATGCTGGAATTGCAGGACAGCGTGAAGAAGCCCCACCCCTACCGCTCGGTCTGGTATCAGTGGGTAAGCAACTGGCGGGCGATCTGGTATCTCTACAAGGAGATCGACGGGGTGCAGCGCGGCGTGGTGCTGATCGGCAATCCCTTCACCATGCTGGCGGGTCTTGCCGCGCTGGGTTGGGCGCTGTGGGCCGGCCTGCGCCAGCGCCGGATCGAGCTGCTGGGCTTTGCCGCGCTCTATTTCGCGACCCTGCTGTTCTGGGCCGTATCGGGCAAGCCGATCCAGTTCCTCTACCACTACCTCTTGCCCAGCACCTTCCTGATGGCATTGCTGGCCTTTGCGCTCGACGCGCTGTGGCAGCGGCAGGATCGCTGGCGCTGGCTGGGCCCGGGCGCGCTGGCGCTGAGCTTTGTGATGTTCGCGGTATTCTACCCGATCATCTCGGCCGCCGAACTGTGCTGCGGCAAACCGAGTTATCAATGGTGGATGTGGCTGAAAAGCTGGCGCTAGGCGTCAGTATTTGCCCCAGACGAACTTGCTCGACAGCGCGAAGTTCCACACCGAACCCAGCACGATCCCGACGATCGCCGCCGGATAGGGGTTGAAGCCCAGCCGCACCAGCGCGGTCGCCGCGCCGATGTTGGCCAGCAGGCCGAAGGCGCAGGTGATCAGGAACCGCACCCAGCCGGTCAGCAGCGGGACGAACCCGCGCAGGCGCTTGTCGGCATAGGTCAGCTCGTTGTTGAGCACGAAGTTGAACGTCATCGCCACCAGCGCCGCCGTAGTCTGCCCGGCAATGAAGGCCACTTCCTTGGGATAGTGGGCCACGGCAAAGGCTTCGCCGAACAGGCCCAGCACCGCGGCCAGCACGGCCATGTGGACCACCACGCCAAGGCCGCCGATCGTGCCGAACAGGGCAAAGCGGGTCGGGATCCAGCGGCCCAGCCACTTGTCATAGAGCCCGACCATGAATTCGAAAACGACCGTCCGGTCGAGCTTGGATTCGCCTTCCGCGCGGGCGGCGAAGTTCATCGGCACTTCCTTGATCCGCAGCGGTTGTTCGACCGTGGCCAGGATATCGAGCAGGATCTTGAAGCCGACGCCCGACAGGCGGTGGGCATCGGCCCGCAGCACTTCGGTCTTGAGCATGAAATAGCCGCTCATCGGGTCGGTCAGTTCGACGCCGGTCACCTTGTTGGCGATACGGTTGGCCAGGTTTGAAGCCTTGACCCGGTCGGGCCGGCCCCATTCCTCGGTGCTGGCCCCTTCGGCAAAGCGGCTGGCATAGGACAGATCGTATTCGCCGCTTTCGATCGCGGCCAGCATCCCCGGCAGCAGCGCGGGATCGTGCTGGTGATCGGCGTCCATCACCGCGACGACCGGGGCGGCGGTGGCGCACATCCCCTCGATCGCGGCCGAGGACAGCCCGCGCCGCCCGATCCGCTGGATCACCCGGACCCGGCTGTCTTCCTGGGCGATGGCGCGGGCCTCGTCCGAAGTGCCGTCGGGGCTGTTGTCATCGACGATGATGACTTCCCACGGGATCCCGGCCAGCGCCTTGTCCAGCCGCTCGACCATGCCGCGCAGGTTCTTGCGCTCGTTGTAAGTGGGAAGGACAACGCCGAGCCGAAGGGTCATGTCACAGCCTTTCGAGGATTGCGTCGCCGATTGCAACGGTGCCCATGGTGCCGCCAAGGTCGCCGCCACGAATGCCATCGGCCAGCGCCCCGGCCACGGCCGCCTCGATCCGGGCGGCCGGTTCTTCCAGCCCCAGCGAGTGGCGCAGCAGCATGGCGGCGGACAGGATCGTGGCGATCGGATTGGCCAGCCCCTTGCCGGCGATATCGGGCGCGCTGCCGTGGATCGGCTCATACAGCCCCAGGGTACCTTCGCTGAGCGAGGCCGAAGCCAGCAACCCGATCGAGCCGACGCACATGCTGGCCTGATCCGACAAGATATCGCCGAACATGTTGCCGGTGACGATCACATCGAACTGGCCGGGATTACGGACCAGCTGCATGGCCGCATTGTCCACGTACATGTGGCTGAGCTCGACTTCGGGATATTCGGCCGAAACCTCGATCATAACGTCGCGCCACAGCTGGAAGGTTTCCAGCACATTGGCCTTGTCGACCGAGCAAAGCTTCTTCCCCCGGCCCATGGCCGCCTTGAAGGCGACGTGGGCAATGCGGCGCACCTCGTCCTCGGCATAGGACATCATGTCCCAGCCCTGGCGGCGGCCGTCGGGCAGCACGCGGATACCCTTTTCGCCGAAATAGACGTCGCCGTTGAGCTCGCGCACGATCAAGAGATCGATCGCGCCGGCCACTTCCGGGCGCAGCGCGGAAAATTCGGTCAGGCCGGCAAAGACCCTGGCCGGGCGCAGGTTGGCAAACAGGCCCAGTTCCTTGCGCAGGCCCAGGATCGCCTGTTCTGGCCGCAGGTGTCGCTCCAGATTGTCGCAGGTCGGATCGCCGACCGCGCCGAACAGGATGCCGTCGCTGGCACGGGCAATCTCCAGCGTGGCGGGCGGCAGCGGGTGGCCATGGGCCTTGTAGGCCGCGCCGCCGACATCGGCCTCGACCAGCTCAAGGCCCGGCAGGCCGAGTGCTTCGAGCACGCGCACCGCCTCGCGGGTCACTTCGGGGCCGATGCCGTCTCCGGCCAGGACTGCGATTTTCATGATTCTGTTTACCCCATCCGTGCCAGCCGCTCGCGCAGCAGGGCGCGCGCGCCCATAACATCGCCGCGCCGATCTGCAAGCAGGTAGCGTTCGAGCCGGGTGCCTTGCACGTCGAATTCCGGCATTCCGGCCGCCGGATCGGGGGGCGCGCCGCCATAGCCCAGCTCGCGCAGCAGCAACCCTTCATAAGCCACCAGCCCCGGCAGCCAGCCCCGCGCCGAAGGGGCATGGCACACCGCATCGAGCAGCGCCGACAGTGCCAGGTAAAGCGATGGATAGGGCTGGCGTTCCGGCAGGGCGGCGGTGGTCAGGGCAGTGATCCAGCCGATCGCGGCGGCAGGCAGCGGCTCGCCCAGCCAAGGCCCGCGGCTGTGGACCAGTTCCACTTTCGCAAACGGCAATTGCCCTTCGGACTTTGACCGCAGGTCGATTTCCACCGAATTTCCGGGAATCAGGACTGGGCGCAACTGCCGCCCGCGACCGCCCGCGACATAGCCTGCGACAAGCCCATGGTCCGGGGTCAGCGCCCGAACGATTGCCGCCGTCTCGCCGTGCGGGCGTGACGCACAGACGATGGCGGGACTGCGCAGGTGCATCGAGCGGGTGTGGCCGGAAAGCGCGGGCCTTTCAACCGTGGTTGAACGTTCGCGCACAAAGATACGAAGAGCACGAAGGTCGGCCTCAACCGCTGTCATCCCCGCGCAGGCGGGGATCCATGGCGCAAGGTCAGACCATGGATCCCCGCCTGCGCGGGGATGACAACTTTTGATATGGAACGCTTTTGGTGGCCGTCTGCGCCTGCGCGTGCGGCCCTATTTCTTCGCCTTGGCGTTGAGCGCGGCTTCCAGCGCCTCGATCCGGGCCTTCAGCGCTTCGTTTTCCTCGCGCGCCTTGGCGGCCATCAGCTTGACCGTGTCGAATTCCTCGCGGCTGACGAAGTCGATCCCGCCCAGCCGCTCCTTCAGGCGCTCGCGCGCGGCATCGCGGGCTTCGCGGCCCATGCCGGCAACGGTTCCGGCCGCGCTGTTCAGCAGCTTGGCAACATCGGCGATCAGGGGGTTTTCGCTTTGCATGGCGGCTAGATGGGCCTTTGCGGCGCCCGGATCAAGAGGCCAGCGCCATTTGCGGCGGATCGGCATAGTCCGGATTGACGGAGAGGAACTGCCAGTTGAGCGCGGTCGCGAACAGCGCCCAGGCCAGATAGGGCAGCAGCAGCAGCGCGGCGAGCGGACGCACCTTGCGGAACAAGACGATCGTGACGATCACCGCCAGATCCAGCATCACCAGCAGCACCAGCGCGGCGGTAATCTGGTGCATGGCGAAGAACAGCGGCGACCAGGCGAGGTTGAGCATGAACTGCACGGCGAAGGCGGTGATCGCCGCGCCGCGCCCGGCCGCGCCGCGCGCGGTGACGATCATCGCCAGCGCCACGCCCATCAGTAGGTACAGCACCGTCCAGACGATCCCGAACGTCGCTGGCGGCGGATAGAGCGAGGGCTTTTCCAGCCCCATGAACCATAGGTTGCCCGATCCGCTGCCCGCGGCGAGGCCGGAGAAGCTGCCCAGCAGCAACAGCAGGGGGGCCAGAAACAGCGACCAGCGGAGCAGGGCGGCCCTGAGCTGGCCGGTCGAAGCAAGTTCAGTCATCGGGTGCGACCTCGAATCGGCAAATGGTTCGCGGCGGACTGTGACCGGGTGGCTGGCCAGAGGCAATGCCGCCGAAAGTCTATGCTGTCTGATTCTGAACCAGTCAGACCCGCAGGGCAGAGACCAGAAACTCGACGTTGCCTTCCGGCCCCTTGATCGGGCTTTCGACGATGCCCTGGACCTGCCAGCCCAGCCCTTCGAGCCAGTCCCGCACTTCGCCGCAGACCCGTTCGTGCAGCGCGGCATCGCGCACCACCCCGCCCTTGCCCACTTCGGCCCGGCCGACTTCGAACTGCGGCTTGATCAAGGCGACCAGCCGGCACGGGGTGGCGGCCAGTTTCAGCGGCACTTCCAGTACCTTGGCCAGCGAAATGAAGCTGGCATCGCAAACCACCCAGCTGCATGGGGCATCGATCTGTGCGGGGGTAAGCACCCGCGCGCTGGTCTGTTCCAGCACGGTGACGCGCGGGTCCTGGCGCAGCTTCCAGGCCAGCTGGTTGGTGCCGGAATCGACCGCGAAGACATGCGCCGCGCCCTTGCTCAGCAGCACGTCGGTAAAGCCGCCGGTCGAACTGCCGATGTCCATCGCGGTGACGCCGGCGGGATCAAGCCCGAAGTGCTCGATCGCATGGGCTAGCTTGATCCCGCCGCGTGAAACCCACGGATGGTCGCGTCCGCGCACGTCCAGCGGGGCATCGGCGGGAAGCGTCTGGCCGGGCTTGGCGATCTTCGTTTCGCCCGAGAATACCGTGCCGGCCAGCACCAGCGCCTGGGCTCGGGTCCGGCTTTCGGCCAGGCCGCGCTCCACCAGCAGCTGATCGACCCGCGATTTCGGCACCTTGCTCATCGCCGCCGCTCCTTCCATAGAAGGGGCGTGAAGGCAATTGCTCCCCTCCTTGCGGTCAGCGCCCTGCTGGCCTCCTGCGCCGCGCCGCCAAAGCCGGTGCCGCAGCCCCAGCCGCCGGTCATCAGCCAGCCGCGCCCGGTGCCCACCCCTGCGCCGCTGCCGCTGCCCCCGGCCGACTGGCGCGATGCGCCGCAGACCCCAGGGACCTGGACCTGGGGCATGACGGGCGGGCGCTCCACCGCCAGCTTCGGCCCGGCCGGAGCCACCCCGCTGGTGATGCTGGTCTGCGATCGGACCGCGGGACAGGTCCTGCTGTACCGCGCCGGAGCAGCCCCCACCGCCGTGCCGCTGGCCGTGGCCACCACCAGCCAGCGCCGGCCGCTGCTGTCGGATCCGGCCCGCGCGCCGGCCGGGTATCTCGTCGTGGTGCTGCCGGCGCGCGATGCCCTGCTTGATGCCATGGCCTTCTCGCGCGGACGCTTTGCGCTGGAGGCGGCAGGGCTGGAGACGCTGTACCTGCCGAGCTGGCCCGAGATCAGCCGCGTTGTGCAGGATTGCCGCTGAAAACGCGGCTGTGGAAAAGTGCCGCGAAGCAGGCCGGAAGCCCCGGATTCTGACAGCGAAAAAAATCAATGCAAGACTTGTTGTGCAGTGCGGAATGATTCACATTCTTCCTCAAGGACGGCATGCCGCCCGGCGTGATCGGCCCCAGCTTCCAACCGGAGGCGATTGGCTCAACAGCGCGAAAGGAGGTGACCGATGTCTCATGGTTCAGCAGGGAGGTCGGTGATCCGCGTCATGGAGCATTATCGCTGAGTTTCGATTTCGCGATAGAGGCTTCGTGAGCGGCACTTCCGGCCGCTGACCATGCGAAGGGCCACCCGGTCACGCCGGTGTGGCCCTTCTCATTTGCCCTGAAGAATTGGGGGCCTCCCGGTCAGGCCGGTGTGGCCCTTCTCATTTGTGCAAACCCAAGAAAGCCAGCACCGATGGTTGTCATCCCCGCGCAGGCGGGGATCCATGGCGCGAGGTCAGACCATGGATCCCCGCCTGCGCGGGGATGACAGCCTGTAAGCGATCGCTACCGGGCATCGTCGCGCGCGCCCAGCCCGCTCAGGGCCAGCTGATGAACACCTTGGTCACCACCGGCCGGGCGGCGCGCAGGGCCTGGCTGTTGGAGCCCATGCTGACCCCGTCGCCCATCACGTTGTCGGGCGGATTGGCAACATCCGGGCCGATATCCATCACCAGCCCGATCCGGCAGCCGCCGGGCCACTTGGCCAGCTTGCCGCCACGCGGATCGACACCGCCGCCATAGTCCCAGCCGAACCCGCCGACCCGCACCGGGCGGCCATTGGCCTTCAGCACCGCATCAAGGTTTGATCCGATGCCGAGCCCTCCGATCCGCCAGCGCGATTTATCGCCGGTGATCCGGATCGTTTCGACCAGCTTGCCGGGATTTTCCGAGAAGAACACGTCGATCCGTCGGGCCGGGTCATTGGGCCATAGCGCCATGCCATCCACCATCTCGCCCTCGGCCGCGTGAATCTTCATGGCCCGGGCCTGGGTCCCATAGCGCTTCTTCAGCGAAGCGGCGGTATCCCCCTTCTGGACCGGCGCGGCGCAGGTCAGCGGCCGGGTGGCAGGGCCCTTGGCCTGAGCAGCGGCGACCAGCGGCACAGTCACGAGGGCGAGCAGGATGGCGCGGTGGATCAAGGACTTCACTCCCGGTCAGGCAAGATCGCCCGCGATCATGCGCGCATTGTGCCCTCTGGCGCAATCCCGTCAATGCAGTAAAGTGACATAGCGCCTTTGCAATTATTACTTGGCGCTTGCGCAGGACGTAATTTTCGTTCAGGGCGGGCGCTTCGCAACTTAAGGATCGAAGCCGATGGCGACTCTCGCCGATTCCCGCCCCGCGTTTACCCGCCTGCCCCACCCCGCGCCGGTGGCCGATGACGTGCGGGCAGAAGTGCTGGCGAACCCCGGCTTCGGCAGCCGCTTTACCGATCACATGGTGACGATCGAATGGAGCGAAGAAGCCGGCTGGCACGGCGCAACCGTTGCGCCCTATGGCCCGATCGCACTCGATCCGGCGGCTTCGGTGCTGCACTATGCGCAGGAAATCTTCGAAGGGTTGAAGGCCTATCGCCACCCCGATGGCTCGATGGCGCTGTTCCGCCCCGAAGCCAACGCCGCCCGCTTCAATGCTTCGGCCAAGCGTCTCGCCATGCCGGAACTGCCCGAGGCGCTGTTCATTGCGGCGATCGAGGAACTGGTCCGCGCCGACGCCGGCTGGTTCCCGACCGTTGAGGGCGGCTCGCTCTATCTGCGCCCCTTCATGATCGCGACCGAAGCGTTCCTGGGCGTGCGCCCGGCCAAGGCCTACAAGTTCATCGTCATCGCCAGTCCGGCGGGCAACTATTTCAAGTCGGGTGCGCCGGCGGTGTCGATCTGGGTTTCGGACTATACGCGCGCCGCGCCCGGCGGTACCGGCGCGGCGAAGTGCGGCGGCAACTATGCCGCCAGCCTGGTTCCCACCGCCGAGGCCTTTGCCAAAGGGCACGACCAGGTGTTGTTCCTGGATGCGGCCGAACACCGCTGGATCGAGGAACTGGGCGGCATGAACCTGTTCTTCGCTTTTGCCGACGGATCGCTGCTGACCCCGCCGCTGACCGGCACGATCCTGCCTGGAATCACCCGCGACAGCCTGATCACCCTGGCCCGCGAAGAAGGCCTGACCGTGCGCGAGGAACGCTACGCGCTCGATCAATGGCGCAGCGATGCGGCCTCGGGCCAACTGGTCGAAGCCTTTGCCTGCGGCACCGCCGCCGTCGTCACCCCGGTCGGCAAGGTAGCCGGACCGGATGGCGATTTCACCATTGGTTCGGGCGGCCCCGGACAGTTGACTGGCAAGCTGAAAGCCCGTCTCACCGCGATCCAGCGCGGGGAAGAGCCGGACAGCCACGGCTGGGTCCACCGGATCGGTTGACGCAAATCTGCAATTGCGCGGACCGCGCATTTGCTATTCACTTCCCGTGCAGGCGGACTGTGCCAGTCCGCCGCAGTGAAGGCCGATCCGGGCCGATAGGGGAGTTTTCCGATCATGCGCGTTCTGTTTGCCGCCGCCCTGGCCCTGGGCCTGTCCGCTTCGCCCGCGCTGGCGCAGTCGATCACCGACACCGATGCCGATGCGCTGTTGGCCAAGATGTCCACTCCGGCCTTTGACGATTGCATCGGCGGCGACCAGGCCAACAGCCTGCCGGCGCAGCAGCGCTTTGACGCCTGCCAGAAGGCGCTGACCGAACTGGCCGACTATCGCCGCAAGAACCCCAAGGCCACGCCGGGTGAAAAGCAGGTCCACCTGTTCTACGAATTCGCGGTCGAGATGGGTCGCTCAACCTCGCTGATCCAGCTCAACGAGCCGGACATGAGCAAGGGCTGCGCCAATATCGAGCGGCAGTGGGCGTTGACCACCAAGTTCGATACCTCAGTGGTCGGGCCGAGCATGAAGGAGAACCTTGGCGGCGTGACCGAGGCGGTGCGTCCGCTGGTCCAGCTGTGCCGCCAGCAGTTCCCCGCCCCCAAGGGTGCGCCGCCGGCCTGATCCGGTCATATCCCTGAAACATTCCGCTGGCCAAAGCGGACTGCGGCCCGGCCTCCTCTGGACGCCGGGCCGCCTCTCATTCAGGATAGCGCCATGACCTTCGCACTCGACCGCCGCCGTTTCCTCTCCGCCACCTCGATCGCCTTTGGCGGGCTGGTCGCCAATGGCTGCAACGCCGCGGTTCCGGGCGGCACGCCCTCGGCCGATCCCTATGGCCCGCTGCTGCCCGATCCGGGCGGGCTGCTCGATCTGCCGAAGGGCTTCTCCTACCGGGTGATCTCGCGGCTGGGCGACACCATGACCGATGGCGGGCGGGTGCCCGACGCGGCCGACGGGATGGGCTGCTTTGCCCTGCCCGGCGGCAAGCTCGCGCTGGTCCGCAACCACGAACTGCGCCCCGGCAAGGACAGCGGCGGCGCCACCGGTGCGACGTTTGACCGGATGCCCGATGGCAGCCCGATGCCCGGCGGCACCACCAACATCGTGCTGGATGCGAAAACGCTGAAAGTGGAACGCCAGTTCCGTTCGCTGTCCGGCACGATCCGCAATTGCGCCGGCGGCGTCACCCCGTGGGGTACCTGGCTGACCTGCGAGGAAGACGTGACCCGCGCCGGGCCCAAGGCCCAGCAGGACCACGGCTGGGCCTTCGAAGTGCCGGCCAATGCCACCGGCCCGGTCACGCCGGTGCCGCTCAAGGCCATGGGCCGCTTCAACCGCGAGGCTGCGGTGGTCGATCCCGTCAGCGGCATGGTGTTTCAGACCGAGGACCGCAGCGACGGCCTGCTCTATCGCTTCATCCCCGCTGTCCCCGGCCAGCTGGCCAAGGGCGGCAAGCTTCAGGCCCTTGCCCTGGCCGAAGGCGAACCGGCTGGCGGGCCGGCGCCGGGCGGCTGGGCCAAGGTCCGCTGGATCGACCTCGACGATCCGGAAAGCCCGAACGACGACCTGCGCCAGCGCGGCGCGGCGGCGGGCGCGATGGTCTTCTCGCGCGGTGAGGGCATCGAGATGGGCCTAGGCAAGGACGGGGTAAGCGAGCTGTTCTTCGTCTGCACGTCGGGCGGCAAGGCCAAGCTGGGCCAGGTGTTCCGCCTGCGGCTGGACCCCAAGGGGGACTGGCTGCAGCTGTTCTTCGAATCGACCGATCCGGCCCAGTTCAACTATGGCGACAACCTGACTGTTTCGCCCGGCGGCCACCTGATCGTCTGCGAGGACCAGTACACCGACGATGCCGAAAACCACCTGCGCGGGCTGACCCCGGCGGGCCTGCCCTATGATTTCGCGCGGGTGCGGCTGAAAACCGAACCGGCCGGGGCCTGCTTCTCGCCCGATGGCAAGGTGCTGTTCGTCAACCTCTACAGCCCGACCACGACGCTGGCGATCACCGGGCCGTGGCAGCACTTGAAGGCTTAGATCTTCCGGAAAATCGCTTTCAGCGCGCCGGTCAGATCCGGATAGGCAAAGCTGAAACCGCTGCGCAGCGCGGCGGCGGGCAGCACCCGCTGGCCGCCCAGCAGCAGTTCCCTCGCCAGGTCCCCGGCCACCCAGCGCAGCGGCGCGGCGGGCACGGGAATGACGGCCGGCCGGTTCAGCGCCTTGCCCAGGGCGCGGGTGAAATCGCTGTTGCGAACCGGTTCCGGCGCGGTGGCGTTGACCGGGCCGGACAGGCCCGGCGTGGCAATGGCATGGCAGATCAGCCGGACCAGATCGTCGCGGTGGATCCAGCTCATCCAGTGCTGCCCGCGCCCGAACGGCCCTCCCAGCCCCAGTTTGAATGGCAGGACCATGCGCTGCAGCAGCCCGCCCCCGGCATCGATCACCAGCCCGATCCGCAGGCGAACAGTGCGAACGCCCAGATCCTCGGCGCGCCTGGCCTCGGCTTCGGCGATCACGCAGACCTGGCGAGAAAAGCAGTCGTTGCCACTGGCGTGCTCGTCCAGTTCCTCGTCGCCATGAAGGCCGTACCAGCCGATCGCGGAGGCCGAGACGAACGCGGCAGGCTTGCGCTCCAGCCGCTCCATCAGCGCCACGCATTCGCGCGTTACCGCGCGGCGCGATTCGATGATCCGTTCGCGCTTGGCCCTGGTCCACAGGCCGTTGGCAATCGGTTCCCCGGCCAGGTTGACCACGGCGTCGATCCGCTCGCCCGGCTCGACCCCTGCCAGGGAACCAAGCAGACGCGCCTGACGGGGCAGGCCTTTCGCGGCGCCGGGATTGCGCGTCAGCACAGTGACGCGGTGCCCGCCCTCGACCAGCGCCTCGACCAGCCGCCGCCCGACAAAGCCGGTGCCGCCGGTGACAAGGATCGCAAGCCCAGCGGGCAAGGCGGCGCTAAGCTCGGCGGCGGGAATGGACGGATGACGGGCCATGGCGGACCTTTCTAGCCGATGGACGTTGGCTGTCCTTACACCGCTTGCCCCGCTGCGGCGACCTGTCCCTTCGGGATTGACCGCGGCGCCGCCCAGCGCCAATCACTGGCGCGAAATACAGCAAGAGGATTTGCCGATGGCCGACGCCGAATATACCCCGCCCCCGGTCTGGACCTGGAACAAGGAAAACGGCGGGCAGTTCGCCAGCATCAACCGCCCGACTGCCGGGGCCCAGACGGAGAAGGAACTTCCGGTCGGCCAGCACCCCTTCCAGCTCTATTCGCTCGGCACGCCCAACGGGCAGAAGGTGACGATCCTGTTCGAGGAACTGCTGGAAGCCGGCCACAGCGGGGCGGAATACGATGCCTGGCTGATCAATATCCGCGATGGCGACCAGTTCGGCTCGGGTTTTGTCGCGCTCAATCCCAATTCGAAGATCCCCGCACTGCTCGACCGGTCCGGGCCGGAACCGTTCCGGGTGTTCGAAAGCGGCGCGATCATGCTGCACCTGGCGGAAAAGTTCGGCGCCTTCATCCCCACCGATGCCAAGGGCCGGGCCGAATGCCTCAGCTGGCTGATGTGGCAGATGGGCAGTGCGCCGTTCATCGGCGGCGGGTTCGGGCATTTCTATGCCTATGCACCGATCAAGATCGAATATGCGATCGATCGCTATTCAATGGAAACCAAGCGCCTGTTTGATGTCGCCGACCAGCGGCTGGCGCAGAGCCGGTATCTCGCCGGGGACGAATACACCATCGCCGATATGGCGGTCTATGCCTGGTTCGGCCTGCTCTACCGCGGCTTTGCCTACAACGACGCGGCCACATTCCTGTCGATGCACGAATATACCAACGTCGGTCGCTGGGTTGAGGAAATTCTGGCCCGCCCGGCCGTGAAACGGGGCCAGAAGGTCAACCTGCAAAACGGCCTGATCGAACGCCATTCGGCGGCTGATTTCGACGCATTGGAGAAGGACGCTAAGTGACCGGCACGGCGTGACCGGCATCACGGCGGCAACAGCGCTGGCCGGCTAGGCAGGACTCCTCATCAACTGAGGAGTTTGCCCTTATGCGCCGTATCGTCCTTGCCAGCCTTCCGTTGATCGCCCTAGCCGCTTTTGCCGCCCCGGTGGCGGTTCGCGCGGTTGATGCCGATGAGACCGCAGCAGCTTCTTCAATCCCCAGCGAAGAGGATCCGCAATTGGCGGCATCGCGGGCGAAACAGGCCATCGCCGGAATGCCTGCCCGCGAAATCCTGAGCATTTCCGGCACCCAGCGCATCGATGATCAGGTCATCCATGTCGACACCCTGCGGTTCGACGATGGCGCGACCATGCAGTTGCTGGCGGGCGACCGCGACGCGATCTTCATCGTCGCCAAGGAACTTCGGCTGTCCGGCCCCAGCTTCAAGGCGAACATCGAATTCCGCGACCGGGCCGCGCGCAACGGGACCAATGGTGGGCCTCCCCCGCCTGCTTTGGCGCAGCTGCCGCGTTCAGGCGGCAATGGCGCGCCTGGTGCCAAGGGCGCGCGCGGCGCAGCCGGCACTCCCGGCCTGATCCGCAAGTTGCCGACAGTCTACATCGTCGTCGGCTCGATCCGCCAGTCGACCGGAGGTCCGGCGGATTTCAGTGACCTGCGCATCAATGTCGACGGAATCGACGGCGGGATGGGCGGCAACGGCGGCCGGGGCCAGAACGGCCAGCCCGGCCAGGATGGGCGCCACGGCGCAAGCGGTCCCATCTCCTGCCTGCGCGGCCCGCGCTCCGGTGGAAACGGCGGTGCGGGTGGTGACTTCGGTCCCGGCGGTGTCGGTGGAAATGGCGGCAATGGAGCCAATATCGTGTTCATTGTCCCGCAATCGACAGTCGATGCGATCAAGGACGTACGGGTCCGCAGCCGTGGCGGCTTGCCCGGCGAAGGCGGCAGACACGGTGATCCGGGCGCTGGCGCGGGCGGGGGTGCACGGGGTTCGGCTCCGGGCTTCTGCTCGTCCGGTGGGGCACACGGTGGCGCTCCTGGCGGACCCGGAGCCTCTCCGCCTTCGCTCCGGGCCCCTTCGGGCAGCCTTGAAGGCGCACGCGGGCGGGTATTCTATCACGTGGTGGATTTCTTCAACTGACCAGCCGCGCGCGGAACGGGCCGGGATCGCATGTTAATCCCGGCCCAAAGCGGCGCGTTGCCCCCTTTTCATCGCCGTCCGCTCTGCTAAAGGCACGCCTCCTGCTGGGGCGTAGCCAAGCGGTAAGGCAGCGGGTTTT
>ERZ761602.4650-NODE-4650-length-17255-cov-4.754651_pt1 | contig 17255 bp, 11 predicted proteins | sample MGYA00512165_ERZ761602 | MGnify/ENA primary metagenome ERZ761602 (study PRJEB28899, sample SAMN02445085) | bioreactor sludge metagenome | biome: EBPR sludge; isolation source: Thorneside wastewater treatment plant | place: Australia: Brisbane, Thorneside...
CGCTGCGGCTCGCGCTCGCCGTCGCCGTGGGTCTGACGTGCGTCGGCGCGTCCGAGCTCCGTCTCCGCCATCGCCACCCCACGCTCGCGCAATGGCTCACCGGCGCCGGCATCGCGATCCTCTACGTCGCGTTCTGGGCCGGCCGCGCGCTCTACGAGCTCTACCCCTCGTGGGCCGCCTCCGTCGCGATGATCGCCACTACCGGTGCCTGCATCACGCTCGCGTCGGCGCGCCGCAGCGTCGTCGTCGCCGCGCTCGGGCTCTTGGGCGGCTTCGTCACGCCGCTCGCGCTCTCGACCGGCCAAGACCGACCGATCGCGCTCTTCGGGTATCTGCTGGTGCTCGACGGCGCGATGCTCTGGCTCGCGTACCGACGCCGCTGGGCGTGGCTCGCGCTCGCCTCGCTCGTGGGCACCGCGCTCTACCAGGTCGGTTGGATCCTCGCGCGTCTGGACGAGCCGCGCGTGCTGCTCGGCGCGGGCATCCTCGGGCTCTTCGCGCTCGTCTTCGCCGCGCTCCCGCGTCGCGCGAGCGTGGAAGCCGCGGAAGGCGAGGGCGAGGACCGGCTCTGGCGTGCGACGCGCGCGGGGGGGGTGCTCGTGCCGCTGCTCCTCGCGATCCACCTCTCGCACCGAGGAGATCTCTCCGCGCACTTCGCCGTCACCGCGCCGCTCCTGCTCGCGCTCGCGGTGGGTGCCGCGTGGGTCGGCGCGCGCCACGGCAGCTCGACGTTGCCGCTCATCGCCGCGATCGCGTGTGTGGGCTCGCTATTCGGGACCACGCTCCTCGATGCGACGCAGGTTTGGCAGCTCGTCGCGCTCCTGCTCGGGCTCGCGCTCGTCTTCTTCGGCGCGACGGAGCTCGCGTCGAGAGCCGCCTCGCGAGCCGCGCCGACCGCAGCCTCGTCGAGCGGCACGCTCTCCCTCGACGCGTCCTACGGCGCCGCGCTCGCGCTCGTGCTCGGTGGGCTCTCCGTCGTGCTCCTCCGCGGCTCCGTCGTCTCCCACGGTGGCCCGTGGCCGTGGGCCCTCGCGATCGCCACGCTCACCGCGCTCGGTCTCCGCCTCGCACGCTCGTGGCCCGTCTCCGGCGTCTTCTTGGGCGTGCTGGTCGGCCTCGACGCGGCCCTCGTGATCCTGAGTCGGTTCGGCGAGGCGCACGACGCCGACACGCCGCGCCGGATCGTTCTCCTCGGCCTCGCGCTCGTCTTGGCCGCGCTCCCGAACGTGCTCGCGCTCTTTCCACGCGCCGACGCGAGCCATCGCCGTCACGCGGACGTCGGTGCGCTCGTCGCCATCCTCGTCGTTCCGTTCGTGCTGCCCTTCGTCCCGCGTCTGGAGGCGCTGCCGCAGCTCGCGTTCTTCGGGGGGGCCGCGCTCGCCTGCGTGATCGCGACGCTCGCCGTCTGGCGCCTCGGCGCGTCGCTCGGGCTCGTCGCGGTCGTCCTCGTGCACGCTTGGGCGACGTCGTTCTACGTCGTGCGCGAGCCGCTGCCGTTCGACGTGCTCACGTGGCTCGGCGCGCTGCTCCCCGCGGTGCTCGGCGTCGCGATCGGGCTCGGTCCGAGCGCCGCCGCGAACGGAACGTCGATCTTCACGAACGACCGGTGGCGATGGCGCGCCGCGGCGCTCGGCGCACCGCTCGCGTTCCCCGCCGCCCGCGCCGTTCACCTCGACGTCTTCGGGCAAGACACCGTCGGCCTCGTGGCGATCCTTCTCGCCGCGATCGCGGCGCTCGTCCTCGCCCTCGCGTACCGACGTGGACCTCGCGACGAGGGCGCTCGCCGCTCCGCGCTCGCGTGGGCCAGCGCCGCGACCTCGGGTCTCGTCACGGTCGCGATCCCGGTGCAGCTCGAGAACGAGTGGATCACGATCGGTTGGGCGCTCGAAGCGCTCGCGCTCGCGCTCGTCTGGCGCCGGCTCGATCACGCGGGCCTGAAGTACTTCGCGCTCGGTCTCGTGACGCTGGTGGGCGTGCGCCTCGTCGGCAACCCGTACGTGCTCGACTACTACCCGCGCGGCGAGTGGCGGATCCTCAACTGGCTCTCGTACACCTACCTCGTGCCGAGCCTCGCCCTCGTCGGCGCGTGGAAGGTGCTCTCCGAGCACGAGCGCGAGCGCCTGCGCGGTTGGGAGAAGTCGGTGTTCGGCGAGCGTGCGTTCGTCGCGAGCTTCTCCGCGGCGACTGCGATCGCCGTGGTGTTCGTGTGGATCAACCTCACGATCTTCGACGTGTTCGCCGAAGGGCCGGCGCTCACCGTGTCCCTCGATCGCCTGCCCGCGCGCGACCTCTCGCTCTCGGTCGCGTGGGCCCTCTACGCGCTCACGCTGCTCGGGCTCGGCATGCGTCGACGCGTGCTCGCGCTGCGCATCACGAGCCTCGTCCTCGTGCTCGTCACGAGCGGCAAGGTCTTCCTCTACGACCTCGCGTACCTCCGCGATCTCTACCGCGTGGCGTCGCTCGTCGGCCTCGCGCTCTCCCTCATCGCGATCTCCTTCGTCTACCAGCGCTTCGTCTTCCGCGAGAAGGCGCGCGCCGAGGCCGAGTCATGAACCCGAATCGACCCATCTCGATCGCGCTCTGGTGTCTTGCCACCTGCCTCGCAGCGTTCTTTCCGACGTCGACGCACGCCCAGGGGCCGGACCGCGATCCGACGCGGCTCTTCCCCCACGAGGCGGAGGTGCTCGCGTCGACCCCCGGGCTCGTGCGCCTGCCGCTGCGTCCCGACGTGCTCACGCGGGCGCGGCCCGATCTCTCGGACCTGCGGCTCTTCGACGCCGAAGGCATCGAGCTGCCCTTCTTCGTCGACCGCGGACGGGACGAGTGGCCGAGCGACGTCGCGCCGCGCATCCCGCTCGCGTTGCTCGAGGTGCGCGAGCGTGATGCGCAGCGGCTCGATCCGACGTCGTTCCAAGAGCTGCGCGTCGCGGCGCCGCCTTCGCCGCCGGAGGGTGCGCTCTGGTCGATCGAGCTCGACGCGCCCGTCGAGCGCTTCGTGCGGCAAGTGGTGGTGCATTGGGAGGACGCGAGCGGGGTCGTCGAGCTCGCGCGTGGAAGTGTCTTCCGGATCCCTCGGCCGGCGCGGGCGCGGCTGCGGATCGCCCTGCCGAGCTTGCCGGAGGCGACGCCGGAGGCGCGGCTCGTGATCGCGATCCACGGCGAAGGTCCGTTGCTCTCGCCGACCGTGCATCTGATCGGAGAGCGCATGGTGGCGCCGCCCGAGGTGCTCACGGTGCCGCTCGAGATCGTGAGCACGACGCGCGAGGGCACGCGCACCGTGGTCGAGCTGGCGCGCCCGGTGGGGCTCGTGCCCGAACGCCTGCGCATGAGCACCTCCGAGCGGAGCTTCGTGCGCGCCGTCGAGGTCTCGGATCTTCGTCAGGGTCGCGATCCGATCCCGCTCGGACGCGCGGAGCTCTTCCGGCTCACCGAGGTAGACGAAGAAGAGCTCACGATCTCGCTCGGGCGCGCGAGCGGCGATCGACTCCGCGTGGCGATCGAGGACGGAGACACCGCGAGCCTTCGCGATCTGGTCTTCGCGGCGGAGACCCGCCGTCCCGCGCTCGTCTTCGAGCACCGGCCGGGGACGCGTGTCGTGTTCGGCGGGGGACGCGCGCGGCCCCGGCAGCACGATCTCGAGGCGCTGGTGGGAACCTCGCTCGCCGAAGAGGTGCTCGATCGTCCGCTCGCGGAGGCGACCCTCGGCGAGGTGCGCGACAACCCGCGCTTCGACGGTCGCCCTGCGCTCGGCTTCGCGCGAGCCGGCGCGGCGGTCGAGCTCGCGCCCTTCGCCGCGCGCGCCGAGCTCACCGTGCGCGACGCCAGAGAAGGCGCGAGCCGCCTCGAGCCGAGCGCGGCGTTGCTCGCGAGAGCGCGCGGCGACCTCGCGGATCTGCGGATCGTCGACGCGGAGGGGAACGCGTGGCCGTACGTGCTCTCTCCGGCCGAGACGCGCTTCGAGCACGCCCTCGTCGCGAGCCCGCCGACGACGACGGCGCGCAAGAGCCTGCACGTCCTCGCGATCGATCCGGGGCCGTTGCCGGTGGTGCGGGTGTCGATCGATCCAGACGAGCCGTACGTGTCGCGCGACTTCGTGCTCTTCGGGGTCGACGTGCGCGGAGAGCGTCGTCGCCTCACGAGCGGGACGCTCTCTCGCGGACCCGAGGACGACGCTCCGATCACGATCGAGGTCGAGGCGCGCGTGCGGAGACCGAGCGCGGGAGTGGACCGGCCGCGCCCGTTCTCGCGCAGCCGGTTCCGAGCGGTGGAGGATCCCTCGTTCGACTCGGGCGATCGCGCGCGCTTCGTGAGCCTCGAGCTCGAGGTCGAGGACGGCGACGATCGACCGCTCACGCTTCGCGACGCGCGCGCCGAGATCGCGACGCGGACGGTGTTCTTCGCGGCGCCCGACGGCTCGTACCGCGTGCTCGTCGGGCACCCCGAGGCGGAGGCGCCGCGTTACGAGCTGGAGGACGCGATCGACTTGGTGCTCGCGGTGCGTTCGCCGGTCGCCGAGCTCGGTGCGGTGCGCGACAACCCGGCCCACGAGCCACCGGCGTTCTGGAAGCGCGTCGACGTGACGTCGTTCCTCGTGTGGGGTGTGTTGATCTTCGCCGTGCTCGTGCTCGGTGTGGTGACGCTGCGTCTCGCGCGGAGCGGGGCGGAGCCGGAGCCGGAGCCGAGTGGAGGTTCCGCGACGGGAGCGACCTCGGGCGCGAGCGTCGTGGAGTCGGAGTCGACGCCGAGTGGAGAGGCCGCGCCGGGGGCGACCTCGGGCGCGAGCGAGGCGGAGCCCTCGGGCGCGGCGGACTCGGAGCCGAGTGGAGGCACCGCCGCGAGCGCGGCGTCGACGGACGTGGAGTCGCCTACCACGACGTCTTCGACGGATACGACACCGTAGGCGTCGGAACTCGCGGGACCTCGGGGTGTCGGATCGGCGTGCGTTCGTCGCTCCTCGCGTTCGTGATCGCGATCGTCGTGTCGTCGACCTCGTCGCGTGCCCACGCGAGGTCGCTCGATCGCGAGCTGCTGCGTCGCGTGCTCGTCACCGCGAGCCCCGCGCTCGCCGAGTGCGGGTTGCCGGCCGAGCGCTACGTGGTGCGGCTGGTCGTCGAAGGCGACGGACGTGTCTCCGACGTGCGGGTGTCCGAGCCGTTCGACGTCTCGGACGAGCACGCACGCTGTGTGGTTCGAGCGTTCGAGCGCGTGACCTTCCCCGCGTTCGAGCCACCGCTTCGCGTCGCGCGACCTCCGCGTTCGGGCGAGCCGCGCTCCCATCTTCCTCCGGCCGCGCGGCGCGTCGGCCGGATCGTGATCACCTGGCCGTTCGTGGTTCGCGAAGGCTGAGTCGTCGGCCGCGCGCCCGACCGCCGGGCACCTCCGGACGCGTGCGCGACGGCGGACTGCTATCCTCGGCCCGATGGTTCGTTTCGTCTTCGTCGCAGCGCTCTTCGTGCTCACCTCGTGCCAGAGCGGCGCCACCGCGTCCTTCCCGATCGGCGTCGAGCTCTCGGTCGACGCGAGCGAGCTCGCGCTGCCGGAGTCGTTGCGCGACGGCGCGGTGATCGCGAGCGTCCCGTGCGGTCCGTCCGGCATGTGCCCGAGCACCGCCGAGGTGCCCATCACGTGCGAGGCCGACGTCTGCGACCCCGCGCCGCGCACGCTCACGATCCTCGTGGGCGACGTCGACGTCGACGAAGCGGCGGGCGATGCACGCGAGATCTTCCGCTCGATCGACACCATTCGAATCGACGAGGTCACGTACCGCATCGAGCGCAACACGTTGACGGTGCCGACGAGCGAGCTCGAGATCTTCTGGGGTCCGGTCACCGCGGTCGGCATCGACGAGAGCATGGGCGTGCGGCTCCTCGGCACGCTCCCTCCGCTCGCCGCGGGCACCACGGGGGAAGGCGAGGTCGTCCTCGACGCCGCAGGCTCCGCCGCGTTCTCGCAGCACTTCGAGGACGTCGCGCATCGCTTCCGTTTCTTCCTTCGCACGACCGTCGATCTCGAGCCCGGACAGGCGTGGCCGGAAGGCGAGGTCGAAGCGGCGGTGCGCATGGCGGTGACGCTCGAAGGAAGCCTTCTTTGATCGCTGCTGCGATGGCCTCGCGGACCCTCGCTGGTGTCGTCGCCGTCGTGACGCTCCTGTGGAGCGCGTGTGGCTCGAGCGAACCGACCGTCGATCGCACCCCCGGCGTCGCGCCCTCTTCCACCTACTTCGAGCTGCGGGTGATCGGCGGCGACCGCACGCTGCGTGGGCTCGCCGAGCAGGCGGGGCCGGCCGCGCGACCCTTCGTCGTGGGCTCCGTCCGCGACCTGATCGACGGCGCGATCGCGCTCCCCGGTCCGGTGCGCGACCGGGTGCGCGGGGACGGAGAGCTGCGGGTGCTCGCGACCGAGGGCGATGACGGGCTCGAGCTCGCGATCGCGGTGCCCTTCGACGCGGCTGGCTTCGAGGCGCTCGAGCCGGGCGGACCGCGCAACACGTCCCGGCCGGGCGGCGCGGCGAACCTCGCGGTCGTTCCCGCCACTCCCGATGCGCCGGCGCTCCTCGTGGCGGCCGCTTCGGCCGAGCATCTCGCGGTCACGCTCCCTTACCTCGCGTTCGCTGCGTTCGAGCCGAAGCCCGAGGGCCTGCACGCTCGTTTCCCCGCGCGACGCTTCGCCGACGACCTCCGACCGTGGCTCGAGCGCACGACGACGGAGCTCGTTCGGCAGGGGCGCGCGTCGATCGCGTCGGAGCGTGCGCGCCGCGATCGCCCGCCGGAGCTCGGTGATCCGGAGGTGGTGCTCGATCGTGTCGCCGCGCTCGCGGATCGACTCGGGGCGCTCGTGGCCGACCTCGGGCCGACGGAGCTCTCTCTGACCACCGACGCTGCGGGCGTGCACCTGCGCGTGACGAGCGCGGTGTCCGACTCGCCGTTGCGCGACGTGCTGACCTCGAGCTCCAACGTCGTGCTCGACGCGGCGCGTCTGCCGGAAGGCACCGCGCTCGCGGTGACGTGGCCCGAGGCGGAGCTGCTTCCGATCGTGCTCGCGCTCGCGGGGGACCGTCTCGACGAGGCGTCGCGCGCGGAGCTCTCGGCGTGGGCTGCGCGGTGGCCGAGCGGACCGCGCACGATCGCGCTCGGTACGGCGCCCGGGCGTTTCGGTTTGGCGCACGCGCACGGGACGAACGCGCCGTCGAGCGATCCGAGCGCACCGAACGAAGCGGGGGCGGCAATCGCGGCGCCGAGCCAATCGCCGAACGTCGAGAGCCCGTCGCGCGGATCGCGCCCCGCCACGGCGAACGAAGCGGGGGTCGCACGCTGGACCACACAACCCTTCGCGCGCGCGTGGGCCGACGCGCTCGGGACCTGCGAAGGCGGCTGTCTCTTCGCGCCGACCGAGGGGCGGCTCGCGCTCGGGACGATTCCGTCGCGCACGTTGGCCGACGATCCGGACGCCGCGCGCGCCGTACGTGGGGAAGCGCTCTTCGCGCTGGTGGTCGACGGCGCGCGCGTCGCGGCATGGCTCGATCCTTCGCGGGCGCTCGATCCGCCGGCGGTCGTGGTGTTGCGCGTGACGCACACGGACGACGCGCTCGTGCTTCACGTCGACGCGACCTCGGGATCGCTCTCACCGCTGGTGGGGATCGCGACGAGCTTCGCGGAGTGAGCATGCGCGTCGCGGTGGAGCGCGCGGCGACGTTCACGGAGTGAGCTTGGCGTGCGGGTCGTGGTCGCGGAGCCGCGCGAGCGCACGTGGGGATCGCGCGTGGTGTACGATTCACGCTTTGGGAGGTGGGCATGCAACGTCGGATGGCTTGGGTGGCGCTCTGTCTCGTGGTCGCGTGCGGAGACGACGACGGACCGCCGGACGTGGACGCGGGCGGCGACTCGGGTGGGATCGACGCGAACGTCGACTCGGGCGGGGAGGTCGACGCGGGCGACGAGGATGCGGGCGAGCCGACCGACGGCGGTGTCGGCGTGAGCTGCGTCGACAACGCGACCTGCGAGGCGACGGAGTTCTGCTCGACCGCGGTCTGCGGCGCGGAGGGCGAGTGCACGACGACGCCGGTCGCGTGCACCGACGAGATCGATCCGGTCTGCGGCTGCGACGGCGTCACCTACAGCAACGCGTGCGAAGCGAACGCGGCGCGCGTGAGCGTCGCGGCGCGTGGTGAGTGCGCGACGGACGGAGGCGTCGCGGACGCCGGCATGGACGTCGACGCCGGCACGAGCTGCACGACGAACGTCGACTGCGGATCGCGGAGCCTCTACTGCGCGAAGACGCTCGGCGACTGCGAGGGGACCGGCGTGTGCATGACGGTCCCGCGCGTGTGTCCGCGCGTGATCGACCCCCACTGCGGCTGCAACGGGATGACGTACGACAACGACTGCCTCGCAGCGGCGGCAGGCGTGAACGTCTCGGCGCGAGGCGCATGCGACACCAGCGCGTGTGCGCTCGACGCTCGCGAAGGCTGCTGCTTCGACGACGCGGATTGCGGTCGTGGGCAGCGTTGCGTCGAGGAGGCGTGCAGCCGCGGCGGTGAAGGCACCTGCGTGACCACGCGCCTTCTCGCGGGCACCTGCTGGGAGGACGCCGACTGCGCGCGTGGACAGACTTGCGAGGGCGAGGACATCTGCGACTGCGGCAACCGCTGTCTGGTGCCGGACGCGCCGGGTCGCTGCGTCTCGCGTCTCTGACGGTCACGAGCGCTCGAAGCTCGCGCGCGCGAATCGAACGCACCCACGCGATCGCGTCGCGCGACCGGATCGGCCGACGAAAACGAGACGACCCACGCGTTCCTCACGCGTGGGTCGCTTCGTTTCGGCCGTCGTCCTTTCGTCGGCGCGCGAGGATGCGCGTCGAGTGGTCAGGGGACGACGATGCGCGCCGCCAGGCCGTAGTGGTCCGAGAGCGGGACCTGCGTGCCGCCCGCGTCGACGACGTTCTCCGTGAACGTGACCTCCGTCGACACCGTCGCGTCCGCCCCGAAGTTCGCGAGGAAGATGTGGTCGAGCCACACCGAGGCCGAGGCCTCGACGAAGTTCGCGTTGGTCTCGGGGCAGAACGTGCACGCGGGCGTGAAGTCGGGCGCGCTCGCGGCGGTGTAGACGCCGGTCAGGCGGGTGTAGGTCGCCTGTGCTTCGCCGACGATGTCGTTGTCGGGGAGCGAGGGGCTCGTGTTGAAGTCGCCGAGGATCACGGCGGGGCGCGTGCCGCTGCGCGCCGAGACGCGTGCGATGAGCTTCTCGGTCTGGAGGAGCTGCTCGGCCGCCCATCCCGCGGGCCCGGTCTCGCCGTCGCCGTACGGACCGGTGTAGGGGAACGCGAGGCCTTCGAAGACCGGCGTGAGGTGGTTGCAGTAGACGTCGACCTCGGACCCGTTCGGGAGGGTGGCGGTCGCGATCGTGATCTGCCGGCGGTTCCAGGTGCCGGGCAGCACGAAGTTCTCGACGTTCGAGAGCGGGTGGCGCGAGAGGATCATCGTGCTGCTCTGGCCGCGGAACGCGATGTCGGCGTGCACCTCGGTGGTGCAGAGCTCACGCATGTCGCCGAGCGTCTCCGTGGGTAGGCTCGTGGTGAGGCACGAGTAGCAGCGCTGTGCGGCCGCGTCGCCGACCAGGAGCGCGCCCACGGCGGCGACGCAGCTCGCCTCCGCACACGACGCGCTCGTGGTGCGACCGTCGTCGCTGCCGGGCATGGTCGAGCAGTTCGCGTCGATGCACTCGAGGGCGGCCTCGAGCTCGTCCTCGAGCCCCGCGCACGGCGGGGTGGTCGGATCGGGCGGGATCATCCCCATTTGATCGGTCGCGTCGGTGATCTCGGTGTCGTAGTCGGTCGTGAAGACGGCGACGTGGGGAAAGCGCGCCATCGCAGCGGTGCGGACGCGATCTTTGTCGCTTTGTTCCCAGACCTCTTGGAGGCAGACGATGTCGGAGTCCATCGTCGCGACGGCGTCGATCACGGGGTCGCGTCGCGCGGCCTCGTTCGGGACGAACGCGCCTGCGAGGCCGACGTTGAAGGTGTCGACGCGGATCTCGGTCGCGTCGGACCCGCCGCCGCCACACGCGAGCGCGAGGGCGAAGGAAGCACGGAGGGGAAGGTGTCGCATCGGCGGCATCGTGACACGGCCGCGACGACCGGTGACAGATCCCAGCCGTCGGACGGCGACGCTGGTGGTTTTCGGGTCAGAAAAATGTCGTAATTTCAGTGGTTTGCGCGCCGGTGTCGGCCTTGCGGTGAAGCTGCGATTCGGCTACGCTCCGGCGTCTTTCGCGGCGCCCTCCGGACCCGAGCTTCGAGGCCGGGAGCGAGCCCCGCGAACCCAGCGAAGAGACGGCATGTCCGACGAGACGACCCCCCCGCAGACGCCGCCCGACGAGGCGACCTACGACCAGCGCAACATCCAGGTCCTCGAAGGGCTCGAGGCGGTCCGCAAGCGGCCGGGTATGTACATCGGAGACCCGCACGACGGGTCCGGCCTGCACCACCTCGTCTGGGAGGTCGTGGACAACGCGGTCGACGAGCACCTCGCGGGTCAGAACCCGAGCCTCGAGGTGACCATCCACTCGGACGGATCCGTCACCGTGGTCGACCACGGGCGCGGCATCCCGGTCGGCATTCACGAGAAGTACGGCGTCAGCGCGGCCGAGGTCGTGATGACCAAGCTGCACTCGGGCGGCAAGTTCGACAACGCCTCGTACAAGGTCTCCGCCGGTCTCCACGGCGTCGGCGTCTCCGCAGTCAACGCCGTCAGCGAGTGGCTGAAGATGGAGATCAAACGCGAAGGCAAGATCTGGTACCAAGAGTATCAGAAGGGCATCCCGCAGGCTCCACTCGAGCCCATCGGCACCACGAGCGAGCGCGGCACGAAGATCAGCTTCAAGCCGGATTCGTCGATCTTCTCGATGACCGAGTTCGCGTGGGACACGCTCAACACGCGCCTGCGCGAGATCGCGTTCCTGAACGCCGGCTTCCGCATCACGCTCACCGACGAGCGCGGCGACGAGCCGAAGTCGATCACGCACAACTTCGAAGGCGGCATCCGCGAGTTCGTCGAGACGCTGAACAAGAACAAGCTGCCGTTGCACGACGAGGTCATCTACATCCTCGAAGAGCGCGACGGGATCGTGGTCGAGATCGCGATGCAGTGGAGCGACGCCTTCAACGAGGCGATCCACTGCTACACGAACAACGTCCGCAACCGCGACGGCGGCACGCACCTCACGGGCATGCGCACCGCGCTGACGAAGACGCTGAACACCTACGGCACGCAGGAGAAGATCCTCAAGGATCTGAAGCAGCCGCTCTCCGGCGAGGACGTGCGCGAGGGGCTCACCGCGATCATCAGCGTGAAGCACCCGGACCCGAGCTTCTCGTCGCAGACGAAGGACAAGCTCGTCTCGAGCGACGTGACGCCGATCGTCTCGGGTGTGGTCTCGGATCGTCTGCAGCAGTTCCTCGACGAGAACCCGAAGTCCGCCAAGAAGATCCTCGAGCGCTGTGTGCTCTCGGCGCGCGCGCGCGAGGCGGCCCGCAAGGCGCGCGAGATGATCACGCGCAAGGGCATGCTCGACTCGACGACGCTTCCCGGCAAGCTCGCGGACTGTCAGAGCAAGGACGCGTCGGAGTGCGAGATCTACCTCGTCGAGGGTGACTCGGCCGGTGGCACCGCGAAGCAGGGGCGCGATCGGCGCTTCCAGGCGATCCTGCCGTTGCGCGGAAAGATCCTGAACGTCGAGCGCGCGCGCTTCGACAAGATGATCGACAGCAACGAGATCAAGACGCTCATCACCGCGCTCGGGGCGGGCGTCGCGGGCAGCGACAACTTCAACGTCGAGAAGCTGCGCTACCACAAGGTCATCATCATGACCGACGCCGACGTCGACGGATCCCACATCCGGACGTTGCTCCTGACCTTCTTCTACCGGCAGATGCCGGAGATCGTGGAGAAGGGTTACCTCTACATCGCGCAGCCGCCGCTCTACCGAGTGAAGAAGGGCAAGAAGGCGCGCTACCTCCAGAACGAAGAGGCGCTCAACCGCCACCTCGTGGAGCTCGGGGCGGAGGGGCTCGCGGTGCGCGCCAAGGGCGGCGAGACGGTGATCTCGGGTGAGCTCTTGCTCAAGCTGCTCGACGAGCTTCGCCGAGCGCGTCGCCTGGTCGCGGGCACGCGTCGCCGCGCGGAGCCGAAGATCGTCGAGGCGCTCATCCGCGCGACGAGCCTTTCGCCGAGCGACCTGATCGACGAGGGCAAGCTGCGCTCCTCGGTGGCGGCGATGGAGACGTACCTCCGCGCGAAGCACGAGGACCTGCAGGACTTCGTGGTGAGCTACGAGAAACATCCGGAGCTCGATCGTTGGCGCGCTCAGATCGAGGCGCGCTTCGGCGTCGCGACGCGGCGTACGACGATCGACTTCGAGCTGCTCTCCGCGGGCGACGTCGGCGAGCTGCGGCAGATCGAGGCGGGCCTGCGCGCGCTCGGCGAGGGCCCGTTCCTGGCGGCGAACCTCGACAAGGACGGCGCCCCGGGCGAGTGGCAAGACGTGGGCGACGCGGACGCGCTCTGGGCCTTCGTCGACGATCGCGCGCGGCGCGGGATGCAGATCCAGCGCTACAAGGGTCTCGGCGAGATGAACGCGGACCAGCTCTGGGAGACCACGATGGACCCGGAGGTGCGCACGCTGCTGCAAGTGCGCATCGACGACGCGCTCGAAGCGGGCGACGTGTTCACCCTGCTGATGGGCGATCAGGTCGAGCCGCGGCGCGAGTTCATCGAGCAGAACGCGTTGAACGTCACGAACCTCGACATTTGAGCGCGAGCCGGAGCTCGGTGATCGGGCTCGGTGATCGGGCTCGGTGATCGGGCTCGGTGATCGAGCTCTGTCACCAACCCGCCATGGATCGGATGAGACCCGCGGAGCGATCCGCGGGTCTTCTCACGTGACGTGCGTGGTGTGATCGGGGTTCGCGAAAGAACCCGCTATCGTGCGCGCTCGGAGGCGAAGCGATGGTGGGCTTTCGTGGCGTGTGGTGGGCGGCGACGCTCGGTTTCGTGGGGCTCGTCGGGTGCAGTTGCGGCGCCGAAGGCAGCAGCGCGCCGTGTCGGATCGGCAGCGACGGCTGCACGTGCGACGACGGAGCCTGCGAGCCGGGGCTCGTGTGCGACGACGGACGCTGCCGACCGGAGACGCCGGCGATGGACGCGGGCGTGCCGGGCTTCGACGCCGCGCTGCGCGACGCGGGCGGCGGCATCCCGGACGTCGGACCGAACCCCGACGCGTTCTTCGCGGACGACCCGCCGCCGATGGAATGCCGCGAGGACGGCACGATGGGTCCGCTGCCGGAGCCGCCGGGCGGGACGCCGGAGTGTCCGGACGACAAGAACCGCGAAGGGTGCCGTTGCGACACCGTCGGCGAGATGGCGCCGTGCTGGCCGGGACTGCGCGCGAATCGCAGCCGCGGGATCTGCCGCGACGGCGTGACGACCTGCGAGGAGTTCGACGAGTTCACGGGTCGTTGGGGCGAGTGCCGCGGGTACGTGTTGCCGACCGAAGGCGTCGAGCTCGGGCCGGAGGCGTGCTCCTGCTTCAGCCAAGGGCGTTGGGAGATCGCGAACCTCTCGCCTTGTTTCGTGGAGTCGTCCGGGACGATCTACGCGGTGTCCACGATCGTCGAGGGCGGAATCGCGCGTTGTCCTGCGGTGTCGAGCGTGCCACCGCCGCTGCCTTCGAGCGATTGGAGCACCGATGCGCTCACGGTGGATTGCGAGGGGCGATTCGAGCTCTGTTACACGCTCAAGGCCGGCAACGCAGACGCGCCGACGGAGACCGACTGCGAGGTCGCCGAGGTGTGCGTCGAGACCTGGTACCGCGAGCGTGGGGTGCGGCAGGAGCTGCCGAATCTCCCGGCGTGGACGGGGACCAGCACCACGTGTGCCCGTCAGTTCCGCGACTCGGGGGGCTACGGCGAGATGAGCGTGCGCGGACTCTCGGTGGAGTGTGATCCGATCGAAGGCGAGGGTGGTGAGCGCTACGTCTTCAATCGAGTCAACTATTGCCCGATTCGGTGCAACGAGATGCCAGATCTGCCGGAATGCGAGCGCTGCATGATGGGCGGCTCGGGTACGTTCTGAGCCCATTCGGCGGAGCGTTCGTGGGGGCTTCGGCCCACATCCCTGGTTCGCATGACGGCGCTCCACTCGCGGGGTCCTCCTCCGCCGGTCGACGGCTCGTACCCGCGAGCTCCCGGCCACGTCACCCATCGTGGGCGCAGGCGTCGACACCGAGAACGGTGCTCGCATAGGCTGATGAGATGCGGCTCGTTCGGGCGTCTTTGCTTCCCTCGGTGCTCTTGGCTTCGTTCCTCGCTGTCGGTTGTGTGGCGCCGGCGGAAGGGCCGCGACCGCTTCCGCGGATCGACGGCAGCGTCGATGCAGGAGACGTGGTCGACAGCGGTGGTACGCCGGGCGCGGACTCGGGCTTCGACGGAGGGAGCGGGCCGGGCATCGATGCGGGCGGTACACCGGGGGTCGACGCTGGCATCGACGCGGGAACGCCGGGGGTCGACTCGGGCACGCCGCTCGGGAGCGCGCGGTACCTCGATCGCTGCACGCGCGACACCGACTGCGCGACCGGGCGCTGCGTCGACGACGTGGGCGGGAGCCGCATGTGCACGATCACCTGCACGAGCTCGCGCGACTGCGCGGACGAGCACGCGTGCGCGGGCGGCGTGTGTCTGCCCGACGACACGGGCGCGGTGTGCTCGGTGGCGACGCCTGCGACCTGCCGACTCGGGCTCTGCCTCGGACCGAGCGGTGGGAGCGGGCAGTGCACGCGCCCGTGCGACGACGCGAACGAGTGCCCGGCCGGCTACGCGTGCACGAGCGTCGCGGGCGCGGCGTTTCGGGTGTGCGTCGACATCGAGAAGCCCTGCACCGCGGGCGGCACCGAGTGTGGGACGAGCCTCTGCGTGCCCGGCGTCGGGTGCACGGCGACGTGTCGGAGCGCGGCGGACTGTCCCGCGCGGCGTTTCCCGGGGTTGCCGCCGTACACGTGCGAGAACGCGTTCGGTTCGCCGACACCGGTGTGCACGCCGCCGCTGATCGACGACGGTGGAGACGTGGCGGGCGACGACGCGATGGGCGCGTTGTGCGTGGCGAGCGGAGTCAACGAGTGCCGGAGCGGGCTCTGCGCGGATCTCTCGGCGACCGGCGCCAACGTCTGCATCCAGACGTGCGGACCCGAAGGGGGCTGTCCGCTCGGGTGGGGGTGCAAGCCCGAGGTGCTCGACGACGGAAGCATTCACACGTTCTGCGTTCGCGCGGGGAACACGCCGATCGGCGGGGTGTGCAGCGCGGCTTCGCAGTGTGCGAGCGGGCTCTGCGACAGCGCGGGGTATTGCACGCGCTTGTGCGCGGATGGGGTGTGTCCGACCAGCTGGAGCTGCACGGCGCTTCCAGGAACCACGATCGGGATCTGCCGACGCTGAGCCTGCGACACACGCTCGATCACGCGGGGTCGTGCGCGCTCGAGCACGTATGCGGCTCACGCGGGCTCACGTAGGTCGATCACTCGCTCGACACACCCGCCCGATCACGCCGCCGCGCGGCGGGCTCGGCGCAGCTCGTACCAGGCGCGGAGATCGTCGTGGACGTCGCCGGTCGTCGGGTCGGTGAGCCACTGCATCTTGAGGCGCTCGGGGACCACGATGACGCCGGGGGCTTGGTAGGTGCCGAAGACGAGATCCCAGATCGGGCTCGTGACGCCGTGGTTCTTCGAGGAGTCGCCGAAGTGGTGCCAGAAGTGGTGGCGGCGGGCCCAGCGGCCGTAGGGGCCGATGCCGCGCGAGGTGTGCTCTCGGCGGTGGAGGATCTCGTAGACGACGTAGAAGCCGACGAGGCCGATCGAGTACGCGGCGCCGAGCTTCGTGCCCGCGATCAGGATGGCGGGCGGCGTCACGAGCGCGAGCGCGACGACGGTGGCTCCGGCCTTCTTGATCGTCGGCGCGAAATAGTCGCCTTGGCTGTGGTGGCGGATGTGCTCCTTCGCGAAGACGTTCGGACGGAAGCGCGCGTCGTGGCCGAGCCAGCGGTGGATGCAGTACTCGAGCAGGGTCCAGGTGAGGGCGCCGAGGATGAGAGCGAACGCGAGCGACATGGAGAGCCTCCGAGAACGGAAAACGAAGAAGCAGAGGGGGCGGCCGGAGTGGTTCGGGCTGCCGGCGTCAGAGGATGGTCGTCAGAGAGCAGGCGTGGGCGAGCGCGGAGTCGCGTCCCGGAGCGCGGCGTCCAGTGACGTGACGTCGGCGCCGAAGCCGCGGAGCATGGCGCGCAGCGCGGTGTCGAAGACGCGTCGAGAGTCGACCACCGCGGGCATGCGCGCCTCCTGCTTTCGCAATTGAAGCGAGCCTTGGAGAGCGGAGAAGAGCGCGAGAGCGTGGTCGTGCAGTGGGCCGGAATCGAGTTGTCCACGCGCGACCGCCTCCGCGAGCGTGGAGAGAATCGGGACGAAGAGGCGCTCGACGGCACCCACGACTTGGGCCACCGCCTCGTCTTCTGCGACGAGGACGCGAGGGTCCGCGGAGAGCTTGGAGACGAACGCGAAGGCGTGGGGCTCGCGCTCGGCGAGGTCGCGGTACTCGAGCGCCTGCGCGATCAGGCGACGAAGCGGGTCGGGCTCGTCGATGGAGGCGAGCCGCTCGGTGAGCTGATCGATCGCGCGGACCATGATCGCGACGACGAGCGCGTCCTTGGAAGGGAAGTAGCGGTAGAGCGCGCCCGGCGTGTAGTCGGCGAGGTCGGCGACGCGTTTGATCGAGAGGGCTTCCAGCCCCTCCTCGAACGCGAGCGCGGAGGCGGCGTCCAGGATGCGGGCGAGGTTGGCGCGGTGACGGCGGCCACCGGGAGAGGCGTCTGCGCGAAGCACGAGCAGATTATGAATCACATTTACGAAAGCGCAAACGGAGTTTACGAAACGGCGTCGGTGTGATGTAAGTATATGTAACTGCTTTGGATTGTGGTTCGGTGGACGCCGCTCCCCATGTCGCGGTGTTTCCTGACGTTTCTCGTTTCGCAAGCATTGTCCGTTGACGCTGTCTCCGCATTTGGGGAGCCTCGGGAACCGGGAGAGGCGCGCCCGAGGCCGTACGTCCCTGCGCCGTCGAGGTTTTCATGCACGTGCGGGTGCTCTTGCTGGCCCTCCTCGCGTTTCCGAGCGTCTCGCTCGCGCAGCGCTCGGCCACGCTCAATCGCTTTCGGGCTTCCG
>ERZ761602.4651-NODE-4651-length-17251-cov-5.516341_pt1 | contig 17251 bp, 10 predicted proteins | sample MGYA00512165_ERZ761602 | MGnify/ENA primary metagenome ERZ761602 (study PRJEB28899, sample SAMN02445085) | bioreactor sludge metagenome | biome: EBPR sludge; isolation source: Thorneside wastewater treatment plant | place: Australia: Brisbane, Thorneside...
GCTGCACCTTGGCGACGTCGCCCGCGGTGCTGTACTGGTTGATCTCCCGCTGCACCGCCACGCCGGCACTGTTTTTCACGACTTTGGAAAGCAATTCGCCCGCCGAATCGAAATAGGTCACCACCTGGCTGTCATCCGGGCGGGTCTCTACAGCGCGCAGGGAGGGGGTGCCGGGATCACCGCTGCCGCCGTGTTGATAGGTGAACTCATAGACCTCCTGCCCGCCGCGCAGGCTTTCCTGGTTCACCCAGAAATCATACTTCACCGGCCAGGTGGCCGGATTGGGCACGGCCTCGTACTCGAAGGCATAGTCCGCATAGGCCTGGACCTGGGTGTTCGTGGCGGTGAGAGGGTTCAGACCGGCCTCAAGCATTTTCTCGCAGGCAGCGGGGCCAACGATCAACCACAGGCAGCCGTTGTTTTCAGGCTCGGCCTTGATGTGGTAGCGGTAGTGGCTGCGGCGGATGGCGCCCCATGACATGGAGGCGGCGTCATACTGCTCGATCAAAGCCTGGCTCAAGTCTCCAGGGTTGCCGCCCGCATCCGAAGACCCGTAGTACGAGTAAACAGCCCGCCGAACATTGACGCCGCCGAGTTTGAAGGTCACGGAGATCAGCAAGTCATCGTAATACTCATATTCGTAGCGCACGGCATCCGCTCCACTGCCTTGTTGAAAACTGCTGAGCAAGTTGCCGTTGTGCGTGAGCTGGCAAACCCGCCCTGCCGCGTCCACCACTCTCAGCAGCCTGCCGGCAGACCCGGAGACTGGGGCATGATCCGCGAAGACCCAGACATTGCCCTCCTTGTCCGCATACCAAAATTCATGATCCTCCGGCTTCCAGGTCAGTGTTTTAAAAGAGTAGTACTCGTTCACATACGGCCACGGCGATGAATTGTCCTCCAGCTTGAACCATTCGTTCGTCGTGGAGCCATCCTTCATCCCCACGAAGGTGGGCGGCAGTGAGCCGCTGTGATTGGGAAACTCCAGCTTTTTCAACTCGCGCACCCGCCATCCCGGCTCCTCGTCCGCCGCCACATCCACACGGTTCGCGTAAGTCCGCGTCTGCCCCCAGTCCAGCCCGTGGCCGTGCGACTCCAAATCCACCTCCTGGTGCATGATCTGGCCGGTGAAAAGCTGGATGGGATGCGCGCTGGAAGCCTCGCAGCCTTTGTCCTCGTTTTCATCGTCGGGGCATTTTCCTGGATCGCAAGGCGGCTGCTTCGGCGGCGGATCAGGACTGGCGCTTGATGATGAGGAGTGGGATGACGAACTGCTTGAACTCGACGAACTGGATGAGCTGCTTGAGCTTGAAGGGCTGGACGAACTGGAGCTGCTCGGATCGCTGCTTGAAGAACTCGACCATTGGCTGGAAGATGATTCCGAAGACTGCGAGGAACTGGAACTCGATGGGTTGGAGGATGACGATGAAGATGACATATTTGCGTATTTTCCAATTTAGCCACAGAATGCCACAAATGGGGGGGGGGGCGTCAATGCTAAATGTTTCATCACGCAAACGACGTCCGTTTTTCTTATGCAAAAGAATTGGCGGCTAACCGGACAGGGTGGGTCGCCGGAATGATGCAGCGTAGGACGACTGTGGCTTTAGCCCGGTCGTCTGGTGGGCGCACGCTGCGAGACCACGCCTCCCCAAAGCCGGGCGGGCTGCGCCGCACCCGGCCTGCATCATTCCGGCGACGCACCCGAAGTGGATGCGCGAGAATGGCGGGCATCGTCTTTTGAGATGCAAGACTTATGCCTGGCGCCTGCTATGAAACATTGGCAAATGAGTGGAGATGCCGCTGCTTCTTGCCTGGAGCATGAAGTGGTTCCGCTTGATCAAGAGCTGTGCCGGGTCGCGTTAAATGCGTCATGTTTGCCCGACTTTCCCGCCGCCGTCTGCTGCGCCAGTCCGCGCTCGCTCTTGGTGCCTCAGTCCTGCCCGGAGCGCCCGCGCAGGGAGGGCAGTTCACGGGGAAAATCCGCAAGTCGCTCAAATGGAGCATGGTGGCCGAGGCGGGGAATCTGCCGCTGGCGGAGAGCTTCAAGAAGCTGCGCGAATGCGGTTTCGAGGGTGTGGAGCCGAGCCTCAGCCATGTGCCGGATGACCGGGTGGATGATTGGCTGGCCGCCAGCAAGGCCAGCGGCCTGATCATTGACGGCACCGTGGGCGGACGGGCTGCCACTTTGGAGTCGGGAGTGGACCTGACCCGGAAGCTCGGCGGGGACTCGATGCTGGTAGTGATGTCCTATGATCAGAAAGCGCCGCTCAAGCCACAGTGGAACGCCGCGCGGGACCGGCTCAAGGAGGCGGCACCCCATGCGCAAAATCAGGGCGTGAAAATCCTGGTGGAGAATGTGTGGACGACTTTTCTCATCAGCCCGTTCGACATGGCGCGCTTCATTGACGAGGTGGGCAGCCCCTGGGTGGCGGTGCATCTCGACATCGGCAACCAGATGCGCTGGGGTGTGGCGGAGCACTGGGTGGAGGTGCTTGGCGAGCGGTCACAAAAGCTCGATGTGAAGGAATACGATCTGAACAAGGCGATGAGCGAGGGCATGAGGAAGGGCTTCGACACGCCGATCGGGGAGGGCAGCATCAACTGGCCCGCCGTGCGCGCGGAGCTGGCGAAGATCCAGTTCACCGGCTGGGCAGCCGCCGAGGTCAAGGGTGGCGGCTGGGATTATCTGGCTGATGTGGCCCGGCGCATGGACCGGGTGCTCGATCTTGCCTGAAGCCGCTTCCGCTCACTGCTGCGGGCGCAGATCAAAGCAGGCCAGCTTTTCCTTCTGGCGCACAATGAGCCGGCCGTTGCTCAGGGCAGGGGAGGTGCAGCCCATGCCGCCGAGCTTCACCCGCGCCAGGGTCTCGTATTGGTCGGCGCGCGCGCGCATCACGCGCAGATGGCTGCCGTTGTTCTCATAGACGAGGATTTTGCCGTCGGCCAGGATGGGGGAGGTGATGGTGCTGTTCATCTCGTTTTCCAGCCAGGTGATCTTGCCCGTGGCCAGCTCCACGCACTGGTGCTTGCCGCCGCAAGTCAGATAGACATGCCCTTCGTGGATGATCGGGCTGCCGCTGTAGCGCACCGTCACCCAGAAATGCGACCACGCCGGCTTCGGCGCGCCATCCTTCTGATACTGGTAAGCCCGCAGCCCCACATCCTTCGAGCCGCTGTAAACCACCAGCCAGTCGCCCTCCGTCACGGGGGTGGACTGCCCGCCGCCCTCGACCGTCCACTTCACCTCGCCCGTGTCAGGGGCCAGCCCGTAAAGGCTGCCGCTGCCGTTGATGATAACCACTGGCGGGCCGGATGCCGGCTTCCACCAGGCCGGGCTGCCCGTGTTGCCCTTCGCGGCTTTTTGCTCCCAGAGCAGGCTGCCGTCCTTCGCGGCAAAAGCCTGCGCATGACCTGCCGCCATATAGATCAGACCGCCCTCCACCATGGGGGACGCTGCCGGACCCTTGCCGGGCAACTCGGCCTTCCAGCGCAGTTTGCCATCCTCCGCGCCCACCGCGTAAAGGTGCGTGCTGCCCGCGAAGAAGACCTGCCCGTCCATCACCGCCGCCGTGCTGCTGGAGCTGCGCCCCGTCGGCTTGCCCTCAGCTTCGTATTTCCACAACTCTTTGCCCGTATTTAGGTCCAGGCATACCAGCACATCCTTCGCCACCTTGATCGTGTTCGGCACGGCGGAGAGCAGTTTTTCCTTGAGCGCGTCGCTGAATTTCTCGTCCTCCAGCCATTGCTTGAACTCCGCCACATTGGCGAAGGGCTTGCCCTGCCTCTTCGACACCTTGTCCAGCTCCTCCAGCGGGAAAGCTGTCTTTCCTGCGCGGAAGCGGGAGACCGCCCAGCTCGTCAGCGACACCTGCTCCTTCTCCGTCATGTTGTCCTTCACCCATTGTTTGGCCCACTCATCCAGCTTCTCACCGCGCAGGCGGGAACTCATCGAAAGCCGCGCCGCCTCCATCTTCTCCCGCAACTCCGGACTTGTCCCCCGGTAGTTGAGCTGCTGCATCACCTCCGAGTCAATCTCCCGTGTCTCGGAGACCACCCGGTCATGCCACACCACCGACAAATACACCCGCTCCCCCGCCACCACCGGGCTGCCATGGCCGCCGTAGTGGTCGCTCGGGATGAAGCCGCTCTCCCACACCTGGGTCAGCCCCGCCTCGGGAAAAACCTCCGCAATCGGCGTCGTGTCCGTCGAAACCCCGCCCCGCCCCGGACCGCGCCATTGCGGCCAGTCGGCATGGAGATTCGGCAGCGTGGAGAGAAAAAAGAGGAAAAAAGCGGAATGACGCATGGCGGCCATTCAACGCGGCCTTGTTCGCCAGCCTTTCCAAAGCGTGTGGATGCGGCACAGTAAGGCCGTCATTTCAAAGCTTCCCACCCAAAAGCCTATAATTCCTATTCGACAAGTCTAGAATAGACGCTACATCATCCCATTCCGCTCCCGAAATCATGAACCGCCGCCGTTTTCTCCTCTCCGCCGCCGCCCTCACCGGCTGCCGCCCGGCTGCGGACCCCGAGGGCGTGCTCCGCATCGGGCACTTCCCGAATGTCACCCATGTCCAGGCCCTCGTCGCCCGCAGCATGTCGCGCGAGGGGCGCGGCTGGTTCGAGCAGTGCCTCGGTTTGGAGGTGCGCTGGTTCATGTACAATGCCGGGCCGAGCGTGGCGGAGGCCGTCTTCGCCCGCAGTCTCGACGCGGCCTACATGGGGCCAAGCCCCCTGCTCAACGCCTATGTCCGCAGCGACGGGCGCGAGATGCGCGTGCTCTCCGGGGCCGTCAATGGCGGCGCCGCCCTGCTCACCCACCCGCAGTCCGGCATCGAAAAAGCCGCCGACTTCCGCGGCAAGAAACTGGCCACACCCCAGCTCGGGAACACCCAGGACGTGCAGGCCCGCGCCTGGCTGCGCGCGCAGGGCTTCCAGGTCAGCCTCACCCGGCACGACGTTTATGTGATCCCCACCAAGAACGCCGACCAGCTCGCCCTCTTCGCGAAGGGCGACCTCGACGCCATCTGGACCACCGAACCCTGGGCCACCCGCCTTGAGGTCGAGTCCGATGCCCGCGTTTTCCTGGAGGACACCACCACTCCCGCCACCCTGCTCGCCGCCCGCGCCGACTTCGCCGGGCAGAAGCCCGACTTGGCCGAAAAACTCGCCACCGCCCATCGCGAACTCACCGCCTGGATTCGGCAAAACCCCGCCGAAGCCGCCGAACGCGTCCGCGCCGAACTTGAGGCCCTCACCACCGCCCGCCTGAGCCCCGAGCTGCTCGCCCGCTCCATGCGCCGCCTTGTCCTCACCGACGAAGTCTCCCCCGCGCAGCTCCAGACCCTGCTCACCCAGGCCCGCGACGCCGGATTCCTGCGCGGCGCGCCCGCGCTTGACGCCCTGCTCTCCGCCTGCGCCACTCTCCGCACCGACTCATGGCCCCACCCGCCAAGCTGCGCATCGAGAGCGTCAGCAAGACCTTCCACGGCACCCGTGGCGATGTGCTCGCGCTCGACACCACCACCCTCACCGTGGACGAGGGCGAGTTCGTCTGCCTCGTCGGCCCCAGCGGCTGCGGCAAGTCCACCCTGCTCAACCTTGTCGCCGGTCTCGACACCCCCACCACCGGCCGCCTGCTCATGGACGGCAAAACCATCACCAGCCCCGGCTCCGAGCGCATGATGATGTTCCAGGAGCACGCCCTCTTTCCCTGGCTTGACGTCATCGGCAACGTCCTCTTCGGCCTCAAGCTCAAACCCGGCCTCAACGCCAAAGAGCGCGTCGAAGTCGCCAAATATTATCTCAAGCTCGTCGGCCTCGAGCGCGTCATGAAATCCAGCATCCACGAGCTTTCCGGCGGCATGAGGCAGCGCGTCGCCCTCGCCCGCTCCCTCGCCCCCAACCCGCGCGTCCTGCTCATGGACGAGCCCTTCGCCGCGCTCGATGCCATGACCCGCGAGCAGCTCTACGCCGACCTGCAAAAAATCAGCGCCGCCCAGAAAAAGACCGTCCTTTTCGTCACCCACAACGTGCGCGAGGCCGTCTGCCTGGGCGACCGCGTCATCCTCTTCTCCCCCAACCCCGGCCGCATCCGTGAGCAGTTCAAAATAGACCTGCCCCGCCCGCGCGACATCAACGACCCCGCCCTCTCCGTCCTCGCCGGCGAGATCACCCGCGCCCTCAAAAGCCACACCTCCGCCCCCGCTGACGAATGAAACGCCTCATCATCGCCACCGCCTTCTTTGTCCTGCTCATCCTCGCCTGGCACCTGCTCGTGCGAACCGGCGTCTGGTCCCCCGTGCTCCTGCCCGGCCCCGCTGCCGTCGGCGAATACCTCTGGGAGGCTCTCAAAGACGGCAGCCTCGCCAGCTCCTCCTGGGTCACTTTGCAGCGCCTCCTGCTCGGCTACCTCATCGGCTGCGCCATCGGCCTGCCGCTGGGCATCCTCACCGCCCGCAGCAAGACGCTCAACGACACCCTCGGCGTGCTGGCCCTGGGCCTGCAGACTCTGCCCAGCGTCTGCTGGGTGCCCCTGGCCCTCATCTGGTTCGGACAAAGTGAAAGCGCCATGCTCTTCGTCGTCATCATGGGCACGCTCTGGTCCGTCCTCATCAGCGTGGACAACGGCGTGCGCAACCTGCCCCCCATCTACACCCGCGCCGCGCGCACCATGGGCAGCCGCGGGTTTCACACCCTGCGCCACGTCATTCTCCCCGCCTCCATGCCCTACGTCATCAGCGGCATGAAGCAGGGCTGGGCCTTCGCCTGGCGATCCCTCATGGCCGCCGAGATTTATGTGACCCTGCTCACCGGCTACGGCCTCGGCCATCTGCTCCACTTCGGCCGCGAGCTCAACGCCATGGACCAGGTCGCCGGTGTCATGCTCGTCATCGTCCTCATTGGACTCCTCGCGGACAAAATCCTCTTCTCCCCCTGGGAGCGCTTCCTGCACCGCAGGTGGGGTCTCAATGGGTGAACATAGACTGCGCGGCAAGTGAGGCAGGGCGGCTGGTGCTCCATGGCTTGCCCTCTGGAGACAGGAGACAGTTTTGATTTGAGCCTGGAGCATTGGAAATCCAGCACTCAAAAAAACATCCCAAAACCTGGTGACGCGGGCCATGTCATTTGGCCTTCCGCAGCCATTCTGCGCATGAATCCGTGTTTGCGAAGATGCGCGTGGCGGCTTTCCTGCCTGGATGAAGCCCAACCTTCTGCTTTCCGTGTATTTCGTGTGTTCCGTGGTCAATTCCTTGGCCCAGGAGCCGCGCAGCATCAGCGGCATCTATCCTTCCCTCGCCATGTTCAACAACGAGGGCGAGTGCGGCACGGGGGCGGTGGTGCCTTGGGCGGATCGCCTCTGGGTCATCACGTATGGGCCGCATCTGCCCTTCGGATCGAGCGACAAGCTCTACGAGATCACGCCGGAGCTAAAACAAATCGTCAGGCCGGAAAGCGTCGGCGGCACGCCGGCGAACCGCATGATCCACGACGAGTCGCAGCAGCTTTTCATCGGGCCGTATGTCATCGACGCAGAGCGCAAAGTGCGCGTCATCCCGCCGAGCATCATGCCGGGCCGACTCACCGGCAATGCGCGGCACCTGACCGATCCAGCGGGCAAGATCTACTACGCCACGATGGAGGAAGGCCTCTACGAGGTCGATGTGAAGTCGCTCGCCGTGAAAAACTTCATCCGCGACGGCAACGGCATCAAAAAGGACTTCAAGGTCGAGACACCGCTCTCCAAGCTCGACTCCCAACTGCCCGGCTACCACGGCAAAGGCCTGTATTCATCCCAAGGCCGCGTCATCTACGCGAACAACGGCGACCGCGACAAGCGCGTGCTCACCGATCCCACCACGCCCAGCGGTGCGCTCGGCGAATGGACCGGCAGCGGCGACTGGCAGCTCGTGCGTCGCAATCAATTCACCGAAGTCACCGGCCCCGGCGGCATTCACGGCAGCGACGCAAACGCGCCCGTGTGGAGCATCGGCTGGGATGCGAAGTCGCTCATCCTCATGGTGCTCGATGGCGGCAAATGGCAGTCGTTTCGTCTGCCGAAAGTCAGCCACAGCTACGACGGCGCACACGGTTGGAACACCGAATGGCCGCGCATCCGCGACATCGGCGAAGAAAACCTGCTCATGACCATGCACGGCGCGTTCTGGAGCTTCCCAAAGACCTTCTCTGCATCAAACACGAACGGCATCCGCGCCCGCAGCGCTTACTTGAAGGTCATCGGCGACTTCACGCGCTGGAACGACCGCCTCGTCTTCGGCTGCGATGACTCCGCAAAGTCGGAGTTCCTCAACAAACGCAAAGTCAAAGGCGGCATCGACAGCATCGGCCAGTCGCAGAGCAATTTGTGGTTCACCAGCACCGACATCCCCGGAAAGCTCGGCCCTGCGCACGCCAGCGGCGCGGTGTGGCTGCACGACAGCGTCAAAGCGGGCGATTTGAGCGATCCCTTCCTCGTTGCCGGTTGGAAGCATCGCAGCGTGTGGCACATCGACCATGCCACCGGCGAATCGAAGCGCGTCGCGATCACTGGCGACGACGAATGGCTGCGCGTGAAGGCCGAAAAAGACTGCAAAGACTTCAGCGTGCTCATCACGCTCTCGAACGGCGATTCACGCACCACCGAGCCCGATGCCATTTTCGACGGCATCGCCCGAATCGGCGATGAAAACGCCCAAACCGGCCTTTTCCGCCCTCGCGGCGAAAACAAGCGCACGCTGAGTTTTGCCACGAAAGACGGCTACTACGAGATGGGAGCCGATTTGGCCCTCAAACGCATCGAAGACGCCAAAGCGAAGGCCTTTGTCGAAAAAGCCGTCGCGCTGCCGAAGAACGTCATCACGCTCGATGATGCCAGCGTGCTCGTGGTCGATGATCGCGGCCGCCGCTGGCGCTTGCCGCGTGCCTCGAAGGCCTACGATGCCGCCACGAAGGCCGGCGAGCTGCGCATCTGCCGCGAGGTCGCCACCGAGCGCGACATGCTCAGCGCCTGCGGCACCTTCTTCGAACTGCCCGCCGAAAACGCCGACGGCTTCGCGAAAATCCGCCCCATCTGCTCGCACGATCTGCGCGTCACCGACTTCGGCGGCTACCGCGGCCTCTTCATCATGAGCGGCATCAAACCCGACGCCAAAGCCAGCGATCACATCCTCCGCAGCGACGACGGCAAGGCCGCCCTCTGGGCCGGAGCCATCGACGACCTCTGGAAGCTCGGCAAACCCCGCGGCGAAGGCGGCCCGTGGAAGGCCACGAAGGTCAAAGCCGGTCAAAAGAGCGATCCTTACCTCATGTGGGCCTACGACCAGCGCACGCTCACGCTCAGCCACGATCAAAACGAGACCGTGAGCTTCCACATCGAGCTCGACCTCACCGGCACCGGCTTGTGGGTCACCTGGCAATGGCGCGAGGTCTCTCCCGGCGAGGATGCCCTGCTTGCGTTCGACCCAGCGCTCCAGGCGCGCTGGCTGCGCGTCACCGCTAGCGAGGACTGCACGGCCACTGCGCAGTTGCGCCACGAGTGAGCACGGCACGGCGCAAGCGTCCCGCGGCGGGCTGTGATGAAAATCCGAATTTCCTTTTTGACGCAAGGGCGAGCGGCGCGCACATCATGATGATGCGCCGTTATTTCATCCCCCTTCTGTCATGTGTCCTGGTGCAGGCCGCCGCCGCCGAGGTGGTGGCGCGCAAGTGGTCCGGGACTCTGAATGTGCCGGACCCGGTGGCCTGCACAGTGGATGAATACGGCCGCGTCTATGTGGCGGCGACGACACGGCGCAAGGCGGCGGACCTGGACATCCGCGAGCATCCGATGTGGATCGCTGATGATGTGGGCCTGACGACGGTGGAGGAAAAGCGGGAGTTCCTGAAGCGCGAGCTGTCCCCCGGCAGGCTGCGCCTGCCGCGTGGCGGTCTCAAGGATCACAACAAGGACGGCAGCATTGACTGGCAGGATCTGACGGTTCACAGCGAGCGCGTTTACCAGTTGCGGGACACGAACGGCGACGGCTTGGCGGACAAGATGACGGTCTTCGCGGAGGGTTTTAACACGGAGGTCACGGGCATCGCGGCGGGCATCCTTTATCATGACGGCTGGGTTTACCTGACCTGCGCGCCGGACCTCTGGCGGCTGAAGGACACGGACGACGACGGTGTGGCGGATGTGCGGGAGGTGGTGGCGCACGGCTTCGGCATGCACATCGCCTACGCGGGCCATGACATGCACGGGCCGCGCCTGGGGCCGGACGGGCGCATCTACTGGAGCATCGGCGACAAGGGCGTGAGCGTGACCAGCAAGGAGGGGAAGAAATTCCACCTGCCGCACGAGGGCGCGGTGCTGCGCGTGGAGCCGGACGGGGCGGGCTTCGAGGTCTTCGCCCGCGGCCTGCGCAATGTGCAGGAGATCGCCTTCGACGACTTCGGCAACATGTTTGGCGTGGACAACGACGCGGACCTGCCCGGCGAGCGCGAGCGGCTGGTTTACATCACGGATCAAAGCGACTCCGGCTGGCGCTGCGGCCATCAATACATGAAGGGCGCGAGCCGCTGGATCCTGGAGGACGTCTGGCTGCCGCAGCAGCCGTGGAAAGGCGGCGGCAGCAAACAGCCGCTGTTCATCACGCCGCCGCTGGCCAATTACAGCGACGGCCCCGCCGGCTTCCTGCACGAGCCGGGCACGGCGCTGGGCGCGTCCCTGCGCGGGCATTTCCTGCTCAACCAGTTCCCCTCCGGCAGGATGGACGCGTTCAAGCTGGAGCCGGACGGCGCGGCATTCAAGATGACGGACCCGCGCACCATCCACAACGGCGTCATGGGCATCGGCATGGCCTGGGGCGTGGAGGGCGCGCTTTACTTCGCCGACTGGGACGGGGGCTATCCGCTGGATGAGAAAGGCGGCATCTGGACGCTCGACTCGGCGGCGGACAAGGACGCTGCCGCGCGCAGGGAGACGATGGAGATCATCGCCACGGGATTTGGCTCGCGCCCGGACTCCGATCTGCAAAAGCTGCTCGGTCATGCCGACCGCCGGGTGCGCATGAGCGCGCAGCTCGAACTGGCGAAACGAGGCCAGTGGGACGCGCTGCTCGCCATCGCGGCGGATACGGGCGCGCCGCTGCTGGCGCGCGTGCATGCCATCTGGGGCGCGGGCATCGGCCTGCGGCACGGCAAGGTGCCGGAGACGCTGGTGCATGAGCGCCTGGCGGCGGAGACGGATGCCGAGATCCAGACCCAGCTCGTCAAAATCATCGGCGACGCCAAACCGAGCGTGGCCGCCACCCGCGCCGTGGACCGCATGATGACGAGCGAATCCCCGCGCGTGCGCCTGCACGCCGCGCTGGCGCTGGGCCGCATGGCGCCGGTTTCCGCCGGCCTGTCCCTGGCGAAGGTGGAGCTGAACAACGCCGCCTTTTACCTCCTGGACCGCGTCGAGCGGGACGCGCACGATCCCTTCCTGCGGCACGCCCTGGTGTCCGGCCTGGCGGGCTGCATGAGCGCGGAGGACCTCGCCTCCCGTTTCGACTCCGAGTCCGAGCCCGTGCGGCTGGTCTGCGCGCTGGCGCTGGCGCGCCAGCGCTCGCCGCTCATCAAGGACTACTTGAGGGACTCCTCGGACGCCGTCTTTGATGAAGTGTGCCGCGCCATTCACGATGACGGCGGGATTCCCGATGTGCTGCCTGAGCTGGCCGCCCTGCTCGATGGCGGACGGCCGCTGACTCCGCCCGCGCGCCGCCGCGCCATCAATGCCAACCTGCGCATGGGCCAGCCCGTGAACGCCGCGCGCCTGCTCCAGCATGCGTTGAACCAGCCGCCGGAGCAGGCGGTGGAGGCGCTGCGCACGCTGCTGGTCTTTTCGAAGCCGCCGCGGCTCGACCTCGTGGACGGCATGGCGGGCACTTACCCGCGCATGGATGAGAACGCCCTCTCGCCCAGCCTGATCGAAACCTGGAAAAGCGATCTGCTCGCGCTCAAAGACCCCTCGTTGAAGACGGCGGTTGTCGAGCTGCTCATCCAACTGCAACTCGAGGTGGACGCCTCCGTCCTGCTCGCCATCGCCGTGGATGAAAAGGCGGAGACAACGCTGCGCATCGGCGCGCTGCGGCTCATGACCGCCAAAAACCCGCAGGCGCCCGCCGTGGCGCAGGCGCTGGAAAAGACCGCCGCAAAAAACGCGACCGAGGAGCTGCGCATGGAGTCGCTGGCGCTGACCGCGCGCCACCAGCCTGAGCGCGCGTTGGGGGAAATCTCGCGCGTTCTGGACAGCGGCACCCTGCGCGAGAAGCAGGCCGCCATTTTCCTCCTGGCCGCCCACCCCGGCAGCGAGGCGGACGTGCTCATGACGGCATGGCTGCAAAAGCTGGCTGATGAAAAAGTGGAGACCGGACTGCGGCTTGATGTCATCGAGGCCGCGCAGGGCCGGGAATCCATGTCGGCGCGTGTCACCGCATGGCAGCAGACGCGCAAGACACCCCCGGCGGAGGATTTGATCGAGGGCGGCGACATCAAGGCGGGGCGCGAGATCGTCAACAACCACATCGGCGCCAATTGCGTGGCCTGCCACACCGTCGAGGCGAAGGAGGGCAGCCAGGTCGGCCCGCCGCTCAAGGGCATCGGCACTCTGCGCGCGCGCGGAGAGCTGCTGGAGTCCCTGGTCAATCCGGTGGCCCAGATCGCCGAGGGCTACGGTCTGGTCTCTCTCACGCTCAAGGACGGCGGCAGCCATGCGGGCTCGCTGGTCAGCGAGAGTGACAAGGCCGTGCGCCTGCGCCTGCCCGACGGCGCGCTCAAGGAAATACCCCGCGAAATCATCCTCGCGCAGACGCCGCCGGTCTCCGTCATGCCTCCCATGCTCGGCATCCTCACCCCGCGCGAGGTGCGGGACGTGGTGGCCTACCTCGCCAGCTTGACGGGCGCGCCTGACAAGAAACCCCAGCCTGCCAAGACCGCGCCGAAAGCCGTCGTCAAGACGGCGCCCGCGCCCGCGAAGAAAGCGCCCGCCTCCACTCCTGCCAAGTCCACCCCCGGCGCGCCGAAAGCCGCCGTCAAAGCCGCGCCGGCGAGTCCGCCGCCGTCCGTGCCCCCTCATCCATGCCGGTCGAACTCGCCGACATACCCAGGGCCATCCCGGTGGATGACAACGGCCAGGTCATGACGGAGCCGCCGAAGCAGGAGCCGCGCAAAGGCGGCATCACCCTCCGCTTTGGCAACCGCAAGAAAGAGGAGGCCCCGCCTCCGCCACCCGTCATGCCGGAGCCGATGCCCGCCGGTGACGCCGGCGGGACGAAGGCGGAGGACAAGGGTGAAAACAAACCGCCCGCCCCGGCCCCCGCCAAAGAGGCCGCGAAGGAAACCGCCAAAGCCGGGGCCAAGTCCGAGCCTGCCGCTCCCGCGCCCAAGGCGGAGGCGCCCGCGAAGGCGGACGCCAAGGATGCCGCCGCCAAGTCTGACGCGCCGCCTCCGGCTGAGATGCCCGCCGAGGCGAAGACGGAGGAGAAAAAGGGATTCTTCTCCCGCTTCCGCAGCAAGAAGAACGAGGAGGAGTGAGGCGCGCGCGGGTCTGCCCGGCAGCGCGCTGCGGCGGGCGCGCTCACTCCCGCAGCGCCACGGCGGGGTCCACGCGCGCGGCGAACCAGGCGGGGATCAGCGCGGCCAGCAGGCAGAGCGCCACGGCCAGCGCGCAGATGGAGGCGATGTCCCCCGGCACGATCTGCGAGGGGATGCCGCTGAGGAAATAGATGTCCTGGGGGAAGATGTCCCGCCCGGTGGCCTCGGCGATGAGGGCGCGCAGGTCGTTGCGGAAGCGCAGCACCAGGCCGCCGCCGGCCAGGCCCAGCACGATGCCCAGCACCGCCACGATGCCCGCCTGCGCCAGGAAGATGGCGGTGATCTGTCCCGCGCGCCCGCCCAGGGCGGTGAGGATGCCGATCTCCCGCCGCTTCTGCACGGTGACAGTGATGGTGGTGTTCATCACGCAGATGGCGGCCACCAGCATGATGAAGACCAGCAGGAACCACATGAGGGACTGCTGGTTTTCCACCGACTGGAGCATGACGCCGTGCGCGCCGCTCCAAGTGCGCAGGTCCCAGCCGGGAGGCAGCCCGCCCGAGTTCCAGATGTCCTCCGCGAAGCGCTCCGCCAGCATCGGGTCCGCCAGCTCCACGCCGATGCCGGACACATCCCCCTCCAGCCCGAACAAGTCCTGCGCCACGTCCAGCGGCACATAGCAGCGCTCGCCCGCGGTGTCGCCGCGCAGGATGCCGGTGACGCGCAGGTCGCGCGGCAGGACGACGATCTCCCCGCGCGCTTCGGCGGCCTTTTCCGCGTCGGCCTGCTCCTCGGCCGCGCGCAGGTCGCGGATCATTTGGCGGATGGTGTCTGAGGCGAGCACGGAGACGGTGTCCCCCGGTTGGACGCCGAGCTTGGCGGCGGTCTTGTCGGTGAGCACGATGTTGTCGTCGTTGAGGTCAAAGCCGCCCGCCTTGAGGTGGCGGGAGAGCTTGGCCACGAGGGCGTTGTCCGCGCCGCTTTGCAGGCCGAAGAGCTCAGCCCCCTCAGGGTCGGAGCCGCCGAGGCGGATGGCGGCCATGCCGTCGGCCAGGGGGTGCGCGGAGACCACGCCGGGGCGGGCGCGCAGGTCCGCGAGCACGTCCCGCCAGTTCACGCGCGGGGGCGGCTGCGCTCCCTCCGGCAGCGCGCCGTCATGGCGCGGGGGCTGGAGCAGCATGACGTGCGGCTCGAAGCCCAGGAGCAGTTTTTTGAACTCCACCTGCCAGCCCTGGAAGACGGACATGACCACCACCAGCACGCCCACGCCGAGCATGACGCCGAGCACGGAGATGAGCGTGATGACGGACACGAGCGAGCGCTTCGGGCGCAGGTAGCGCAGGGCCAGGAAAAGGGAGGCGGGCATGGGCGCGCGCAGTCTCCGCCGGAACGCGCCCGGCTCAAATGCAAATGCGCGCGCGGTTGTGGATGCGCGGCGGCGCGTTTGCGGTTAAGGGAGGGCGCCCGCGCCTCCCGCATGTCCGCCCCCACCGACACCGACTCCCTCGACCGCCTGCCGCGCCTGCCGCGCCGCGCGTGGCTCTCCCTCGCTCTGGTGCTGGCGGCCACGGCGCTGAACGCCTTCAATGACAACATCCTCAAGATGATGCTCGTCGGCCTGGCGCCCAAGGCCGCCTCCGGGATGCTGGGGGAGAACATCGGCGTGTGGCTCGGCGGCATCATCCTGCTGCCCTTCGTCCTCTTCGCTCCCATGGCGGGGTATTTCTCCGACCGGTATTCGAAGCGCCGCGTCATCCTGGCCATGCTCGTGGCGCAGGCGGTCATCCTGCTGCTGGCCGGGGCCTGCTTTGCCTCCGAGGCGGGGGCGGCGGGCATCGCGCTGGCGCTGGGGGCTTTCTTTCTGCTGGCGGTGCAGTCCACCTTTTACAGCCCGGCGAAGATGGGCATCCTCAAGGAGGTGGTCGGCTCGCGCAGGCTGGGGGTGGCGGTGGGCTGGCTGCAGCTCGTGACCATGGCCGGCATCCTGGCCGGGCTGGGCATTGGCGGCGCGTGGTTCGACTCCCTCTATGATCAAAGCGGCAACCCCTGGCAGGCCGCCGCCACCCCCGTCTGGTGGCTTTTTGCCGTGGCCATGCTGGCGCTGGCGGCGGGCTTTTACATCCAGCAGACCCCGGCCCATGAGCAGGTGCGCTACCGGCGCGCGCTGTGGTGGGAGCACTTCACCCACCTGCGGGAGTGCCTGGCGCATCCGCCCATGCGGCGCGCCTTTCTGGGGAACTCCACCTACTGGTTCGTGGCCAGCATGGCGGCGGCGATGTTTGTGGACATCGGCCTGGCGCTGCACCCGGACCTCTCCGCGGGCGGCGCGGCGGGCGCGTCCTCGCGCATGACGCTGATGGTGGGGCTGGGCACGGTAGGCGGCAGCCTTTTTGTGGCCTGGGCCAACCGGCGCGGGCAGCAGCTCGGCATCATCCCGCTGGGCGCGCTGGGGCTGGCGGGGGCGCTGCTGTGGGCGGGCTGGCTGCCGGTGCAGTCGGCGCGCTTCGAATACTCCATAGCCCTGGTGAGCTTCATGGAAATGGTTGAACAGGTTGTTCGCCATAGCGCTTTCGAGTGGGCGCTGGCGGCGGTGAGTTTCATGGAAATGTTTTTATACGTTGTTCCTCGCAGTGCTTTCGAGTGGGCGCTGGCCCTGGTCGGCTTCATGGGCGGCTGCTACATGGTGCCCATCCAGGCCTTCATCCAGGACACCGCCGAGGAGGAAAAGCGCGGCCGCGTGCTGGCCTCCATGAACCTGCTCGACAGCCTGGCCGGCGTGGCCGCCGTGCTCTGCCTGGCGCTCATGAAAGCCGCCGGCCTGGGCTTTCGCGGCCAGTTCTGGGTGCTGGCGGCGCTCATGGTCGTGGCATCCGTGTATGTGGTGAGGCTGCTGCCGCACTACCTGCTGCGCTTCCTCCTGCTGTCTGCCGTGCGGCTGGTTTACAAGGTCCGCTCCGTCCACCAGGAGCGCGTGCCCAAAAGCGGCGGCGTGCTCCTGCTGGCCAACCATGTCAGTTACATAGACGCCTTTGTCTTCGGCGCCGGCTGCGAGCGCCCCGTGCGCTTCGTCATGTGGGACGCGCTTTACAATCTGAAGCCCTTCACCCCGCTGCTGCGCCTCGTGGGCACCGTGCCCATCTCACCCACCCGCGCCAAGGACGCCATCCGCAGCGTCAGCGCCACGCTCAGGGAGGGCCGCATCGTCGCCCTTTTCCCCGAGGGCCAGATCACCCGCCACGGCATGATCAACGACCTGCGCAAGGGCTACGAACTCATGGCCCGCCAGGGCGGCGCCGCCGTCATCCCCGTCTACCTTGACGGCCTTTACGGCTCCGTCACCTCCTTCTCCGGCGGGCGCTTCTTCAAGAAGTGGCCCCGCCGCCTGCGCTACCCCGTGCGTGTCTATTACGGCACCCCCCTGGAGGCACGCGCCGCCACCCCCGAGGCCGTGCGCTCCCAGATGCTGGCCCTCTCCGCCGAGGCCATGCTGGCCCGGCGCGAGCTGGCGCGCGAGTCCGACCCCGCCCGCCGCGTCCGCGTGGCCAATGCCCTCCGCCTCATGGAGGCCGAATGGGCGCGCCCCGGAGACACCCTCCTCTGCCTGGCCCCCGAGGGCGGCGTGCTTCACCACTCCCTCCAGCTCTACGCCGCCATGCAGCGCCGCGTCCGCCTCACCACCCGCCCCCCCGCC
>ERZ761602.4652-NODE-4652-length-17241-cov-7.811765_pt1 | contig 17241 bp, 11 predicted proteins | sample MGYA00512165_ERZ761602 | MGnify/ENA primary metagenome ERZ761602 (study PRJEB28899, sample SAMN02445085) | bioreactor sludge metagenome | biome: EBPR sludge; isolation source: Thorneside wastewater treatment plant | place: Australia: Brisbane, Thorneside...
GCGTCGTCCACCACCAGGCCCACCGCGAGCGTGATGCCCAGCAGCGAGACGTTGTCGAGCGTGTAGCCCAGGGCCTTCATGAGCGCGATGGTGCCCAGCAGCGAGATGGGCAGCGACAGGGCCGGGATGAGGGTGGCGGTCGGGTGCCGCAGGAACAGGAAGATCACGAGGATCACGAGGCTGATCGTGATGCCGAGCGTGATCTTCACGTCGTGGATCGCCTCGCGGATGGACACGGAGCGGTCGTTCCGGACCGTGAGCTTGACCGACGCCGGCATCTGGTCGACCAGGGCCGGAATGGCGGCCTTGATCTCGTCCACCGTCGCGACGGTGTTGGCGTCGGGCTGGCGCTGGATCGACAGGGTGATCGCGCGCTCGCCGTTGGCCCAGCTCGCGGTCTTCACCGACTCGACGCTGTCCTCCACGTCCGCGACGTCCTCCAGGCGCACCACCTGGCCGCCGGGCAGCGTCGCCACGATGAGGCGAGCGAACTCCGCCGCCTTCGTCATCTGCCGGTTGGCCTGGATGGTCAGGGTCTGTCGCGGGCCCTCCAGCGTGCCCACGGGCGTGTTGGCGTTGGCCGCGCGCAGGGCCGTGGCGATGTCGTCCATCGTGAGGCCGCGGGAGGCGAGCGCGTCCGGCCGTGCGCGCACCCGCACCGCGAAGCGCTTCTGGCCGTTGATGTTGACCTGCGCCACGCCCGGCAGCGTGGAGAGCGTGGGCGAGATGAGGTTCTCGGCGAAGCCGTTCAGGTCCGACAGCGGCATCGACGGCGAGGTGAGCGTGACGAACAGGATCGGCGCATCCGCGGGGTTCACCTTGCGGTAGGACGGCGGGCTCGTCATCTCGATGGGCAGGGCCCGCTGCGCGCGGAACAGGGCCGCCTGCACGTCCACGGCCGCCTTGTCGATGTCGCGGTCCTGGTCGAATTCCAGCGTGACCTGCGTGTTGCCGAGCGTGGACGAGGAGGTGATGACGTTCACGCCCGAAATCGTCGCGAACTGCTTCTCCAGCGGCGTCGCGACGGAGGCCGCCATGGTCTCCGGGCTGGCGCCGGGCAGGTTCGCGTTGACGGAGATGGTGGGCGTGTCGAACTTCGGCAGCGCCGCGATGGGAATGTCCTTGTACGCGATGAGGCCCGCGACCACGCACGAGAGCGACAGCAGCGCCGTCATCACGGGACGGCGGATGAAGTTCTCCGAGAGATTCATGGCGCCTTGCCCTCCCCGCCCTTGCCGCCCTTGCCTTCGCCGCCCTTCCCGCCCTTGCCCGCCTTGCCTTCGCCCCCCTTGCCTTCTCCCGCCTTGCCGGCGCCGCGCTCGCCCAGGGAGACCGTGCTGCCGGGGCGCAGGTTCTGAGCGCCTTCGACCACGATGCGCACGCCCGGCTCGATGCCCGCGACGGCGGCGATGGCGCCGTCCACGTGGGCGAGCGTGACGGTCTTCGGGCTCACGGTGCGGTCCTCGGCGATCACGTAGACGAAGCGGCTCTCCGGCCCCGTCTGCACGGCCTGCACGGGCACGACGGCGGCGCCCGCGAGGGTGCGGGGCGCGACGGCCACGTTCACGAACATGCCCGGCCACAGGCGGCTCGCGGGATTGGCGAACTCCGCCTTCACGCGGATGGTGCCCGTGGCGCTGTCCACCGCGTTGTCGAGGAAGTTCACGCGGCCCGCGAGGGGCCCCTGCCCGTCGGCGGGCTCCACCGTCGCGGTGACGGGCCCGTCGGCAAGCGCCTTGCGAAGCCCCGGCAGCTCGCGTTCCGGCAGCGTGAAGGAGACCTGGATCGGATCGACCTGCGCCACCGTCACGATCACCGCGCCGCCGGGCTGCACGAGGCTGCCCGCGCGCACGCCGATGGCGCCGGTGCGGCCCGCGAAGCTCGCGCGGACCTGCGTGTTGGCGAGGGCGACCTTCGCCGACTCGACGGCGGCGGTATCCACGGCCAGTTGCCCGGCGAGCGCATCCACCTGGTTCTGGGCCGCGTCGAGCGCCGCCTGCGCGATGAACTTCTGCGCGAAGAGCTGGCGCTGGCGCTCGAGGGTGCGCTGGGCGTTGGCGAGGTCGGCGCGGTCCTTCTGCACCTGGGCCTCGGCCTTCTTCAGGGCCGCCTCCTCGGCACGGGAATCGAGGGAGACGAGGAGCTGGCCCCGGGCGACGGACTCGCCCTCGCGGATGTGCACCTCGCGCACGGTGCTCGTGAGTTGCGCGCGCAGGTCCACGCTCTGCAGCGCGACCACGGTGCCGTTGGCCCGCAGGCGCACGGGCACGTCGCGCTTTTCCACCACCGTCGCCGTGATCGGCACCGGCGCCGGGCCGGGACGGGCCGAGGCCTTCGGGCCCTTGTCCCGGTAGAGCCACCAGCCCCCGGCCGCGGCGACCGCGACGAAGGCGACGAGGACGGGAACGACGAGGCGGCGTTTCGGGGCGGCGGTTTCGATGGGCATGGAGGTCGTGACGGCACGGGGCCCGGCGAGCTCCCCCTAGGGGGTCTCGCCGATGGAAAAGCCCAGTCCGAAATAGGTGTCGCGGTGGTTGTAGTCGATGAGGCTCTCGGCGTGGCCGTGGAAGACCTGCGCGTGGGCCCGAAGGCTGTCCACGCAGGCCCAGGCCGGCCAGTGGCTGCGGCACAAGGGCAGCGAAAGGTCCAGCTGCAGCGCGCCGCGGCTGCGGCTGCCGCCCCGGAGCGAATGGCGGGCGAGCGCCGATAAGAGGGCGCCGTTCGCGAACTCGTGGGTCACCTGCACGTCGGCGCGCCCGTAGTGGTCCGCGATCCGGGGATTGTCGTCCTTGCCCGATTCCTCGATGCGGCCCCAGCCGCGCACCGTGACCATCGTTCCGCCGCTTTCGGCGCGCACGAATCCGATCACGCGGTTCCAGCTGCGGGATCCGTCGCCGCCGCGGCCATTGGAATTGTGGTTGAGGGAAAGACCGAGGTGACCCACGCGCCACGTGCCGGCGCGCCAGTCCTTCGGCTCCCAGGTGTAGAGAATCTCGGGCTCGTAGCTCGATTCGCGGAACGGGCGCGAGGCCTCGTCGTTCCACAGCTGCCAGTGGGAGACCTGCGTGTAGCCGAACCACAGGTCGTGGCTGCCGCGGTCGTCCTTGGGCCATACGTGGCCCTTGAGGCTCAGCTGGAACTTCGCCTCCGTCGCCTGCCGCAGCGCCGGGTCGATGGGCGCGGTGGCGGCGCCTCCCACGGCCGCGGGCGCGAGGTTGGGGCGCCTCGCGTGGTAGGCCGGCAGGAAGTAGTTGGTCTGGTATTCGCCCGCCCGCCACGCGGAGCGCTCCTTCGCGTCGCCCCACAACCGCCGGAAGGGCGAGCCCGACTCGCCGCGGTCGAGGGCGATGGCCGCGGCGGGCGCGGGGCGCGGCGGGGCCGCCGACGGCGGCGAAGGAGGCGTCGCCGGCGGGGCCGTGGCGGACGCCGGCGCGAGCAGCGATTCGAAGCACGCGCGCCGCTCGGCCTCGCGATCGCCGGGAAAACGCCGCACGCACTCTTCCATCTGCGCCGCCGTCGGCGCGGCGAGCGCCGATCCGGCCAGCGAAGTGAGCAACGCCCCGACGAGCCCGGCGATGGCCGAACCGAGGCGCCCGGTCATCAACGCGCCGCGGCCACGACGAGGGCCGTGGCGAGCGTGACTTTCTTCGCGTACGGGATGTGCAGGAACTCGTTGGGGCCGTGGGCGTTCGACTTCGGCCCCAGCACGCCCGTCACCAGCATCTGGGCCTTCGGGAACTTGAGGCCGAGCATGCCCATGAACGGAATGGTGCCGCCCTCGCCCATGTAGGCGGCGGGGCGCCCGAAGCAGGCCTGGGAGGCGCCGTCCAGCGCGGCCGAGAGCCACGGCGCGAGCACCGGCGCATTCCAGCCGGTGGCGGCCGAATCGGCCTCGAAGCGGACCGTCGCGCGATTCGGCGGGTCCTTCTCCAGCGTCTCCTTCAAGGCCGCGGCGGCCTTCGGGCCGTCCACGGTGGGCGGAAGTCGCAGCGAGAGCTTGAGGGTGGTGAAGGGTCGCTGCACGTTGCCCGCGCTCGCCGTGGGCGGCAGGCCGTCGGCCCCCGTGACCGCGAGGGCCGCGCGCCACGTGCGGTTGAGCACGAGCTCCACGGGGTCCTTCGTCACGGGCTCGGCGAAGAGCGAGGCCGTGCCGTGGTCGTCGCAGCAGGCGGCCCAGGGAAAGCGCTTCCACATCGATTCGCCCAGGATCGCCGCCGCGGCCTTCGCCTGCTCGAGCCGGTCCGCGGGAATCGCGTCGTTGAAGGCCGCGGGCTTCACCACGCCCGTGCGCGAATCGTCGAGCCGGTCGAGCAGCTGGCGCGCGAGCCGGAAGGACGAGGGCACCACGCCGCCCGCGTCGCCCGAGTGCACGCCCTCCTCGAGGATTCGCACCTCCAGCGTGCCGTTCACCAGGCCCCGGAGCGACGTGGTGACCCACAGCTGGTCGTAGTTGCCCGCGCCGGAGTCGAGGGCCGCCACGAGCTGGACGTCGCCCATGCGGGGCGCGAGAAGGTCGAGGTACGCGGGCAGGTCGTAGCTGCCGCTTTCCTCGCAGGTCTCGATGAGCCCGAGGCAGCGGGGACGGGGCACGCCTTCGGCGTCGAGCGCCCTCACGGCCGCGAGGGCCGCGAAGACCGCGTAGCCGTCGTCCGCGCCGCCGCGCCCGTAGAGCTTGCCGTCCTCGATCACCGGGGTCCACGGGCCGAGGCCTTCGCGCCAGCCCGTCATCTCCGGCTGCTTGTCGAGGTGGCCGTAGAAGAGCACCGTGCGATCGGCCGGAAGGCCGTGGGTCGCCGGGATGTCGAAGAAGATCACCGGCGTGCGGCCCGGCAGGCGGATCACCTCGAGCGCGAGACCCGGAACGCCCTGGGCGCGCACCCAGCGCTCGGCCTGGGCGACGACGGCATCGAGGTGGCCGTTCGCGGCCCAGTCGCGATCGAAGTGCGGGCTCTTCGCCGGCACGCGCACGTACTCGACGAGCTGCGGGACGATGTCGTCGTCCCACTGGAGGTCGATGTGGCGGCCGAGGGCGGCGGCATCGAGCGCGGGAAGGTTCGGGCGGGCGGTCATGGCGGTCACTCCGTCGGGCGCGTCGGCAATCCGCCATTCTATCGCCGCTGCCCCGCGTAGAATGCGCGCTCCGCCCCCCGGAACCGACCGCCATGAAGCTCACCGACCTGCACAAGAACCGCGGACTCAAGATCGCCGAGGATGCGCGCAAAGCCGGCGTGCCCGGCCGCTTCGGCAAGGAATCGGCCGCGGTCCCCGACCGGCGCGAGCAGCGCCGCCTCGACGCGGCCGCGGGCCTCGTGCCCTTCGCCTGCAAGATCCCCACGGCGCTCGTCACCCGCCTGCGGGACGAGGCCGCGAAGACGGGCGGCGATCTCAACGCGATCGTGGCCGCCGCGCTCGAACGCGGGCTCGAGGCCACCGCCGCGCCGGTTCCGACTCCGCCCGCCGCGACGGACGAAGGCGACAAGCCCGCCCCGAAGCCCCGCAAGAAGAAGGCCTGAGGCCTTGGCCCTCAAGGCGACCATCTTCAAGGCGCAGCTCGCGGTCTCGGACCTGGATCGCCACCTCTTCGCCACCCACGCCCTCACGCTCGCGCGCCACCCGTCGGAGACCGACGAGCGGATGATGGTGCGCATCCTCGCCTTCGCGATCCACGCGGACGAACGCCTCGCCTTCGGCCGCGGGCTCTCGGCGGAGGACGAGGCGGACCTCGCGCTCACCGACCTCACCGGGGCCATCGACCTGTGGATCGACGTGGGCCTTCCCGACGAGCGCGCGATCCGGAAGGCCTGCGGCCGGGCGCGGCGCGTGGCCGTCTACGCCTACGGCACGGGCGCGGACGCCTGGTGGCGCCAGAACGGCGAGGCCCTCGGCCGACTCGCGAATCTTTCCGTCGCCCGCTTCGACCCGGAATCGACCCGGGCCTGCGCTCGGCTCGCCGCGCGGAACATGGATCTTTCCTGCACCATCCAGGAAGGCCACCTGTGGCTCGCCTGCGGCGACGAATCCCTCGCCTTCGCGCCGGAAATCCTCAAGTCTTCAGGGGCTTAAGCCCCCTCCTCAAGTTCCTTTCCCGCCCTGCCGTTACGCATGTAACCGGCCGGGAACACCCGGAGTCCGTCGCGTGTGCCCGGCCGGCACGACGGAAGAAAAGGAACGAGGCCATGAACAAGAGCACTCCCGCAGCAGACTCCCGCATCCCGATCCGCGCCCTCGCGCTGCCCGCGCTCCTCGCGCTGGGCCTCGCCGGAGCGGCGCCGCTGCCGGCCCTGGCGGCCGGCGCCCTGCAGCCCAACACGGTGCTCATCTCCGGCAGCTCCACCAACAAGACCGTGTGGCGCGAGCAGGCCGAACTGCTGGGCTTCACGGTCGAGACGGCGGACGACGCCGCGTGGAACCTGAAATCCACGGCGGACTTCGCGACCTATCGCGCGATCATCATCCCCGATCGCGAGTGCTCGGGCCCGTCGGCCACCGCCGTGGCCACCCGCGCCACCTGGGGGGCGGCCGTGACCGGCAACGTCCTCGTGGTGGGCGGCGACCCCGACTACCACGCGCCGTTCACCGCGGGCGCGACGCAACTCATCCAGAACGGCATCGGCTTCGCCGCGGCATGGGCGGGCCACACCGGCGCGTACCTGCCGCTGGGGTGCGGCGCGAACACGACGATCCTCGAGCCCTTCGGCGCCTTCACCGGCGGCGGCTTCAGCACCGACAACGTCCACGTCGTCGCGGTGCATCCGGCGCTCGCGGGCCTGGACGACGCGACGCTCTCCAACTGGGGCTCGTCCACGCACGTGGGCTTCTCGGCCTATCCGCCGGACTTCTCGCCCCTCGCGATCCAGCCCGACAACAACGGGGCGGGCCGCAGCTGCTTCGCCGACGCGAGCTGCGGGGTGGCGTACCTGCTCGCCAAGGGCGACGGCCTGCAGGCCGTGGGCCTGAACATCTCCGCCGCCGCGCCCGCCAGCGTGGCCTGGGGCCAGAACATCACCTACACGATCACCTACGGCAACACCGGCAACAGCGCCGCGAACGCCGTGGTGATCCGCAACCCGATGCCCGCCGGCACCACGTTCGTCTCCGCCACGGGCGGCGGCGCCCTCGTGGGCGGCAGCGTGGAGTGGAGCCTCGGGGCACTCGGCGCCGGCATCACGGGCCAGACGGTGACCTTCACCGTGCTGCCGACCGTCGCGGGCGACATCACCAACGCGGGCTACACCATCGAAGGCACGGCCCTCGCGGCGGTCGCCGGCGCCTCGGTCGTCACGAGCGTCGCGGCCCCGGTGGGCACGCCCCAGTCCATCGTCTTCGGCCCGGTGCCGGTCGTCGCCGTCGGCGGCACGGCGGGCCTCACCGCCACGGGCGGCGGCTCCGGCAACCCGGTGGTCTTCAGCTCCCTCTCGCCGGCGGTGTGCTCGGTGAGCGGCTCGGTGGTCACGGGCCTTTCGAACGGCAACTGCGTCATCGCGGCCGACCAGGCCGGCGGCGCCGGCTGGCTCGCGGCCCCGCAGGTCCTCGCCTACCTCGCGCCCTTCACGCCCACCGCCAACCTGACGGCGCTGTGGTGGGATCCGGCCGAATCCGGCTGGGGCGTGAACGTGAACCACCAGGGCGACACGATCTTCGCGACGCTCTTCACCTACGCGGCCGACGGCGAGCCGCTCTGGCTCGTGGCCTCCAACGTCCGCTGGCAGTGGGGCAGCACCTTCGAGGGCAAGCTCTACCGCACGCGCGGCCCCGCCTTCGACAAGACCCCGTGGACGGGCATCGACGTGACGCCCGTGGGCGACATCCAGTTCACGTTCGCCGGGCTGCACGACGCGCGCATCGTCTTCAGTTACTTCGAGGGCGAGGCGAGCCACACCGTCGTGAAGAACGTGCACCGCATGGACTTCCAGCCGGAAGTGCCGGTGTGCATCGGCACGACGGGCTCGCGGGCCACGGAGGCGAACGTGCAGGACCTGTGGTGGAACCCGTCCGAACCGGGCTGGGGCGTGGACTTCGCGCACCAGGGCAGCATCCTCTTCGGCACGCTGTACACCTACGACGACAACGGCCGCGACCTGTGGCTCGTCGCCTCGCGCATGGAACGGCAGGCCGACGGCAGCTACCTGGGCGACCTGCTGCGCACCGCCTCGGCCGGCTTCCAGCCCGAGAAGGAATGGGCGGGCATCACCTGGCGCAAGGTGGGCACGATGGAAGCCCACTTCGACGATGGCGAGACGGGCGTGCTCACCTACAGCGTGGACGGCCGCCAGGTCATGAAGCGCATCTGGCGCCAGAAGTTCTCGGACATCGTGCCGGCCTGCCGGTACCAGCCGTAGCCAACCCCGACGTTCCGCCGGCCGGGAAGGGTTCGCCCCTTCCCGGCTTTTTCCGTTTTCGAGCCTCAACCCGGCGCGCGCGCTGCCGATAGGTACGCATCGGCCGGACTGCGCGCGGACTGCGCGCGCCGGTTCCAAGAAAACCCTCATCGGATCGACCCCATGAACGGAACGTACCTGCGCACGCTGCTGGCGGCCTTGCTGCTCGCGGCCTCCGGCCTTTCCCACGCGATCTTCACGAACGGCGGCTTCGAAAGCGCCCTGCCCCTCGACAATTCCGGACCCTGGAAATTCGAGAAAGGCACCTCCGCCGCGCTCCTGGGCAGCATGCCCTTCACCCGATCGAGCCTGAACCTCACGCCGGGCGGCGGACGGGTGGCGACCACCGTGCTGGGCAGCACCACGCTCATGTACACGGACGGGGCGGTCCTCTCCCCGCGACTGGGCAGCCAGTCCGTGATCGTGAACGGCAACAACTCGACCGACGACGGGTCCAGCCGGAACTACAACCGGCTCACCCAGCAGGACGCGATCACGAACGCCGACCGCGACCCGCTCGACGGGCGCCTGCACGTGCGCTTCTCGTGGGCCGCCGCGCTCGAGGCCGCCGGCCACGGCGCCAACGACCAGCCCTACATCTACATCGCCCTTCGCGACATGACCGCGGGCGGGACGATCCTCTGGGAGGAACTCGTCTACGAAGGCGACCCGTCGAAGTTCTTCACCCCGAACAACGCCGGGACCTGGAGCTACACCAACTGGCGCAACGTGGACATCGAGGTGCCCGACTCGGCCCTGGGCCACACCCTCGAGATCGACGTGCTCGCGGCCGGCTGCTCCGCCGGCGGCCACGGCGGCTACGTCCTGTTCGACGCGTTCGGCTCCGCGCCGGTGCCCCCGAGCCCGTCGGTTCCGCTGCCGGTCCTGTCGATCTCGCCCCTGTCCCTTTCCTACACCTCGCCCATCGGCGCGACCACGGCTTCGCAGACGGTCACGGTGAGCAATACCGGCACGGCGACCCTGCAGCTCGGCAATCTCTCGATCACCGGCACGGACGCGGGCAGCTTCGCCATCGTCCCGGCGGCCGGCGGCGACTGCGCCTCCAGCGGCAGCGTGGCGGTGGGCGCCTCGTGCACCATCAAGGTCACCTTCACGCCCGGGTCCGGCGGCGCGAAGTACGGCTGGCTCTCGATCGAATCCAACGACCGCTCCGGGCGCGTCGCCCTGCAGGGCAACAACGGCATCCTCACGCTGTCGGTCGCGAACCTGGACTTCGGCTCCGTGACCCAGGGCACCTCGAGCGCCTCGCAGTTCGTGACCGTCACGAACGACGGCGCCAGCGACCTCGTGCTCGGCACGTTCTCCCTGAGCGGCGCGAACGCGGGCAACTTCGCGATCGTCGCCGGCGGCACCTGCGCCGAAGGCCAGACGCTGGCGGCTTCCGCGTCCTGCACCATCGCCCTCGTCTTCTCGCCGAACGCGGGCGGCGCCTTCGCCGGCACCCTCACCGTGGGATCGAACGCGACCAACGGCAACGTCGCGCTCACGGGAACCGGCCTCTCGATGGTGAACGGCGCTTGCGGCGCGGCGAACGCCTTGGCCTCGCGCGCCTTCCCGGCCGCGGGCCTGTGCGCTCCCGGAACCGCCGCGGCCCAGTCGACGGGCGCCCTCGCCCACACCTGGGACTGTACCGGTGCGGGCGGCGGCACCACCGCCTCCTGCAGCGCCCCGCGCCTTTTCTCCGTCAGCGTCTCGAACGCCGCGAACGGAACGGTCGCACCCACCGGCGTCCAGGACGTGATGGCCGGCAACCGCCTTTCGATCGCCGTCACGCCCGCCGCCGGCTACAGCGTCGCCGTCGGCGGCACTTGCGGCGGCACGCTCACGGGCACCAGCTACGAAACGGCCGCCGTGGGCGCCGATTGCACCGTGGTGCCGGCCTTCGCGTGGATTCCGCTGCTCCAGTCGATCAACGCCACGCCGGTCGCCGACCGCACCTACGGCGACGCGAACGTGCCCCTCGCGGCCTCGGCGAGCTCCGGCCTGCCGGTCGCCTTCGCGAGCGCGACGCCCGCGGTGTGCACCGTGAGCGGCCCCCTCGTCACGATCCGCGGCGCGGGCACCTGCACGATCGTCGTGAGCCAGGCGGGCGACGCCATCTGGGCGCCGGCGCCGGACGCGACCCTCGCCTTCACCGTGGCCAAGGCCGCGCAGGCCATCGCCTTCGCCGAGCTGCCGAACCGCACCCTCGGTGACCCCGCCGTGCCCCTCGCGGCCACGGGCGGCGGCTCGCGCAACCCGGTCGTCTTCACCTCGCTCACCGACGCGGCCTGCCGCATCCACCAGAACCGCTGGATCGTGATGCTCGACACGGGCGATTGCACGGTCGCCGCGGACCAGGCGGGCAATGCCGACTACCTGCCGGCGCCCCGCATCACCCGCGCGTTCCGCATCGTCCACAACGAGATGCCGCAGCCCTTCGCCATCCCCCCGCGCGACGGCGTGCGGATCTCGAGCCTCGTGGAATCGGCCCCCGTCGCGGTCTACGGCATCACTGGCCCGGTGGACGTCGTGGTCGAGGGCGGCGAGATCTCCATCGGCTGCAACGGCACCTGGGTGCCGGGCCCGGCCCAGCTCTCGCCCGGCCAGGAATTCTGCGTGCGTCACGTCGCCGCCGGCCGGCCCCTCGCCGAGGCCCGCACGCGCGTCTACGTCGGCATGTCGTCGGCGGACTTCGTCTCGCGCACGGGCAAGGCGGAGCCCCGGCTCGTCCTCGAAGCCTCCACGAGCCCCTCGCGCTACCGTTCCGAGGTGAGCTTCACCGTCACCGCCGTCGGCGCCGAGACGCCCGTCACGGGCACGGTGGGCCTTCGCTTCGGTCCCGTGCCGATCATCGGGTGCGAAGCCCTCGCTTTCGAGTCCAACGTGGCCACCTGCCGCACGGACAGCCTCGCCCCGGGCGTGCGCGACGTGGTCGCCCGCTACGACGGCGATGAGAACTGGGCCTGGGCCGAGGCGAGCCTGTCGCACTACGTGCGCCCCGAGCTGCGCACGAGCTTCCGCGACCCGACCGCCACGGGCACGGCCGCCTTCTACATGGCCACGAACCAGGGCGGCCTCGCGCTGGTCTCGGTCTCGCGGCAGGGCGCCGCCCCGCCCGCGGTGCTGCAGCCCGAAGGCGAGGGCTGGTCCATCGCGCACTTCGCCGACTTCAACGCCGACGGCAAGGCCGACCTGCTGTTCGTGAACGCGGACGGCCGCCACGCGCTGTGGCTCATGGACGGCGAGCAGGTGCTCGCGAAGTCCGACCTCATCCGCGCCGTGGAACGGCTCACGGTGCCGATGGTGGGCGACTTCAATGGCGATGGCCGGGACGACCTGCTGGTGAAGGACGCCGCGGGCCGCTATGCGATCTGGCTGGTGAACGGCACCGACGTCACCGCGCGCAACGCCCTTGCCGACCCGGGCCCGGACCTCGTGCCGACCGCCCTCGCGGACCTGGACGCGGACGGCGTGGACGACCTCGTGCTCGAGCGAGCCGACGGCCGCTTCCGCCTTGTGCTCGTGAAGAACGGCCAGGCCGCCGCCTTCGCCGACTTCGAGCGGCCCGGACCGGGCTACTCGGCCGCGCAGTTCGCGGACTTCGACGGCGACTACCGCACGGACCTCTGGTTCCGCGGCCCGGCCGGCGACGTGGTCGCCTGGCGCATGGACGGCGTCACCATCCGCGAGCGGGCCATGGTGATCGGCCCGACGGCCTGGCGCGTCTCGAACGTGGCGGACTTCGACACCGACGGCGCCGACGACTTCCTTCTCACCGATGCCGAAGGGGGCGTGATGATCTGGGCGATGGACGGGCTCAAGGTCGCCTCGGGCGCGATCATCGTCGATCCGCACTCGCCGCCGGCCTGGCAGCGCCTCGTGGCCGCCGACGGCACGCCCATCGAGACCCGGCCCGCCGACTGGCGCGTCGTCCAGGTGGGCGACTTCGACGGCGACGGGCTGCCGGACCTCGCGTTCCTGCACAAGGGCGGCACGCTGGTGGTCGTGATCCTGAAGGGCCTGGAAGTCGCCTCGTCCTACGCGGTCACCCCGCCCGCCGGCTGGAACCTCGTGGAGGACTGAACCGCCGGGAAGTTCCCGAGGGTCACGACGGCCGGCGCAGCGAGGCGCCGGCCGTTATCATTTCCGGCATGACGATCCGTCTCGCCCTCGCCGCGCTCGCCGTCGCCCTCGCAGCCTGCGGGCCCTCGGTCCCGAGGATCCCGAAGCTCGCGCCCGAGGCGACCATCCTCGCCTTCGGCGACAGCCTCACGTTCGGCACCGGCACGACGCCCGACAAGGCCTATCCGGCGGTGCTCGGCCGCCTCGCCCAGCGCAAGGTGGTGGCGGCCGGCGTCCCCGGCGAGATCTCGGAGGAAGGCCTCGCCCGCCTGCCCGCGGTGCTCGACGAGGTGAAGCCGGCGCTGCTCGTGCTGTGCCACGGGGGAAACGATTTCCTGAGAAAGCTCGGGGAAGCGGGCGCCGAGGCCAACGTGCGGGCGATGGTGCGGCTCGCGCAGTCGAAGGGCATCGCCGTCGCGATCGTCGCGACGCCCAAGCCCGGCTTCGGCGCCTCGCGCGTCGCCTTCTACGAGGCGATCGGCAAGGACCTCGCGGTGCCCGTGGAAGCGGACGTGCTGGCCGACGTGCTCTCGAGCGGCTCGCTCAAGAGCGACCTCGTGCATCCCAACGCCGAAGGCTACGAGAAGATCGCGAAGGCGGTGGCGAAGCTGCTCGAGCGCGCCGGCGCCCTGTAGCTACAGGCGGATCTCGTAGCGGATGCCCGCGACCACGTGGCCGCGCGTGCGGCTGTTCACCGACTGGATCTCGTCGTCGAGCACGTATTGGGTGAAGCCCGGCTCGTCCCGGGGCACCACGCCCGCGAGCGTGAACCGGAGCCGCCCGCCGTTCTCGAAGTGGTAGAGCGCGTAGGTGTCGAACGCGAGCTTGCGGCCCGCGGCGGTGCGCTGCTGCTCGGTGAGCTGCGTGGAATAGCCCGGCGTCCAGTTGAGGTTGCCGCCCACGCTCCAGGGCGAGCCCTTGAAGCGGTAGTCCGCGCCGAGGTTCGCCGTGAGGTCCGGCTGGCTCGCGAGGCGGTTGTCGGGGCCGGGAATGCCCTCGACGCTCGAGCGGAAGACCGAGACGTTCGCCCGCAGGTTCACGGCCGGCGCGTCCTTCACCAGTTCCGTGAGGACGAACTTGCCGTCGATCTCGATGCCGCTCGTGCGCCCGCGCCCGAAGTTCTGCGGTCGCGAGACCCACCGCGGCACGGGGGCCCAGGAGACCGTCTCGAGCGCGGTCACGTTGCGGATCACGTCCTTCAGGCGCCGCGTGAAGACGTTGGCGGAGACGACGCCGTTCTGGGTGAGGTAGTACTCGTACGCGAGCTCGAGGCCGTTGGCGATCTCGGGCTTGAGGTTGGGGTTGCCCGCCGAGTCGGCGCTGGTGGGCTGGTTGCCGCCGGGCACCGGGTCCTGGGTGTTCAGCCGCGGGCGCGCGACGAGGTTCTGCGTGGTGGGCGAGCGGTAGCTCTGCGTGAGGCTCGCGCGCACCTGGTCGCGCTTGGGCGCGTCGAACCGCCACACGACGTGGGCGAGCGGGTTCACGACGCGGCTCGTGTTCTCGAGCGGGGAGGTCTCGTCGAAGCTGCGGGTGCGGATCTCCTCCCAGCGCACGCCGGCCGAGGCCGACCAGTTGGGGTTGGGATCCCACTCCTCCTGCAGCCACGCGGCGGCGCGGCGGGTCTTCACGAAGACGTTCTCGCCGAAGCCGCCGAGCTGCGGGACGCCGTTGGTCACGGTGACGGGCTTTTCGGTGCGCCGGAACTGCTCCCACTCCAGGCCCGCCGAGAGCGCGTGCACCTCGAGCAGGCGATGGGTGAGCTTGGTGGCCGTGTTGAAGGAGCTGTCCACCACGCTGTTGTCGGTGGTCTGCAGCAGCGTCTGGGCCCCCGCGGCATCGAACTGGCGCGTGCGCGCGTCGAGGTCGAACTGGAAGCGCCCGGCGCCGCCGCGGATCTCCCAGGAGGTCTCGGGCGTGAGGCGGCGATTGAGCATCGTCATGAAGCGCGCCACCTCGAAGCGGCTCTCGCTGCGCGACTCGCTCGTCGCGTAGGGCGCCGCGCCCACGAGCTGCTCGAGGTTGCCGCGGCCCTGGCTCACGTTGCGGTTGGCCACGACGAAGGGCTGGAAGCTCAGCTGCTCGCCGGGGCCCAGGCGCCACTGGAAGCGCGTGGTCATGAAGAGATGGTCGCCCTTCGACTCGTTCTCCGAGACGATGCGCTGCTGGTGGGTGGTGAGCCCCGTGAGGCGCTCGTCGTAGCGCGTGAGGCTCTCCGATTCCGTGAGCGTGTCGCGGTGGTTGAGCGAGAGCGTGAAGTTGTAGGTGCCCGTCTCGGACATCGCGTCGTTGCGCGAGTAGGACAGGTTGCCCGCGGCCCGGCCGTTCTCCACCTGGACGCCGCCCTTCCAGTCGTTGGAGCGCTTGCGCAGCGCCTCGCGCAGCACGATGTTGATGGTGCCCGCGATCGCGCGCGTGCCGGTCTCCGCCGTCGGGGCCCGCAGGATCTCGATGCGCTCGACCTGCTCGGGCGCGATGTCCTCGATGGAAAAGCCCGGCGGGATGCGCTCGCCGTTCACCAGGATCTGCGTGAAGCCCCCGCCCATGCCGCGGAAGGCGATGGGGCCGCGGCGGCCCGGGCGGCCCGATTGCGTGACGCCCGGCAGGCGGCGCAGCACGTCGCCCAGATTGGTGTCGCCGTACTGCTCGATCTCGTCGCGGCCCACGATGATCTTCGAGGCCGTGGAATCGCGCCGGTCCGTGGTCGTGGTGCGCCGGCCCTCGACGCTGATGGATTCCACCTTCGCGGGCTCGGCGGGCTTGGCGCCGGGCTTCGCGGCAGGCTTGTCGGCGGGCTTGTCGGCGGGCTTGGGCGCGCTTTCCTTCGGGGGCTCCGCGGCCGGGGCCTGGGCGAAGGCGGGAGAGGCGAGCGCGAGGGAAACGGCGAGGGCGAGGCGGGCGGGCGGGTGGCGGCGCATGGATTCGGGCGATCGTGGAGGAAGGCGTGCCGCGTTGTGGACCGCGGATCGCGCCGAGAGTTTACCCGGACGGGCGGGCGCGATTCGTAACGGATCGTGTACGAAAGACAGGGACGCTTCCCTTTGGCGCCTGGAATCGCTGTCGCGATTCCGCCGGGAAGCGTCCCTCAGATCCTCCCTCAGATCCTCAGATCCTCCCCCGGCACCCCGGCGCGCCGCAGCGGCACCGCAGGCGGCCCTCGTGGTGGCTCTCGCCGTAGTCGACCGTGAGTTCCTCGCCGGGGCGGATGTCGCGAAGCGCGTAGAACTCGGCCCGCACGGCGGTGCGCCGCAGGAAGGTGTTGGGCGCGCAGGAGTGGTTGATGAAGCGGAAGCCCCCCCGCATGCCGTGGGCGTCGATGGCCTTGCGGTCGAGCTCCACGATGGCGACCACGCGCCGCGCGGCCGCGCGCCGCCTCGCCTCGGCGATCGCGATCACCTCGCCTTCGAACTCGCCGATCTTGGCCCGCGCCGGGATCGCCGTGCCGGCGAAGAGTCCCCGGCCCACGATGCGGCTCGGGCCGACGCGCAGGGCATCGTGGTGGAGGGAGGAGAAAACGTGTCGCTTCATGGGACCAAGGTCCAGCGGCGCGGCGCGCGCATCGGGTGAAAGCGCCGCTAGCATACCCACCCTTCGCCCACCGCCACCGTGAGGACGACGTGAAAGCCCTTGCCCTTGCCGCCCTCCTCTTCCTTCCGGCCGCCTTCGCGGCCCCGCCCGCCATGGCCGCCATCGAGGAACCCGCCTTCGAGACCGAACGGGAGGACGGCGATTTTTCCGTCCGCCGCTACGCCCCGATGATCGTCGCCGAGACCACGGTGGAGGGCGGCCTGTGGGGCGCCTCCAACGACGGCTTCCGCGTGATCGCGGGCTACATCTTCGGCAACAACACCGCAGCCGCCGGCGGCGAGGGCGCGAAGATCGCGATGACCGCCCCCGTCACGATGGAGCCCGAGCGCATCGCGATGACCGCGCCCGTGACCACGGAGGCGGAAGGCGGCCGCTTCCGCATGCACTTCGTGATGCCCTCGCGCTACACGCTCGCGACGCTGCCCCGGCCGAACGATCCGCGCGTGCGCCTTCGCGAAGTGCCCGCGCAGCGCATGGCCGCGGTGCGCTTCACCGGCTTAACGGGCGAGGGCCGCGTCGCGGACAAGACCGCCGAGCTGCTCGCGTGGGTGAAGGCCGCGGGCCTCGAGACGGCCGGCGCGCCGCAGCTCGCCCGCTACGATCCGCCGTGGACGCTGCCCTTCCTGCGCCGCAACGAGATCCTCGTTCCGCTTCGCTGAACCGTCGCCCCGCGGCGACGGCGAGGGCCCGTCGGGAAACGCCGCCTCCCCGTCTCCCCACGCGATGAATTAAAGTCGCAGGCGGGACTAACCAAGGGAGGATCCCATGAGCTTCGCGTCGGAATTCAAGGCTTTCGCCCTCAAGGGCAACGTGATGGACCTCGCCGTCGGCGTCATCATCGGCGGCGCCTTCGGCAAGATCGTCGATTCCGTGGTGGGCGACCTCATCATGCCCGTGGTCGGCCGGATCTTCGGGGGCCTGGACTTCACGAGCTACTTCGTGAAGCTCGCGGACGGCCCGGCGGGCATCCCGCAGACGCTGGTGGAGCTCAAGAAGGCGGGCGTGCCCGTCTTCGCCTACGGCAGCTTCCTCACGGTGGCCCTGAACTTCGCGATCCTCGCCTTCATCATCTTCCTCATGGTGAAGCAGGTGAACCGCCTGAAGGCCGAGGCCCCGACGCCCGCGCCGCCCGCCACGCCCGAGCACATCCAGC